>Ga0187861_10001071_pt1 | contig 29427 bp, 27 predicted proteins | sample June2016WEW_10_1_3_FD_132986 | JGI IMG/M metagenome (GOLD analysis project Ga0187861, IMG submission 132986) | Peatland microbial communities from SPRUCE experiment site at the Marcell Experimental Forest, Minnesota, USA - June2016WEW_10_100 | ecosystem: Environmental > Terrestrial > Soil >...
CCATTAGATTGCGCGGCACGTTAGCACGGGCTAGATAGGCCCACCAATGAAAAAGTTTCTTCGCACGCTCGTCTTTCTGGCGTTGGCTGCCGCGCTGGTTGCGCTCGTCGTGCTGGGCCGGAGCAATCGCGCGTTGCGCCTGAAGGTTCGCGAACTGGGGGGCGAGATCCGGCAACTGGAACGGGAGCGGCGCGACCTGCAGCAGAAAGTGTCCGCCGCGCAACGGGGTCCGAAGCCGGAAGAACGGACCCTGGATCGCCAGCAGATCGAACAACAGACCAGCGAACTGCGCGGCCTGCCGTTCAAGAACCCGGTGCAGTACAAGATGATCGAGCGGACGGAGTTACGCCGCGTGCTCGTGGAGAAGGTCAAGGAACAGTACACCGAGCAGGAGATGCGCGATTACAACCGCACCCTGGCGACGATGGGGCTGGTGCCCGAGGGCACGGATCTGCTCAACGTCATCGTGAGCCTCTACAACGAACAGGTCGCGGCCTTTTACGTTCCCGAAGAGCGGGCGCTGTACACGTTCAAGGACCTCGTATTCTCGAGCAATCTCGACAAGATGCTGCTATCGCACGAATTGACGCACGCGCTTCAGGACCAGAACTTTGATCTGCAGAAATTTCCGCTCAAGATCAAGGACAACGACGACCTGGCGCTGGCGACGTCCGCGCTCGTGGAAGGCGACGCCACGGTGCTCATGACCCGGTGGTACGTCGAGAACATCGATCCGTCCAAGATGCTGGGGGATCTGGGCGCGATGTTGAACCAGAATACGGCCAAACTCCGCGAAGCGCCGCCGTACTTGCGCGAGATGCTGTTGTTCCCCTATCAACAGGGGCAGCAGTTTGCCATGACGGTCTACATGTCCGGCGGGATCGGGGCCATCGACGCCGCATTTCGTAATCCGCCGACCTGCACGAAAGACATTCTTCATCCCGAGAAATACCTGCGTCGGCCCGCGACACCCGAACATCTGGATCTGCCGCGCTTGGAATCGAAGGACTGGCGACTCGTCGGCAACAATGTCCTCGGCGAATTCGGCACGGATTTCATCCTGCAGCAGGCAATGGGTGCGTACGACGCCCAGATGCTGGCACAAGGGTGGAACGGCGACCGGTACCAGGTGTACGAACGGGGCACGAACGGGCCGACCGCGCTGGTCTGGGCAACCGCTTGGGAGGACGAACAGCAAGCGGGCGAGTTCGAGGGTGCCTACAAGAAAGTGATTGAGAAACGCGGCAGTCCGGTTGCCAGCCTGCACATTCATCGCGACGGCAAACACGTTACCATCGTGCAATCACCCGACGCGGCGTTTCTCGATTCGTGGGAGGCGGCTCATCCCACCCGCAAGACCAACTAGCCGCATGGATACGACGAAGAAGGTGTGAACTCGAAGAGTGGTTGGGTGTGCGGGCCAATCATGATAACGAAAAACGAACTGACCCCTTCTCTGAACGAGAACACGTGAATCATTATGCAACTACGAACCAAGCGCAACTACTTCATCGCTAAGCACGGTCTTGATTCGCTAACGGAACTACCCGGGTACATTTGGAGAACTGGGTTCCCACATGATAAAATCCCGCACCGTTTCACCCAAGTCAAGACGGGGGACCGGTGGATAGCCTTCGCTTACACATCGAGCGATCGAAGGGAGCGGCGTCTTAGTCACATCACAGGGTTTTACGAATGCACCCAAGCGAAGCGGCATGGTAGGATCCCGCTTCCCGCCGCAACGTTAGATCGGATCGTTGACGGAGAACGAAAGGCTTGGATGATCAGTGGTAAGCCTTACGGGGAGCAGCCACGTCAACCAGTTGGCGTTCGCCCTATTGATGGCCTCCTCCACAAGTCGACATTTAAGAACCAGACTCTTATCCCAATTGAAGTGGAGGATTTCGAGCGCATCCAAAAGGAAACGCTCCGGCGCGAATTTGACACCGGCAAGATCCCTTTGCTGGCACGGGAGCCCAACAACGAGCAGGAGCTTCTAGCCATCGTTGTCTATGGGCATAAACAGCTAGGGGTTGAGGAAATCATTCGAGTACGAAAAGCTTTCCCGGACTTGCTCGTCCGAGTCAAGGGGTGCTCCAAAGAAGTTCACTTGGAACTCGAACTCTACAGCGACGGATTCATTTCTCATGGTCATGATAGCCAAGTTCATGATCGCAGGTTTAGAGAGGACCGTAAAGATGTGGCTGTCCTCTGCTGGATCGACAACGACCATGCCCATCAGGTGAAGAAACGGGTACATCGAATCTACGAGCTTCAATCGCTTATACGGGACGGAAGCAGGATCGTCTGGTAGGCAGACGAAAAGTTGATTCGCAATCTCGGCTGTGCTGGCAGCCAGTTGATCACTCTGAGTCTGGCTCGAGAACGAAGACCGTCTTCGATCCGCCTATTGCAGTACTGTACCGTTTTGTTCCGGTTATTCTGAAGACGGACTTCGTTTTGTATTCATAGCCATCAACAAGCCGGTCGGTCGGTACGCCTTTTATGAAGACGAGTTCCTTTCGGCTGCTGTGGAGCGGGCGGTCAGCCCAAGCCACCTCATGGACGTACGCCACGGGAATTTCTGCGAGCATTTCGTCCGGTGCCGTGATTTGAACCACATGCATGGAATACAAGACTCCAGCTGATCCTACGCCGATTGGGTCAGCAAGTTGCTGATCAGCCAGTTTCTGTCGCGCCTGCTCCTTTCGCTGAAGCTCTTCCTTCTCCTGCCGTTGAGCTAAAAATTCTTTCGCCTTGTCACTGTCGTACCCAAGCTGCTTCTGCAACTCGGTGGAGAGGCTGGCGATTGGAATGACGGCAACGCCCGTGCGATGAAAGATTTTTACCTCCACTGGGGTGTATGGCACAAAGCGGTAGTTATCGTACTGCTCTTTGCCAACGATGAGGCGGTGACGGCGGACATTGTTAATTTGGTCGACAATGTCGGTCGCTGCGGCCGGAATCTGGTTGGTCGTTGTCTGATAAACAGTTGAGACCAAGGTGTTGCTTGCCGACAGAACGGGAAGCACGGCACCGTTGGTGACAACAAGAATGCCGGATTCGGTGTGGACAGTGATGTTGGTTCTTGCTGTAACAGATTTTGGCCAGTCACCTGCGGCGGAATCCAGTTCAGAGACTGTGATAAGGTTCGTCTGCGCCCACATCGGGAGCGATGCGAGATTCAGGAGAATCGCAAGAAGTATTGCCGTTCTCATTTCCTCTTTGGCATCTCAATCATTTAGGTTCTCGGGATAACAGCAAAACGACAGAGATGCTTCGACAAGCTCAGCATGACAGCGTTGGCATCCGTTGGGGAGGACATGTCGAATTTAATTCTGTCGGGCGGAACCATCGGACTTCTCCAAGCGAGATGAAGACTAATTCGCCGGCCGGCTGAACACAATCCGAAAGTGATTGGCAAGCGGGATGCGGGCGCGGTGAGCTTGCGGAAGACGAAGGCGGCGGACGTGTGCTGGTGTAGACGCGCCTGTGCGAGGCGCGTTTCGAACACGGCTCATAGAGCCGTGGCTACACCGAACACGGCACGCGAGCAGGCCCACGCTACACCGGAAACGGCCCGCGCTCAGCGAGCGCGGCTACAGTAGGCTCGACGGTCGGCGATTGCCGCGGGAGTACGGTGTGCCCTTCGACGTTGCTCAGGGCAGGCGGCGTGTCGTCAGACTCCGCTATCGAAAATTGATATTTTTTGCTGGACGGGGCGGGGCGGCGGTGGTATAGAGGCGATAGTTGTTTGACATAGGAAGAACGGTTTGGGCCTTACACACCGCAAACGGCCACGGAGCAGAGCGGACGGCGCGGTGGGCCACCGCGCCCTACCAACGGCGGGCGGGGGGGGACTCTTCATAAAAGTATGTTTTTCCAAAACGAACCCATTTGAAAACTGCGGATGTATTTAGGTATGAATGAGTTGGGCGAAATGGGGGTTGGGTTCGATCGACCGGGAAGAGGCGAAGCGAAGCCAATTTGGGACACAATTCGGCGCCGGAAGGGCCGTTTTATGCACGAACGAACCCAAAGCGAACCCAGCTTAAGGCACCGGAAGGGTTCGAAACGGCGCGATACCTACACGACAGGCATCGCGCCCTACAACGCGCCCGGATGCGCTGTGGACCCCGTATACAACACGAGGGCGGGCAGAGCGGCCCCGATCTCGGAATCGGGGCAAGCTGTGGCTGCACGGCGGGATACCCCGAAACGACACGGGGCATCCCGCCCTACAATACGGAGCATCGCGCCCTACAAAAAGCCATGCCCGCGGCGCACCAGCCGCGCGGATTGACCAAGGCCGGGCGGTGGGCTATGCTGGGCGGACATCGAAGGTCGCGAATGCCACATCAGTCAAGGATTGATAAGAAGAAGATCCGGGAGGCCGTGCGCCTGTTGCTGGAGGCCATCGGTGAGGACCCGGACCGCGAGGGGTTGCGGGAGACGCCGGAACGGGTGGCGCGCATGTACGAAGAGATTTTCGGGCAGGGAGAGGAAGACCCGCGGGTCAGCCTCAGCACGAGATTCGACGAACAGCATCGCGAGGTGGTGCTGGTGAAGGACATTCCGTTTTTCTCGATGTGCGAACATCATCTGATGCCGTTTTTCGGCAAGGCGCACGTCGCGTACATTCCGAGCGGTCAGATCGTGGGCATATCGAAGCTGGCGCGGGTCGTGGAGGCGTTCGCGCGCCGGCCACAGGTGCAGGAACGGATGACCAGCCAGATTGCCGACATTATCAATGAGGAACTCAAGCCCGAAGGCGTGGCCGTGGTGTGCGAGGGCGTGCACACCTGCATGACCATGCGCGGCGTGAAGAAGCCCGGTTCTTCGGTGATCACGTCGGCCATGCGCGGGGCGTTTCGCAAAAACATCAGCACCCGCGCCGAAGTCATGGCGCTGATTTTTGGCAAGCCGAGCGTGTGATGAAAAAAGTTTACATCAAGACTTACGGCTGTCAGATGAACGAGCGCGACAGCGAAGCCGTTGCCGCCATGCTGCGCGAGCGCGGGTACGACATCACGGGCTCGGAGCGCGATGCGGATGTCATCCTGTTGAACACCTGCAGCGTTCGCGACCTGGCCGAGCAAAAGGCCATGGGCAAGATGAGCACGCTGGCGCACCTCAAACGCCGCAAACCCGAACTGGTACTCGGTTACATGGGTTGCATGGCGCAAAGCCGGGGCGCGTCGCTCGCGGAGAACCAGCCCGCTGTCGATCTCGTCGTTGGCACCCAGCGATTTCATCACGTGCCCGATTACCTGGATGAGATTCTGGCACGGCGTGGTGCGGAAGCGGATGCCTATGACGAAGAGCTGAAGGCGATCGTGGATGTGGCGGAAGAGACGAGAAGCGAATCCACGATCAAGGACCACGTGCTCGGCACGAACGGCGACCGGCAAGTCACGGGATTTGTCAGCATCATGCAGGGGTGCGAGATGTACTGCACGTTTTGCATCGTGCCGTACACGCGCGGCGGCGAACGGAGCCGTCCGATTGCCGAGATTGTCGAGGAAGTCCAACGCATGGTTGACCAGGGCGTGAAGGAGGTGACGTTGCTCGGGCAGATCGTGACCAGTTATGGGCGCAAGGAGATTCCCAAGAAGAACGGGAAATCGGCGTTTGTGCAGCTTCTCGAAGCCGTGCACGAAGTAAACGGTCTGGAACGCCTCCGCTTCACGTCGCCGCATCCAAAAGGGTTCGGAGACGATCTGGTGCAGGCGTATCGCGATTTGCCGAAGCTCTGCGAACACGCCCACTTGCCCGTGCAGAGCGGTTCCAATCGCATCCTGAAGGCCATGAACCGCGGTTATACCCGCGAGTGGTACCTGGGAATCGTAGAGAAACTTCGCGCGGCGCAGCCGAGCATCGCGATCAGCACCGACATCATCGCGGGGTTTCCCGGCGAGACCGAGGAAGACTTCGAGGAGACCGCGTCGCTCATGCGCGACCTTGAATTCGATCAGGCGTACATTTTCAAGTATTCGAAACGGCGGGACACGCCCGCCGCGGACATGCCGGACCAGGCCAGCGAGCGGGAAAAGGAGCGGCGCAACCAGGTGCTGCTCCAGATTTTGAACGAGCGGATGGCGCGCAAGTATCGCGAACTGGTCGGTCAAACGGTCGAAATCCTCGTCGAAGGCCGGAGCGAAAAGAGCGGCAAACGGATGTTCGGACGCACGCGGACGAACCGGATTGTGTTTTTCGACGGCAGCGAGCGTCACAAAGGCGAGTTGCTGCCGGTCCGCATCGAACGCGCCACAACCATTGCCCTATATGGCAATCCTGCCATCCACGACGTGTAAATTATGACGCGACTAGCCATCACCTCGACCATCATCGGCGCCGCCATGATTGCAGGCCGATTGCCCGGCGTCATCACCCCCGCCAAGTTCATTGACTACGCGCGCAAGTTTCCCCGCTCGGTGCTGTGGGGACGTGTCTTGATGGGGATTTGCGCCGTGTGGGCGGGGATTGTGATGTTCCGTGCGGCGACCGACGACTGGGCGTGGGCCAGACCGGTCGTCATCATCGGTGTGCCAGTCGGCTATTGGCTCGTGCTGCAATTTGCCGATCAATTTCTTGCCCTGCGCGGGCTGGCGGGGTTGCTGCTGCTGGTCGCAAAAGTCGCGGTTGATGCCGCCGATCTCAGCGACAGGCCAATCCGGCTGGTTGTCACCGTGCTGGCGTACCTGTGGGCCTGCGCGGCGATGTGGATGGCCGGTTTCCCGCACCAAGTCCGCGATGTCATTGGTTTCATCACAGCCAGCACCACTCGATGCCGCGCCGCCTGTTTGCTCGGCACCGCCATTGGTGCGGTGTTGGTGGTGCTGGGGCTTTTCGTGTACTGATGATCATTACTTCAACACGCGTCTCTCTTCGCTTTTCTTTGGCGAATACCGCGGCTACTGTTGTAGCGTGAAGACGCCGCGGATACTGGTGGTGCGAGGCGGGGCGATTGGGGATTTCATCATGACGCTGCCGGCCATCGGCGCGTTGCGCGAACACTGGCCCGAGGCGCACATCGAGATTCTCGGTTATCCGCACATCATCGAGTTGGCGCGGGGACGGTACTACGCGGATGCGACGCGGTCGATCGATGCGAAGCCGATGGCGCGCTTCTTTATTCCCAACGCGGCGCTCGATCCCGACTGGATGGCGTATTTCGGCGGGTTCAACGTGGTGATTTCCTATCTGTTCGATCCCGACAGCATTTTCGCCAGCAACGTGCGCAGTTGTGGCGTCAAGCATGTGATCGAGGCCTCGCCACGACCCAAGGACACACATGCGGCGGTGCATTATTGTCGGCCGCTGGAGTCGCTGGCGATATACGTGGAGGCGCCGCGCCCGCGGGTTCATCCGAACGAGTCGGATCGTGAGATGGCGTCAAGATACATGAAGATGGTTGGGCGCGGGCCGGTTGTCGCCATTCATCCCGGCAGCGGCGGTGAGAAGAAGAATTGGCCGGTGGAAAACTTCGCGGCGGTGACGCGGTGGGTATCCGATGAGTTGGCGGCGCAATTGGTGATCGTGCAGGGCGACGCCGACGAACACGTCGTCAAGAGGCTGACGAAGCAGCTCGAGCCGCGTCCGCATACCGTAGCCGCCGGGCTGAAACTGGTCGAATTGGCAGCCGTGTTGGAACGATGCGTGCTGTTTTTGGGGAATGATTCCGGCATCACGCACCTGGCGGCGGCGGTGGGTGTGCCCGTCGTGGCGGTGTTTGGCAGCGCTTCGCCGCCGATCTGGGAACCGCGCGGCGAACGCGTGCGCGTGGTGCGGTTTTGCGACCACGATGTGGCGCAGGTGAACGCCGCGATTGAGGAGTTTTGGGGCGTTCCGCGCGCTTGATCGCTGAAGTCGTTGGTACACAAGCCATTTGGCTTGACGACTGGCCGTCCCGCTACTAAATTGACACATTGAGATGCAGCTAGTGAGAAGTCTCGTAAGTGATTACGAGCAAGGAAGGTAAACAAGAGATCGATGCGCGACCGAAATCTGGAAAAGAATATTCGGCGGATCGAGGCGTTTGTCGAGTCGTGGAAGCAGTTGAGTCAGTTTCTGGATCGTGGATTCAAGGGTGACCCGTTCGCGGGTGAGGAAGAGGCGGCGTTTCTGGAGTTGAAGAGTCGGATCGCGCAGGAGTACGAGTTGTTGATGGTCATGCTGGCGTCGGAAGCGGACCGGGATGATCGTGCGTTGCGGATACTGAACAGCGTGCCGAGCCTCTCGGCGTTCAAGGGATTGCCGGAGGGGACGTCGAAGAAGCTGGCCACCGAGTGGCATAGCACGTACTTGGGGTTGCAGGCGTTGTTGGGGCGATTGCGGGGACGGGAGGCGCAACTGCGGGGCGTCAGCACGATTCGCGTGGCATGGGGACGCGTGTTTGCCAACCCGCTGGTGGTTTTGTTGATGATGATTGCGGCGTCGTACGGGGTGTACCGGTTTGCGGAAGAATGGATTCCAAAATTGTCGCAGCTAACGGAACAAATGGAGAGGAAATAATGACGAAGCGAGACTTGGTGATTCGGATCAGCAACGACACAAACCTTATTCAACAGGATGTGCTGACGGTCGTGCAGAAGACGCTCGACTACGTCACGGAGGCGCTGATCAAGGGGGAGACCGTCGAACTGCGAAACTTCGGCGTCTTCGAGGTCAAACTGCGCAAGCCGCGCGTCGGTCGCAATCCGAACGATCCCGGCAAGGACGTGCAGATTCCGGCGCGCGCGGTCGTCAAGTTCAAGCCCGGCAAGGAGATGCGCGAGCAGGTGCTGCGGCTCACGGAAAAGTACAACGGCCCACAAGGCACTGCGCAAGCCTGAGGGCTTGGCGTTTGAGTTTACGTGCCGCTCCTGTGGCGTGAAGGTCGTGCTGGGCCTCGCGCCGGAGGCACAATGTTTGGTGTGTAACGCATCATGAACCCGTTGCCCGGCTTCCGCGACTTTTATCCCGAAGCGCTCGCCATTCGCCGCCACATCTTCGACAAGTGGCGCGACGTGGCGCGACGTTACGGCTTCCGCGAATACGATGGTCCGCCACTGGAACCGCTCGAACTGTACACACAGAAATCGGGCGACGAGATCGTCGGACAACTCTTTAATTTTGTCGACAAAGGCGGGCGGGCGGTGGCGCTACGGCCTGAGATGACGCCGACGCTGGCGCGCATGGTCGGCGCGCACCATCGCGACTTCAAGAAGCCAATCAAATGGTTTGCGATCCCGCAACTTTTCCGTTACGAGAAACAGCAGCGGGGACGACTGCGCGAGCACTTTCAATTCAACGCCGACATCATCGGCGAGAGCGACGTGAGCGCCGACGCTGAACTCATCGCGCTGGCCATCGACACGCTTCGCAGTTTCGGCCTGACTGAGAATGATTTCGTCGTGCGGATCTCGGACCGCCGCGCATGGCACCGATACCTGTCAACTGCGGGCATCCCGGAAGGCAGGCAGGACGCGGCATTTCAGGCGATCGACAAGCTGGAACGCGAGCCGTTGGAGAAGACGCGGGAGAAGTTGACTTCCGTCGGATTATCCGCGCAGAAGGCGGAAGAGCTCTTGGCGATCGCGGAAGGCAAATCAACGGCGGATGCGCCCGAGTTGCAGGAAGCGCTCACGAAGATTGGCGATTTGGCCGGGTTCTGCGAAGTGGACTTCAAAATTGTGCGCGGCTTGGCCTATTACACAGGCATTGTTTGGGAGATTCATGATCGCAAAGGCGAGCTGCGGGCGATTGCCGGCGGCGGACGTTATGACAATCTGATCAAGCAGGTGAGCGGGGTGGACCTGCCCGCGCTGGGTTTCGGGATGGGCGACGTTGTTCTTACGGAATTGCTGAAAGATCGCAATCTGTTGCCGAAGGACGATGGCGAACTGAATTGCTATGTCGTCATTGCAGATGAATCGTTGCGTCCAGAAGCACTGAAGCTGATTCACAAGTTGCGCGAAGAGGGAATTGCGGTAGACTACAGCCTTACAGAAACGAAAGTCGGCAGGCAATTCCAAATGGCCGATGCACTCGGAGCGCGCTTTGCTCTTACGATAGGCCCCGATGAGTGGAAATTGGGAAAGATGAAGTTGAAGAGATTGGCGACGGGTGGAGAGGCCACGCTCGACTTTACGAATGTAAAAGGCACGTTACGAGAGGGTTAATGGAGCGGACACATCATTGCGGGGAATTACGCGGGGCGGAAGTTGGACAGACGGTCACGCTGACGGGCTGGGTGCACGCGAGGCGCGACCTGGGCGGCATCGTCTTCATTGAACTACGCGACCGCTGGGGCAACACGCAGACGGTGTTCGATCCGCAACACAACAAACCATCGTGGGAGCTGGCGCAATCACTTCGCAGCGAGTTCGTCATCGTCGTCGAAGGCGCCGTGCGCAAACGACCTGCGGGTACGGAGAACACGAAGCTGCCGACGGGCGAGATCGAGGTGCTGGCGCATCAACTCGAGATCCTCAACCCGAGCGATACGCCGCCGTTCCAAATCGACGAATCGGGCGGCGCGCAGGCCGGGGAAGACCTGCGCCTGCAATATCGCTACCTCGACTTGCGGCGGCCGTCGATGGCGCGCAATCTGGTGCTTCGCCACCGCACCGCAAAGGCAGTCCGCGATTATTTCGACGGCAACGGCTTTCTCGAAGTCGAGACGCCCCTTCTTTTCAAGAGCACGCCGGAAGGCGCGCGTGAGTACTTGGTGCCGTCGCGCGTGAACCCCGGCAAATTCTACGCGCTGCCGCAATCGCCGCAGCAATTCAAGCAAATGCTGATGGTCGCAGGCGTGGACCGCTATTTCCAAATCGCGAAATGTTTTCGTGACGAGGACCTGCGGGCAGATCGCCAGCCGGAATTCACGCAGATCGACGTGGAGATGAGCTTCATCACGCGCGAGGACATGTACGCAATGATCGAAGGGCTGCTCGCCGCGGTATGGCTGGCGGCGCGTGGCGAAACCATCCCCACGCCGTTTCCGCGGATGCAGTTTCTCGAAGCCATGGAACGATTCGGCAGCGACAAGCCCGACACGCGCTTCGGAATCGAATTGGTCGATCTGACGAAGGAGTTCCTGCAGAGTCAATTCAGGGTGTTTCGCGGTGCGGTGGATGCCGGCGGCGTGGTGAAGGCGATCAACGCGAAGGGACTCGCCAACGCGACGCAAGGCCAGATCGATTCGCTGACGGAGACCGCCAAGACTTTCGGTGCCAAGGGATTGGCCTACATTAAGGTCGAGGGCGGCGAATGGAAATCGCCCATCGTGAAGTTCTTCAGCGACGCGGAAAAGCAGGCGCTCGTTGGCAAGCTGAAGATTGAGGAGGGCGACCTGATTCTGTTCGGTGCGGACAAACGCGAGACCGTGTGGGAAGTGCTCGGTCGTATGCGGCTGGTCGTGGCCGAAATGCTGAAGAAAGCCGGCACACTCAAGGTGCGGGACGATCAGTGGAATTTTCTGTGGGTCGTCGATTTCCCGCTCATCACATTTGATCGCGACGCGAATCGCTACTTGTCCACGCATCATCCGTTCACCGCGCCCGTGGCCGAGGATGTTCCGCTGTTGGACACCGAGGCGTCAAAGGTGCGGGGACAGCACTACGACATCGTGTTGAACGGCGTGGAACTCGGTGGCGGCTCGATCCGGATCCACAAACCGGACGTGCAGAAGAAAGTGTTCGAGGATGTGCTGAAGATTCCGCCGGACGTCGCGCAATCAAGGTTCGGGTACATGCTGCAGGCGTTTCGGTATGGCGCGCCGCCGCACGGCGGTATCGCGCTGGGCCTGGATCGGCTGTGCGCAATCCTCTGCGGTTCGACAAACATTCGCGACGTGATCGCGTTTCCGAAGACGGCGAAGGCGGTGGACTTGATGACGAGTTCGCCGAGCGAGGTCGAGCCGAAACAGTTGCGCGACCTGCGCATCAAGCTGGATCTGGAAGACGCAGGCTAAAGCCTGCGGTCACGGGCTCCAACGGTCAACCTGAAGCGGCAACCATCATGCCGTGCTCGGAGCAGGGGATGGTGGCGCGGCGATCTTTCTGGCACGTCCGCGTTTCCTTGGTTCCACGCGCGTGAAGACGCCCATCTTGCGGTATTTCTTGTATCGCGCCTCGAGCAAATCAGACATCTTCATCTCGCAGATCTTGTCGAGGTTCTTGAGAATCACCTTCTTAAGCGTGGCGGCGGTTTCGTCGTAATTCTTATGTGCGCCACCGAGTGGTTCGGGTATAATTTCGTCCACGACGTCGAGTTCCAACAAGTCCTTCGCCGTGATTTTAAGTGCGGCGGCGGCTTGCGCGGCGTTGGCGCGATCCTTCCACAGGATGGCGGCGCAGCCCTCGGGCGAGATCACGGAGTAGTACGCGTTTTCGAGAATGAGCACGCGATCACACACGCCGATGCCGAGCGCGCCACCCGAACCGCCTTCACCGATGACCACCGCGAGCAGCGGCGTCTTCAACACCATCATCTCGCGCAGGTTCACAGCGATCGCTTCCGCAATGTGGCGCTCCTCCGCGCCGACGCCCGGATAGGCGCCCGGTGTGTCGATAAACGTGACGACGGGGACATCGAATTTCTCCGCGAGTTGCATCAGCCGCAGCGCCTTGCGGTAGCCTTCAGGATGCGGGCTGCCGAAGTTTCGCATCAGATTCTCCTTGGTGTCGCGGCCCTTCTGCTGGCCAATGACCATCACGCGGCGCTCATCGATCGTGGCCAGTCCGCCAACGATCGCATGATCGTCGGCGAAACGGCGGTCACCGTGCAGTTCGATGAAGTTGGTCGCGACCCGCTGCAAATAATCCAGCATGTACGGTCGCTTCGGATGGCGCGCGAGTTGGACACGCTGCCACGGGGTGAGATTGGTGAAGACTTCTTTCTTGGTCGCCTCAAGCTTTTCTTCAATCGAGTGAATCTGCGCGGAGAGATCGATGCTTTGTTCGGTAGCCTGTTTTTGCAGGTCTTCAAGCGTTTGTTCGAGTTCCGTGATGGGTTTCTCGAATTCCAATGTGTAGATTTTCATGGGTAAACGGCCTCCTGACTACTCGTGAATGACCACCGCGCTGCCGACGGGCAAAACCGTGTATAACTCGGCGATGTCGTCGTTGAGGAGTCGAATGCAGCCTGCCGTGGCTTGCTTGCCGATGGAATTGGTGTCCCACGTGCCGTGAATACCGTAGCCGGGCACATTCAGGCCCAACCAATGTGTGCCCAGTATGTTCTCAGGATCACCGTAAGGAATAGTCTTGCCATCGGGTCGCCACCAAGGCGGGTTCGCAATCCGTGCCGTGATCTTGAATTCGCCAACGGGTGTCTTGCTGTATTCGCCGGTGCCGACGCGGTACCGCTTGAAGAACTTGCCGTTGTCGGTCAACCGAAGTTCATTCATGGTCTTGCTGATACTGACTGCAAAGTGGCCCTGATAGATGCGCAACCGATCACCCACGCGGATCATGTCGCGCGTAAGATTGTTGGATCTCTTGATCAACTCGACAGTCGCACCGAATTTCTGCGCGAGCTTGCCAAGCGAATCGCCCGACACAACGGTGTAATCGATCTTTTCAGGCGCAGGCACAGCCGTGAACAAGATCGTCGCGTTGATCTCGCTCAACAAGTTAAGGATCTTGTCCGATGCGCTTCCGTCATCGGCCAGAGGCTGCAGCAACGCGCGGGCTTCGGCCAGCTTGCCTTCGCTCTCCAACACGCGCGCGTGCTGGTATTGTTCGGTATTGGTGGACTCGGCCGGCGCGGGGGGGCGGCTGAGGGGTGCCACGGCTGCCGCCGCCGTGCCCGTGGCGGTATTTGCGGTTTGAGGTTCGGAAGTCGGCGACGACGACGACCAACTTGGGAGTCGGTCACAACCCGCAAGCCAGAATGTCAACACGACCAAACTGAGCCAAGGTTTCATGTCTGCAAGTCGCGAACCACCAGACTCATGGCAGGGTAACGGCGCGCGGGCTCCTTTTCAAGACATTTGAGTATGACCCGTTCGATGGAGTGGGGGATATCCGGGACCAGCGTGCGCGGGGGTCGCAGATGTTCATTGAAGTTGGCATACTTCTGCAACACCTCTTCGCGCGTGTCGCCGGAAATCGGTTTCTTGCCCGTGATCAGTTCATACGCCGTGACACCAAACGAAAAAATGTCCGCGCGCTCGTCGACGGGTTGGCGCGCGATTTGCTCGGGCGCGAGATACAGCGGCGTGCCCGACAGCTTCGATGCCCGCTTCGGCTTCGTGGGCCGCGGAATCGCCAGGTCGAAGTCGATCAGCTTTGGATCATAGGTCTTGGGCACCAGTATGTTCTCGGGTTTGAAGTCGAGATGAAGGAACCCGCATTCGTGAACGTGAGCCAGGGCCGCGGCCATGCCGGTGAGCATCTTGAGCTGATTGGCGCGCAGGCCTGCATCATTGCGCAGGATTAACTCTTTCATATTTGGCCCATCCACGTACTCGAGGATCGCATACCGCAGGCCGTTGAACTGGCCGCTCCCGTAATACTGCACGATGTTTGGGTGATGGAGCTTCTCCATGACTTTGCAGCCCCACTTGAACTGCCTGCTCCGGCTCCAGTGAAATCGGTGCTCCGGGAGAAGCATCCGCAGTATCAAACGCTGGCCCAGCCGATCTGTCACCAGATAGATCGTTGCCATTCCACCGTTGTTAATCTTCTCGAGAACGGTGTAATTTGCAAAGGTCGACCCAATCATGTGAAGGCCACGGTAACGAACCCCACCCCGCTTTGCAAACGCAATCCCGGAGCGCTCTGCGGCAGACGTGACTGCGGAATCGAAGCGTTGTGGAGGTGATCTCGTTGGCCGCCGCGAAAGAGGATGGGGTGACCGACGGGATTTGAACCCGCGACAGCCAGATCCACAATCTGGAGCTCTACCAGGCTGAGCTACGGCCACCATCCCGACCAACTCATCGTCGAAAGCAATCGAACTTAGCACTGTCCCTCCGCGACGGTCAAGGCATCGTAGCGTGCGGCCTGCCCCGAGTAGTGTTCGGGGCTGCTCGCGAACCCTTTTCGGAGCTGCCTGCCCTCGTGTCGTATACGGGGTCCCCAGCGCATCCGGCCCTTGAAAGTTGGAAGTTGAGCGTTGGAAGTTGGACGTTGACGCCATTAACCGACTTCCTTCCTCCCTAAAAACAGCCCTCCCGGCCCTGTTTTCCAGCATTTATTCCCCGTTTTTTGCCTCTTTTTTGCAGAACGAACCCAACTCGCTTTTTTCCCCAACACATTTATGTTTAAATAGATACGAATTTTTCAGTTGGGTTCGTTTGGTAAAAAAGTACTTTTATAGAGAGCCAACTCCGACAATTCCGCGAATTGCCGGAGGAGACGCAACGCCATCGGTGTACCGCGTTCGGTGTAGCCACGGCTCTGCGAGCCGTGCTGGGTTCGGCGTAGCGTGCGCTGCCTGCCCTCGTGTCGTATACGGGGTCACTAGCGCATCCGGGTGGCCGTCGTAGCGTGCAAGCCGAGCGGGCGCGACCCTCCTATGTCAAACAACTGTCGCCATCATACCACCCCCGGCCCACCCCGTCCAGTAAAAATATCAGTTTTCGATACATAGTCTTTACTGATTTGTAGGGCAAGCGGCCCGCTTGCCGCCGTTTCCCCCGAATTTGTCATCCTGAGCTTGTCGAAAGCCGAGTCCGACGAGACGCCGCTGTCGTTTGCGGCAACCTTCAGCGGCGGCGGAAGCCTTGGCGAAGGCTGGTCAAAAAGTCTCGCGCACGATTCCCCAGCGACCCCCACCGCGTCGAATACCTCTTCGCCCTCTACGAAAAACTCACCGCCCCGTTGGTGTCGGCGGCCAAACCGAAACGCAAGCGGAGCGGGAAGTAAATGCAGCCTTGAAAACGAACGGCGGAAAGATATAAACGGGAGTTAATCCCACAAGGAGGAACATGATGAACGCAAAGAAAAGCATCGAGTTGTTGAACAAGGGTGTGGCGGACGAGTTGCAGGCGGTCCACCAATACATGTACTGGCACTTCCACCTCGACGATCAGGGGTTCGCCCCGTTGGCGATGATGTTCAAGCGGATTGCCATTGAGGAAATGGGCCACGTCGAGCGCTTCGCCGAACGCATCCTGTTTCTAAAGGGCGATGCGGAAATGGTTGCGGCCGGCCCGGTGGAACCAATCACCGATGCGCAGAAGATCCTCGTCAAGGCGGCAGCCATGGAACAAGCAAGCGTCACCAGCTACAACGAATTCGCCATCAAATGCAGCCAGAACGCCGACGCGGCTTCCAAGCAAGTGTTTGAGGCGCTCGTCAACGACGAGGAACGGCACTTCGACGGGTTCGAGAAGCAACACGACAACATCAAGCGATTCGGCCTGAACTACCTCGCCCTTCAGTCGTTCAACAAGGCTCCCGCCAAAGCCGAGTCAGCGGCCGAGTAACCCCGCTGTCGTCTGCGGCACCGTTTGGAAGCTTTTCTTCACTGCGACGCAGTTATTCGATTCCCCGCTCCGCCCCGCTTTTGTCGGGCTGGGAGCCGAGTCGGACGAGACGCCGCTGTCGTATGCGGCATCCCCGAGTCCGACGAGGTGTATCCAGCCGCTCCGGTGCCGCCGCCGTCGTCTGCCGTGTTGTAGCCGCCCCGCTCTGTCGGGGCGCGCCGCCTTGACCGTCGTAGCCTTGGCGAAGGCGGGTCGTTTCCGTCTAATTCAGATTCTTTCTTGTCTCCAATCACTTGCCCGCCACGGTGGGCTTGCGTACCCGCCGAAGCCTTGGCGAAGGCTGGTCGAAGAGTCTCGCGCATGGCAGAAGCCCTCGTACCATCTTGCCCGCTTTACAATGCAGGAGTGAGTTGTATCGCATGTTTTGGGGCGCGAGATCTTCAACCTATCCCCCGAGATCGGGAAGGCCGGGACATGGTGGCCATCCTGCGCTCGAAGGTCGAGCCTTCGGGAAACTGCGGCATTGCCTCGCCCACTGTCGCCACGAACAGCTCCCGGCCTGACCTTCTAAATTCTTGAAGGTTGACATGTCGGTCAAAACCTGAAACAAGTATGTCAGGTTAGTTGAACATCGAAGAGTGGCTTTCGTGGGCTTTGGAATGAAGGTTTCCAAAGATTTAAGTTGGCAATAAGATCAGCGAGGCTACTATGAAAAATTATGTCCGTCTTTCCTTAATCAGCCTCATTGCATTCTGTCTTGCAGGCTGCGCCACCTACACCATTCAACCCGTTTCTGCTAGAAAACTCGATAAGCAATGGAACTCCGGCGACGCGGAAAAGGGCTACGTCTTTTATCAGCCCGAGTTGTATTTTTTGGTGACGCCCGTCGTTGCCCCCAAATCCCCTAGCAACAACGTGTCGACGGCCAAACCGGATTCGAGCGCGGACAGTAGCGCCGCTTTCAGCGTGACGCCGATATATCTGCCCAACCCCAACAAGCCGTATCGCGTCACGACGTTTAATTTTCTGGCCAAGAGCGACTTTGCATTCAATTTCAAGGACGGCTGGCAGCTTTCGTCCATAGCCGACAAGGCCGACAACACCACCATCGCAAACACCATCGCTGGAGAGCTGAAGACCATATTAGGCGCGGGCGGCTTATCCATGATGTCGCTTGCGCCAAGCCCTTCCACGAAAGAACGGAAAGCGTTTCTTCTGCATCCGATATACAACCCAGATACGGGAATCATCACCGATTTCTCGGTTATTTACCTTCCCGAAGCGTCAAAATAACACGCTGAGACCCTTCACCCGACATCCGCCGGGTCTGCTTCTTGCCACTCCCAGCGCCTCGGCTTCGCCCTCTACGAAAAAATCACCGCCCCACTCGTGGCAGCAGCGAAGCTGACGAAGAAACGGCGGAAAGGCACGAAGCCATGAGCGACGCGATTGGCGGCGAAGACGGTTTACTCGACTATTTGTGACTCGTCTTCTTGACTTTCAGTATCTTAGGCGCACCAAGAGTCGGTGGCATTTCGATCGGTTTCCAGTCTCCTGATAGCATCGCCTTCGTCCTATAATCCTGAAGACGGATATGTTCTTCGTCGCTCACGACTATAGCGGCGAGCTCGAACTTCCAGCCGACGTCCTCGGCCTTACCGAACGTGACGTTGGCCTTCCATTCCTTAGTCTTTGGATCGACCGGTCCCTCTGCTTGTGGCCACCAGACACCCGTGAAGTCTTCACGTCGGACCAGCAACCAGACATGGTATCCGCTGGGAATACTCGCTACGCCCTTCACCAGTTTCGACTGACCAACCTCTACGCCTTCGTGTGCAGGGTCGGTTACAGTCAGGACCACTTGCGTGTCTTGGGCTTGCACATTGTTCACGGCCGCCAATAGCGCGAATACGCCTATGGCAATTCCAGTCAGCATGCGATTGTTGCTCATGGTTCTTCCTTTCAATCCATCCATGGGTTTTGCTTTGGCTTATGGGTCTTCGTGATGTGACAATACCTCCCCTCCGCTCCAACTAATTGATGCATTCTTGATGACTTGGCGAAGATCGCTCACCTCCTTCCCCCATCCGTGAGGTCGCCCTGCGACAAAAGCGACTGGTACTTGCGAAGGGCATCGTCATAGTGCTGATTTCTGAAGTCAGTCTCGGCTTCGGCCAGCAAGGTTGCGTCCAATGATTGCCGCTTCTCGGGTGGAAGGCTTGCTACCACTTCGCGCAACAGTCGCAATGCGCTCTCCCTGCCCTGCGGATTATCAGCTTTTATCCATTCTCTCGCTTCCTGAATTCGTTGAGCGTTTACGAGCGATTGAGCCTCGGCTTTGAGGGAGTCAGTGTCTTGTTTGATGGAAACGATCCTCTTGTCGATCCGACCCAGGATATTGTTCCCACACAGCAGAATAACAATACTTACAAGTAGCGAGCAGGCGGCCAGCCAGGTCGCAACGTTATCGTTGAGTTTCATGGAGACACTTCCTTTCTTGTCATACACAACGCGATCACCGTCGCTGTGATAAGGAGCCTCTGGCACGAGCCAATAACCACTGAACGTAATCTCAGTGTCTGCCACATATCAACTGTCACTTTCCAATGCCAAGAGTCTACTTTGCGGCGTTCCGCGTATTGTAGGCTGCATTTCGCGTGGCCCCTATGGCTGGACTCATTCAGTGCAAGCACTGCCATTCAAGATCACCTCTCCTCTCGCTATCATGGTCGCCCCGGCGGCGGCGTCAATTCCATTCTTTAGCAGGCGTCAGGCCTGTATTCATAACGCATTCACTTCGCCCCTCAGTTCGAACCATCCAATTCGACTACGAACTCTCGCTCGCCCCGACACGTGCGCAACTCATGATATATCGCCTGTCGATATATCATGAAAAACTGCCCCTCTGCCGAAACTTCGTGGCGACCCTTCGCGTGCATCCGCGTCCATTCGCGGTAGAAACTTCGTGCCCTTGGTGCCTTCGTGGTGAGGAATTCGTCGCTGTCCGCTTTCCGCCTTCTGTCGCTGCGGTCAACACCCACCCGTTTTCCCGCTTTCACCGGCTCCGCCGTCCGCTATAATCCGCCCGTGAACCGGATTCGTCTCCTTCCCGAACAGGTCGCCAACCAGATCGCCGCAGGCGAAGTGGTCGAGCGGCCCGCCTCGGTCGTGAAGGAATTGGTCGAGAATTCTCTCGACGCCGAAGCCAAACGCATCACCGTCACCATCAAGAACGGCGGGCGCTCGCTCGTCAACGTCGCCGATGACGGTTTCGGAATGAGCCGCGACGACGCGTTGCTCGCGCTGGAACGCCATGCGACCAGCAAAATCTCCAAGGCGGAAGACCTCCACAGTATCACGTCACTCGGTTTCCGCGGCGAAGCCATCCCGAGCATTGCGGCGGTCTCGCGATTCACACTGTCGAGCCGGGAACGGGGCACGCTGAGCGGAACGCAAATTGAAATGGCCGGCGGCAAAATCCTCTCGGTTGCCGACGTGGGTGCGGCGGAGGGAACGGTCATCGAAATGCGCAACCTGTTCTTCAATCTGCCCGCGCGCCGCAAATTCCTGCGGTCGATCCCGACGGAGACCGCTCACATCGAGCACATCGTCACGCTGTGCGCGCTGGCGCATCCCAATGTGGCGTTCACGTTGGTCGTCGATGGCCGCGAGGTCTTCAATCTCGCGCCGACTAACGGCCTGTCCGGCCGCCTGCGCGAACTATACGGCGCGCAACTCGTCGAGGAGCTTCTCGCCGTGGAACTGGCAGCCGGCGATGTCCGCGTAACGGGATTCATCGGCAAACCGGGCGTCAGCCGGGCGGATCGCCGCCAGCAACATTTGTTCATCAACCAGCGGCCGGTCGAAAGCAAGGGCATCAACTACGCGCTTCTCGAGGGTTACCACACCGCGTTGATGAAGGGGAAGTTCCCTGTGACGTTTCTGTTTATCGATATCGATCCCGAGTTGGTGGACGTGAATATCCATCCGTCCAAGCGTGAAGTGCGTTTCCGGGATGAGTTTGCGGTGCGTCAGTGCGTGATCGATGCTGTCCGCGCCGCGCTGGAACCGGTGACAGGCGGTCTGCGGCCCGTGCAACGCGAGGGCTGGCCGCAAGCAGATCGGCCCAACTTCACCCCGACGTCCAGCCCTTCACCTGCGCCGCCGCTGGCGTTGCGTGGAGAAGCGCCCGTGACGCCGTCCGCCGAGCAATCGAATCTGATCGAGGTGCCGCGAAGCTCCGTCGAGGCGCGAGGGTCCACCGAACCGCCGGCCGTTGAAGTTTATGCCGAGGAAGGTCCATGGCGGATTTGCGGCGTGATCGGCCAGTTGTACGTGCTGATCGAATCGCCGGAAGGCCTGGTATTGATGGATCAGCACGCGGCCCACGAGCGCGTATTGTTCGAAAAGATGCTCCGGGAACTCGAAACCGATTCCGCGCCTGCGCAAAAACTGTTGCTGCCGCTCACGCTCGAACTCGACGTGCGCGACGCCGCGTTCCTGCACGCGAACCAGAAGACGCTCCACAAGCTGGGGATTGGCGTGAGCGAGTTCGGGGAAAAGACGTTCTTGATCGATGCGCTGCCGCCCTATTTCCCGACGGCGAATCTGGCGCAGACATTCCGCAACATCATCGATGAATTGCGGCAGACGGGCGAGGAAATCCACTCGCGGCGATTGACTGAGGACAAGATTGCCACGACCGTGTGTCGCCACGCGGTGAAGGCGCGCGACCCGCTGCGCGGCGAGGAACTACGCGCGTTGCTGCAACAGCTTCACCAATGCGAACTGCCGTACACCTGCCCCCACGGTCGTCCGACGATGATCCAACTGTCGTACGCCGAATTGGAAAAGAAATTCGGGAGGAAGGCGTGAGCGCGAGTGGCAAGGTCAGGGCTGTCGTCCAAGAATCTGGCGGGCGGCGTGGATGTCGGCGGCAATCTGCATTTTGAGAGCTTCGACGGACGCGAACTTCTGCTCGCCGCGCAGTCTTGACAGAAAGAGAACCTCGACATTCTGGCCATAGAGCTCGCGCGTAAAATCCAGAATGTGCACTTCCAATACCCGACGCGGTTCCGTTCCCGCGAACGTGGGGCGCATGCCAATGTTGACCACCCCTCCGAGCAACTCGGCAGCGATCTTCACGCGGACGGCGTAGACGCCATCGGGCGGCAAGACTTCGTCATGAGAGTTCAGGTTGGCCGTTGGAAAACCAAGCTCGCGTCCACGATGGTCACCCGGTTCGACTGTGCCGAGGATGGAGAATGGTCGCCCCAGCATCGCGGCGGCGCGCTCCAGCCGACCGTTCAGCACGTGCTGCCGAACCGCCGTCGAGCTGATCATCTCCTTGCCCAGCGTTACGGGTTTGATTTCCTTGGCCACGAAGCCGTACTTCGGCGCGAGCGCTTCCATCAACCGCACGTCGCCCGCGCGATCGTGGCCAAAGCGAAAACGCGTGCCGACGCAAATCTCCTGAAGTTGGTTCGTCTGGCGGGCTACCGTGTCGATGAATCGCTCCGGCGGCGTGAGGGAGAATGATTTGTCAAATGTAAGCAACAGGCACGCGTCCACTTCAAGCCTCTCGATCAGCGAGAGCTTGTGCTCGGTCGAGGTAAGCAACCGTGGCGCTTTGTCGGGAGCCAGCACGCGCATCGGGTGTGGGTCGAACGTCAGTACCACCGAGGTGCCACCGGTCGACCGCGCGTCATCGCGGGCCTGTCCGATCACGCGCTGGTGACCCAGATGAACCCCGTCGAACACACCGATCGCCAGGCAAACCTTGTGCGAATGCGCCGCCAGTTCTTCAAATGTCCGGAACACCTGCATCACGGGGCGCTCGGCCCGACAAACTTCAGGATTGGAATGATGAAGGCCTTCAGTTGCTCGCGCGTTTGTTGCAGGATCGTTTCCAGGGAGTGGGCATCTTTGACGTCGAAATTGCCCGACCGCATGCGTCGCAATTCGTAAAGATGCGCGCCGCAGCCGAGCAGATCACCGACATCCGAGCACAACGTCCGTACGTAGGTGCCCTTCGTGCAGGCAACGCGCAAGCGGACGCGTGGCAGTTCGAGTCCCAGCACGCGCAGGTCGTAGATGTGAACCAGCCGCGGCTCGCGTTCGACGGTCTTGCCTTTGCGCGCCAGCTTGTACAACGGCGTGCCCTGGTGCTTGACCGCGCTGACCATCGGCGGCACTTGCTGGAGGTCGCCGCGGAATTTGGCGAAAACCCGATCGATATCTTCCTCCGTCAGCGGCGGCACCGGCTTTTCGGCGATGACCGCGCCATCCGCGTCCTGCGAGTCCGTCGATACGCCGAGCAGCATCGTCCCTTCGTACATCTTGTCGTCGGACATCAACCGGTCCTGCAGTTTCGTGGCTCGCTCAATCACCAGGATCAGCAGCCCCGTCGCCGCCGGATCCAACGTGCCGCAGTGTCCGACCTTCTTGAATCCAAAGTGGCGTCGCACGCGGTCCACCACGTCGTGCGAGGTCAGGCCCGCGGGTTTGTCGACCAATAACACGCCATCGAACGGTGTCAGCTGCGATTGCATGGAGCTTGGGAATTTCTACAGTTTCGCTGCGGCCAGCGCTTCGCTCACTGCCGCCAGCACGTTGCGCTCGATCTCCTGCGGCTCTCCCGAGAGGCGCGCCCCGGCGGCTTCGCGGTGGCCGCCGCCGCCAAATCGACTGGCGACGGAGTTGACATCGACTTTCGGATGTTTCGAGCGAAGGCTGATACGGAATTTGCCCGCTTCGGTCAGTTCTTCGAAAAGCAGGGCGACGATGACGCCCTGAATGGCGCGCGCGTAGTCGATCAAACCCTCCGTGTCCTCGCGCTTGGCGCCCGATTCCTCAAACATCGCGTTCGTGATCCACATGTACGCGATGCGTTTCTGGTCGGCGAGTTGCAGCCGGGCGAGCACCTTCTGCAACAGCATCAGCCGGCCGTACGGGTAGCTCTCGTAGATGTGGCGGCAGATCTCGCCAACGTTGATGCCCGTGTCAACCAATTCGGCGGCGACGCGCAGCGACGCGGCGCTCGTGTTGCCATAACTGAACGAACCGGTGTCGGTGGAAATGGCGGCGAACAGGCACGTCGCGATCTCGGGTGTCAGGGGAAACCCGCCGCCCTTGATGAGATCGAAGACGATTTGCCCGGATGCTGGCGCTTCAGGGACGACCCAGTTGATATCGGCAAACGTCTCGTTGCTGACATGGTGGTCGATGTTGATGAAATGTTTTCGACTGTGAATGCGCTGCGAGGCGGTGCCAACGCGCAGCCACGTCGAGGTGTCAATGGCGATCACCACATCGAAATCTTTCGGCTCAGCGGGCGGGCGCGTAATGAGGTCGCTGTGCGGCAGGAACCGAAACTTCGCCGGCACGTCATCGTCGTTCCATGCCTCGGCGGTCTTTCCGAGGTTCTTGAGCAGGAGCAGAAGCGCCAATTGCGAGCCGACCGCGTCGCCATCGGGCCGGTGGTGCGTGAGTACCAGAAACGTGTTCTGGCTCCGCAGCAACTCGCTGATTTGACGGCGGGCGTCACTCATGGGGCGGTTCGCTTTCGAGCTCGTCAAGCAGGTGCTCGATGTGGCTGGCGCGCGCTTCCGTTTCGTCGAGGACGAACGTCAATCGTGGCGTGTATTTCAGAACGATCCGGTGCGCCAACTCGTGCTGGATATGACCGTGTTTCCGTTCGAGGGTGTCGAGCGCGCGTTGCTTTTGTTCCTCGGAGCCGATCACGCTCATGAAAATGCGGCCTTCCTTGAGGTCGGGACTGATTTTCGCGGCGGTGATCGTGACGAAGCCGCAATCGGCTAGGTTAAGGTCCAGCACGATCTGGCTGACCTCGCGCTTGACCAATTCAGAAACTCGTTCCATTCGATGGTTGCTCATGGTGATGGTGGCCCAGGATAAGAGAAGAGCGGGCAACACGACTTGAATCATTCCGTGTCTCGTCCTCCGCGTTGGGCGGTTGAGTTGGTTCGTTACAAACTCGCAGCGACCTTTTCGACTGTGTAACACTCCAGAACGTCGCCTTCCTGGAGTTCCGAATAATTCTCCAGACGCAAGCCGCACTCGGCACCGGCCTTCACCTCCCGCACGTCGTCCTGAAAGTGTTTGAGGCTGGCGATGCGCCCTTCATATTGTACGGCCTTGCGACGCAGGACCCTGACGCGTGCGCTGCGCGCGATCCGTCCATCCGTGACGGCGCAACCCGCGACCGGCGGTCCCTTCGAAAGCTCGAATATTTTGCGCACTTCGGCGTGGCCAATGACGGCCTCCTTCGTGTCAGGCTCCAGCAGGCCTTCCATCGATTCTTCCACTTGCTCGATCAATTCGTAGATGATCGTGTACAGCTTGATCTGCACGTCCTCGTGCTTCGCGGCATCCGTCACCCCGCTCTCGGTTTTCACCCGGAAGCCGATGATGACAGCCCCCGACGCGCTGGCAAGCAGAACGTCATTCTCCGTGATACTGCCGACCGCTCCGTGAATAATGTCGAGGTCGACCTTGTCGCTCTTGAGCTTACCGAGTGAATCCGCAATGGCTTCCAAGGAGCCTTGCACGTCGGCCTTAAGCACGAGGTGCAGCGTCTTCTTTTCGCCTTCCTTGATTTGCGTGAAGAGGTCTTCGAGCCGTGACCCACGCGCTTGCCCGATGACTGCCCCGCGCGCTTCGAGATGGCGTTGTTCGCTCAACGCCCGAGCTTCCTTGTCGTTCTTCATAACATTGAACTCGGAGCCTGCGTCAGGCAGGCCCGAGAGGCCGACAATCTTCACGGGGGTCGAAGACGGCGCCTCCTTGAGGCGCTTGCCTTTGTCACTGATGAGGGCGCGGATTTTTGCCCAGAACGGTCCGCAGACGATGCCGTCGCCCACGCGCAGGGTGCCCTTGCGCACCAGCACGGTGGCGGTCGGCCCCATGCCCGGCTCGATCTGCGCCTCAATCACGTTGCCCTTGGCGGGTACTTTGGGGCTGGCCTTCAACTCCATGATCTCGGCCTGCAACAGAATCATTTCGAGCAACGTATCAATGCCCTTCTTGGTGGTCGCTGAAACCTCCACGGTAATGGTCTCGCCGCCCCAGGACTCGGGGCTCAGGCCGTGTTCCTGCAACTGTTTCTTCACGCGATCGGGGTTCGCCGACGGCAAATCGCATTTGTTGATGGCCACGATGATCGGCACCTGCGCGGCTTTGGCATGATTGAGAGCCTCGATGGTCTGCGGCATGACGCCGTCATCCGCGGCGACGACGAGAATTGCGATGTCGGTGATATTCGCCCCGCGCGCCCGCATCTTCGTAAACGCCTCGTGGCCGGGCGTGTCGAGGAATGTGATCGTTTTGCCGTCCGGTAAAGACACCACACTGGCGCCGATGTGTTGCGTGATCCCGCCGCTCTCGTGCGCCACGACATCCGTCTTGCGGATCACATCGAGCAGGGAAGTCTTTCCGTGGTCGACGTGGCCCAACACGGTGACGACCGGCGGGCGCGGCATCAAATCAGTCGCCTGCTCGCCGACTTCGAGCGGTTCAACTTTCTTTGGCGGGGCATGGACGATACCCGCGCCACGTTCCCGTTTCTCGAGTTCGTAAAGGAAACCGTGGCGCTCGCAGATCTTGCGGGCAATATCCTCGCCGACGGACTCGGTAAGGTTCGCAAAGACGTTCATCGCCATCAATTCGGCCAACAACACGTGCGCCTTGATGCCGATGCGCTGGGCCAGATCGCGAACGATCACCGGCGGCTTCATTTGGATGACTTTGTTTCCCTTGTCGTCCACGATGTAGGCGGGCTGCGATGGCGCTGTTGCCGGGGGCGGAACCGGCCGCGGGGCCGGGGCCAGCGGAGCAACCGCGCGCGGTGCTGTCGTGATCTTTACAGTCGGCTGCGGCGTCGGTCTTGGTGGGGGCACTGCCGCAGGCGGAGTTTTCGGGGCGACTGCAGGCACCGGTGTTGGCGCCGCAGGACTGGGCACGGCTTTCGCAGTTACCGGCTTCGGGGGTTCAACGACAGCCTTCGGTGGTTCAAGAACCGCCGCGGGAGCCGATAGGGTGGCAACAGTCAAAGCCCCATCGGTTTTCTGCTCCGTTGCAGGCGCAGGCGAAGCTGGTGGTTCGGCTGGAGTCGGCGGCGGCGGAACGTACCCGTATTCCTTTTCGATCGACTCGGCGGTGATCTTATCGACGGTGCTCGAATGGCTCTTGACGGGATAATTCATCGCGTGCAGCTTCTCGATCATTCCCTTGTTCGAGAGGCCACACCGCTTGGCCAGTTCGTGTACTCGAATACTCATTACGTCTTCTGCTCACCCTCCGGTGGTTGGGCCGCTTCGCGACGCTCCTGCTCGACGTTGGCGGCCTGCTGCACCGCGGCGGCCTTTTCCGCACCCAAAATACCGGTCAAGTCGTTGAGATCCGCCGCCAGCAGTCCTTCCAGGGAATGAAACCCGCCCTTGACCAGACTCTCGGCGGTTTCGCGCTCGATACCGGGAATTACCGTCATCTCTTGGATCGCGCGCGCGACTTTCTCCTCGAAACCCAGCTCGGCGGTATCTTCTTTCTCGATCTCGATGTTCCAACTGGTGAGCTTCGCGGTCAGGCGCGCATTCTGGCCTTTTTTGCCGATCGCCAGCGACAGTTGGTCAGGATCGACGATGATTTTTACGGAGTGACGGGCTTCATCAATCACAAGGTTCTTCAGCTTGGCGGGCGCGAGCGCGTTGGTGACGAATTGACGGACATTCGGGTCCCAGCGGATGATGTCGATCTTCTCGCCGCTGAGTTCGCGCACGATATTCTTCACGCGCATCCCCCGCATGCCCACGCAGGCGCCGACGGGATCGACCTTCTCGTCGTGCGACACGACCGCGACCTTGGCGCGGTAGCCCGCTTCGCGCGCGATGCCTTTGATCTCGACTGTTTTGTCGGCAATTTCCGAAACTTCGAGCTCGAAAAGTTTCCGGACGAAGTCAGGATGGCTCCGCGAGAGAATGATTTCCGGGCCATGCGTGGCGTTTTCGACGCTCAACGTGTAGGCACGGATCCGATCGCCCGGTTGGTATTCCTCGGTGGGCACGCGCTCACGGCTGGGCATGATGCCTTCGATCTTGCCGAGGTCGATGATGACGTCGCTGCGTTCGAAGCGGCGGACGGTGCCGGACAGGATGTCGCCAGCGCGGCCCTTGAACTCCTCGAAGACCATGTTCTTTTCGACCTGCCGGATGCGTTGCAGCATCGCTTGCTTGGCGGTTTGCGCGGCAATACGGCCAAAATTTTGGGGGGTGACCTCGACCTCGATGCTTTCGCCGAGTTGGGCATTTGGCATGCGACGGCGGGCGTCGGTCAGGGAGATCTCGTCTTGCTTATTGACGACATTTTCGACCACCAGCAGATTCGCGAGAGCGCGAATGGCACCGGTCTTGCGGTCGATCTCGATGCGGAGGTCGCGTGTCGGACCGACACTTTTCTTGGCGGCTTGCAGCAAACCCTGCTCAACGGCCTGAAGCAAGGTTTCCTTGTCAATGCCCTTTTCGCGCTGCATGTATTCCAACACCGCTATCAGTTCGCCGTTCATAAGCGTTTCGTCTGCTGCGGCGGCACACCCCATGCGGGGAACAAAAAAGTGGGTCTTTCGCCCACTCGTTCCGTGTCGCCAAAATCTACAGCCAAATTGTACGAAAATGCTCGAAATCGGTCAAGCCCATATCGGGCCGGACGCAACGGGCTTGTTTTGTGGCCGGCGGGGTGTTTACAATGGGCGGGTAATGAACCTGCCCAACAGGCTCACCGTGGCGCGCATCGTCCTGACTGTGTTCTTTGTCATGGCGTTGCTGCTGCCGCGCGAAGGGTGGGTGCGGTCTCATTTCCCGTTCGGCAAGACGACGGCGCTGATCATCTTCATTGTGGCGAGCCTGACGGATTGGTGGGACGGCTGGTACGCCCGCCGGCATAAACTGGAAACGACGTTTGGCGTGTTGCTCGACCCGCTCGCCGACAAGATCCTGACGACGGCCGCGTTCATTTGTTTCATCGAGCAGCCAAGCTATCGACCGGGTGTGCCGCTGGTTCAGGCGTGGATGGCGTTGGTGATTGTGGCCCGGGACTTTCTGGTGACAGGGCTGCGGCTGGTGGCCAGCCAGCAAGGGGTGGTGTTGAGGGCCGAGCGGCTCGCCCAACACAAGACTGCCTCGCAGATGATCGCCATCATCCTCATCCTGTTTGGATTGGCGGTCCGCGAAGACTGGAACTGCTTCGGCGCCGATTATGGCCGATTCGATTGGGCCTTTTCACGCGTGGCGTTCGTGTTGATGCTCATCACCGTGGGGCTGACACTCGTGTCCGGGATCACGTACTTGTGCAAGAATGGGGAGCGCTTCCTCCGCGATGCGTGACCGGCTGATCAAGCTTCTGGCGACAGGCTTCGGGGCTGGCTATCTGCCGGCGGCGCCGGGAACGGCCGGGTCGCTCGTCGGAGTCGCATTCTGGTGGGGGTTGAACCAGGCGCACAATCCGTGGCTGCGCGGTTTGCTGCTCGTGCTCGCGATCGGCTTGGCGGTGTGGTGCGCCGGCGAGGCGTCGGAAATCATGCGCCACCCCGATCCGCCAAGCGTGGTCATCGATGAGATCGTGGCCATACCATTGGTACTGATTGGGCTGGGGTCGCGGTGGTGGCACATCGTCGTGGGCTTCGCGATGTTCCGTCTGTTCGATATATGGAAACCATCGCCCGTGCGTGAAGCGCAAAACTTCACGGGAGGGATTGGCATCGTCTTGGACGATTTGCTTGCCGCAGCCTACGCGTGCGTGGCGACACACGGCGTCGTCTGGCTGGTCAGTTGGATGAAGCACCGAGCTTGGTGAGGAACGCTTCGAGTTGGCCGGTATCGAAATTGGCGAGCACGTGACCGTCGACGATGATCGTCGGCACGTACCGCTGCTTGGAAAGCCGAACCATCTCTTCGTTGGCAGCGGGATCGCGGCCGACGTCGATTTCTTCGAACGGG
>Ga0187861_10001081_pt1 | contig 29228 bp, 26 predicted proteins | sample June2016WEW_10_1_3_FD_132986 | JGI IMG/M metagenome (GOLD analysis project Ga0187861, IMG submission 132986) | Peatland microbial communities from SPRUCE experiment site at the Marcell Experimental Forest, Minnesota, USA - June2016WEW_10_100 | ecosystem: Environmental > Terrestrial > Soil >...
GCACGGTGCGCCTCCTCGTGAGTGTGAGATCGCTGTTCTCTTCGAGGCGCATTATACGTGAACCCGCGTGCTCGGTGATGGAAGAAATGATGGTTTTCCCGAGTTTTTCAGCAACCTGCTAGGAGAGAAGGCGGCTGCAAATCTCGTCACACAGCGAGTAGCCCTTCGATGTGAGGCGTAGAATACCGCTCTCCAGGACCGCCATCTTCTCATCGAGCAGCCACCTCACCGTGTCCTCCTGCCGGAGAGCGAGGTTGTAGCCGAAATCCTGCTGGAGTCTCATACGGTCCACTCCGCTGCTGCGGAGGCCCAGGAAGATGCGCTCGTTGAGCATCTCCTTCGGCCCGACCTGCTCCTCGGATTCGACCGGCAGAACGCCATTTTCCAGCCGATCCACGTATGTCGAGAGATCCGCCACGTTCCACCACCGCCGGCCGCTCGTTCTATCGCTCTCCTTCCAGAACGAATGGGCGGACGGGCCGAACCCGAGGTAATTTTCGTGCGACCAGTAATTGCAGTTGTGCTGGCAGCGGAACCCCGGCAGGGCGTAGTTCGAGACCTCGTAGTGTTCGTACCCGTGAGCATCCAACAGCTCCATCGCTTGCTCGTACATCTCCGCCTCGCCATCGGCGGAGTTCATCCGAATGGTGCCCGCCTCCACGAGACGCGCCAGGCGCGTGCCTTCCTCCAGGATCAGGCTGTAGGCCGCGATGTGCTGGGGGGCAAGGTCCGTCGCAATTCTCAGGTCATCCTCCCACCTGGCGAGAGTCTGCCCTGGGATCGAATAGATGAGATCAACGCTGATGTTGTCGAATCCGGCCGCGCGCGCATGCTCGACGCATCGGAACGCTTCTGCCCTGTCATGAATGCGGCCGAGGGCTTTCAGCTCGCGATCGTGAAACGATTGAATGCCAATGCTCAGCCGGTTGATCCCGAGCGATCGGTACGACCGGAGCTTCTCCCCCGTCACCGTGCCGGGATTCGCTTCCAGTGTGACCTCCGCCTCCGGCGTGATCCGGAACGCAGCGTGAAGGTGGAACAGGATCCTCTCGACCTGCGTGGGCGTGAGCAGGGACGGTGTTCCCCCACCAAAGAAGATGGTCTCGAACACGGCCCAGTCGCGGAAATCCGTCCGGAGGGAGATCTCACGTCTCAGCGCCGCGAGAAAGTCCTCCACCCTCACGGTGGCCGCCACCGAGTAGAAGTCGCAGTAGAGGCACTTCCTCTCGCAGAAGGGAATATGAACGTAGAGAGAGGCCAGGGCCGGCACCTCTCCATCAGCCCAGCGCGAACACCGCGGACCAGGGTGCATACTCGACGCCTCCTCCTGCCCGTCAGAACCACGGACGCTCGAGCAGTTCCCGGGTCTCCTCGACCGCCACCTTCCAGATGGCTTCCATCTCGGCGTCCGCACGCTGGTAATGGCCGCCGTAATTCCCGTCCCCGATCAAGGCGCGCAGGGCCGCCGGGTCGCAGAGTCGCACGTGATCGATGTCCACCATGGGTTTCCGCTCCGTGGGCGGTGTGACCCCCGCGAGGCGCGTCCAGGGGAAGTTCTCCATCCACGAGGCGTGCGAGGCTACCGGATCAATCTCCATCACCTTCGCCCAGGTGCGCGGCGCATTCCACCAATTGTGGAGGCGCACCCTCATCCCCGGATGGTCGGCCATCCACTCGCTAAGGAGTCCCTGCACGGGCGCGTTCCCCCCGTGGCCGTTTACGAGGAGGATGCGCCGGAAACCGCTGCCCGCAAGGCAATCAAGAATGTCCCGCACCACCGAGAGGTAGGTCTCGACCCGAAGCGAAACCGACCCCGGGTACGCCAGGAAGTAGGGGCTGATGCCGTAGGCCAGCGCCGGGAAGACCGGCACGCCGAGCGGCTCCGCTGCCTCGACGGCCACCCGTTCCGCCAGGATCGCGTCAGTGCTTAGACTGAGGTAGGCGTGTTGCTCGGTGCTGCCGAGCGGGAGCACGGCGCGGTCTTCACGCTGAAGGCATGCTTGCACCTGCATCCAGTTCTGCTCGTGGATCCTCATCCGACCTCCCGCACGTGTGGATCGGGACCAGGCGTCTGTAATCGCATGCTTCTTATTTCAGAACGGATGCCAGTGATCGAGCCGCGATCTCGCGGCTTCCGCAGTCTGGGTGTGTCTCTGAGGCGACCCTGAGGGCCTCGACCGCATCGGGCGCGCGGCGGGCTACAGGCGAGCCGACGCGACCGAGCGCCCAGATGACGCCGCGCTCGATGGCGCCGGTCTGGCGCATGTCCTCATCGGTCAGCAGCGAGCAGAGCATGGGCAGAAAGGCCTCCCGCAACTCGGGGCGGACGGCGAGGATCTCGCCGATCGCCTCCGGCACGCCCCAGGGAACGGCCCCGGACTCATCATTGAGCGTCCAGAAGAACCGGCGCAACAGATCGGTGGCCTGTTCCTGGCTGACAAGTTGCCGGTCCCCGACGAGGACGCCGAGCCCCCAAACCGCCCGCCACTTCTGCTCATCGCTGGCGCTGCACAGGCGCTCGGTCAGGTATCGTAGGACCCGTGCGGTCTGAGGGCGTGCCAGGTGAAGCAGCGCTTCAGGGTTATCCTGCGCCAGAACGGGGTCGATCTGTTCTTTCCACGCTGCATTCACGCCGCGCCTCCCTCACCCGGGCATTGGCATGGTACCTCGAAGCCACGCAGTCCACAATCGCATACCGCCGCCGCGCCGCCGACACGGGTGACATGCAGCGCGATCGGAGCTATAGTGTTTGGGCGTCGGGCGTCTAGGTTTGCCAAGATTCGAGACATCGAGAGCACCCCGCCGTGGTGATCGGCGAGTATGTGCTTCCGCTCGGAGGGCGTGCGGGGAAGCGCCGGTGCGACGCGGCGAAGCGCGGGAAAGTCCTTGCCGTCGCAGTCCAGCTCGAGGTCCAGCTGCAGGCCTGGGTACCGGCAATCCGCCACGACATGACCCACGGACCGGCACACATCGACTCGTATGAAACCGGTTCGACAAAGACGAAGCAGTCTCTGAACCTCTCCCCAGCGGAGGCCCTGGCTCTCGCAGATGAGGACACATGGAGAATTGAGAGCAGGAGGGGGTAATAGGTGATGGGAATTTGCCTTCGGGTCGCGGGACCCTGTGCGTGCGCGCCCGGGCAGCGGCCGGCAGCGAGCGGAACATGCGGCAGGCGGGCGGTGTCAACTCGAAGCCGGTGGGGAGAGCCTTGAACAACCGGGAGAGGAGGTAGAACGTGGCCTTCGAGAAGCTGGCGGTGCTGGGGGTGGGGGCCATCGGGAGCAACATCGGCGCCTATCTCACCCGCGCTGGACGTGACGTAACGCTGATTGATATATGGCCCGCCCACGTGGAGGAGATGAAGCGTGGCGGCCTGAAGGTCACCGCCCAGGACGAGGAGTTCACGGTCAAGGTGAAGGCGGTCCACCTGGCCGACGTGTGCAGCCTCCGCGAGCGGTTCGATGCGATCTTCCTTTCGGTGAAGTCCTACGATAGCGTGTGGGCGGCGAAGTTCATCGAGCCATACCTCAAGCCGGCGGGCGTCATCGTCCCTGCCCAGAACAGCATCAACGAGGAGTGGGTGGCCCCCGTCATCGGCTACACAAGAACTATCGGCTGCGTGGTGACCCTCGGCGCGAGCCTCTACGAGCCGGGCCACGTCCTCCGCACCAGTTCGCCCTCGCGGCCCTCCTTCGCCCTGGGCGAGTTGAACGGCATGATAACGCCCAGAGTGGAGGAGCTAGTCAAGGTCCTCGCTCCCGCAGGCCCCAGCCACGCCACGGCCAACCTCTGGGGCGACCGCTGGGCCAAGCTCACCGTCAACTGTATGGCCAACGCCCTCGCGGGCATCACCGGAATGAGCAGCGCGGAGATGCGCGCCAACCCATACGCGTTCTCAATAACCGTCAAGATTGCGGGCGAGGCGCTGACCGTGGCGCACACGCTGGGCGTGCAGGTGGAGCCGGTCGGCGGCATCCCGGCAAAGGCGTACCTGGATGCGCTCCGCGGCATCGGCTTGGAGGAACTGCGCACCAAGTGGGTCGAGGCCGGGCGCAACCTCGGGGCAGGGCGACCCTCCCTCCTCCAGGACGTGATGAAGGGCCGCCGCACCGAGGTGGACTACCTGAACGGCTACGTGGTTCGCAAGGGTAGAGAGGTGGGTGTGCCCACGCCGATGAACGAGGCCATCGTCGAGGTCACCAAACGGCTGGAGGCAGGCGAACTGAAGCCTGCGCCCGCCAACCTTCAACTGCTGACCCGGCACCACTAGGACGGCACGCGAGGACGTCTGGGATTACTTCCCGCGGTCGGGGAGGCGGGACCAGTCCACAAGCTGGCGGCGGCCAAGCCGGGTGTCAAACCGGTTGAGCTGGCAGTTCGGGCAATAAAAGGCATCGTGACCGCGGACGCCTTTGACGCAGAGCGCAGGGCGGTCCGTCCTGCAGATCTAAGATACCCAGATGCAGGAGGTTGGGCGGGGAATCGTCGCACGCTCCGAGATGCACGAGACCCAGCGGGACACGGCCTCCCGGGGAACGAGCTGTTGCCTGATCGCCCGCGGCGTCCGTCTGAAAGAAAGATGAAAGGACTTCTCCCTGCGCATGCCTGATCTGATTCCCTATTCCTCGCTGGCGTTCCTGCTGAATTACCCCCGCGCGTACTCCGCCAGGGACTTCATCACAAGGGCCATCACGCTCGCCCCTGCATCTGTGACGCCGATGGTCCGGTCCTGCATCCAGGCGGCGCGCCCAAACTTCGACCGGAGGGGTCGGGTTGACTCAGCGCCCACTTCCGCCGCAACGGCCGCATCAGCCAGGGCCTCAGCGAAGCTCTTCCCATTCTTCCCCGCGGCCTCGATCGCCTCGATCGCCGGCCAGAGGCTGTCCAGCAGCGTCTTATCTCCCTGGGCGGCCTTTCCCCGCTGCTGGATGCCCTCGACGGCCGCCCGGAGCGCCCCTGCGAGGGCCGCGAGGTCCACGGTCTCGGCGGTCTGTTCCCGCAGATACTTTGCCGCCCGCATCGCTCCCGTGGCGACCAAAGCGCCAAAGGTTGAGGCCCCGGCCGAGTTGAAGGCCATCCCGGCTTTCAGCAAGACCTCATGCACCGGGGCCTGGCTCAGCGTCGGCAAAAGGTCCAGCGCCGCCTTCATCCCGAGGCGGCACGTCACCCCGAGGTCTCCGTCGCCGATCTGGGCATCCAGCCCAGTGATCGTCTCGTAGGCCGCCTCGAGGTCGGCCGCGAGCTTCTGCGTGAGCGGCAACGCATCCTCGCGCGTCAAGGCGTCTTTCATCGCGTGCGCCTCCACTGGGGCAGGAAGGGGGAGTAGGCCGGGGCGTCCAGGAGGTTCAGCAGGTCGTCGTCCAGCTTCAGGAGACTGATGGAGGCGCCGGCCATCTCCATCGAGGTCGCGTACTCGCCGATGAAGACCCGCTGGATCCTCACGCCGCGCCCCTCAATAACCTGGTGGGCCTTGCGGAAGAGCAGGTACAACTCCTCGGGCGGGGTCGCCCCCAGGCCGTTCACCAGGATGGCCACCCGGTCGCCGGATCGGAAGGGCAAGTCGTCCAGCACTCGCTCGCTCATGATCTGGGCGATCGCATCAGCCGGCTTGAGTTTGCCACGCTCGATGCCCGCCTCGCCGTGGATGCCCATGCCTAGCTCCATCTCGTCCTCGCCGATGCTGAAGGTGGGCTTCCCGACTGCCGGAATCGTGCAGGGGGACAGCGCCACCCCCATGCTGCAGGTCTGCTCCACAACCCGCTGGGCGGTCGCCGCCACCGCCGCCAAGTCCGCGCCCGTCTCGGCCTTGGCCCCGGCGATCTTGTAGGCGAAGAACAGGCCGGCCACGGCGCGGCGCTTCTCGGCGGATGCCTTCGGTGCCGAAACCACATCGTCCCGGACGCGCACCGACTGGACCGCGATGCCCTCGGCCTCGCACAGTTCGGCCGCCATGTCGAAATTCATGATGTCGCCTGAGTAGTTCCCATACAGATACAGCACGCCCTTCCCCGCATGAATGGCCTTGGTCACCGCCACCATCGCCTCCACCGGCGGCGAGGAGAAGACGTTGCCGATGGAGACGCCATGAAGTAGTCCGGGGCCCACATATCCCAGGAACACCGGGATGTGTCCCGATCCCCCGCCCGTCGCGATGGCCACCTTGCCCTTCACGGGCGCGTCCGCTCGCACGAGGCCCCGTGCCGTGCCCGGCGCACGCTTCAGGTGACTGGGATGCGCCAGCAGGATACCTTCGATCGTCTCATCCGCGAACGCTTCCGGGTTGTTGATGATCTTCTTCATGGTGAGGCCCTCCTAGAAGCGCCAGGAAATCGTTGGAGATACCGAACAAGAGATGGCGCGCACTAATTTTATAGCATGACTGACGAGCCGAAATCATCCTGTTCGCAACGCTTGCAATAGAATCGGACCTCGACTATTACGGTCAGTACTTTGTGGCTCCTGCGGTGAGGCCGCTGACGAACTGGTCGGTGAATTGGGTGGATCTGCCGGATAGCACGACTTCCATTATATGGAAGTCATTTCTTTATCGTGAAAGAAATTTGGTCGAGGCCGGTGGGTCTGTCAAAGCCCTTCGCCGAATGTGCGCCCTGACGGGGTGGGGATCTTCTCCATCTCCTCGGCCCGGTGAAATGTTCGATGCCCCCTTCGCGCCCCGAGCCGCTTCCTCGCCTGCTTGCTGGCCGCTTCTTCCTACTTCCCCACCACCCCAATGGTCAGCAGCAGATTAGCATACGTAGCCTGCTCTCCCGTGGCGACAGTCAGAACCACATCCGGCGTCCCGGCCGCCTTATAGAACTCGAACTGCTCGATCGGCTTGAGTTCGACCTCCGTCCCGGCGTCATGCAGGATCTGTCGGAACTCGTTCCAGACCGGCGGGTCAGCCTTCAGCGCGTGCGGCCCGGTCGTCGCATACTGCATTACGCAGGCGGCCTCAATCGGGATCGCCGTCACCAGCACCTCCAGCACCTGCGGGCAAGTCACCAGCCCCGGCGACAGGTTCAGGTTCACCAGCCTGGCGTTCGGACCCAGCTTGCTGGCAAACGGATAGTTCCCGTCGGCGATGAGAACCTGCGAGCTGTGCCCCGCCCGGCCCAGCGTCTCCAGAATCTGGGGATGAATCAGCTTGCCCTTGAGCATGTCGTGTCTCCCGCGGTGGTTGTAAATTGGTCGACTCGTAAACGCATTGATCCGTTAAGCCGCTAACCACTGACTCGGTCATCTGGCTGATCCATCGTATCTTCGCAGAACTCAGCGGGGATGCCATCCCGGGATGAAGGGTCACAACGACTTCGGGGACCCGTAGCAATCACGAGTGGTCGCCCCGCCTCAGTGCCCGGGGCCCCTTCCAGTCACGGGTTCCTCTGCCAGGCGTGCGTTCCCTGCAGTCGGTCCTCAGCCGTCCTGGCAGAGCTCACGTGGATCGCAAACATCACCAGGGGCTCAGGGCTCGTGGTCCGCCCGGCGTGGGGCGTCTCGGCCGGGATGATGATCACCGAGCCCCTCTCGACGGGGTACTCGTGTCCATCGATATTGAACATCCCGGTACCAGAGAGAATGTAGTTCACGTGCCAGCGACCCTTATGGTTCCCCTCCTCTTGCCACGAGCCCGGGGGCAGGTTCATCTCGACGATGTCCACCGGCAGCCGGTCCATCGGCAGATCGGCCAGACCGGCCTTCCGCACCAGATCCCGCACCGTCCAGCCGCCGTGATGGTGCGGCATATCCGGCAATTGCTCCAATTCCGCTTCTTCCATCCGCAATACGTACTTCCGGTCTGGCTTTGCCATCGGTTCGCCTCCATTCGTCTCTCGTTTTCAGCGGCGGCTCGTCCATCTTGACGTATGAGGTGTCTAGCCAACTCTTGGTTGCGGTGCGCGGCTATCCGCATGATGCGGCGTTGTTTCAGTGCTCACTTGAACCCGAAGAAGTGGGGCACCGCCAGCACGGTCCAGGGAATGTATGTGGTCATGGCCAAGGCGGCCAGCAGGGGCCAGAGGAATGGCAAGCAGGCCCTCGTTACCCGCTCGAAGGACATGTGCGCGATCTCGACGGTCGCATAGAGGACCATGCCCACGGGAGGCGTGAGCAGCCCGATCACGGTGTTGAGGGTGAACATCACGCCGAAGTGGATCCGGTCAATGCCCATCTTGTCCAGGATGGGAAGGACGATGGGCACCGTGATCACCAGGATCGAGATACCGTCGAAGAAGCACCCCATGATCAGGCCCAGGATGTTGATGAACAGGAGAAACACGGCCGGTTTGTCCGTCACCGACAGCACGAACTCCGCAAAGCGCTGCGGGACTTGCTCCCGGGCCATGATCCAGGCGAACAGCGAGGCCGTGGTCATCACAAAACAGACCACGCCCGTGGTCTCCACGGTCTCGCGGAGGATCCGGATGAGCGTGCCCGGCTTCAGTTTGTGGTAGACCAGGACTCCCACGAGCAGCGTGTAGAAGACGGCAACCACCGCGGCCTCAGTGGGGGTGACGATGCCCAGGGCGATCCCGCTCAAGAGGATCACCGGGGTCATGAGGCCCGGGATCGAATAGACGAAGCTCGACACCAGTTCCCGCAGGGTCGCCCGTGGCGAGAGGGGATAGCTCCGGCGGATGGCCATGAGGTAAGAGTAGACCATCATGAACCCGCCCATCAGGAACCCGGGGATGAATCCCCCCATGAAGAGGGCCCCCACCGAGGTGCTGGCCAGGACACCGTACACCACCATGGAGATGCTGGGCGGGATGATGGGGGCGATGGTGGACCCGGCGGCCGTCACGGCGGCGCTGAAATCCAGGTCGTATCCGTTGTCGGTCATGGCCTTGATCTGCATCGCCCCCATCCCGGCGACGTCCGCGACGGCCGCCCCGGACATCCCGGCGAAGACCATCGAGTTCAGGATGACCACATGGGCCAGACCGCCTCGGATGTGCCCCACCAGGGATCGGGCGAATCCAAAGATTCTGTCCGTGAGACCCGCCTCGTTCACCAGCTTCCCCATGATGATATAGAAGGGAATGGCCAGAAGGGGGAAGGAATCCGCGGCGGCCGACATCCGCTGGGACACTGCCAACAGGACCTCGCCCCGTGCGACGAGGAATCCCATCGACACGATCCCCAGGGAGAAGCCGATGGGAATCCGGAGCGCCAGGAGCAGGAAGAAGCAGCCGAAGACCACCGCGATCACCATGCGCGCTTCTCCACCCGTCGCCCCCTGAGTCGCGCCCAGAGCGATCCGATCAGGGCCAGCAGCATGATCCCCATCCCGAGGAGAATCCCCAGGTAGACGAAGGTCCAGGGGATCTCCATGGCTGCCGTCAAGACCGTCCACACCATGCCGGCCAGCCGGAGGCTCTCCACGAATACGACCAGCACGAAGCCGAGCATGAGCAGGTCCCCCAGGATGATGACCGCCCGCTTTATGGAGGCGGGCAGCAAATCCACGAAGGCGCTCACCTGGATGTGCCGGTCCTGCCGGAGGACCATGGCTGCCGATAAGAACACGAGCCAGATGAACAGGTAGCGTGCCAGCTCCTCCGACCAGAAGAGAGAGTGGTTCAGGACGTACCGCGAGAACACCTGCAAGCCAACCACGAGGTTCAGCAGGGTCAGTAGGGTTAGCGTCACCTTGTCCAGGACCCAATCGATCCCGGCGAGGAGTTTTTCCATGACGCCGGCCGCCTCACCGGATCTCTGCGAGCTTTTCATACAGGCCCTTGCCCCACACCCCTTCCATCTTGGGAATCACCGCCATGGACGCCTTCTTGAAGGCCGCCACGTCGGGGGTGATCACCTGCATCCCCTTCTTCTTGAACTCTTCCGCCTGCGTCTGCTCCTGCTTGATCAGCATGTCGGTGCTGAAGGCGATCCCCTCGTCCACGGCCTCCTGCAGGATCTTCTGGTCGGCCGCCGAGAGGCTCTTCCATACCTTGTCGCTGATGACGTGGAGCTGCGGGACCATGATGTGCCCGGTGAGGATCAGGTACTTCTGGACCTCGTAGAACTTCCCCGAGTTGATGGTTGGGATGGGGTTCTCCTGGGCGTCCACCGTACCCTGCTTGAGGGCCAGGTATAGTTCGGCAATAGCCATGGGCGTGGGATTGGCGCCCCAGGCCTTGGCCATCTCCAGGTACAGGGGCACCTCGGGCACGCGGAGCTTCAGGCCCTTGACGTCCTCAGGCGTGTGGATCGGCTTGTTGGCCGTGAGGTGCCGCACCCCGTAGTACACGACCCCGAGGGAGCGCAAGCCCCGCTTCGTCGTCAGCTCATCCACCATCTCCTGCCCGACGGGACTCTTGATGGCCTTGACCATGTGATTCACGTCCCGGAAGAGGTAGGGGGCCTCCATGATCGAGAGTCGGGGCGCCCACTGGCTGAACATGGCGGCACCCTCGGTGACCAATGCCTGGCTCCCGAACACGGTCGCCTCGATCATGTCCTTGCCCGTGCCGAGCTGCGCCGCGGGAAAGACCTGGATCTGGATGCGGTTGTTGGTCTTCTGGGCGACGATCTCCGCCGTCTTCTTCATGCCCAAGACAAAGGGATGCTCGGGGGGCACGACGATCCCCCACTTCATGACCGTCTGCGCCGAGGCAACCGGCACGACGACAAACAACGCCAACCCCACCAGGAGCGCCACGATCACTCGGAATCTCATTTCTCGGTCCTCCTTTCGATACGACTAACCACTGGTGCGACAACCTGCCCCTTTCCTCGCATTCCTTCTCGCTTTATGCCCGGCCCACAGCCGCCCGGCGGCCCGCAATAACAATCAGGGCTGGCTGGCCGCACACCACTACTTCTCCGTCTTGTCCAGGACCTCCTGGAATTCCTTGTGGGCCTGGGCGATGACGTCCGCCGACTTGGCCCCTTCGATCGCCTTCTGGATCGCCACGCCGATGATGTCCCGATACTGGGTGACGTCGACGATCTCCGGGAGGCCTTCCCGTCCGATCTTCAGGCTCTCAAGGCACGCCGCACTCCAGTCGGCCGGCATCTTGGCCGCGGTCTTCACCTCAGGGCTTTCCCAGGCCGACTGCCGGACGCTCACCACGCCCCCCAGCAATTCTTGGATGGAAACCCGCTTGGATGTGGCCCACTGGACGAAGAAGTAGGCAGGCCCCGGGTTCTTGCTCTGGGCGCTGACGCCTACGGCATTGGTGAAGATCGGCGCGATGTGTCCGCCCGGCCCGGCGGGCAGGATCGCGTAGCCGACCCTGCCGGCGACCTTCGACTTTTCCTTGTCCTCGAACGGGCTGGCGAAGCTCGCCCCGTCGAGGTACGTGGCCACCTGGCCCTGCGAGAAGGCGCTGCTGCACTCGTACCAATTGAAGTTCACGACGCCCGGCGGGGCGAATCGGCGCAGCATGCCGGCGTACCAGTCCATGGACTTCACCCAGGGTGGGGTGTTGATGGCGGACTTTCCATCCTTCGTCAGGTATTCGCCGCCCATAGAAAACAGGACATAGGCCCAGGGGGTCGCGTTGGCGTTCTTGAGCCCCCGAGCAACGAAGCCGTACATGGAGGGCGGGTTGTGGAGCTTCTGGGCCTGCTCCTCCAACTCTGCCATGGTCTTGGGCGCCCTCAGGCCCTTTTCCGCGTACAAGTCCTTCCGGTAGATGAAGATGAACGGCTCCACCAGGGCGGGCAGGGCGGACACGCTGCCGTCCGACTGCGTCACGGACCGTTTCGGACCGGCGGCGATGTCGTTCCAGTCGTAGTCCGGCGCCGTGATGGTCGAGTCCTTGAGAAACTTGCTGAGGTCGGCGTACCAGCCCGACGTATAGAAGCGGCGCTTCTCCACGGGCAGACTGGTGTACCAAGCGTCGATGCCGCCCGTGCCCGCCGTGAACTCCACCGTCACCTTTTGCCGTGCCTGGATCTCCGGCAGGACGTTGAGCTCGGCCTGGATGCCGGTCAGCTTCTCGAACTCCGGCATCATCTTCTCCAACGTGTCGGCCCAGGGGTTCTTGCTGAGCACGACGAAGATTTTACTCCCCTTGAATCGCTGCCAGTTGAAGGAATCCGCGGCCCCCGCAACCCGCATCACGAACGGCCCCGCCGCCGCCCCGGCCGCTACGCCGGCACCCAGCCGAAGGACATCCCGGCGGGTCATCCCCTGAGAACTGCGCTCACTGCGCTTTCGCGACTTCATGGCGACACTCCTCCCCCCCGAATGTTGAAAACAGGGCAGCATTGCTTCTCTCCTCCCCACCCAAGTCCGTGGAACCGACTCCTCTGTATTCCAACTCCAAGGGGATGCTCCCGCCCCCTCCCGTCCGCCGGTCTGACGCGATCCGGCTAGAGCTTCACGAGGAAGATCTGGTTGTACTCCTTCCCCGAACCGTCAGGAAGCCGCCGCTGGTACGCGATGGACTTACCGTCCGGAGAGAAAATAACCGCCAACATCAACGGCGCAAGGGCATCTGGGGACCGCGGCGTCAGGCGGGTGGACTTGCCACCGGCCACCTCTGTCACGAAGATGCTGTTGTCCATGGCGTAGGCGATGGATGTGCCATCCGGGCTCCAAGTGATGGTCGAGGTCACCGACCACGGGTTCCTGGTGACCTGGATCGGCTGACCGCCCAACGGGGACACCGTCCAGAGCTGGACGACGCCATCGTCGTCCTTCGCCAGGAAGGCGATCTTCGTGCCGTCCGGCGAGACCCGCAGCCAGTGGCGCGGCCCCTGGATCCCGGGGAACTTTCGCTCAGTCGTGAAGGTCAGGCGCCGCTGAACAGCACCCTTGGGTGGCATCGGCGGGCCGGTTTCCGTTCCCTCCAGCGGACCGTCGGGTCCCGGAATCGTGAGGTCGTCCGGAAGGTCCACGATGAAGACCTCGGCCACGGTCGTCTTGCCGTCCTTGGCCAGCACGTTTCCCTGGAAAGCGATGGCGCGCTTCTGGCGCGTGCCATCCGCCTTCAGGTAGCCGTTCGTGCCGACCCAGCCCTCCTCATACGCGCGACTGATTTCGTCGGATCCGGGAGTTGGGGTGGCCGTCGTCCTGGTCACCAGCACGGTGAACATGATCCCGTCGTGGTTGCGAGGTCCCGGCGGAACGGTCACCGGCCCGAAGGGAGCAGAGACGCCGACGTTGCGCTGGACCAGCTTCTGCTTGGTCTTCGCCTCCAGGGCATCCAGGACTGCATCCTCGTAGGTAAAGCTCACCCACTCTCCGTCCGGACTGTACACGTGCACGTGGCTTCCGCCCCGCAGGGCGCCGGCCGTGAAGGGCGGGAGGATGTTCCGGGCATCCAGGTTCACCTTTTCCATGGGGCGGGCCGTCTCCACGATCACGCCTTGCCGGTGGGAGGAGGCGTACTGCCAGTCCTGGGTCGGATTCTCGGGACCCAGAACGGAGATGACCTTGTTCGCCTTCGGATGGTAGGTCACAATGCCGCAATTCGCGCCATTCTTGGACTCATAGAGGACCTGAACCTCGCCCGTCCTGACGTTGACCTGCTCGATGGTCCTCCCGTCGTAGACCGAACCCTCCTTGTCGGATCGCACGTCGTAGACGATCCATTGGCTGTCTGGCGAAAAACAGTTGACGTTGGTCAGGATGTGCCCGCCCGGATTCTTCGTGAGTTGGATCTCCCGGGCGCCTTCAGATGCTGTCGGCCCGGAGGCACACGCCTTTAGGAATGGTAGGGCAGTCATGCCTACCCCGAGGAGGGCCGATCGATTGAGGAACTCGCGCCGAGATAGCCCATGACCTCTCATGATATCCTCCTCTCCAGAATTGGTTCGCCGGACGGTGCATGAGGGGAGCCTCTGAAAAGGATCGGAGTGCTTCTGAGTAGGTAATAGGAATTGCTTTGGGGGGCCGCGCAACGATCGGGCCGCCGGCCGCCCCGCGCCCCCGACGGGACCCGCCCCGCTGCCCCAGGCCCGCGCCGCCAGCGCGCCGCGGGGGCGTCCCAGGGTCGGGGTGGAGTATGGGGCGCATGGGAGATGGCTATCAAGGGGAAAGATACGGCGGCACATGGTTGACAACCCATCCTACTCGGCTCCCCCTCCCGATCCCTCCCCCGCCACACCCACCTTCGGCGGGTACCCGGGGAGGGAAGGGGTGGGGGCTCTAGGCTCTCTACAGCAGCTTCAGCTCCTTCAAGCTCTTCAGGATCGCCTCCCGATCGGCCGGACCGGGGTCGAGGAGCGGCGCCCGCACCCCACCGATCGGGACGCCCCTGAGCGCCAGGACATATTTGTACCACCCGAGGCGCGCGCCGTTCCCGAGAGCCTCCTGCATGGCGATGATCCGCGCTTGCGCCGCCTGTGCCTCTGCCAGCCGACCGGCTTTCCAGGCGGCATGAAGCTCCAGGTACAGATCGGGAAAGATCCCCGCACCGGACGAGACGATGGCCGCCGCGCCGTCCTGAAACGCGCTCAGGACCTTTTCGTCGTTTCCGCAGATCACGTCGAAACCCGGCCCCAGCGTCCGGACCAGATCGAGGACGCGCCCGGGGAAACCACTGCTGTCCTTGATCCCTACCACGGTCGGTACAGCCTGGCGGAGTTCCGCCACCAGCGCGGGGGGCAGATCGTTCCGCGCGTGGCTGGGGATGTTGTAGAGATAGAGCGGCAGCGGCTCGGCGGCTTTGCCGATTGCCGCGAAGTATGTCAACAGCTCCTCCCGGGTCAGGCCGTAGTAGGGGGGCGGGATGGCCGCCACCGCCGTGGCCGCGGCCTGGACCGTCTGGCGGGCCAGCGCCACGGCCTGGGCGGTCGTGAGCGCTCCCACATGCGCCACCACCGGGACGCCGCGCGCCGCCTTCACGACCGCCCGCGCCAGACGCCGATGTTCGTCCGGGCCGAGGTAGAGCCCCTCGCCCGTCGTTCCCGCGATGTACAGACCGTGAATCCCCCGATCCACCAGCCAGGACACCAGTCGCGAGGTCGCCTCAATATCCAGGCGCGTCCCTCCGTCCCGCATCGGGGTCAAGAGGGCCGCGACAATGCCGGCAAGACGTGGCTTCGATGACGAAGGGGCAGGACTAGACATAGACCTCAGCCTCCATTCCTAGGATCTTGCAAACCCATTTGAGCTCCTCGACGTAGTCGCCGTAGACCCCGTGGGTGTGGTTGGAGCTGTAGGTGGCGATGAATCGCTCGGGCGGCACGCGCAGCTTCGTGAAGGCGTGCGGCCACTCGCCGGTGGTCGCCTGGGCCTTGGCGAGGGCCTTCTTCTCCGGGAAGGCCAGGAACTCCGCCGGGGCGATGGCCATCCAGTACTTGCCGTTCTTGCGGGTGAGCCGGGCCAGCGTCACCTCGCCCGGCGCCGCGATGTGGTAGACGGCGGCGCCCCCCGCCGGGAAGTAAAAGATCTCCGGGAGCAGCTTCACCTTGGGGAGGTTCACCTTGGGGTCGAACGATCGCCCGGCGAAGTAGGTCGCGTGCTGGCCGGAGTTCACCATGTCCCAGAAGCCCCCCTCGGCGTCGTAGTGCCGGACGTCGGCAAAAAGCACCGGAGTCCCGGCGATCTCCTTGAAGATCTCCATGGTGAGGGCGCCGTCCGAGTCCGCCTCGGTGGCGCACACGATCGGCTCGTGCGGCCCTTCCCAGTCGTACGGATCGTTGAGGAAGGCCTCGGTGAGATCCATGGTGCAAAAGGAATTGGTGAGCTCGGGCTGCCCCTTGATCCCCACGAAGTCCAGGTCCCACTCCTCAATCAGCTCGCGGACGGCGTGGTAGCTCCGGATCTGCCGCTCCAGCGTCTCGGGCGTGAGGGCCTTGCCGTCGTAGGCCACCTGGCCGCAGTGCTTCTCCAGCCACTTCCGCGCCCGCGTCACCCGCTCCTGTTTGATCGTCTCGGAGCGGCGGACGATCTCCCACTGGTCGATGTGCTCGATGTCCACCCCGAACTCGCGCCGCCATTGGTCCAGGGCGGGAACGGCGGTGTACATCCCCATGGAGCGCCCGCCGAAGAGGCCATAGGTCTTGCCGCGCAGCCGGTTGACGGCCGAGGCCGCGCGCAGGAACGCCATGACCTGCTTGAGGACCTTCGGGTCCTCCACGTCGCCCGACACCCGCCCGTGGAAGACGCCGATCTGATTCAAGCTACCCGCCGCCGCCAGCATGGCCACCAGGCCCGGCGCCTGCGGGTTGACGTTGGAGAGGCAGAGGAAGGGGCCGGGGGCGAATTCGGTGGCGATGGCCGGCAGGTGCGGGAAGGCCCAAATGGCGAAATTCAGAATCGTCGCCTCGACGCCGGCGGCTGCCAGCTTCTTCGCCTCGGACCGCGCCAGCTCGGGCGTCCAGATGATCTCGCCGGCTACGCACTGTACCTCGCCGGTGGCCGTCAGTGCTTTCACCAGCTTGTCCTGGAAGCCCTTGTTCATCTTGTACTGCAGGTCGTGGGCGAACTTCCGCCCGTCGGAGAACGTCAGGATTCCGATCTTGCGTTTGCGCATCATAGCCTCCTCGCCCCAGTCGACCCGGCGCCAGCCTGCCGCGCGTGCTGCAATTAAATCGCTGATGGGTGTCCGCTCCTCTGCCCCTCAGCGCCTCTGCTCCCCTGCTTCAACTCAGCTCCCCTGCGTCGCCAGCGTGTGCATCGTGGCCCGCACGGCCGGATACAGATCCACATACTGGCGGTAGAGCGTATGGTAGACCTTCTGCCGCTCGGCAACCGGGGCCACCGCCCGCTCGATGTGGACCATGCACCCGATCGCTTCCTGGTAGTCCTTGAAGACGCCCGCTCCCAGACCGGCCCAGATGGCCGCGCCCAGGGCCATGGTCTCCTTGTCGCGAGGCAGATGGATTGGAACTCCCAGAACGTCAGCCTGGATCTGCGTCCACAGTCGGCTTTTCGCCCCGCCCCCTCCGGCGTAGATCCGCTCCAGTTTGAACCCGTGGGCCGTCATATCCTCCAGAATCTGGCGTGTGCCGAAGCAGATCCCCTCGTAGACCGCACGGTAGAGATGCGGGAGCGTATGCTTCAGGGTGAGGCCGATCACCGTCCCGCGAGCGAGGGGGTCCTTGTACGGCGTGCGGTTCCCTTGGAAGTAGTCCAAGACCAGCAGTCCTTCGCTTGCCGGCGGGACCGCCTCGGCGAGACCGTCCAGGTAGGCATATACGTCCTGGCCGCGGCTCTTGGCCTGGCTCGCCGCCTCGGCCCCGAAATGCTCGACCAGCCACTGGATGATGCTGCCCGTCGCCGTCTGCCCGCCCTCCAGCGTGTACATCCCTTCCACCAGGGCATCGGGATACGGCCCCCAGATGTTGGCAAAGACCGGGACCTTGGACTGGGCCATGTGGCAGGTGGAGCTGCCCATGATGAGCGCCAAGTCCCCCGCGTCAACGGCCCCCAGGGCGATCTCGCCGGCGTGAGCGTCGATCCCGCCTTGCGCAACGATGGTCTCGGGGGAGAGGCCGATCTCGTGCGCCAGTCCTTCACGGATCCGTCCCAGCGATCGTCCGACTGGCAGCACCTCGGTCGGCCACTTGTCACGGAGGCGCTCGGCCTTGGCCGCCCGCAGAAAGTCGGCAGGCCAGCCTCCCAGGGGGCGGGCGTAGTTCCACTTGGCCGTGGCGTTGTCCAGGCTGGCTGTCATCCGGCCGGTCAGCCGAAACGTGAAGAGGTCGGCCGCGTCCACGATCCAGCGGGCCTGGCGGAATGCGTCGGGCTCGTGCCGCTCGATCCAGCGGCCCTTCGGAATCATCCATTGCGGAGAGATCTTCCCCCCGCAGTACTTGAGGATTTCGTGGCCGGTGGCGGAGACCTCGTCCGCTTCCTCGTAGGCGCGCTCGTCCATCCAAAGGAGCGCCGGCCGGATCGGGCTGCCGTCCTCCGTGAGTGCCACCACCGTGCACGCGGTGCAGTCGTAGGACAGGGCGGCGACCTCTTTGGGGTTCACCCTGGAAACCTGGAGAATCTCTTGCAGCGTCTCGACGGCGGCCCGCCACCACTCCTCCGGGTCCTGCTCGGCCCAGGTGGGTCGGGGAAACGTCGTCGTGAGGGGCCGGCTTGCCGAGGCCACCACCGCGCCTGCGAGATCGAAGAGGCAACTCCGGACGCTTTGCGTCCCCACGTCAATTCCGATCAGGTAAGTCATTGGTGTCCCTCCGCCAGGCGAAGCACGCGGGTCCTCCGACGCGTTACGGTGGAACGGGCGCGCCGAGCAGGTGGTCCGCAGGAGTCTCGGAGGATCAACTCCGGCTTCAGCACCACCCGCTGCGGGCGCCGCGCCTTCTCCCTGCCGATTTGCGCGAGGAGCAGCCGCATCGCCTCCCGGCCGAGGTCGTAGACCGGCTGGCCCACCGTGGTGAGAGGAGGCTGAGTCAGCGTCCACCACTCCATGTCGTCGTATCCCACCAGGGAGAGATCCTCGGGGATCCGCACCCTCTGCTCCCGAAGGCTCTGAAGTGCCCCGACGGTCATCAGGTTGTTCGTGCAGAAGAGGGCCGTCGGTGGTGGCGAGATGTCGAGGAGTTGCCCGGTCAGCTCACGCCCGCTGTCCTGTTTGAAGTTCCCTTCCCGGATCAACTCCGGGTCAGGTCGGACGCCCGCGGCCCGGAGGGCTAAGAGATAGCCCTGCAGCCGTTCGGCCCCTGTCGAGCGCAGCACCGGCCCATGAATGATGGCGATCCGCCGGTGGCCGAGACTGAGGAGGTGCTCGGTCCCCAGCCGGCCGCCGAGAACGCCGTCCACCTTCACCGTGTCGGTGGCCACCCTGGGAAGTTCGCGGTCGAAAAGGACCAGCGGGACGCGCCGCCAGCGGACGTCCCGGACCATCCGCAGGCTGCCGGCCGTAGTGGCCAGGATGATCCCATCCACCCGCTTCTCCATGAGGACCCGGAGATACTGGGTTTCCTTGACCGGATCCTCGTCGGTGTTGCACAGGATCACGTTGTAGCCGTTTTCCTGTGCCACATCCTCCACGGCGCGGACCGCGCGGATAAAGAAGGGGTTGGCGATGTCGGAGATGAGGAGGCCCACGGTGTGTGTCCGGCGGGTCACCAGCCCCCGGGCCAGGGCGCTGGGTTGATAGCGCAGCCGCTTGGCCACGGACTGGACCCGGCGGCGCGTGGCCTCGCGGACCGTGGGCCTATCCCGCAGGGCCTGCGAGGCCGTGCCGACCGAGACCCCGGCCTCTCGCGCCACGTCCTTGATTGTCACCACCATAACGAACTCCGAGAATTGAAACGTTTCAATCCTGGCGTCGGGATCCGTCGCGATCGGTTGCACATCGGAGAGTGGTCAGGAACCGCGGCGGGTACCCCGCGAGTCGTTCTCGCAGGGTAGCGAGAAAATAGACAAGACCGGTTCGCCGTGTCAAGCGAAATTTCTGAAACGTTTCAATTACGCGAAGAGCCGCCAGCCCATCGAACCCTGACCCTCGGCGCAGTCCCCACCGAGAGGCCCGGCCCCGACTCCGTGGCCGCATGACACCAAGACACAGCAGGATTGGGCCTGAAGATAGGCTCCGCAGGCGACCTCAGACTGTTCGTCCCGGGCTCCGCCTAGAACGCTGGCAGCGCCCTGAGCGGCGCTTGAGCCAGATGGGGCGACAGGTCTGGCCTGCTCCCTGCTCAACACGTCGAACGATGGGCGGACGTCGGACCAGAGGCGTGGCAGCTCGTGTGCCTCATGCTGATCCTTGTCCGCAATCGGCCCGGGCGCTATGCGAGACCGCACACCTGCTTTTCTCAGGCCGAGCCGCCATGCGACCGAGGCGCGGCCTGCCGCTTCCGTGGGCGGACCCGCCGGCTCTGAAGATTGTGGATGTGCACGTGGGAGCCTGCTCGGATGGCGGTCGTCGCTTCGCCGATCGCCTCTCCGTATTTCACCACTGCCGCTCCGGACCGGATCCTCGCAATGGCCAGCTTGTGGTTGACCGGGATCGGATCCAGCACTGAAATGCGCCGGACGCGGCCGCGGACAGTGAGGATCACTTCGGCCCCTGGGGCGAGATCTCGAAGGGCGACCGCCACGTTGTCCTTGGGGTCGATAACGAGGAGGGAGGGTTCCCTGGTGTGCCTCATACGAAGGGGCCCCGCGTGTAGATATCTAGGGTCCGATCGTAACCCGCTCGCTCGGCCCGTGTTACCTTGCCGCTGGCTGTGGCACACACGGCATCCAGGATCCGCTGGCCCGCAGCCGGCAAAGCGCTTCCGCGTGTCAGGACCTCGCTCACATCCACGTCGATGTGAGCGCGGAGCTGCCGGCAGGTTGTCGGGTTCCCACTCACCTTGACGACCGGCGCCAGAGGAAATCCTTGCGGCGCTCCACGACCAGTGCTGAAGACGAGGACCTGGGCCCCGCCCGCCGCCAATCCCGTCAGGGCCTGTGGCTCGAACCCGGGCCCATCCATGAGGTACAGACCGGGTCCGGCTGGTCGCTCCGCATACTCCAGGACCCCTTGAATCTTCCCCGTTCCCGCCTTGGATACGGCGCCGAGCGACTTCTCTTCGATGGTCGTGATCCCGCCCTGGATGTTCCCCTGGGATGGCTGGCCGCCCAGCATGTCTCCCCCTGCGGCCAGGGCACGCTCTTGCATGGCCTTCGTGATCCGACGGATAGCGCGCGCAACCTTCGGGGTGACAGCCCGCCGCGTCAGGAGGTGCTCGGCCCCCAGGAACTCCGTGGTCTCCCCCACGATCACCGTACCTCCTCCGGCCACCAGGGCGTCGACCATCGTTCCTACCGCCGGGTTGGAGGCCAGTCCTGAGGTCATGTCGGATGCGCCGCACTTGATGCCTACGACAAGCCGATCGAGGTCCGCCACGGTCCGGCGCATCCGTCGGCATCTGGCAACGAAGTCACGGCAAGCCTCCCGCCCTCTCCGGATGGCGCGCCGGCTTCCGCCCAGCTCTTGGATGTTCACCCGGGCGACCGGTCTCCCGGTTTGCTCGATGGCGGCATGCACGCGGTCAACCTTGACCCCCTCGCATCCGAGACTCACCAGGATGGCGGCGCCCACGTTTCCGTTCGTTGCCAGGCCGATCAGTGTCCGCTCGATCTGGATGAGGTCCGGCAGAAGTTGTCCGCACCCCTGATGGTGCAGGAGGGGTCGCACCCCCTGAATTCCGTCGGCGATTCGCTCCGCGACGTCGTTCGCACAGGCCACCGTGGGCATCACCGCGACGTAATTCCGCACTCCCACGTCGCCACCGGCACGAAGGTAGGCCCGGATCATCTTCAGAGGCGGCATTGGGTACCTTGGCGGAGCAGGCGAATCCGACTGTTGGCAAGCTTGGCGCACCAACGGCAGCGCCCTCGGTGCCCGCGCTTCAAGCTTTTCTCGGATGAGAAGTGACGCCCGTCTTACAGTGCGATGCGTTGGGCATAGGCGGGATCCACCTTCACGGAGTCCACCGGGTTCCGCAGGACGCCGATGCCCTCGATCTCGGATTCGATGACGTCGCCGGGGTAAATCGGGCCGGCCATGGGGCTGGCGGTGGTGATGAGGTCCCCCGGCTCCAGCGTCCAGAAGGTGGAGATGAAGGCCACGATGTCGTCGAAGCGGAAGATCATGTTGGACGTGTTGGACTCCGCCTCGACTTTGCCGTTGCGCCGCCGCAGGATGCGGAGGTTATAGAGGTCCTTCGGCATCTCGTCGGGCGTGACGATCCAAGGTCCCATGGGGCCGTAGGTGTCTATGGATTTCCCCCAGGGTTGGAACTCCCGACTCTTCGCCTCCAGGGAGCGCCCCGTGATGTCGTCGAAGATGGTGTACCCGAAGATCACCTCCGAGGCCCGCTCCTTCGGGACCCCCTTGCAGCGCTTCCCGATCACGCAGGAGAACTCGTACTCGTGATAGACCTCGCCATAGCCCTCGGGGATCTGCACTGGGTCGCCGGGCCCGACCACACAGGAAGGGGCCTTGAGAAAAATCAAGGGCACAGGAGACTTCGCCAGGCCGATAATCTGCCGGTAGTCCTCGTAGTTGGTCCCGGTGCAGATGATCTTGGGCGGTCGGGGGACCGGCGCGCGCAGCCGGATGCGATCCAGGGGGAAGACGGCGCCCGGGATGTCCAACCCCCGCTCCCGGGCGAACCGCACCGCCTCCCGTGCCGCAGCCATAGCCTCGGCGCCACCGCCGATAAAGCCGAGCATGTCGGCCGGCAGGGTTTGGTCGGCTTTCTCGGCGGATTCCAGATCGCCGTTCGCCGCGAGAGCCGCAGCGTAGGCCGCGTTGAGATCAACCACGTGTCCATCCACGACAGCCCCAACCCGATCGCGTCCCGCTGCGGCGAAGGTCACGAGCTTCATCCGGGTCCCCTCCTTCCGGGACGAATCCTCACACCATCACGTCCATCTCAGCCTTGCCTACCTTCCCGCGCCGCGGCCGCGGCTGCGGCTAATTTCTCCTCCATCTGCAACGCCTTTTGCTGATGTCGGATGCCCGTGATGGTGGTGAAGGCGGCCAGGATCAAGATCGTCACCGCAATTGGCCGGGTCACGAGGATCAAGAGATTGTCTTGCGACATCGCCATCGAGCGACGGAAGTTGGACTCCATCATCACTCCCAAGATCTGGGCCAAGACCATCGGCGAGACCGGGTAGTCGTACCGGATCATCACATAGCCGATGAATCCGAAGAACACGCAGGTGATCATGTCAAAGATGTCGTTGTCGATGGCGTACGAGCCGACCATGCAGGCGATGAAGATCAAGGGAACCAGGAAGCGGCGGTCAAGGTTGATGACCTTGGCGAAGAGGCGGGCGAAGGTGAGACCCAGGATCACGAATATGAGATTCGCCGTGATCATGCCGGCGAACATCTGATGGACCAGCTCCAAGTGATCCCGGAAGAGCAGCGGGCCGGGCTGCAGGTTGTGGATGGTCAGAGCGCCCATGAGGACCGCGGTGGCCGCGTCGCCCGGCAAGCCGAGCGTCATCATGGGCAGGACGTCCCCACCGGTGCTGGCATTTTCGGCACACTGGGGGGCGGCCACACCCTCCAGGATGCCTGTGCCGAACAGTTCAGGATGCTTGGAGGTCCGCTTGGCCTCGCTGTACCCGATGAAGCAGGCCGTCTCAGCCCCGATGGCTGGCGTGACCCCAACGATCAGGCCGATGATGCACGAACGCACGAACGTCCTCGTGCACTCCCGAAGCTCGCGAAGCGTGGGGATGATGTTCGTCAGGACCGCGCTCACCTTCGGAGCGGTCAGGATCACCTCGACCTGTCGGAAGCCTTCCGATAGGGCGAAAAGCCCGATCAGCATCGGGACGAAAGAGAATCCGCCGGTAAGTTGAACCGTTCCGAAGGTGAACCGCGGAAATCCTCCCATCGGATCCAGGCCGACCATGGCGATGAGGAGCCCGACGCAGCCCGAGGTGATGCCCTTCAGAGGGGACTTGCCGGTGAGGGCGACTGTCACCGACAGCCCAAAGACAGCCAGGGCGAAGTACTCCGGGGCGGAGAAGCGCAGGGCGAAGTTGGCCAGGATCGGCGCGAAGAACGTGAGGCAGAGCGCGGTGAAGGTCCCGCCGATGCCCGAGGCAATCGTGGCCATACCGATCGCCTTGCCTGCCAGGCCCTTCTGCGCCAGTGGGTACCCGTCGAACACGGTCGCCGCCGCCGCCGGTGTTCCCGGCGTCTTGATCAGGATGGAGGCGATGCCCCCGCCGTAGATGGCACCTGTGTAGATGCCCAGCAGCATCACGATGCCCCTGAATGGATCCATCCCGAAGGTAAACGGGACCATCAAGGCGATGCCCATGGTAGCGGTGAGCCCTGGGATGGCCCCGACAATGATGCCGAAGAACGAGCCCAGGACTAATGCCACGAAGTTGTAGCCTGACAGGACTGTGGCAAAACCGTGAAGCAGCAGGTGGAGGTCAACCATGAAAGAGTCTCCCCAGAGAAATGCTACCGGAAGAAGAGCGCGAAGCCGTGCTCGCGCAGGCTGTTTTCGATCCATCCCCGCGGCAGCGGCACGTGCAGGACGGTGGAGAAGAGCAGGTATACGACAAACGGGACAAGGATCGCGAACAGGGCCAGGCGGGGCCAGCGCCGCTCGCCCAGCACCAAAGCGAAGAGCAGCATGTATGGGAACGTCGTGCTGACAAAGCCGATTCGCTCAACGAGGGGCAAGTATCCGAAGGTGATCACCGCTGCTCCAATGACTCGCCGGAGGTCCGCCCCCTCCAGTCTCTTCTCCAACGCGAGCGCCCGGCCCTTCCAGGCACGGTAGAGGAGTAGCAAGGCAGTGACCAGGAGGAAGGTGGCGACCCCTCGCGGGATCACGAAAGGCCTGCCGAGCAACGCCAAGACGGGCCACTTCCCCGACTCGTAGAATACGTAGAGGCAGATCGGGATCACGATCGCGGCAGCGATGATATCCGCCTTCTTCATCGTCAGATTGGCCATGGGAGGCTCCGAGATGCGTTGAGATCGTCGATGCTCCGGGAGGGAGGGCCTCGTGCCCTCCCTCCCGTCGCTCCTGTCGTGCGAGCGTCCTACTTCTTCAGCAGACCAACCGTATCCAGGACAGGCCCCAGACTCTTCTCGAGCCCCGCCAGGAATTCCTCGAACTTGTCGTATTCCATGTAGGTGCGGGGGAGCGTCAGGCCATCCATCAGCTTGATGTACTCCGGATCCTCCGCCGCCTTGCGGAACCCGTCGCGGAGCACCTTCAGAATCTCGGGCGGCGTACCCTTGGCCACGCCCAGGCCGCGCCAGTCGAAGATCGGATTCTCGATCGGATAGCCAGCCTCGGCCACGGTCGGGACATCGGGGAAGAACGGGTTGCGGGTCGGAGTGACGGCCGCCAGGAACCTGACCTGATTTGTCTTGTAGAACTGGAGCATCTCGTCCATGCCCGAGGAAGCCATAGTGATGTGTCCGCCGACTAGCGCCACGCGTGTCGGGGCCGCCCCGTCAAAAGGAACAAAAGTGAGCTTCAGGTTGTAACTACGGGCCAGAAGGGCCGCAGAAAGGTGCCAGGGCTGGCCTGGGCCTGAGTGGCCCACCGTGACGACACCGGGATTGGCCTTGGCGTACTCCACCAGGTCCTTCAACGTCTTGAATTGAGAGTCCGTCTTCACCGAGAAGCCCGCCGGACTCCGGTTGAGGAGGGCAATCAGGTCGAAGTCCTTGTAGGAGAGTTCGGCAAGCCCGATCATCCGATACGTGCTGAGGTTGAACGTGATCACGCCGACGGTGTAGCCGTCCGTCCGGCCCATCGCCACGGAGTTCATGCCGACGGCACCGGTGCCGCCGACCTTGTTCACCACGTTGATGTTGACCCCGAAGTACTTCTTGGCATTCTGCACCAACGTGCGGGCCAGCGTGTCAGTCCCGCCGCCCGCCGCCCACGGGCAAACGAGGCTGATATCCCTCTCCGGGAAGCTTGCCGCCGGCGCCGGGGACGGCAGCACTAGGGCGAGGGCGAGGACGCCTACGCATAAGAAACTGAATTTCCGTAACATGACAGCCTCCTTTCGGTGTGCCGGCGCGCCGGCACAGCCTATGAGCCTGTTGCCCTGCCGACCTCGGGCGACTCTCACCTCCTCTCTACCACACCCCGCTGCCTCAGCGCAAATCCCCGCGCGGGTGCAACCACAACCGGATCGCGCGAACAGCGGCTGCCTCAGAACTTGCCGTGCTTCTTGTACACCTCGGAAACGGTCACACCCTTTGCCAGATCGGCCCGCATGCCATTCTCTCGATTGACGATCTCCTCCGTCTTCAGCAGGACCTCGGTCGCGAGGGCCTTGGGGACGACCACCACGCCATCGCAATCCCCGAAGACAAAATCGTCGGGGTTGATGACCGTCTCCCCGATCCTGATCGGGATCATCCACTCCCGGATCTCCCACCGGCCGATGGAGCTGGCCGAACACCGGAAGCGACAAAAGACCGGAAACTCCATCTGCAAGACGAATCGCGTGTCCCGGAGGCCGCCGTCCACCACGGCGCCGGTGCAACCACGCTCCTTGGCCGCATTGCTCATGATCTCGCCCCAGTGGGCCGACTCGAAGTGCCCCACCGATGCCCAGACGGACACGGTCCCAGGCTTGATGCTCTCCAGCATCCGGATCCGTGCGCTCGAATCGTCGTTGGTGATGTCGCCCACCGGATAGCCCTGCCCCGTGAAGGCGGGCCCGGCCACGACCATATCCAGCGTGAGGGGCATGATATAGTGCGGCAGCGCTTGCTGGCGGAGCCCCAGGCTGTCCAGGACGTCCGACACCGCCCCCGTGTACAGGGCCCTGTACCGCCTGCTCAGCTGATCAACCGCCAACGATTGGGGCATCTTTCATTCCTTCCTGGCCCAATGCGAGCCGAAACAGCCAAGCGATGGCAGCCTCGCCAGACGCGAGGGGCCGGCCCGAGGGAAATGTTGGGCCGTTCACGAATACAGGCGAGGTCGGGGCCGCGTCAATGCTCGACTCGACCTTGTACCCATCACATAACTAAGGATGGGCGGTTCATGGAAAACATGCGCCGTGCCGGGAGGCAACCGGCGGACCGGTCAGAGCTTCGGAGCGGTCCGGAGCCGCTGCAGCCTGTCCGCGGCGGCCCGGAGTGTTTCCTCTTTCTTGGCGAAGCAGAAGCGAGCCAGCAGAGGGGCCCGCGCCGGCTCCGCGTAGAACGCGGACGGGGGGATGGCAGCCACGCCGATCTCGGTTGTGAGATACCGGCAGAAGCTGACATCGTCCGGAAAGCCCAGACCCGCAACGTCGACCAGCAAGAAATAGGACCCCTGGACGGGAAGGGTCGGGAGCCCCGCAGATTTCAGGGCGCCGGCCAACAGGTCGCGACGGGCCGTGTATTCCCGGCGGAGCTTTTCGTAGTATCCGGTCCGGGCGGCCGTCTCCAGCGCCGTCGCCATGGCCTCCTGGAAGGGGGTGGAGGTGGAGAAGGTGACGAACTGGTGGGTCGCCCGGACCGCCCGGTTCAGTTCCGGCGTCCCCATAGCATAACCCACCTTCCAGCCGGTCATGCTGAACGTCTTGCCGGTGCTGTTGATCGTGAGGGTGCGTTCCCACATCCCGGGTAGGGTGGCGATGGGCACGTGCTCCACCCCGTCGAATCGGATCTGCTCGTACACCTCGTCGGTGAGAACGAACGCGTCATGCCGCTGGCAGAGGGAGGCAATGAAGCCGAGTTCCTCCCGGCTGAACATCTTCCCCGTGGGATTGTGCGGCGTGTTGATCAGGATCAGCCGGGTGCGGGAGGTGAAGAGGTCGGCCAGCGCCTGCCGATCGAAGTGCCAATCGGGTGGCTCGAGCGTGATGGTCCGTGGGATCCCGCCCGCCATGAGGATGTCCGGCAGATAGCTGTCGTAAAAGGGCTCGAACAGGATCACTTCGTCGCCGGGGTCCACCAGACCCAGGATCGCATCCAGGATCAGCTCGGTGGCGCCGCTGCCGACGCTCACCTCCGTCTCCGGATCTACCGACCGGCCGTAGGCTCGCTCCCAGGTCTCGGCGATGGCGCGCCGCAACCGCAGGGCACCATGACTGACGGCGTACTGGTTCATGTCGGCGCGGATCGCCTGGATGGCCGCCTCCTTGACGAAGTCCGGCCCCGGGAAATCCGGGAAGCCCTGGCCCAGGTTGACGGCCCGATGCCGGACCGCCAGCCGGCTCATCTCGGTGAAGACCGAGGTCCCGAACCCCGCCACGCGCTTGGCCAGATGCTCAGCCATATCTCGTGCAACCCTCGGACCCGGCTCCGGAACGTGGAGGCCGGCTTTTCCGTCCCGGCCGCGAGGCTCCGCACGCCCCTCCCGACGCCTTCTCATAGCACGTCCGCTCCCCCCTCGCCAAGGGCGATCTTGCATCGGTGCATGCCGCGCGTCCTCCGCCTCCCCCCTCAGCCGGCCCTTCGATGACCCCGAGCTTCTTTGGCCTTGTTGAATGAAGGCTGCCGACATCGGATGCCCGCCGAGGGGGTAAGGACGACGGACCCCCCGGGCAAGATTGCCTTGACAACTCCCCGGAGGTGGTCTACTCCTCCACCGTATCGAGCCTTGCCAGGGATGCTGATCGAGGGGCCGCCGGCGCTCGACTATTCCGGGCGACACCCTCGGAACGAGCAGGGCCGCCCCGGGCATGGGGCTTCCAGATCGGCCGCACGTCGCCGGGATCCGGTTGCGGAGTCCCATCATCCGCCTGCGAGAGCGTTTTGCCGCTCAGGCGACTGAGAGAGCCCCGCGACTTCTTCTCGGGAGTTCGAGGTGCTTATCCTGATCGCCGAGGACGACCTCGGCGTGGCGGTCACCCTGCGCGAGGCCCTGGCCAGGCACAATCACGAGAGCCTCACCGCCTCCACCGCCCTAGCCGGTCTCGACCTCCTCCGGACCCATCCGATCGATCTGATCCTGCTGGATATCAACCTGCCCGGTGGCCTCTCGGGTTACGCGGCCTGTGAGGTCTACAAGAGCCTCCGGCCCCACCTTCCTGTCATCCTCATCACCGGCGCCTTCACCAGCGATGCCGACGCCCGCCTGGCGAACCGCCTGGGCGCATCCGGATTCCTGCGGAAGCCCTTCGCCTTCGAAGAGCTCCTCGCCATGATCCTACGGGCCCTGGCGGCTCCCAAGGCCAAGCCCCCGGACCTCTATGCCTTTGACTGTGAAGAGTGCGGCGCAGAAAGTCGGGTGCGCCAGCAGGTCGGAGACTCGCGCCGCCTGCGGTGCCCGAACTGCGGGGCCATCCGCGTCGTCCAGATGGAAGACCTGAGGCCCCTTCCCGAGCCGCGGTTGCACCGGCCCCCCACGGCCTTCCAGCGGCGCATCCTCGTGGTCGACAACGCGGAGCACTTCCGGCTCTACCTCCTGGACCTGCTGACAGACGCGGGCCATTACGTGGTCACCGCCCGGGACGGGCAGGAGGCCTTCCGCCTGGCCCAGGAGTGGGCGCCGGACCTAGTCATCACGGAGATCTTGCTGCCGGGGATGGATGGCCTCGCCCTGTGCCAGCAGATCAAGGCCCACCCGCGACTCAGCGGGACCCCGGTCCTCACCGTGACCGGTCTGAAGAGCGAAGACTATCGTCTCCTCGGACAGCAGGCCAGGGTGGATCTGTTCATGGTGAAGCCCATCCGGGTCGAGGATTTCCTCGAGAAGGTCCACGCACTCATCACCCGCAGCTCCCGCTGAATCCGGCCCCCGCCTAGCCTAGGTTACGCACGAGTACCAAGTTTCAGCGGATTCTTCACGGGCGCGAAGCTGCGAAGTGTTGAGAAGGACGGTGGCGCCTCGCCGAAAACCCAATGTAGTGTAGACCTACCCCCTTGCGGACC
>Ga0187861_10001086_pt1 | contig 29137 bp, 27 predicted proteins | sample June2016WEW_10_1_3_FD_132986 | JGI IMG/M metagenome (GOLD analysis project Ga0187861, IMG submission 132986) | Peatland microbial communities from SPRUCE experiment site at the Marcell Experimental Forest, Minnesota, USA - June2016WEW_10_100 | ecosystem: Environmental > Terrestrial > Soil >...
AAAGGTGTCGAAAAAGCCAAGAGCTGGGTGGAAGAAAATATTGCCGGTGTTGAGGTGAGAGGGGGAGATTACCCGGTAAACAGCGAGTATGTCGCGGCAGTTGTGATGCTGGCAACCGTTGGCAATGCCCCCCGGATCAAGGAACTCCTTGATATAGCAAAGGAAACAAAAGAAGAGGTTATTAAATCCAAGGAGAAGAAATCCACTATGTTTGAGGAAGGTATCGAACCGTTGTTTGAGTGAGGTTGATGATGAAGGGATTGACACGATTGATTTGGATTACGGCCCTGTTTTTAATTATAGTACCGGCAGCATCCTTGGCATATACGGTGAACTCGATGACGGTAACCCCGAGTGGTACCCTGACGCCGGGAACTACTGTGGATATATCCTTCACGGTACAGGAGCCCAGCGGGTCAACAACAACAAACTCTCTCCAACTGTATACTCAATTGGATAAACCAGCATGGTCTTATGTCGTTAATGTGAACGGTGTCGCGAACGGCCTTACTGAATCATCGGGAAAGACAATAACTATCAATGGTTTTTTACTGACTTATAAATCCAGTGACGACGTATCAGTAGCAGTAACACTGGAAGGGACTGCCCCCACGGTAACGCAGACCGCAAAGCAGACATTAATCCAGATTAATGAGGTGGATTCAAATGGTAATCTGGGTAGTACGCCGTATACACTGAGCTCCTTGGTCGTCAATACCAATGATATTACTACCGGTATTGCAAATGCAAATTCCCAGCTCAGCCAGTTCAGGACTGAGATCGATGAAAAAGCAGCACTGGATATCGATACCTCTGCGGCTGAAGCAAAATACAACGATGCCCAAACCCAGATTACCACGGCCCAGGGATTACCCTCCACGTCATACACTGATGCCTTAAATGATATTAATACGGCAATATCCACGATCTCTGATGGCGAGACCCTCATTGATAAAGCCTGGGCGGAAAAAGAAATCTCTGATGCACAGGGGCCTGTCAATAATGTCGATGTACTGATCACTAATTTCCAAGCCAACTCAAGTACGTCAAGTGATGCCCGGTTGTCAACGATTATCACTGAACGGGAAATTGCAGTGAGTTATATCTCAGCAGCAAACGATGCGGTAACATCTGGTAATTTTGCGCAGGCCCGTGCAAAAGCTGAGCAGGCATTTACAGAAGGAAATCAATCCTACAACGATGCACTTACGTTCAAAGCAGCGGTAGAAGCCAATCCCTTTGCGGCGCTTGGTTCACTTGGTTCAATATTCAGTTCCAGTGTCCTCCTTATTATTGTAGGCGTGATAGCAGTTGTGTTAATTATTGTCGGTGTCATCATTTACCGTAAACGCTCCCACTGGGACGAATTGGGATAAGTACTTCTTATCTTGTTTCTTTTTTAAAGAAAGGCTAGGTACCGCCATACAGAATAGGAGTCCCGATTATCAGGCTGGACTCCACTGCCCCACAAGAAGGTGCCCCTCCCATGGGTTCGCATCAGGATCCTTTTCACTATATTATGGGAGCGGTGAATTGTATACGGATCGCTCACTGCCCGCCACGAGAATGTTTTAAATAATCGGTTAGAATCAAAAACTGCACAGTGATCGGTGGGTTCTCTGATCCCTTTACAGGTTCCATTAAGGGAGAAATTATTAATCTCTCTGCTGTAAAGGATCGGGCCACGGGAAGTCTCAGCATGAGGCTTGATGTTGGAGATCTTTATTTAGAAACCTGATAAATTCTCATTAAATATCTACCACATCGGACTCCCAAAATACTAATGTGACAATAAGCACTGTGTTTATGTATTTATATACTGAATGAAAGACTTCTTGCATAGATAATCCCCACATACATGGTCAAATTAACCATAAAGCACAGAATCGCTCAAAAAACGAGGTCTCTCACAGTTGCGGTGTAAAAACATCGACATTTATACTTCCCATCTTCCCGTCACGGTGAATGTAATAATCAAAGAGCCGGTTATCATTATCATAGAATGAGAACCAGTAACTGAGTTTGTAGGTCTTTTTATCATATCCCGACAGGGAGGGATAACTCTCTGTATCGTGAAGAATGATCACTCCGGGGTGGTTCTCAGTCAGGGTCTTTTCATCCTCTGTCTGGCCATAGAATGTGATCTTATTCCACCGATCGCCCCGGTAATACCAGGGTAACGGCCAGTAATCCTGCGATGCGACGACCACATGATCGGAAGCATCGATCAGCGTCATAACCTCCCGCAGGTCTTCGGAATTCTGAACCTGGATAATGGGTTCATTGATATCCACCGGGACAAAAGCAACGTGCCATGTCATCAGGATCAGGAAGATGCATCCTATGAGAGCAAATACAATCTTCTGCCAGTTCAGTTTGTATGTGGCAACAAAGCACATGGGGAGCAGCTGGTGGATCAAAAGCCAAGGGACTTTCTCGCCAACATATGCATAAAACGCCATGGTCAGAATCATCCAGTAGATGCAAAGCTGGAAGAAAAAATCTGATTTTTCCGTGGTTGCTAAGGGTATCCTGATTTGGGCAAGGCTTGTTGTGGCAAGGTCCGCTGTTGAGAGTTCAAAGCGGCGGGATTTCAGCCAGTTTTTTATACGCCTGCCGGTAAGGGCCAGGTTAGTGCCTTTGAATACAAATTGGAGAGTCCCCAGTATTGCAAGAAGGAATATCGGCAATTCATACAGGAGATACAAGGGAATATAGAAATAGAACGGGCCACCAAGACGCTGCTCTTCATGCATGGCCAACCAGTGGTCAGCAGCCTGATACCATCCAGTGGTATTGATCTGGAAATTCTGACCGACCAGCGTCTCCGGATGCATCCCGAATGCGGAATAGAGGGCAACAAGAATCCCGATAATGATAAACAATCCGATAAGGAGATCATGTTTCCATTGGGGTGGCAGATGGATGCGTTTTTTCCAGATTGAATACCCAAAAAACGAGATGAAGATCAACAATATGATCGGCATCTCTTCTTTACAGCAAAGCGCTCCCCCCGTTGCTATTGCAGCGACAATGACGTATCGTAGTTGTCCCCGCTCAAAATAATAAAGCAGGGCAACAAGGAGGAGCAGGGTGAAAAAAAGCATGAAAATATCATGACGGAGGAACCGGGAGAAATAGACCATGTCCGGGGATATGGCAATGAACAGCGCGACAATGAGTGTCTGCGCCTTTGTGATATACCCGAGCCGGTAAATAAAGTAGACCAGAGGTACAAGCAGCGTTCCGAATAATGCCGGAAGTAATCGTGCAACAAGGTCTGATGCACCAAAAAGCGAGAACATCCCGGCTGTGACATAATAGAGGAAAGGACCGTGGTAACTGGGGTCGTAGACCCAGGTTCCTTTTGTCAGGAGATTAAAGGAAAACCATGAATGGATGGCTTCATCATGGTGGAATAATTTGAGATCCAGATGCCAGAATCTCAGGATGATGGTAAGCAGTAATATTAAAAGAAAAACCCGCTCAAAAGTAAAGATGTGTTTTATCTTATCGGAAAAAGAAGCGGCTTTTTCCACGTGCCGCACCTTCAACTCTCTAAAACAATCTCAATACCGATATCTTTTGGCACCTGAATCCGCATCAACTGGCGAAGTGCACGCTCATCTGCGTCGATATCAATGAGTCTCTTATGTATACGCATCTGCCAGCGATCGAAGGTTGCGGTTCCTTCCCCATCGGGGCTTTTACGGATTGGTACAACGAGTCTTTTTGTCGGGAGTGGGATGGGCCCAGCCAGATTCACCCCTGTGCGTTCGGCAATCTCGCGGATCCTGTCACAGACCGTCTCTACTTTATTGAAATCTGTTCCTGTCAGGCGAATTCTGGCTTTTTGCATTATGATCACACCAAAAATTTATTTAATCATTTGTTTTGCTTGAACGGCGATACACATACCGGCTGCGATGGTTGAACCCATATCACGGACGGCGAACCTGCCCAGCTGCGGGAGGTCCTTGACATTCTCGATGACCATGGGCTTTGTCGGCTTGATCTGGACAATTGCCGCATCACCGGTCTTTAAGAATGTGGGGTTCTCTTCCTTGGTCTGGCCAGTGCGCGGGTCGAGTTTCTTCCTGAGCTCGACAAATGTACAGGCTGTCTGGGCTGTGTGGCAGTGGAAGACCGGCGTGTAACCGACCGTGATTGCACTGGGATGCTGGAGCACGACGACCTGTGCAGTGAATTCCTCTGCCACGGTTGGGGGCTGCTCGGCAGGGCCGCAGACATCGCCACGGCGGATGTCACCCTTTGCAATACCACGGACGTTAAACCCAACGTTGTCACCGGGTAACGCCTGGGGAATTTCCTCGTGGTGCATCTCAATGGACTTGATTTCTCCATCTTTGTTCGCCGGCATGAATGAAACCTTCATGCCTTTCTTCATGATACCGGTTTCGACACGGCCGACCGGCACCGTTCCGATACCGCTGATGCTGTAGACATCCTGAATTGGCAGGCGGAGTGGTTTGTCGGTTGGTTTTGCCGGCTCCTTAAAGGTATCCAGTGCCGAGATCAGCGGGAGCCCTTTGTACCACGGGGTTAAGGGGCTGTTTACCTTAATGTTGACCCCCTGAAGTGAGCTGACCGGGATAAAAAGAGTCTCTTCAGGCTTGTATCCGACAATCTTGATGAGATCCGAAAGTTCCTTTTTGACTTCGTTGAAACGCTTCTCATCATATTTTACTGCGTCCATCTTGTTGATGGCAATGATGATTTGCGAGATCCCAAGAGTCCGGGCAAGGAATACGTGTTCCTTGGTCTGTTCCATGACACCATCGGGAGCTGCGACAACAAGAATTGCTGCATCAGCCTGTGATGCACCGGTGATCATGTTCTTGACGAAATCTCTGTGCCCGGGGCAGTCGACGACCGTGAAATAGTACTTCGGGGTGTCGAACCGCTTGTGGGCGATATCGATCGTGATACCTCTTTCACGCTCTTCCTTGAGGTTATCCATGACCCATGCGAATTCAAAAGTCGCCTTACCCTTCGATTCAGCCTCCTTGCGGTAGGCCTCAATAATGTGTGCAGGTACTGCACCCGTCTCGAACATCATCCGCCCAACGGTGGTTGACTTTCCGTGGTCGATGTGTCCGATAACAGCCAGATTCATGTGGGGCTTATCAGATGCCATTAAACGTTCCTCCCATGTTGTAATTGTCCGCATACCGTCTGTCTATGCGAGTATTACATATATGAGACGCATCTATTTAAAGTATTTCGATTCCTTATACCCGTTTTCAGGTGAAAATCCATATCGATATTCTCATATCTTTTGTTTGAATACTCTCTTTGTATGAAGACACTACCGTTCCAACGGGACACCACCAAAAACCGGGTGACTGTTGAATGTGCCGGGCGCAATGTATCGGTGTACAGTTCATGTGCGTACTGCAGGCACTGTCAGGGTATCCGTGTAGGAACCCGTCTGGCTCCATCCCCCCAGGTAAAAGCGCTCAACGACATACGTCAACGGGGCGCTGCTGATGAAACGCTCATGAATGCTGCAATGATGTTCAACACGCTGGTACGGGACGGATCGGCTGTCGAATGTGATAATGACAAAAACGAGGGTTTTTTAAAATTATATTAAAACACTAGGTCTTCACGGTTGGTGTGGAAAGCTCTTTTTTTATATCGTCTCTGAATGTTTCGAATTGCAGATCGTTCAGCTGATCCGACAACATCCTTCCGCTCCATGCCCGGCGGTAAACCCAATCAACGATCTTCTCTACAGTCCTGACGACGGACTCTTCATCAGGTACTGTGATAAGCTCCCGGCCGAGATGCGGGTGCCGCCCCCGTCGTCCCCCAACAAGGATCAGGAAATGACGGTCTTCTGCTTTTAAAAGATCGAACGGGCAGGACTGGATGCACACTCCGCACTGGACACATTTGTCGTCATTGAGTTCGGATAACCCGTTCCGGATAATGATTGCGTTTTCCTTACAGTATTCAACACAGGTCCCACAGCCCGTGCACTGGCCCTTGATGCGAAGGGGACGCACCCGGCCCATGATCCCGATCTCATTGAGCTGGGGACTTGTACATCCATTCGGGCAGCCTGATACTGCAATACGCATTTTAACCGGCATGACTTTCCCAAACAATTTCTGATCGATTTTTTTTGCAAGGCTCGCCGTATCGATATTGGCAAATTTGCAGCGTTCGGTGCCAGGACAGGCAATCACGTTGACAATCTCATCACGTTCAGATCCAATCGGCGTGCCATTCTTCATCAGCGCTTTTCCCAGTGCCCGTAGTCTTTTTGGATCGACATGGGGAATTTCCACGGTCTGCCGTGCGGTACAATGGACAAAACCTTTTCCATACCGTTTTGCGATGGTGGCAATTCCGCGCATCTGATCTACTGAAAATATGCCGGCGGGCAGACGTATACGGACGGTACAGTACTGCGGATCCCGCTCGGTTATGATGCCACCTTTCATGTGAACGCTTAGATCCTTAAACATCGATCAAGAGTGCGAGCAGGACAAATATTAAGGATGGTGTTGTGGCACGAAAGAACATAAATGGTTCAGGCAAGTGCCAGCGCAACAATAACGAGAGCCCGGGTGATTTCGTTTGCCGCCCCGACCACGTCGCCGTTGATTCCACCGAACAGTTTTTCAGATACTTTGAGGAGGAGGATGGGGCACAGGATCATGACTATCGCTGCGGTTACCAGTTGGAACGGAGTGACCGGAAGGAAAACGAGGGGGAGGCATAGAAGAATTGACAGGAAAGGGAAATAGGGCCGGGCAAACTGGTGGAGGTAACTATGCATCCCCTCTTTGAATGGTGTCCCATACGCTGTAAGGAATGCCATGGAAAATTTTGCACAGACCTCACCTATGATGAGTGCGGAAATAATGGATGCTGCTGCATGAAGGCCGGCAAAGAGCAGAAGGGTGACCACCAGCCCGGCGGCAATACCCCCCGCACCGACGTACCTGTCAGTGAGTGCCCGGGTCCTTTTCTCATGATCCCCATGCGCCATCAGTCCGTCGCCGAAATCAAGAAGGCCGTCAAAGTGATGGGCACCTGAAAGGATGATCACTCCTGCAACGGCGACAGCTGCTGCAAGCGTCCGATCGGTAATAAAAAATACCGGCACCGCAACCAGAAACGCAATTACATACCCTGCAAGCGGGTAGAGCCATGAATAACGTGCAAAATGATCAAACTCCTGTGGTTTTCCCAGAGGAAGTATGGTGGTGAACTGTAAAAGTGACAGAAACGGTCTCATACACATTCACTGTAAAGGCGGGAGGTGCAACCTGCGATCAGGCCTGCCACGGCATCGTCAAGGAAGGGTCCCAGGGTGGCAAGAATGCCGGGCTTTTTCTGGTCATACCGGGTGAACTCGAACCGGGCATACGTCCCGCCGATGCATTCAGCAATGGCCATCCCGATGATCTCGTCGCTCAATAAAAAGACCGGGTCTTCGGCAATCTCCGAATTTTTGCGCTTTTCATAGAGCTCCTCTTCGAGCAGCACCGCACCAAGGAGCAGGGAGGAGACATTAGGGTCCTTGAGGTATTTCTGTATTTTTGCTTTTATATTCATGGAAGCCTGCTCTTCCGGTATTCCATGGGAGACGTAGAGCCCCATAGCCGCCTCGACTATGGCATCGAGTGTGATTCCCTTATTTTCCAGCCGTTCTTCGATCTCAAACATTTTAGAAAGGTAATGGGGTTACCCTCCTATTATAGGGTTATGACACGATGTGCCGATATGTTCAAACACAATGGATAAAAATAATCATCTGAATACATATGCCATTTCTTTCTGGTACTCCCTGCGTCCCTTGTAAAAAACCCTTGTTTTGTGTAATCCTCGGAAATACCCTGATCTCAACTATCCCGGGCTTTTCCGGAGCTGGCCCGACGCCGGAAAAAACCCTTCTGACACCCAACCTTGATGCCGAGCTGGTAACGACCGGCCGGATCACCAGTCTCCCCCTCAAACCAAACACTCCAACCGGGTGCCCTACGCCGGCCTCAATTACGCGTGCGATGATAGAATTGACCGGTGTTCCCCCGCTTTTTATCAATGCGGGATTGAAATATCCGTTGACCGTTTCGTATCTTGATGCGCTGGGGGAGATCGGGGAGGATCCGAGAAGCAGTAATGCAGTACCTTTGGCAAAGAACCTTTTTCTCCATGGACAAGAGATCGGCAAATTTCTTTCGTGGTCAAGTGATCTGCTCATACTGGGTGAATGTATACCGGGCGGGACAACGACCGCGCTCTGTGTTCTCCGCGCTCTTGGATATCCTGCCACGGTCAGCAGTAGTTTGGTCCAGAATCCGGTAAATCAGAAAGAAGCATTCTGCCGTCAGGTTCTAACAGGAATTGCTGCCAACAATATTACGGATCCCATCGAGATAATCAAACGTGTCGGAGACCCGATGATCCCGGTTGCTGCAGGAATTGCCAACACCTATACCGGCACGCTGGTGCTTGCTGGGGGAACCCAGATGCTTGCGGTCTGCGGTGTGATCAAGGCAATGAACGATTCCGTGCCAGCGGTCGCAACGACCGTATATGTCCGCGATGACCGTACCGCAAACGTGCAGGAACTTGCGGAGATGATGGGGATATCCATATACTATGTCGACCCCGGGTTTGGCGAGCTCGGGCATGATGGTCTTGCCCGTTATTGTCATGGTGAGGTCAAGGAAGGTACGGGTGCCGGGGGAGCGATGTTCATGGCCTGCATGATGGGTTTTACACCGGATCAGATCCAGAAGAAGATCTTTGAAACGGTCCAGGCATACAGCTGAACAGGCTTAATACTTCTTTTATCCTAAATATATCAGGACAATGCTTCCCATCTGTGTGGTCAACAATTATGGGCAGTTCAACCATCTGATACACCGTGCTCTGAGAGATCTGGATATCGAAGTAGCGTTGATTCCCAATACGACCTCGAAAGGAGAAGTCGCGGCAGGGTACCGGGGGATTATTCTCGGTGGCGGCCCCGCGATCGAGCGTGCCGGAAAGTGTGCCGAATACTTGGATCTGGGACTTCCTGTTCTTGGGATCTGCTTGGGGCTTCATATTGTCGCAAAAAAATTCGGCGGTGATGTTCATCCGGGAAAATCCGGGGGGTACGGATCGGTCGAAGTCAGCATCAGTGAACATGACGATATTCTTGCAGGTTATCCTGAAAAAATTCCAGTCTGGGCATCGCATGCGGATGAAGTTTGCAGGGTACCGGAAGGGTTTACATTACTTGCCAGTTCTGACATCTGCGATGTAGAGGCCATTGCATGTCCCCAAAAAAAGATTTACGGGCTCCAGTGGCATCCTGAGGTAAGCCATACGCTGGACGGGAAAAGAGTATACGAGAATTTCGATATGATTTGTAGGGAATAATACTGATCATATGAGTTATTCTTTTTGATGCATGATCTCTCCTGATCTTCTTGCGGCAAAAATATACGCTGTCGGTTTTTGTTGTACCCGTTGTGGTTCCTGTTGCAGGGCTGGGTCTGATGAACCGGTTCTTGTTATGGTTGGCCCTGATGAGATTCGGGCCATCATTTCCCGGTATGGGTATTCGTGGGAAGATATCGCAGCACCATACCCGGAAACCATTCATGGGATTCATGGGGAAAACTATACTTTAGGATGGGTTATACGACGGGCGTGTGATCATTGCGAATTTTTTCATGCAGATCAATGTAAAATCTATGCGGCACGCCCGTTGATATGTCGTACGTTCCCTTTTATGCTTGATAGGGAGGATCTTGTGGTTTCCCGATGTCCGGGTGTGGGAAGGGCTATCTCAAAAAAGGATGCCCGGGAGATTGCTGATGCTCTTATCGATCGTTGTCTGGCTGAAAAGTATGAGCGTGATAAACTACAGCAGCACCTGAAAAATGTAACCCTGCCCAGGGGGACATTTGTGGTCATTGATACTGAGGGTATAAAATATTTATAAACGGCCAGGGAAGTCCCCGTGTTTTCCCCGGAGAGTATGTCCCCAGTACTTCTCTAAATTATCCCTCCATGAACATTGAATGATTATCCATCCCCCCGGGGGTGTAAACCCACCCTGCATTCAGACAAACGGTCTCGCCTCCCTCAATCCGGGGCCAAACGGGCTTGTTTTCCCATCAGGGTCCGGTGGTGAACACAAAAATGAAACTAGTTTGTCCACGACGGAAATTATCCCCGCGATTTGCGGCGAAAATCTTAAAACCGGGCAAATTGCGAGGCGTTATATTATCCCTTTAGCGGTGTTCTGTTGGAGGGGTTTTTTTAGTCGACCTTGGTGATTGTCTGGCACCCGATCGGGCCCCCGGGATGCCACTATGGGCCTGAATCCGGATCGGAGATATACAGGAAAATGATGAAGAGGGGTGGGCGTTCCGGTTTTTACTTGACTGGCACCGATTTTTGGGAGTTATTGATCCAACCTGAAATTAGTGAAGTACTGATCCCTCGTTCTCTTTACCGGATGAAAATTTCTGGAGCGTCAGATTTTTTAAGACAAAAAAAGAATGGGTGTCTATGGTACCCGGAATAACCAGACCGTGTTTGATCATCAGTATGTGTTTGTGTTTACTGATGGTCCTTCCAGTGACTGCAGTGACTGCGGGATATACGAAGATCACTCAGGGCAATACTGTTTTCATTGGAGAGCAGGGACTTGACATTACTTCTGCAATGGGGAACGATACGCAGATTGGCTGGTGGGCACCGGGTGCAGCTATAGCCACGAGTTCTCCTTCATGGCAAGAGACGGTTGCTACGCCCTTTTATGTTTCTCCTGCAACGTTCGGTCAGTACACCGGCCCATGGTACCGACTCAATGCGCAAGGAAAACCTGATGGGATGATTGTCGCCTTTCGCGTTGCTGATCCCAATCTGGATATCCGGGTATTGGATACGACAGTAAGTGTTGATGTAACGAATAAATGGGTCCCCCGGGGTGATCAGGTATCATTCGAGATCGATACAAACCTCAATCCGATATTCTCCCGGGGCACTTCGTCATCAGAAGGTATTACCATAAACGTTCAACCTCCACAAGGGGGAACATACTCTGCGCTTATCGATAGTTCAGGAAATGCGAATCGTATTGAATACCTTGCGGTTTCAACCCCCACGTATGAAACAGGTCCGATATGGGATACCGGCAATTCCCTGTACTCCACCGGTACTTATACAATCTGGGCGGAATGCAACGTGAACAGTATGAAGGATAATTACGGAGTGGCCGGTAAGACGATAAGTCAGCAAACCAGTCTGCTCGATCAGGATCAGAATCCGTTAATCTCGGTGAATGTCCCCACAACGAGTCCGACGGCCCAGATTGCCACTACATCCACAACACAAAATCCTGCTACATCATCCACGACCGTGATCACCACCATTCCGGCAACTTCTCAGATTACCACGATTCCCTCGGTTGTAGCAACAACCGTGCCCATGTCTACCGTTTCTTCCGGACTCACCACGTTGGAAACTACCCCCACGAAATCCGCTGGATTTGGTGTAGTTCTGGCACTGGTTTCCGTTTGTGCTCTCGCCGCAGTCATTATCCTGAAAAAACAGCACTAATCAATTTTTGCCGATATGCATAACCTTTTTATCCGTCGTTCCTCCATATCCGATGTATGAATGTTGTAACTGCGGTTATCAAAGGACGGCACAGCGTGCGGAAATTCAAACCGGATCCTGTTGATGACACTCTTATTCGTGATGCAATAGAATGTGCGGTTCATGCACCAACGGCTATGAACCTCCAGCCGTGGTTGATTGGTGTGGTACGCACAAAGGAACAGCTTGAAAAAATTGCAGCACTCACCAATCACGGAAAATTTATCGCGGATGCGGCAGTCTGTTTTGCGATTTTTGGTGAACGCAATGTAAAATATTATCTGGAAGACTGCTGCGCCGCGACTGAAAACCTGATACTCGGGTTGCATGCCTATGGAGTGGGTTCATGCTGGGTTGCCGGAGCTAAAAAAGGATATGCTGAAGATGTTCGTAAGCTCCTGAATGTCCCGGAAAAGTATGCCCTTGTCTCACTGGTTCCCGCAGGATTACCTCAGGACATTTCTGTTGCCTCAAAGAAAGATACAAAGAAAATGATATTTTTTGACAGGTTCGTGCAGGACTAATCTCAGCGAAACACCATTTTGCCAGATCAATTTTTTGTTTCCCCCTCTGGAAATCGTGCTGGTGTTCCGGTTTCGCAATCCTTAAGCATCCCCCACAACCCATCTGTATTTATGAAAAAGGTTGTCCTGCAGGTTGCACTGGATCTTCTCGAACTTAACCGGGCCGTGCAAATCGCAAAAGAGGCACTCGCCGGTGGGGCGGACTGGATTGAAGCCGGCACACCGCTTATCAAGAGCGAGGGAATGCAGGCTATCCGTACCTTACGCGAGCAGTTCCCGGATGCGGTCATTGTCGCAGATATGAAGATCGCTGATACCGGTACCATGGAAGTCGAGATGGCTGCAAAAGCCGGTGCCAGTATTGTTTGCATTCTTGCCGATGCGGACGATTCTGTTATAGCAGAAGCCGTGCGGGCGAGCCGGTTATACGGGACCCGACTGATGGCAGATCTTATCAATGTCCAGAATCCCGTAGCCCGTGTCCGAGTCCTTGAAACTCTGGGGGTGGATATCATTGTCGCCCATGTGGGCATCGATCAGCAGATGATCGGAAAGGACTCACTGGATCTTCTGAAATCAATTCGGGGAGAAATTCACCTTCCGGTTGCAGTTGCCGGTGGACTGGATGCTGAATCTGCCGGGGAAGCCGTGAAGCATGGTGCAGATATCGTAATTGTCGGGGGCTGGATCGCCCGCTCTGCCAATGTAACGGGATCCACTCAATTGATCCGTAAGTCGATTGATTCACCATCCATCCAGACCCCGGAAAAAAAGAGTCTGGATATAGAGATCCATTCGCTTTTTATGCAGGTTTCGACACCCAACATCAGCGATGCGATGCACAGGAAAGGTGCACTTCCGGGACTGATCTCTGTCTGCGGGAATGTAAAAATGGCAGGAAAGGCCGTAACTGTACAAACCATTGCCGGCGACTGGGCAAAACCCGTGGAAGCAATTGAGATTGCAAAGGCCGGGGATGTCCTTGTGATCAATAACGATAGTTGCACTCATTTTGCACCATGGGGAGAACTGGCAACATTAAGCTGCATGAAAAAAGGGATTGCGGGTGTTGTTATCGATGGAGCTGTGCGCGATATCGATGACATCCGCGCGATGAAGTTCCCCCTCTTTGCCCGGGCCATCGTCCCAAATGCCGGAGAGCCCAAAGGATTGGGGGAAATCAATGCAGAGATCTTGTGTTGCGGGCAGTATATTCACCCGGGAGACTGGGTTGTCGGGGATGAAAGCGGAGTTGTCGTGATCCCCTGTGAACGGGCCTATGAAGTTGCACGAAGGGCACTTGAAGTTAAAAAAACCGAAGCAAGAATCCGTGAGGAGATCCGTAGAGGAAGTACATTATCCGAGGTTTCTGAACTGATCAAATGGGAAAAGAAATAAGGCGTGGTCTAGTGGAAGACCGAGTGCTCCAGAAGTGTTGCACCGGATGACAGGATTTTTTCTATTGCGTCATCCACCTGATCGACACGGAGGATAAGCACCGCGGCCTTTTTCCCCGAATATGCATAGGAATATTCGATGTTGATGCCTGCATCCCCCAGAACCTTCGCGATCTCAAAGAGTCCTCCGGGCTGATCTTTCATTTGCACTGCGATAACATCGGTAAAGGCAACGTTGTATCCCAGCGAGGATAATTTTTTGTATGCTTTTTCCGGCTGATCTACCAGTGCCCGGATAACGCCAAACCCATTTGCTTCAGCAATGCTGAATGCAAGGATATTGATTTTTTCCTCACCCAGCGCCTGGGCAACCGATGCCAGTCTTCCGGGGCGGTTTTCCGAGAAGATTGAGATCTGTTTAATGACATACTTTTTCGTGTCCATGTTATAACGACCTCTTATCGATCACTTTCTTGGATTTACCTTCAAACCGTGGTAATGATCCCGGCTCCACAAGTTCAATATCCACGGCGACGTTCAGCGCATTTCTGAGCCGGTGTTCTACGTTCTGCTGGATCTGCATCAGGTCAGTGATCTTGTCACTGAATGATTCCTTAGTCAATTCGACTCTCACGAGCATATCGTCAAGTGCACCCGTCCGTTCGACAACAATCTGGAAATGCTGACCGACCTCGGGAATTGACATCAGGGTGTACTCCACCTGTGAAGGGAAGACATTGATGCCCCTGATGATCAGCATATCATCTACACGACCCTGGATCCGTTTGATCCGCGGGCTTGTTCTGCCGCACGGGCAGACATCCTCATCGATCGAGGAGATATCTCCAATGCGGTAACGGATCATCGGGAGCGCTTCTTTCTGGAGCATCGTGAGGGTAAGGTCCCCTTTCTCGCCAGGTTCGAGTTGTTCTCCGGTCTTTGGATCGATTACCTCCACCAGAGCAATGTCTGACCAGATATGGAATCCGTTTTGTTCTGTGCATTCGGTAAACATCGGTCCGGAGAGCTCGCTTGTCCCATAGATGTCGTATGCCTTTATGCCCAGCCAGTTTTCCATCCTGATACGCATACCCTCTGTCCAGGGTTCCGCTCCGAGGATTCCTGTTTTGAGGTGGGTGTCCTTTTTGATGTCAATACCCATCTTTTCCGCAACCTCCCCGATATGGAGCAGGTATGAGGGAGTGCAGGCAATGGCTGTTACCCCGAGATCCTGCATCAACTCAATCTGGCGCTCGGTGTTTCCGACACTTGTCGGGAGCACGGTTGCACCGATGCGCTCTGCACCGTAGTGCACACCCAGGCCACCCGTAAATAAGCCGTACCCGTAACTGACCTGGATGACATCCCCCCTCCCCAGTCCAATTGCGGTAAATCCCCGGGCAAGTGAAGTTGTCCAGGTATCGAGATCCTTTTGGGTATATCCAACCACCGTTGGCTTTCCGGTTGTCCCGGAGGATACATGATAACGTACAAGTTCCTCCTGGGTGGCCGTGAATATCTTGTTGGGGTAACTATCCCGCAGGTTCCGCTTGAACATAAAGGGAAGTTTTGTTACATCCGATAATTCTTTGATGTCATCCGGATGGACTTTTTGCTCTTTCATTCGGTCATGATAAAATGGTGAAAAACTATAGAGCCGGCAGATAAGACTTTTTAATAATTTATACTGCATCTTCTGGAGATCCGCTTTCGGCAGCTCTTCGATCCTCGGGTCCCAGAACTGCATCAGATGTCCCCCCGTCGATCGATAACCCGTTTGGCTTTCCCTTCAAACCTGGGTAGTGAACCCGGTTCAACCAGTTTCACGGTTGTCCGCAGTTCAAGGGTATCATGCAGTTCTTTCACGACTTTTTTCTGGGTCCTCGCAAGATCTGCAAGTTCCCCGCTGAAATGGCTCCTGTTGATCTCAACTTCCACGGTCATCTCATCCAGATGATTGATTCTGTCAATATATACCATAAATTGATTGCCTACTTCCGGGATCCTGAGGAGCACATGTTCTATCTGGGAGGGAAAGACATTGATACCCCGGATAATCAGCATATCATCGCTTCTTCCGGTAATCCGTGCAATCTTTTTATATCTTCCACAGAGACACCCATCCTCCATGAGCATGGTGACATCACCCACCCGGTAGCGTATGAGGGGCATGGCTTCCTTGATAAGTGGCGTCACAACCAGTTCCCCCCGTTCTCCATCTGAAAGGCGTTCTCCGGTTTTCGGATTTATAATTTCGACAAGGTAACTGTCGTGCCAGATATGGAGACCATCCCGTTCAGGACATTCGAATGCGACACCCGGACCGAAAAGTTCACTCATACCGTAAGAATCGTATGCCGTAAGGCCAAGGCGATCTTCAAGGGTGTGTCTCATGTTATCTGACCATGGTTCAGCACCGAAGATACCGGTTTTCAGACTTTCAAGAGTTTCACCCATCTCTTCAGCGACTTCTGAAAGATGCATCGCATAACTTGGTGTACAGTGGATGGTTGTAACCCCAAAATCGCGGATCATTTCGATCTGGCGTCGGGTATTTCCCGTCGCGCTCGGGATTACGGCCATTCCTATTTTTTCTGCCCCGTAATGGAATCCAAGGCCTCCGGTGAACATTCCGTAATTGACCATATTCTGGAAAACATCGTCCTTGCCAACTCCAATCATGGTCATATTACGGGCAATAAGATTTGCCCATGTATCCAGATCCCTGCGGGTATATCCCACTACGGTAGGTTTTCCGGTTGTGCCGGAAGTTGTGTGGATCCGTACAATTTTTCGCATCGGGACTGCAAAAAACCCGAAAGGATAACCATCACGGAGATCCTGTTTTTTCGTGAAGGGAAATTTCTGGATATCATCAAGCGTTTTGACATCGGATACCGCTACTCCGGCATTGTCAAACTGCTTCCGGTAAAATTCGACAGATTGTACCGAACGGAGGGTTTTTTTCAGACGCTTCAGCTGAAGAGCCTGAAGGTCAGCAGGATTCAGAGTTTCCATTTTTTTGTCCCAGAACATCCGCATCATCTGTTATGCTATTGCATGACATTGTATATATGGCACATCAGATCCTTTATATTTCATCGTTCGTCTCTACATGTGTAAAAGGGGATAGGTGCGAAAGGTGCAACCATCTTTTGAGTATATATGAATCACTGGCAAAAACGATGCTTTAATCAAGAGGAAAATGGCACTAATTAGATTAAATCAAGCGTTTTCATATGGGCTTTTATGTCAAGTGCAATCCCTTGGTTGGCAGTGTATGGGTTTGGCGCCCATATCAAGTCCACACAAAAAAAATTAATTATCCTCAATAAAGGAATTGTCGAAGAGTACCCTCTTGAGGAAGTTAAAAATCTTCTCATCGTGGGGGGTCATACGCTGAGCACGACGACAGTTTCCCACCTTTTAAAAAATGGGTCATACATCTCATTTTTCGAACCCGATGGTAATCCTGTTGGTCTCATCCGGCCCTCCGGAAATTGTAATGATAAGGAAATTCAACATCTCCAGGAAGACTTACCTCGTCAGCGGTACGCAACGATGATTGCACAGGCCTCCCTTCGATCCCGTCTTATTGCAATTGAAAGACTTCAGGATCTGCGGGGATCAGACATTTTATATGACGGCGAACTGCAGATTCTGCACAATGCCCTCGATGAAATGGAGTACCTGGTAAAACTGTATGAAATTCGACGGTTATCAAATCTGACCACCTATATGTACTATGAAATACTTTCACGGGATGTTCCGAAATATTTCAATTTTAAGAGGCGTACCGTGCGTCCACAGTGTGATCCGATCAATGCCATGCTCTCTTTTGGCTATGCAATGCTCTATGGGAATTGCTGTGTTTCGGTAATCGGCGCCCGGCTGGATCCTGATCTTGGTCTCTTGCACGAGGGACAAGGTGCACTTGTACAGGATCTTATCGGACCGTTCAAGGCCGTAATGATCGATCCCGTTGTGTGCAGTACTGCTCAGGACTCCCTAAAACCTGATGATTTTGAGCTGACCTCCTCACGGTGCATGCTTTCAGATGCGCTGGTAAAAAAACTGATCTGTGTTTTCAAAAAGTCCATCGATAATCAGAAAATCGACCGCCAGGTGAATAATCTTTTAAAAGCGATACAAAAAATGGAAGACTTTACAGTGATGTACTGATTCGCCCATTGTTTTTGATGATCGAGAACTCATCATAGGTTCGTACCATAATTTCCGTAATTTTTACGTCCCGTATAACCGCCCGGGGACAACCATAGATCATCGAAATAAATTTTTCAAGTATTATTGGCTCGGCAGTTGCAAAGATCTGCACTTTACCGTCAGCAAGGTTCATGACTGTACCGGTCACGTTTAAATCCATGGCAATCTTTCTTGCACAGGCACGGAATCCTACTTTCTGTACTCTGCCCGTGATAATAATCTCAAGGGTTTTCACTCTTGCATCCCCTGCATAACTTTGATTGCCAGTCCGAGTTCATTGAAGACATCATCCCGAAGGGTGGATTGCCGGATATTTGTTGCTGCATCTATCGCATCGTCAAGAATATCTTGTGCAACGTTCTCGTAGCCTGCAGCATACATCTTCATAGCCATATCGCACCGTACATATGCCCGTTTTGAAAGAGGTCGGATAATTCCTGATTCTTTTATTGCATTGTTTAACATTCGTTTTGCGGTTTTCAGATCTCCCTCGTCCCGGAAAAGAATGGAAAGTTTACAGAATAAAAATGCCCGTTTCCCCCGATCAGTCACGGAACGAACTGCCCGTTCAAGTGCAACAATCTGACCTGGCTGGCATCCATCATGGATAATCCTCGTCGAGAATGCCGTGATTTTTGCATATGGCGTGTTCTTTTCTGGTGCATCACCATAACCTATCTGGGATAGTCGATACTGGCGTAGTTCATCATCCTCGATCAGAGTGAGAATTTCAGCAGATTTTTTTAGGTACTGTGATTTTTCCTGTCTTCTTGAGAGATCTAAAAGTACCCTCGCAATTTCATCACGGATGGTATCAGCAATGTGCTGAATGTTTATGGTTTTTGACAGCGATTCTGCTTTTTTTAACATGCGAAGAGGCATATCCTCATCACAGTCCTGTACCACAAGCGGTACTACTTCCAAAATGAGCCGTGCCTGATCGTAAGGGGTGTCAATTTTTTCAATTGCCTCAAAAATGTGGCGTATGGCAGTTTTACACGTATCTTTGTCTTCACGCACGAGAGAGTATGCAGAAACAAGTGCTTTAACATACTCTATGGGATCGGATACTCCTGCGATGACATTCAATAAGAGATTTATCCGCTTGTCCTCCGGTAGGATACCATTCATGCTGACAATGGCAAACACGATCTGGCGGCGTACAACCGTATTTTTGTCATCCTCGACGGAATTCAGTCTTTTCAGCGCTTCTTCAAGACTTTGTCTTGCTTTTTCCGGGTCGATCTGCCGGTATCCGATTGTCAAATCTGCCATGACCAGTATTTTTTGGTACTCTGCGGGAAGTTTTGGGACGTTTAAAAAAACCTCATCCAGAATTATATGGGCATGGGTCACCTCATGTATCTGAATCGCTGAATCAGCAAGCGTACACAGGCCTTTGAGTCGTACGAACGGATCGCATGTCAGATCGAGGAGGTGGTGAATCAGGTCAATGATCGCTGGTGTTGATCGGGAATAGTAATGATTCTGGAGGATGTATGCCAGTACTTCATAGGGATCTGCAGAGTCCGGATGGATGAGATCCTCATTGAGGTTTGCAACAATACGGGACATCATGGCATTGCGTTCCAACGGATTCTCTATCTCAATTGAATACAATGCCAAAGGCAGGATGTAATCCGTACTGGTGCTCTTTTTTGAGGATAAAAGAATAATGTCTATCATTCCGGCAATTTTCAGAGAGATCTGGGGATTTTTAATCTCTGCTTTTAATAACTGCAACCCCTTCTCAAAGGGCTTTAAAGGAGTGTTTTTATTCAACCGGATATTCTGTGAGGCGGTATCCTGTATAATGTCACACCCTATCCTGACAAATGACTCTGCAATGCGCTCGCATAACTGCATACGTAATGAGGGGTCTTCAATATCCTGTGCGATCCGGTATGCTTCATCAAGGGCTTCCGGAACTTGTTTAGCTATTGCATATTTTATCACCCCCTCAATAATATTTGTCATCGCATAGGCTACAAGGCTGGGATCCAGCAGGGAACCGCTCCATATTCGCATCCGTAAAAGAAGATCGAGGTCTCCTTCTGAAGCAGCAAGACGGGCAGCGTCGTCAATAATGCTGCTCAGCGTCGCAGATCGGGTTATCTGTCCCTCAATAAAACAGGTGATACCTACAGATTCTTGGAGAAAATCGCGGTTTCCGGTCCGAACGCCAATTTCTGCAAGTTTCATGACCACTGTTGAAATTGCCTGTTCCCTGATGGATTGATTCTGGATTGATTTGGCAAGATCCACCAGAATCGAAGAATCCCACGAATCAAGAAATCCCCGGTTTATCAAAACTGTGATAGTATCGAGAATGAGGGTATCAAACCCTGAACGCAGAACCAGGATCTGCTTTAATGAATCAACATGTTTTACAATATCCGCAAACGGTGTAACATGACTTATTTGGTGAACTGCCTGGCATATTACTTCAGAAGAAACCGAAGAGTCTGATTTTCCGAGAATCTCTTTAAATTTGGAGGATTGTTGATCATGAAAAACACCCTCTTCAATTAATTTTGCCAGGCAATTACAGTACTGCGATAAATTTTCTGTGGGCATTGATATTTGTCCAAATAATTTTGACGCATTGTCAAAATCACCTAAAATTAACATGCTTTGCGAAAACTGGAGATAAATCCAGGTGGTATCATTAGAATCACAGTTCTTTTCAATAAATGGTATCAGATTCACAAGAACCTTGGAGGAACGTGAATGTTGGGCAATAGTAATCCCTGAACGAACGATCTCCCTGACCGGATACCTCTCTTTTGAGGGCATATAACGGAGAAAGTCAATTGCATTTGAAAGGTACCACATGTCCCCGGATCTATCAGCCTTTAAAAGAAGATTTTGTATGACAAGTTCGCTTGTAAATGGTAGTTTTCTGCAGAGAAAATTCAAGTTATCGTTTATCAGATCTCTGTTTTTTGTATGATCAAGAAGTGGTTTGGTCAGGGCACTAACCAGATCTCCCTGTATCTCATCTGGCAGAGATTCAAAATTGAGTATAAACGTGCGGATCTCCAGCAAGTCCTTTCCAAATGCCGATTTTATCCCCGTGTTGATGATATGGTTGAGGCACTCTCTCCGGCGGAGTTTCTGGTGAATCGTTGTTGCAAATTGTATACTTTCAAGAAAGAGGCCCAGATTTTTTTTGTGGATAGCAATCGTGGCAAGTGCCTGTGCTATTTCCGCATGCAGTACTGCACGTTTTGCCACATCATTAATCTCACCGATGAGATCCCGTGCGCGGTACAGAATAATAATGTTGCCACTTATAACCGTCCATCTGGTTAGTCTGGGGATGCATTCGATAATTGAATCCGACCGGTATTTCCTGAAGGTGATTTTATTCAGTACTGCTAATCCCTGTTCGATATACGTTGGATCTGATTCGGAGATGCCCATGGAGATGAGCATTTGTGCGATTAAGGAGATCATCTGCGATTGCAAACTTTTTTTCCCCAGTTTTTCCGGGAGGTCGAGGAGCGCGGTAAACCATCTGATATCTCTGGTCGTAATATAGTGCCTTAAAACCAAAGAGAAGAGATCTTCAGCACCCTCCTGTGGGATATCATGAAGTGCTGATAGTAATTCAGGCGTATTTTTCCGAAATGCACATTCTACAATAACTGAATTAACTGTACGCTGCATCAGTTCATGGGCATGTTTTCCCTTAAAACGGGATGCATCAGTAACAATAGTATCAAGCATGTTCCAGTCATCAGTAACAAGCGCCCGTTTTATTCTGTCTGTAACTGCTGCAGATAAAATCATTTTTATACCATATGTATGCAGATATGAATAAGCAAAGTCAAATTAATCAAAATAATATATATAATTTTTGTTTTGAGCAAATGGCAAATCTGCTTTTATTTTAACTTTACAGGGAATATTCCACGAAATCTGAATTTTAAATGGTTTTTCTGGATCTATTACTTCAGTGCTCTGTTCAACGCTGTGTTTTCCCTGTTGTTTTTAATTATTCTAAAAAAATTTGGCAGGATTCGCAAGTCTCATTTTTCGAATCGATCTGTTCAGTCAGGGTACCGTTTCGAGAACTTCAGATACCGATTTTTTTATCTCATCAAAGAGTGCAGACCCCGTTGTACTCCCATCGGCGTCCACCATGATGCGGATGAGTGGCTCCGTGCCGGACGCCCGGATTAACGCCCATGTGTTTTGCCTTTTAATTTTCAGGCCGTCAGTGCGGTCAATGGATTCCTTTGCGTATCGTTTGTTGAGCTGTTCAATGATACGTGACCCATGTGGTGTCGAGATCTTATCTTTTATCATATGCCGCGGCGGTAACTGTCCGACAAGGGATGAAAGACTCTGGCCGGTCATCACGAGAAGTGAGACCATCGTGGCAGCGGTCATTCCACCGTCGCGGCAGAACTGGTGCTTCGGGAAGATCAGACCCCCATTACCTTCTCCTCCAAATACGACCTGCTTACCACTTCCAATAAGTTCCCGCATGGTACGGGCGACATATATGCTCCCGATGGGTGTGTACTGAACAGTACATCCTTCCTTATCGGCGACCATTTCGACCATCTGGGATGTGCTGACCGGTGTAACAATGGTGCCTTTCGCGTTCCTGCAGATATGCTGCGCGATTAATGCAAATTCCTGGTTTTCTTCGACAAAGGATCCATTCTCATCAATAAATACTGCACGGTCTGCATCACCGTCATGGGCAACACCAAATGCCGCGTTGCTTGCCACAACCAGTGCTGCCAGTCCTTTCAGGCCTTCCGGAGATGGCTCTGGCAAGCGTCCGGGGAATGTCCCGTCCATAATCCCGTTGATGGTGATCACCCGGCATCCCAAAGCCTGCAGTATTGCCGGTGTTGACTGGCAGGCCGGGCCGGATCCGGGATCAACGACGACGGTCATTCCTTTCCCGGGTTTTCCCTGGAACTGGCTGGCAATAGCCTGAATATATTCATCGATCAGGTGCGGTGCTGCAGTCTCTCTCCCGACCAGGTCCCAGGGTTTTACCGGAAGGGACTTGCCTGATAAAAGTTCTTCGAGCCGGATGGTCTCTTCATCTCCCATCTCGGTACCATCGGGTTCGATAATTTTAATGCCATTATACTCCGGAGGATTGTGAGAGGCGGTGATCATCGCCCCCCCGTCGTAGTGCTCTTTTACGACATACTGGAGGGCCGGTGTCGGAAGTACACCACAATCGACAACATTGCATCCTGTAGCAAGAAGCCCAGCCTTGAGTGCATCGGCCAGTGTCGGACCGGAGGTGCGGGTGTCCATTCCTACAGCAATGCGTCCCGGTCTCATCGTGCCAAAAGCTTCACCAATACGGAGCGCAAGTTCCGGGGTGATCTCTTTTCCGATAACTCCCCGCACGCCGTTTGTTCCAAACAGCCTTTTCTGCATCTTTTTTATTGTCATCTTCGTTTAGATCCATCTGGTTTTTTTGGTTTAATACTCTTCGAACAGGGATAGTGAGGAAATAACCTGGTCAACTGTCGGGTTCCGCAAAACACAGGTGTCACCGGGAAGATCACCGATGATGATCTTCGGGAAATTCCGTTTTTTGCATCCTTCGATTACTGCAAAATCCATGCCATTATTTTTGAAAAACTGGAGCATCTCATCAAGGTTGTCTGTATGAAGTGCAATCACAGATTTATGGGAATCAATTCCCACAGAGATGTCGGCCCCGTTTTCAAAAAATATCGTTGTATCTTTTCCCTCATCCAGCAGGTAGTCGTGATCTCCCAGGTGCTTGATTACCCCGACACGCCCGCGTGATTTAAGCACCGGAATGAGGTTCCGGATAAATGTGGTTTTTCCGGTGTTTGCCCGGCCGGAAACCTGAATGATTTTCATGATTATTCCCCGTCCTCCCGGGTATTGTGTACTGTTTTACCACGAGGTACGTTATTTTCTCCGGGTTCGGGTGTATCTGTTGATGGAGGGTCCATTGTGACCGGGGGGAGATCTTTTGTAATTTCTACCGCAGGAGTATTTTCCTCTGTTATTTCATGAGGAGGCAATGTCTCATTTGATCCGGTCTCCTGCTGGTAGCCGGGATTATTGGCTGAGGGGACCATCGGGTTTTTGTTGAGGAGGTGATTTGACTCCGGGGAAGGACTGTCTCCCACGGGAGTCGCCGGTGCATCTGCTTTCAGGGCCGTTTCGTCCTCTTCCCGGGTCTTAAGTATGGTCTTTGCGGTTTCTCCCACACTTCGCATCACACGGGTGATCCGGTCTTCGATATCGATCTCTTCATCAATATCGAGCGTTGTTCCCTCGACTTCCAAGAGAAAACGCGAGACTTCGCTTGCCTCAAAAAGGAGATCATCAAGTTCATCGGTTGAAAAGAACCCGCACATCGCTCCGTAGAAAAAGGTCGCACTTGCTTTTCGTACCTTTTTCTTAAACGAGTGACGTGCCTGGTTTACTGCCTGCGGGGAGTACGTATCTTCCATAAAGGGGACAAGTTCCGGCAGGTGCTTGCCGATGAAGGTCATCTCGGCGCCCCCGGATGTGCGGAAATCTGTGCATAACCGTGCAAGCGCCCATTCACGGGCTGTTATATAGGTGCGTTTACGCAGGAACTCATTGACCTTCCGATAGGTAGCCCCGTCTACTTTTTTGAATTTTTTGTACTTGTTGATCTCCTGCTGAATAACTGAGTCATCCATGTCAGATCCTCCCGCTGGTCTTTTCGTTTAATGCCCGATCAATGAGATTTCTGTCGTTTTTGTTCATTATTAGACCTTTTTGTATATAGCGGTATGCGGTTTATGTCGGGTGAAAATGAATGAACAGTACTTCCGAAAGTAACTTCTCTCATTCAGAGGTTGATGCGTACATCGTTTATCATCAAAAAAATAATCGGATTGTATGGGGAAGCTTATAAAATTACAAGATGCGGTTGGAACTTACAACCCTGAGAGTTGGATATTTAATGATTATGAGGGGTATCGTTGGGAAATCCCTCGTTCTCTCAATTATGCGGATCACGCTCTGCAATGGTAATGGGGAATGGTGGGGATGTAACCCGATGGCTTCTGTTGGGTAATCGCCTCTTTTGTTATCCTGGTTATTGCCGGTTTTTGCCATATTGGGAAAACACCCTGATGGCCTCGCACGTGTCTCTTCATTAAGCGGGTACCGCCAAAGAATATGATGAATACGTTCTAACGTGGGTTTGGTACGATCCACACTTCTGCCCCTCTCTCAAAAATCAGCATTTCATTTTTTAGATTTTCTCCCCCACCTCCCCGTGTGCATGGTATAGACCGTGATCTCAATAGTGAATCTGGATTATGCGGGGGCAGTTCCCTCTATCTTCATTAACACCCCCAATGTTGTTCAGGTAAAAATCGTCTTTTTAGTGTATAGCATCATATGGTTTATGATGGGTTGAAATTCCATAATTTTATGTTAAAGATCTAAAAAAGAGACTCATTTTGGGAATTATGGCAAAGCCGCCGGGGAATATCACTTCATTTCAAACAGGAAACAAATTTGTCTTCTGACGACGGGTCAGAATAAACACTATCCGCTCCCGATACCCGGACCTCCCGCATCCTGCTTACGGGAAGTCCTGCCATCAGCACCTCTTGGTATTATTACTTGTGTCAAGGGAGTAATCTGGACCTGTCGTGAATCTGTATAATTTAGGATAAATGGAATTGTCTAAAACAATTTCACGTCGATACCAATTCATTTTATCCAGATTTTCCAAAATATCCAGACTAATTTTGTCCCTCCATTTTCACCAGGCCTTGAGAAAAAAATCATGTTCATTGATGGCCGGATGGGATAATCATGAAGGGATTGTTACGGCGGATTTGTCAGGTTTCACCATCGATGGCATCCAATACCTGGACATCCCACGTCCTGCTCATGGGGAGACCTGCTATCAGCACCCCTGGGTATCATTACCCGCGTCAGGAGTACTTCGGATCTATTGTGAATCTGGACAACTTGTGATAAATGGGAACGTCCAAAACAATTTCACCTCGAGGTCAATCTATTTTATCCAGATTTTTAAAAAAATATCCAGATTAATTTGTCCTCTTTTTCGCCAGATCTTTTAAGAAAATCCTGCACATTGATAGCCGAATGGGAGAATTATGAAGTGAGTGTTGCCTCCGTTGTCATGAACGATGTGTGTCGCTTCCCCGACGGGGCGCTCCTGTGGCGGTTCAATACCTATAAAGCAATATAACAAGATTCTCTTGCCCCACCGTGCCTTTGAGGGGCCCTGAAGCGGGGTACCCTCACACTTGTTTTATCGATTTTCAAAGTTTTGGAGTGAACCAGACCGTTCATGCCTGTTTCACCAGAGCTAAAAACAGCGTTCTATGCCCTAAAAACGAAAGTTCGAAGAATCCCACAAGATACGAAAATATCGGTTCCAAATTAAGGGGATGACGAAAAGCGATCCTCCTACCCTACACACTCATTGATCTTGCCATTCCCGGTTCTGGTTCTCATAGTGGAATTTTACAAGAGTCAAATCCTTTACTCCCCCATACCTTCCGGCGATTTCAGAAAACACTGGGGATTTTTCTTTCTTCCCGAAATGATGACAAATTGACCAAAATTCTGACAATCGTAACCCAAATTGGTGCTCTCCGGCGTAAAACCCTCATAGTGTGCGATACGTGGCGGATCGCAATGATGGGGGTATGAATCCAGCGTTGAATGTAAAAAACCCTGTTTTTAACAAAAATTGCAAAAAATTCTTACCAAAATCGAACGATTAAAAACACCAAAATGCTTATCCCTTTTTGAGGATATTATTTTACTAAAAGGCAAGACTTATGATAAAAATTGGTTATGTCCGGGTTTCCCGGGAGGATCAGAATGTCGATAACCAGATCAAGGTACTTCTTGATGAAGGTCTGCCCAGGGAATCCATCTATGTGGATCACGTATCAGGAATCTCTACTATGGAGGAACGTGAAGGGTTTGCCCGGATGATGCAGTTCATCAAGAACCATGAGGGAGAGCCCATTACCCTGTACGTATTTGAAATTTCACGATTGGGACGGTCATTTCTCGATACCCTGAATATGGTCCGCACACTTGAAGTGTCAGGAATCCGGGTCTGGTCATTATCCCCAGCCGAATCCTGGAGCAGGATTGACGACAAAAAACTCCGGGACCTTATGCTCTCGATCTTTTCGTGGGTTGCGGATCGGGAGCGGGAAAACCTGATCGAGCGAACAAAACTCGGTATCGCCCGGGCAAAGGCTGAAGGAATAACACTGGGCAGGCCGAAACGGGTTATTCCCTGGAAACGCGTCACGGAATTACAGGAAAAGGATATTTCCCTTGCGGCGATCTCCCGGATCCTGGATATCCCCTATACGACGTTGTACCGGCATTCCTCGCAGCGGGATGAGAAAGAAACCTCCTGAACAGTTCCGGATAATTCAGATGATTTCCCGGCAAGCCATTATCTGGAAAAATTTGGGAAAATTCCGGGAGGTAACGACGGCGAGATTCTGGAAATTTTTAAAAAATCCAGATTTGTCAAATGTCCGGATCTGCACAATTTTTCTCTTGAAATCACGAGGATCTCTTGTTTCCGGTATCAATTCGGGTCCAGGTTATCTGGCACGTTCCGGCTATTTTGGGAACAGGTCCTTTTGCGGTACTGTCATCGACGGAAGACTGCAATAGCAGCGTTTGCGGGGCTTTTGTCCGGCAAAATGGGTAAATCCCTGTTGAATGTGAAAATACCCCCTGTTTTGACCTGTCCGATCCGGCAGGTGGATTTTTTCCGGGTAGATACGGTGCCGTCTGCTACCACAAAAGAATAATTCACGGGTGATTTGACGATCCTACACTCTATGATGCCATTATTTTCCTGCAGAACTGCAGTTCCCGAATGCCCGGAATCTGCCCTTTTTTGGAAATTTGAGATTGCGCAGAATAGGTATTCTGCGCATTCCTTTGGTTTTGCCTCGGATTGCGATTCTATGCCTATTCTGCGCGTCTCACTCGTGACGCACTTCATGCCCCAAGGGACTACGGCGGGTGATCAACCCGCCACAAGAGAACGGTTTGCATACCGGTCCCTTGGTTCACCAAGGCGCACTACATGGAAATGGTAGCACAAGTCTATATATTTTGTGCCGGCCAAAACAGGCCTTCTTTTGGATCCGGATATACTTTTACCCGTCCGGGCAGGGAAACGCTCACAGAATCAATCTGTGAGGCTTCACCGCCTGAATCCTGCGATACGTGCCCGGTTCAGATACGACGACCCCCTGTTTGATCTGAAAGTCCTGGAGGAATTGCACAAACAGGGTATCGGCCGGATGTAGGTAAGGCCCCCCTGTCTTTGTTCGGTACATATGTTTAACTTTGGCGATCGCTCCACTGGAAACGAGGTGCCTATCGCGAGCGCGATATCGCGAGCTCGAGACAACCAGGCGCGATCGCGAGGCTGCCACTCACTCACGCCTGAACGCATTTTCAGAATTATGATTCTCCACTGGAAATACCACGTTTTTAAAAATACCCTATTCTCCAGTGGAAACGATAAGCGATCAGGTCCCCGCCGCGGTGCGCATTCCGGGAACGGCCTGCATTTTGGGTTTTTGCGCAGTAGGGATATTCTGCGACAAACACGCTCCGACGGAATAAACCACAGGATGCTATATAAAAAAAGAGAATCTGATCAGGGAGATCCCCATCACTGCTTTGGGTCAAATGCTCCGCCGGATACCTCGGAAATAAAGGTGTACTGCCCGTTTGAGGTCAGAATAGTACCGTAGGTGATCTGTGCCCAGCACCCTTTCGACCAGGTTAATTTATAACTGGACATGTTTTGTGCCTCCGCAGCGGCAATCTGTGCCTGTACCGAGGCCCAGTCTGTGGGATCCGGGATCGAGAGCTGCAGGAACGCCAGGGTCTGAGGCCGCATTTTAAACGCGGTTGAGTATTGGGGGATCGGCTGTCCGGCAGGCTGTCCTTTCCCGGTACCGGCAGGCATAGAGGCAGCTGCCCCAGTCCCTGCAGGTGCCGATGCGGATCCTGATGATCCGGAGGATCCCGCGGATCCCGCTGCAGCAGCTGGGGCCGCGGTCGCGATGACTGCGCTGGTCCCGGTGAGACTGCCCAGGATTTTCGAAAGTACGATCGGGCCGGCAGTGTCTATAGCCGTCATAAGTGTTATGCTTGAAGGGTCGATCGTCATACCGGCCATGCCCTGCAGGAACCCGATCAGGACACCTGACCCGATGGTCTGGATTGTGGCCTGGAGATTGAATGGCGCCTTTGTGCTCGATGCTGCATTCTCAGCTGCCCCGATCGCCCAGTATAATACTGCTATGGCGA
>Ga0187861_10001087_pt1 | contig 29137 bp, 33 predicted proteins | sample June2016WEW_10_1_3_FD_132986 | JGI IMG/M metagenome (GOLD analysis project Ga0187861, IMG submission 132986) | Peatland microbial communities from SPRUCE experiment site at the Marcell Experimental Forest, Minnesota, USA - June2016WEW_10_100 | ecosystem: Environmental > Terrestrial > Soil >...
GAGCCTGGCGCTGGTCCCGAATGAGAAATTCCTCCGGCAACAGGCTACCTCGTTCAAAGAACATTTCAATATCCCGGGCGTACGCGCCTATTCGAGGACGGTGTAATGGATTGTTGCAAGGTAAATCGCATAACATTTTGGGATATGATCAGATTGATGTTTTATCCCGTAAAAAAGTATGAAGGCCCCGATGGAACGGTCTATTACAAGATAGATGAAAAAGGGCGTATTTATATATTTGATATTCAGGTTAAAGCCGAGGTGTAATTATGTTGATACCAATAGAAAAGCCCAAAGAAACCTGCCGTCTGTTTCAGGGTGTCAAATGCTGTGCTTACTTAGTTATGGGTGGGGATGGTTTTGAGTGCGTCAAGGGTAATGATATCCTCAAGGAAACAATAGATGGGCGGCTGTTAGCAAAATCTATGAACGCCCAGGGGATTGGGGATTGGAAGGAGTGTGTCTATGCCAAAAATAAAACGTGATCGGTTTTCCATTTCAGAAGATGAAATGAATAGTCGAATGGAGCAAAAGCAGAAAGAGCAGGTTGAACCCGCCCAAAAAGGAGTGGCGCTCCTTGAGGCCGCCTGTGACAAGGTTTTAAACAGCCTTGGCGTGGACACGTCCAATGCCGATCTGGTCGCAAAGCAAATGGTCGAGCTGAGCATCGTCATGGATGAGCATACGGACGAGCGCGCGCCGCAGCTAAACGGCTTTTTCTTCTATATCTGCAAGATGAAAAGAAAGTTTGAAAGCCTGCCGCCAGGGATCCCGACGCCGTTGGCATTGTTCGAAGTGAACGGCGAACTCTTTTTTAAGCTTTGCGACATGATCCCCTACGCATGGGTAGGCGCTGTGAGGGTGAACAGCCGCGGTGAGGTATTTTGCGATATCCAATGGTTTCAGGACAACAGATTAACCGAAACAGGCGGCGAGAAAATAATTCATTAGGAGGGCAATATGAAAGTAATGAGTGACGCGGAGGTAATTTTTATGTTGGAGAGTGAAGCAAAAAAGAAATGGTGTCCAATGACGAGGTTTCATAGCGTTGGGGCTTGCTATAGTTATGATAATAAGCCTTGCACTCCAGAAAACAAATTTGGGGAGGCCAGTAAAGATTCTCCACTGTGTATCGGTTCTGCCTGTATGCTGTGGATAGAAAAATGGCCACCGCCTCAACCCAGGGGATATTGCGGATTGACGAGAGGTGACATTCATGGCTGAAAATAAATATCCACAACCCTTCCCTGCTGACAGGGCAAGTATTCTGTTTAGGGAGCTGGATGGGGAGCCCGCGTGACAGAGCGTATGCCTATCATGAATTATTGGCGGAAGTAACCCGATGGTATGTAATCCAGATAGAAGACCTTCAACAGCAGTTAAACTATTACAAAGGCGATACCGTCCTTGCGGAGCTGACGCTACTGCGCACGGAGATCCGGAGCCTTGCAAAAACAATAAGGGAGGAGAAATGATCAACGATAATTCGAGATTTAGCTTAGGGCTCATGTCATACCTGGGAGCAGGTGTCCGAGTATTTAGTTGGGGTGGCGAGAATGAAAGACTCACAATCGGGAATTATGTCAGCGTTGCTGACGATGTTACCTTTTTGTTGGGAGGTAATCATTCTTATAAGGGTTTTTCAACTTTCCCATTCAAGGTGCGTTATTTTGGCTATCCCGAGGAAAGCTTGTCCAAAGGGCCGATTGTTATTGATGATGATGTGTGGATAGGCTACGGCAGCATTATCCTCTCCGGCATCGTTATTGGACGCGGTGCCTGCATAGCCGCCGGCAGCGTGGTAACAAAAGACGTGAAGCCCTATACGGTTGTGGCAGGCAATCCGGCAAAGATGGTGAAGCTTCGCTTTGGAGACAACACCTATGAAGGATTTAGACAGCATAACGCAATCGTCAATGAACTTCGCCGGATTGATTATTCCAGGCTGACAAGACAAGCTGCTTTAACCGTCGGTGAGGACATTCTCTATATGCCACTGACGGTTGATAACGTAAAACATATCGTCGATTTAATTTGTGAGGCATGCCGATGAATTTATCACCTTTAGCCGTTGAAATGTTGATGTGGTTCTATGCGCACGCCGAGCCATTCCCTAACTTGGAATGCGATGCGCAAAAAGATATTCTTGAATATTTTCTCGATGAAAAATTAATACATCGAGTTCCGGACACAAGTTTTTACCGGACGACAGAGAGAGGGCAGGAGTTCGTCAAAATGATCTGTGCAACGCCATTACCGGTTTTTAAATGGTTGGATCCGCGGAGGTTGAAACTGCTTGATTAATTCCAACAAATACATTATAAATCGGTTAAATTCACTTGACTTTTAGGTGTAAAATGATTATATTAAAGGGGAATAAGATATGAAGATCATTAAGGTAACGAAGGAATATTTTGAAACAGAAGACGAGCAAATCTACTTTTTTGAACCGCTGGAAAAAGTCATATCGGTTGAGGATATGCAAAAAATTGTGGATGCAAACGAGAAATTAGTTAAGGAGTTAAAAGATGGAACAAATACCATTTCCAAATAAGAAGTATCAGAAAGGGGAAGGAACGATGAAATTAAAAGATATTCAGAAAATGGCAGTAGGTTGGAATAAAAAGAACTTTGGTGATCATTTTGGGAGTGGTTATAGAAACCTTCTTGGAATTGCTGAAGAAGTGGGCGAATTATGCCACGCTCAATTAAAAGGCGAACAAGGAATCCGCCATACCCCAGAAGAAATTTTGAAAATGAAAAAAGACGCTGTTGGGGATATTATTATTTTCCTATGTAATTACTGTGATAGCCAAAATATATCACTCGATGATTGTGTCAATTATGCATGGGATGAAATAAAAAACCGTGACTGGAAAAATCACCACCCTCATCAGAAAGTTGAGGATATGCAGAAGATTATGGATACAAACGAGAAATTAGTTAAGGAGTTAAAAAGCAAATGAGAGTATTATTGATCGGAATGTCCCAGTTTAAGGTAGTGGTAATTAATTCCATTGACTATTTGTTACATATTTGCTCACAATATATCATCTTCCGGAGTGCCACCGCTCAGGTCTGCCCTCTATATACGGAAACTACTGCACCGCTTGTTCTAATAAAAAAAGGTGGGGACTATGAAGAAAAAAATAGCCAAATGGCTTCTGAAAATGTTGGGGTATGACTATATGTTGGAAGTGCCACCTTTAAAACTTATCCATAGCCAGATTAATTTTATTGATGTTCATTCGGCGGTGATCGCTGATCGCTGGCATCCCCGCCTTAAAGAGGAACTGGTTTATCGAATGGAAGATTTTTTAGTAAAGTATGTCACAGTGGAATGCCGGAAAATTTCCGATAGATCAACTGAGTACCGAGGGACTCTTTTAATAGGGGTGGCTGATGGGCATAGATAAACTGATTGCAAGGAAAATGGCACAGATGAATAAGCTGAGATCTGAAATTTATGATCTGGAAATTAAGAAACAGGTTGAGAAAAGAGAAATGACGCCGAATGCAATGTCCAAAAAAATTCTTAAAGTTGCAGCCCCATTTTTCCGGAAGAAGAAAAAATGCCAAAAATAGTGCGTGAAGTCCACCTGCCCTATGACGGCAGGAATTATATTTATAGAGTTCTTGCCGGCTCCGATGCCCGTGCGATCCTTGACGCAACGCATGAGCTGGAAAAAGAACTGGGGAAAGTGCGTGGCAGTCTCAAGAAATATCTGACTCCCGCGGTTTTGAAAAACATTATTGTCTTATTAAAGTGAGGAAATGCGCATGAGATTTTTTAAAAAAGAGGAAAGGGATTCACCCCCATTAGTTAATGTCACTCAAACATTAGTTAATGTCACTCAAATTAATCGGTGTTCGGGTTATGGAATCGGAAAGATTGTTTGCTGTAATACTTGCGGCGGCCTTTTTATGGATTTGGAATGCGCAAAGGTCGAGGTAGTACGCCGGCCTTTGAGAAAGAAGCCGTGGGTTGATCATGATTATTACTGCAAGCATTGTGGTTTGCCGAAAGAGAAAACGAAGGAGGAGAAGGTAAAGATGAAGTTCGTAAACATTGAAACAAAGGTCATGGCCGACGGCAAGATTGTTCAGGATCTCAAGCTGGGAGATGATGATTCAAACCTTTTTAACTCTGTCTTGAGCACCATTATCGACACCAAAGAACAGCAAATAAGGCAGGCGCTTATTGCCATGGGATGGACACCGCCACCGGCAACGGATGCGACTTTGCAGTTTTGGCTGTAAGGATTGCAGGGAGCTGTATATTAAGATATGAAAATACTTCTTGTCGTTAAATCAAAGATGATGGAAAATTTGGGCGTGATGTATCTGAGCGCCGTGATAAAACAGGCGGGGCATGAGTGCCGGATTGCGGATCTCAAAGAGGTAAAATCTTTTTGGTTTCCTTACAGGGAATACGATCCTGATATTGTCGGGTTTAGCGTCATGACCGGTGATATGCCGAAGTTTTATGGGCTAAAACTATGGCTCACTTCTCAATACTGCAAAACCAACAAGAAACCGATCTTCATTGTCGGTGGCCCCGATCCTACTTTCTTTCCCCAAGGCTATGGCTGGGCTGACTATGTTTTTAAGGGCGAGGCTGAGCAACAAATCGTGGACTTGTTCTTTCATTCCGGCGGTCCATGGTGTCCATATCATGACATTGATTCCTTGCCATGGCCAGACAGGAAAGATTTCCCGAACTTTAAGGTGAGGGATTTTATTACCTCGCGGGGTTGCCCCTACCGGTGCCGGTATTGTTATAATGCCAAATGGTCAGACATGTTTCCTGAACAAAAAGGCGTGAGAACACGAGCCGCTTCTAATGTAGTGGCTGAGATCGAGGCTGTTAACCCTGAATATGTTTTCTTCCAGGATAGCTGCTTTGGCGTTAGCATGAGGTGGATGCGAGACTTTGCTTCACAATATGCGTCCAAAGTACATATTCCTTATCAATGCAACCTCCGGCCGGAGCAGGTCAAGCCGGCGATGGTCAAACTTTTAAAGCTTTCAAATTGTGTAGCGGTGCGCATGGCTTTGGAGTCCGCGAGTAACCGGCTGCGGAGTATGGTAGGCCGAGGCAACATCAATCTTACCGCCGTCCGGTATGCCTGTGAGCTTCTAAGAAAAGCCAAGATAAAATTGATGCTCCAAAACATTATCGGATTGCCCACGTCAACGATTGAGGACGATCTGTTCACGCTCGAAACCAACATTGCCTATGCGCCAACTTATGCGTGGGTTTCGATCTATCAGCCCTATCCCGGCACAGAGCTTGGCGATCAATGTAAGGCCGAGGGACAGTATAAAGGTGATTATTCGGACATAACGGATTCTTTCTTTGAAACCAGCCACCTTGATTTTTCCGACATACATCGAGAGCAACTTGAGATCCTCCAGAAGATTTTTGCTCTCTGTGTGGATAAAAAATACATGCCGGAAATCAAAGAACTGACCTATAAAAATCTACCGGCGCTGATCCATAAAATCATGCGCAAAGATGGCGACCGGAAACTTTATTTGGGGGTATTATGACACACAAGGAGTTAGTAAATAGGGCTTACCGCTGGATCCGGGATAGAAATATGGGTTGCACCGTAGCCATGAAGGAGTTAAAAACATGGAATTCCGAGACTCCGGACGTTGTTGGTTTTTGGGCTGGCGGCAAATCGATGCTCATCGAATGCAAAACGTCGCGGAATGATTTTCTTGCTGATAGAAATAAGCACTTTAGGGAAAATGCTGAGCTCGGAATGGGTGATACAAGATATTTTCTCGCTGAACGAGGAATTATCAAAATAGAAGATTTAATTGATAATGGGTGGGGCTTATTAAATATCTCAGAGCATCAGATAAGGGAAGTAAAAGAATCTAAAGTATTTGAGACTAACAAAAACGCTGAGCTCACGATGATTGTTTCTGTTCTTAGGCGGTTGGAAATTTCTGCGACGGTTTTTGTAAGAGACGATCACGACTGGTACTGTGGCTGTGGCCACTGGAACGGATCAAATCTGGCGGTCTGTGCGATGTGCGGTAGGACTCCTGGTGGCATATGAGATATCAAAACCATCACCCCTTGAAGCAGTACGCTGACGGCACTTTTGAGGACGGAAATAAATTTAGCATAGAGGTAACTCCGGAGTTTTTGGAAGGCTTGTTCGTGGACGGCCTTTCCAGGCACATAGGGAAAAAAGTTGTAACCGCAAAAATAGCTTTCCATAAGAAGGAGGAATAATATGTGGTGGAAATTGCTGGGCTACCTGCTTAAATTAATCAGCGCATTTGTAGTGATAACATGTATATTATGCCTTCTCAACCTTGGAAGAGGTTAGGAAGTAAATTTTAAAAGGAGGGTTTATGTTGGAAAAGATTTTAGCACGATTCACGAAAAAGAGGCCGAAGGTGTTGGGAGGAGTAACCCATGTTGAGGTTTATGATTCTCATAACGACAAATGGATGTTGGCTCAGAACACGGCAATTATTGAACAGATACCGCCTGCAGAAGGGCATGAGGAGTTCTTCCAGGGCGGTGCTTCTGGTGGCGGCGGAGCTGAGGGTGATTTTACTCCGCCGGATCCCGGGAATGATGGTGGTGGAGGTTCTGATGGCGGTGACATGGGCGGCGGCGATTCCGGCAAGCAGAAGATCATTGTCCAAATTTTTTTCATAGTTTAACGAGAAGGAGGGGCAGGATTTGAACCTGCGAACCTTTTCGTCAGATATCACTGGCGAACTTATCTATACTTCTAATTTTTGGTTTTATACGGATTTGGGTGCGTTGGTTGTTTTCGTGCTGTGTGGGTGCATGGTAGCGATAGAAAGCTAAGGCCGCCCCGAAGGACGGCCCGCTTTTAAAACACCTAATGGCTTAGGTTCCTGCTGCTGGAGCGGCGGCCGGTGGTGTGGCTGCCGGCGTATTGGCTGTGATCGCGGCCTGCATGGTTGCGATATTTCCGTTGATCTCCGCGGTTAAAGCATCGATAGATTCCTGAGTGGGTTCAAGGGCTGCCACCTGGGCCGCAAGTCCCTGCAATAATGTAAGGACACCCGATTCCACCGTTTTTTCCTGTTCTACTGCCGCCTTTAAAGCTGTTAAATCTGCGCTCATCTTCCGTACCTCCTGTAAAATTTGATTTAATTTTCTGATGAGTATGAAATACTCAACCTTTGAAAGTTGTTCCACGTTTCTGATCTCCTATTTCGATAATAGCGTCAGTTCCGGCCTCTACATGGTCGAGAGGTTCGACGACTATCCTATATTTATTCTTTTTAATCAAGGGAATTATTACATCGCATTGCGATCCCCATCTGATCTGCCCAAAACGAGTTCCCTGCTCGATCCACTTTCCTTTGCCCCAGTTAATGATAACGTCCACGTCCTTATCAGCGATTTGCACAATATAATAGCGCTGTTTCAGCACATTTGAATAAAGCACAGAAACCTTTCGCTCGTTGGAAAAAAGATACTTCATATTATCCTCGACAACTTCATTTTCCAGAAGCCCTTTTTCCATGTCGATCATAGAGGAATTATTGGTGAACAGGTTCGGCGTGTTGCGTTCCTCTACAAAGAAGGAGTGTGTTGGAACGCGGTTCACATGAACATCGAGCGCCGTCATGAATATTCCGATCACAAGGGAATCGTATTTATAATGCTCATCGCAAAGGAGATCTCGAACTGTGAATGGCCGTCCTTTAATATTGAGAAAATCATCAGGCTTAACACGGTTTCTGGCGTAGATAACAACTCCATCAGCGGCAGCATACATCACCCCCGGATTATAGGTTATGGTTCTCAGCGGATCCCTGAAAAAATCTACTCCCATGGTTTTGTTGGTAAAGCCCTCTTCTTGCAGTTTTTTAACTGCCGGCAGCTTAAGCCATTCCTTAACATTCATCGCCATTTTAATTCTCCCATGTCACGCAGTTTATAAGGCCACCAAGCATCGACAGATCCGCGCAGTCCACGCCCACAATATCATAGCCCGGGAAATAATGGCTGAGAAATATCCTTGTGGACATATCATCCTTGATTCCGAATTGAGGGCAGAAGATCGTATCATCAACCTGGTAGTAATTTATGTAGTAGCCGTAGCCTTCATTTTTCTCATCCGCGAACGGGTACTTTTCCCTGAAAGCGGCTTCTGATAATTTAGGACATTGGGCATATGCCCAGGGCATCTTTAAAACCATGAAGCCATTACTGGCAAGCACCTTTTCGAGTTTGCCGGAATATTCTTTCCAGCATTTTTTGAGTGCCTTGGAGACCTTTGGCATTTTGGGCATGGTTTTTGTTTTTGAGTAGTCATTGATAATGACCGTCTTTTCATTCTTGAACTTAATAAGGCCGTCAGCATGCCCAAGATCATCGCCAGGCTCAACGGGAAGATAAATGATTTTCTTCGGGAAGAAAATATCCTTGAGGAATTGCTTTAAATCAGGCTGGCTGTACATCGGATTGCGCTTGAAAACCATTTCGGTGATGAAAACATGTTCATCGTTCTGCACAACATTGCCGCCGTCCAAGGCGTAATCCACCACCTTAGCATTGAACGGTGCCCATATATCCGTTGGCACATGGAGTTGCGAAAATTTGCCTCTCTCCATGGCGCTTGTCATTTTGTACTGGAATTTTATAAGTTTCCCGTCCGTGTGCACCGGCATATAATCCCTTATCCATAAATTTTCACAGGGAAGCGTTTCGCATTTTATCCCTTTTTCGAGTAATTTGCTTTCTATGGTGTTAAAAATATGCGGAAAGTGTTCCCAAAGAGCCCTTGACATGTAAACTTTCATTTATCTCCCTCCAGATATTTGATTGCGTTCATTAAAACAGTTACGCTATCGCCAGCGTTGCCCAACATCCAGTTACAATATTGGCAAAGCAGCCCACGAATTTTTCCTTCTTTATGGTCATGGTCTAAGTGGGGAGTTTTTGTAAAAACTTTTTCACATATTTTACAACGGTTCCCTTGCTCGGCCACCATTTTATCAAATTTTTCTTTGGTTATGCCATATCGTTTATGCAATCTGTTGCGTTGTCTGTTCTTGATTACATGATCCATATGGCGGTACTCTTTTTCTTTATCTTTGTGATTATTATGATATTTTTTATGTGTCTTTTTTCTTTCCTTGGGATGTGTTTGATTCCATTCCACGGCCCGTTCGACATTTGTATTTTTATGCGTACGATGGTAATCCCTGCAATATTTCTTATGAGCTTCTTTGTTTTTGAGTGGCATTTAATTACCTCAAGTATTTCAGGGTTCCGACAAAACAGGATAAAGCGGCCCCACTTTTGCCGGCTTCCGTCATGGCCGTATAGGTGATTTCGTAGCCGAGCTTAGCACAAATCTTTTCGAGGTGCTCATTCTTTTTGTACTCTTTGTTGTAATCCGGATCCCGTTTCTGGAGAAATTCCAGATCGGAAGAATTCACGATCATATCGTCCAGTTTGATCGAATTGCAAACGCACTCCATCGCATCGCTGCGTGTAACGGAATGGATCGTGGCGACCTTCTCGATAGCCTTTATTTCTGACGGCTTTAAGATCTCGGTGCAGGCTATGACGTTCTCCCTGTCCAGTACGAAAAGGAGACAATCCAAATGATAGAGATACTCATCTTGAGAATTCACGCGGATGATATTGCCGCCGTAGTTTTTCTCGATCCAGTCGTAAGTTTGTTTGTCCGTCCGGACACCATAGCCGCCGAAATAGATATCATCGCGGAGAAATTTCAGTTCGGCATCACCCTCGAATTTGCCAGGAGGCTTCACGCATTTATAGCCCATCTTGGTCAGAAGGTAATCGGCAACATTTTCCTCTCCGGCGCGCCCGTCGGCGGTAAAGTTGGAAAGGATGATCGTCGGCTCTTCGACATGGGGAAGGTAGGCAAAGCAGTTAACGTACGTCTGGTCCTGTAGCCCCGGCTGGGCAGGCAGGAGATAAACAATCGCGTCCGTGGCCAGTATGTGCAGAAGGTTATACCACTCAGCCATGAATTTTTCCTTGTCGATCTTCGCTTCCTCGCCGCTGAGCTTCTTTATCCACACATTATTGGCAACCTTATTGTCCACGAAAAAAGGCTGGCACATGACAAAGGTGGGCTTGGCGGTATCAGAGGGATTTTCCCACATAATATCATCGGTTCCTTCTTTTTTGCTTTCGCCTTTAGGCGTTCTAATTCCCGCCTTTTTCCATGCGATTTTTTCCTTGAGCTCATCGATTTTGCTGGCCATGTTTATCTCCTTAATAGATCTCTTAATTTGGTAACTGTTTCCTCTTTTTCCTGATCAGGAAGGTTGTTGAGAAGGTGCATCTTCCTGAGTAGGAACGGGCGAAATTCCTTTTCTTCGTCTTTGTTGGCTGCCTCATACACACGCATAGCTTCCTGCAGGGAAAGTATTTTGAATTCCTTTTCCATGTATGGGATTCGCGCGCCCTGGCGTGCCATGATCACATCTCTCCTTGAAAGTTTGCCCTCGCTGACAAGACCTTGAATAGTCTGGTTGACACCTTCATCTTTGTTTCTGATCTGCCGTTCGATCTGGCGCTTTAAATGATTCCTTTCGGCCTGTGCCTGCGTCATTGTGGCCTTTTCCCGTTCGTTGATAATATTGGACATGACGGATTGCGCTTTCGTTTGTCCAAGCTCTGATGTTGCCGGCATAATACCAACAAGAGTCGGCAGCGTCGAAGCCATGCTTCCGCCATGCTCGCTGATTTTCTTCATGCCTCTCATGTAAAAAGGAATGAACTGTTTCAATCCAAATTCTCCAGTCTGGAGAAGCTGTGCGGCCGCGTTACTGTCTCGATTCCTGATCTCAGTTCCATAGTAATCTTTGTTCTTGGCAATATCGATCATCGTGGATATTATCGGGTGAGTCTTATTGAAAAGCGTCTGCCCAGGCTTATTCATCCACGCATAAATGTCCTTGGCATAGGTGGGCAGAAGCATTCTTTCCGGATTGCCACGTTCGTCGAGTTTGCCTGTCCGGAAAGCCAGAAGATCTCTTGAATCCTTGGGATCATCACCCGTTAGAAGTTTTGTCATAATGGCATTGATCGTGCCGGTGAGTACCAGAAGGCTCATTGTATAAGCCATCTTATCGGTCATTTGCGGTTTCTTACCGTTGAACACATCCCTGAACACTTTTCCGAAATCGGCAACGCCACCGCCGATCTCAACAAGTGTACCACCTGTCCACCCTGGGGCTCTGATCAATCCCTGTGCGATGTTTTTTGCCACGTTACGGGCAAACAGTCTTTCATAAACGACCTGTCCCATTCTGGAATCAACACGGTTCCAGAAATACTGCATCTGCCGGCGGGTGATCTCATGCGCATTCGGATTATTTCGGAGCATGGCTTCATTCTTAGAGTACCAATCATTGGCCATTTCAGAAAAGACGCCGAATTTCTGCCGCGGGACCAGCCATTCCATGACCGGACGGGTAAGCTGCTCGACAAAGGCAAAAGGAGATCTCAATGCCGCCGGTACGTGTTTTCCGCTTTCCCAATCTTTAAGCATCTCCTCGGTTGTGGAGGTTCTAAGGCGCATATCCATATGCTCTCTGGCGCCGGCCATTTCCAGCCAACCGATGATCCTTGCCATTTCAGCGTTCTGCGCACCCAAACGGTAAGCCTTTATGATCTCATCACCGAACATCGGAGTTTTGTAGGCTTTCATAGGAGCATCGCGGAAGAACTTGGCGGCGCTCTTATAATCGCCCTCGGCCGCAGCCTTAATACCCAGCGCAAAATGGGAGATAACGGCTTCCATTGTCGTGAATCCGGCATGGAACGCAGAGCCTACGCCCAACTGAAACTGATTAAGGGTATTTGCCGCGCCCATGTAACCTTTCCATAGCTGGCCAACATAAGGGCTGTCATAAAGCGATCGCGAAAGATAATTTTCGATCACCTGAGAAACCTCTTCTTTGGCGGCATAGCGGTAAGAGGCTGTTTCAAAGCCATTCGGCCCCATCCGCATGCGTTTCGTTATAACTCCGTAGGGTTCGGGAATGAGCTTGTATCCGGCAGGAGCTTTATTGCCGGCCTTAACCAGAACAGCCGTTCCATCCTCGAGCATTTGCTTGAGGACAGTGTGCGCATTGATATACTTCTGCATATCGCTGAGCTTCTCGAACGCCATGTCTAGAGGTGTGCCGCGCGGAGTGAATCCGGCCGCAATACCGGCATAGATATCATCGAAAACCTTGGCTTTAGTGTGAGCCTTACTGCCTTCAAAATTTTTTGACCACTGGGAAAAGAACTTTTCTGCGCCTTTCGGGTTTTCCCACATGCCAGGGAAATAATTCGGGCGATATCGGGTAGCGCCCGGAACGGCTTTATTAGCCGCTTCCCATAGATCATCGAACATTTTAGTCAGAACGCCGGCAAACTCGTCCAACTGCGCATTTTTCTGCTTTTGCCCTGATTGGATCCGGCCGATGAAGTCATGCTGATCAGCCTTGGACATTTTGTTAAATACTTTGTCGGCAAGAACACCTGTGGAAGTCTGCATTTCATCGAGCAATCTCGCAACAAAGGAGGTATCTCTGCGGTATTTGTCCACGACGGCATTCAGTCGGCCTTTTAGCTGAGCCACACGGATAAAACCTTTACCCATCTGTTCGGTGAGCAAGCCGGCAACTTTTTCAGCCTCAGCGCTCAAAGCCCCGGGATAGAACGTTCGTTTCATCCCTTCATAAATATTGCCAAAGACGTCTGCGGCATTCTTATAGGCATCAGCGCCTTTAAGTTTCTCTGCGTAGGAGCGGATCTGCTCATTGATTTTGTCATTAGAGGCGTTTTTTTCGCCTTCCCTGTAAAAAGGATTCCGGATTGCTCCGCGTTCGTTGCTGACGATAGACCATACCGGCTCCATGAGATGTTTGAAATCTTCCCACAGCTTACCCAACCACTCCTTCATCTTGGCGAACCAGCCCATCTTCTCTTTTGCTTCGTTAAAAGCTGCTCTGCCTAAATCCTGTAAATGGGGTATAGCGTCCTTGATATTATCTCTCAAACTGCGGAGAATATTAACCGTCTGCGTAGGATCAATTCCTGAAAAAAGAGTTTGCTGCTCGGGTTTTTTCTGGACTTTTTCTTCCAGTTTTCCGCCGATAGCCGTTTCCTTTGGAGTCAACTGGAATGTTTCTTCCGGAGACAGTCCGGGCAGCGCCGCATTTTCCTCTTTTTTGGCGGCGATTTTCTGCTTGAGCTCTTCAACTTTTGAGAGCGCTTTCTCAAATCTCTCATTAGCCTTTGGTTCGTATTTGGCAATGAAAGCTTTGAGTGCTTTTACTTCGGCCTTAGCGCCGGCAGCACCACCACCGAGATTCGTTTCGATATCGCCGCGGAGCCAGTCATTGAGCTCCGTGCCATCCTCATTAAACTCCGCAAGGACATTCTTAGCCTCGTCCACCATGGAGAGCGGCGTATCGTTGGAGCTGATTCTGTCCTTTATTGACCTGGGAGCTTCTCCGAGGATTTTGCCCATTTCTTCATCTCTTGGACCGCCTCTAGCTCCTCCGGGCTCGATCCTGGAGGGGTAAACAACAGAGCTGTCTTTTGAAAGTCGAGTCCCGCCTTTGCCCATTCCCTCGAAATCTGATTGTAAACGTCCAAGTTGCTCGCCGTGCTTTTCATAAAATTCTCTCGCCTCCCCTTCTAATCTGGCTAATTGCGCATGTGTCATTTGCATATATGTTCTGCCGAGCTGGGCGGTAAAACCCTCATAATGATCTGGCTCGGTATCATGAACATATTCATGCACAAAGGTATGAACTAAATTAGAGGCCATCGCTGTTAGATTATCATATCCAGTGTTGACCATTCTCTTATATTCCTCGCTTACAAGCAGGAAATTAGTAACTGAAAATGGATTGATCGCATACAATTCGATACCCGTAGAAGTGGGATTGGAACGGAATCCGAAGACCTTGGGATCCACCGTCATTACAAGATTTATTTCCTTGCCGCCCGTTTTGGCTATGATTGCCTGGAAAGAATTAAATAGATCAGATAGCCCGCTGACGAGCTCTTTATTGCCCTCAATCAGCGCTGTAGTTTTGTCGATTTCTCCCTGATCTTTAAATGGTATAAGAACCCTTACGCCATTGATCGTCGGAGACAGTTTGATCATTTCCGTAAAATCTTTTTTATTTGCATTGAAAGTATCTTCGTTGATATCGGCGATTCTTTCGTCTATTATTTCTCTGACCTGCTTGGCAATATCAAAGGTCATTTTTGTACGATTGGAAATAAACGGATAATTAATATCGGTGACTTCCGGTGTCTGCTCGAAATTAACCATTATCCGCCATTTCGGTTCTTCAAATAACCCGTTCACTCCGTATTCACTGGACTGCACCCCGAAGAGCCTCATTCCCTTGTTCAATGTATCGACGTAAGGGTGAAATTTTTTATCCCAGTTTCGATAAACCTTTTCCTTGGACGGCACAAAATACACTTTTATTTTGTTGCCCAAAATATTCAGTTTTTGGCTGGGCAAAACCTGTTCCAGTTCGTCAGGAGGCTTTGGAGTGAAGGTATCTTTGCTGCCATTCGTTGTGATACTCAGATTGGCATTGTTGACAAAAAGGCCATGCTCCACATATTTCGTGAAAGCCCTTGACGCATCCGTTGCTGTCATGGCAAAGGAATTATCCTGTTTTGCCTCGGAAGAGTGCATGTAGAAATGTAATTCAAAGGTCGTTCCGTTAGGTTTGTCCGTAGGAGTGGATTTTGGTATCTGCGGTACTCCGGCACCTTCAAAGCCAAAAAACTGCTCCTTTGTACCGGTAAGAACAGTCTGCATGCCGTCGCGAACAGTTGTCATGACAAGATTTCGAGGAGCAAGAAGAACTGCCGCCTTAGCCAGTCCATATCCGCCGCTTGTATCAGTCCCCGATTTTCCCTTGCTGCCGACTTTCAGGAGGAAATCCCGAACTTCTTTATTGGTCATTCCCTTTCCGTTGTCAGTAACCTTCAAAACGGTTTCAGCGATATCGCCGCTATAATCACTATTGATCACGATATCGATGTTCTTTGAATCCACGGCAAATCCGGAAAAAGCATCCAACGAATTCTGGATCGTCTCGTTTGCAATGGTGCCGGAAAGATCGTTGTTAATAATGTCTTTGCTTAAAGTTTGGAATAAAAGTGTCTTGTCCGCTTCCAGAGGTGCTTCTGCCGAATATTCCTCTGTAACATCTTTTGCGCTTGCAGATGTTTCCGGAGCAAAATACGCGGAGATCTCGCCGGTAGCTTCGTTATAGATCAACTCGCCGTACGGTCGCTGAATTTTGAAGATAGCCTTGCCAATCTTTCCCTCGCTAGTAACCTTGCCGCCGAATTCATCGGTAGGCTTCGTTATTTCGCTAGTCAGCCGTGCCTCAAAACCAACGCGGGCAGGCGCAGGTATTGTCACGGTCTGTCCATTATTATCGGCAATCTGCTTCTCATATTTTATTTGAGTGGGATTTTTTTCGATGGCTTCTCTAAGCGCATCTACCGGTGAAAATTTCGGTTTTTCCGGCGTAATTACTGTCGGTTCTTTAATAGGGGTGTTCGGGGTAACAGCTTCCGCAGAATTTGCTTCTTCCTGGATAGCGGCGCGATCGTCCTCTAACTCTCGGATTGCGTCTTTGATTTGTTCGGGACTATACCCTTCCGCTTCAAGCGACTTCTCAAGATCTCCAACAGTCTCTCGAACTTCTTCGGGTTTTTCGTCTTTAAGGAAGTCATAATATTCCTGCTCCTTTTTTAGTATATCATTAAGATTATTTTTGTCAAATGTTTCGTGGCCCATCAACATATTGAACAGGGTTTCCTCATCCATGCCCCTGGCGCCGATATTGGCCTCGTTCATTTCCTGAGCAAGTTTACTAAGCCAAACACCTCCCTTTTCGCTGAGACCGCCGCTGATTTTGTGCTTTTGATTAAAACCGGCGCTTACGCCTCTTAATATGCCGCGCAACTCTTTTGTATCTGTATAGGAATGCCCCGGGATAACCTGCTTGCCGGCATCGTTTTTGACAGTTTTAAGCCCTTTTTCAGCAATCCGGTCAAGGGCATATCTCTGCGGCGTATCCTCCATGAAAACATCTTTGTGATCTTTTATGACATTTGTGAAAAGCTTTGCTTTGCCCTTGGCTTTCACGACTTTGGGCTTAGGTACTTCCTTTGCTTCTGCCTGTTTCGCCGCCACTTTCCGGAGTAGTCCACCCTTAGTTTGAGCCTGTGGTTTAACCTGCGGTTTGGCCTGCGGTTTTTCTGATCCCCTTCCTTGTCCTCTTGCTTTTTTGGCCACCAGCATTGCCTTATCGGCTTCTTCCATGTTTGCGCCGATTCCATGCGAGAAATCGGGAACGATTTCCTTGCCCTCAAATTTCAGGGGATTGCCCTTTAAAAGCTCTTTTGCTTTTGCGACAACCTGCTCTAAATCCTTGCGGCTAGTGCCCTCAAGGGCGAATTCGTCGCCGTGAAAACGATAGGGAGTGGCGAATTTTTCTTTGCCGCTGGCATCGCCGGAAGCAAGATTTAATGCCTGCCCGACTCGTTCCAGAAGTTTATCTCCGGCCTTGTGTCCGTAGGTATCATTGACTTTTTTCAAACCGTCAATATCAATGCTTGCCTGGAAAGGTTTCCGCTCCGCTTCTTCATATGCCCGCTGGCTTTTTAACCCTGTAAGATGATCTAAAAATAGAGCCTCATATCTTTCCTGCGGTGTCATATCCGATACTTTTTTACGTGTCTTGGTATCTTCACGGCGTTCCGTTTGGCCACCGATTCCGGTAGCCTTCTGCACATATTGAGCAGCTGGTTTCTTCATGTCACCGTCTTTGATCCAGTCCTTGAACTTGTCCATGGGCATTTCCGTAATATTCATGATACGGTTTTTGCCGGATTCATCATAATTATCGAGGTATCCTTGTCGCGCTTTGGCCTTGGTGTCGTAGCCGAGCATGATCTTATGCTCATCAAAATTACCCGAGATAGGATCCTTTTGATCGACGATAAAAGCCTTGTCGCTCTTTGGATTGCCGTCAGGAGGTATAAATACGTCAAGGTGATCCTTGTCTTTCCCTACCGTGCCTTTGATATATCCGTAATGATCGCTGAGCTCCTGCTCCCACGCATTTCCATGTTCATCAACACCTTTGCGAACTGATCCGGCGGGATTCTCGATGGAGATATCCAATCCCTGAAAATCAACATGGCCTTTTTTATAGTTTCCGGCTTCCGCTTGTGCCGGAGTGGGTTCGGGCTCTTTGTTGGTCGGAGACGCAGCGGCCTCATGCGCCTGAGCGTTAATATCCTGCATTTCGGCATCGACAACTTTTTCGCCGGGCTTCACGGTTTCATCAAGGCCAAATCCAGCCTGCTTTGGCTCCGGTTTTGGCTGTGCCTTTGACGGTGCTTTTTTCGGTTCGGCTTTTGGTTTTGGAGCTTCCTCTTTAGAGCCCATTCCATAGCTGCCAGGCTTGCCCTTTGGCCATAATTCTTCCGGCTTAAAACGCAATCCCAATGCCGCGGCAATCTTTCCGGCTCTTGCCATAGTCGTTCCTGACAGATCAGGATGAACACCAGCAACGGCGCTCATATATTCAGGCAGCCAGCCTTCTTCTTCCGCGCGCGCCCTGAGCGATTTCAGATCTTTCGCATCTGCCGGCTTTAAGTTTTTCCACGGTTCTTTCGGAGGTTCTGGAGCCGGTCGAGGTGTATCGCCATAAGTAAATCCCGGGCCTTCTTGCGGGCCTTTTGGACGGAACTGGTTGAAAAAATCATTCCAATACCCTTCACTTCCCGGAGGTTTTTCAATGGGAGGCACCGCGATCAAATCTTTCATATCGGACTGCTTGTCCATTTCCTGATCGATTGACTGAGAGAGAGGATCACTGCGAAGCATTCCCATTATACCGTGGATACCGGCACCGACAGCCATGCCTTCAAGGATGTGTTCTGCCCTGTCTTGCCAATCCTTTGCCGGTTGAGTAGCACCTGCACCGCCCATCAGGGCTGCGCTGGAAGCATACTGGATAGCATTATGGATTGACGCTTCTTCGGCGGTTAAAGGTCCGAAAGTAGGTTTCCCTTCTGCGTCCACATGGGCTTTTTGCCAATCCGATAATATCTTGGCCGATTCCGGATTCTTGGGAATATTTTGCCCCTCGACGGGCATCGTATGTTCTTTATTGAGCTTGTTGAACTCAAAATTATTTTTGAGTTTGTTCAAAACTCTGCCGGCTGTTTCGGGAGCCAATTTCCCGGCAATCTCGCTGGCAAGTTTACCACCACCGGCAAAAGCGCCGAACCATGCGGCATCATCCAAAAGATTTTGGCCTCTGGTCTCACCTTCTTCCGGTTTGCGCACCGCTCCATGAAAAGCACCGAGAGCTGCATTGGCGGCAAGAATCGTTTCCCATCCGGCAGCTTCTTCGGGCAGAAAAGGAATAGCCGGAGCCAGCCCAGCCATCATACCGGTAAGTCCGGCAATGCCCGTTGCCACCTTATGAACAACGCCGGCGTCTTCCGGAGTTTGAACCTGTGGAGCATAGCCGTAGGTTAACCCATGAGTAAAGGCTGTGGGAATATCCTTAAATCCTTCGGGAGCTAACTTCGCCGCCGTATCAGACACCTTATCCATGAAGCCCTTTTTCGGCTTGCCGTAAAAACCCTCAAAAGGATCGGAAGTCCCCGTGCCTTCTTTGTTGTCGAGACCTTTGTAATAATCCGCAAAGGGATCATTTTGTTTTTCTTCTTCGCCTATACCGAACATTTTATGCTCCTAGTATCCCATTTGATGAAGTATGGCATTGTTTCTTCTGGTTTCATATGCGATATCAGATTCACCCTTCTGCTTGCCGTGCAACTTGTCATGCTCTGTTTGCCAGGCTTTTATCCGTTGCATCATGGTAGGCACCAACGGCTGGACTTGCGATGGAAGTTTCTCCGGCGGCACGCCGCTCAAGAGATCCTCGATGGTTGCCTGAGCTGCGTTGGGATATTGCTTAGTGCCCATCGCATCGGTTTTTTCATGCAGAGTAACCCAGTCCACAAATCTCTTTTCGTCCGGAGTCTTTACATCTTTAGCCAAAACACTCTCGTAATAAGCGTTGGCGCGGGTTTCTGCCGCTTCGGCTTTCTTGGTATCAATTCCCAGCCGTTTTTCGTAGATCCGGTTTCCCTGTGCGGTTTCAAATACCCTGGCGGCTTCTGACTGCGGATGTTTTCTCGCTTCCTCGGCTATTGCCTTTTCGGTATTATCGAACTGATGCGCTTGCTGCCATTCAGGAGAGCCAGCCGCTTCCGGAGGCAGTTCTTTATTCGGCAAAAACTTATCGCCAATGCCGGCACCCACTTTGGGATAGCCGGTTTTATTTGTAAGCAAATCGACAGAACCCTGTTTTTTGGCGGGATTGTCAATCATGATATATTTGTCCGTGTAATTCTTTTTCGTATTGTAGTCCGGTCCGATAGCCAGACCTTTATTGTTTTCGATATAATCGGGATTCGGAACCTGTATCTTATCGGGCATGTTCTTAACGTCTCCCCAGTTCTTTACAACACGAGGATCTCCGATGCCCAAATACTTATTTATTCTATCCTGATCCCACGGGCCAGCCGGAGACTTTGTTTCCATAGTAACGGGAGGTACCGGGACAACAGGCGTTGCCGCGGCGGTCTTTGTGGGTTTTGTCGGCTGGTCAAGATTAATTTTACTGGTCAGCGGCGGTGCCGGCAAGCCAGGATCGCCATTCCAAAGTTTTTCAACCATAGACGGCTTGTTCGGATCCAATCCAAATGCCCTTTCAACCGATCCGAAAGCGGGATCCTGGGCATTTCTTTTTATCAAATCTGATTCAGGGAATCCGGGCGGACGTAAAAGCTTATTGTAACCCTGCTCAATGGCAGCCGGTATTTCCGATACACCCATATTGAGAATGGCATTGGCACGTTTCAATGCCGGCACCAGTAGCCCTCCTCCTTTCCACGCAACTCCACCTGAATCCGGTTGAGTCGGGTTCGCAGTAATTCCTCCGGGCGTGTTCAAATCCGCCGCCGTTTCATTGATCTGCGTTTTTAAATTATCATCGTACTGGCTCATAATATCCTCCGTTAAGGTGTAATGGTTAACGATTCACTGTATTGTTCGCCCGCGGCCGCATGGACAGCCGACATTGCTCCTGCAGCCAGGCTTGCACAGGTGACTGCGATCTGTTTGGCCGCTTCCAGTTCGGCTGCCGCCTTAGCCTGAATGCTCATTTGTTCGAGTTTTGCGTACTCCGCATTTGCATTGACAGCGCCCACCCATAACCGTGCTTTGGCATCGTTGATCTGATTTGTCGCCTCGGCCGAAGACAGATTCCATTGAACATTGGCTTTGTATTCCTCAATCTTCGTGTTGTACTGCGCTATTTGGGCATCAACTTCTTTTACCCATATCTCGACAATGGAAAGGTTTGCGTCGATCGCGGCTTTTTGTCCGTTTATTTCAGCCGTCATTCCATCAACCTCGGCCTTATAGATTTCTACCTGTGCCATCAGCCCACGGATTGTTTCGGCGTATATTTTCATCTTTGTTTCTTCCAATCCGGCCTGTGCAACCACCGCCGCGACTTCCTCGGAAAAAACATCCACAAGCATTTTGTCTCCGGAAAGGATCCCATTATAGCGGGCTATTTCCGCCTCGATTCTTGTGGCATAGACTTTAACGGTGGTTTCATTGGCGGTAATCAATCCGATAGCCGCCTCTATTTCCGCCCGATATACCTCAACCTTTGTCATTTCAGCCCTAATTGATTCGGAGTATGCCTGAATCTTCGCCTTGAAGATCTCGATGGCGCTATTGTTCGCCGCTATCTGGAGGTTGACATATTCATTGGCGAATTTTGCAACGTCTTCCTGCACGGAAAGAACCATTTTGTCATAGTTCATCAGCATCTCGGCAAATCTGAAAACAACCTGATTCCCGATATCCATGGATTTAAAGATGTTGTCCTGTTCAAGCTTGCCCTGGTTAACAGCTATTTCGCGCGACAGATCGATTCTTTTATCCATGTAATCTTTTACGAGATCAGAAACGGATCTGGCAAGCAGACCATCCGGAAGACTAAAACCTTTTTTCGCCCATGCCTTTGACACTTTATCGGTAGAATCGGCCAACGACTGCTCGTTGCGCTCTAAATTACGATTCCAGATTGCATTTTCCACGGCTTCCGATAATCCGGATCCGCCGATGGTGACATTTTTCAAAAGGCGCTTTCGTATCGCCAGAAGAATTTCATCGCTCGAAAGAGCTTGCCGATCACCATTGATGAGGCCGTCCATATCAAAGACCGCTTCAAGCGGATTGATAGGGATCATGTCCGGCGGAGTCAGAGAATAAGAGGGAAGCGAGATCAGCGGTTTTTCAGGAATCACATAATCCATCAGGGTTCCCAATGTGATATTGCCCAGCAATGATTCCGGCAAAGTAATTACGGGTTTGTCAGGGACAACCGGCATATTGATTATCGGCACCACAGGAAGAGTTATCTCCGGTTTTACCGGCTCCGCAGGCATGTTAAAAGTAGGATTTACCTTTGGCGGTAAGGGCTGCGTCGGAAAAACCCCGGGATTGGACGGAGGCACAAGAGGATAAGCCGTCAGTTCCGGCGGCGTCAGATTACCATACATCGTATAGGGATAATTAATAGCTGCCAGTGCCGCCAGTGCGCTTTTCGCGGCATCGATAGCGTCTTGCCCCCAACTTTTTTGAGTAGCGATTATGCTTTGTACATCTGCTTCTGCTACGCCAGCCATAATTTCCTCCTATTTATCTACGGTCCCGATAGAATATACCGTCGGCGAAAGTTTATTTTTTGTTACCATAACACTATATTCTTCTTCAAACAAATATCCAATGTCGGACGAGGGATCTGCAATGTTGATTATCCCGACTATCCGCTTATCGAATGTCCACAACGGGCTACCAGCGCCGTCCTCATTCCAGTTTTCAAAAGAATAACTTCCGTCATATCCCTTAACGCCATCGAAATTAAAATTTTCAATCAAAGAGCCAAGGTCATAAGTATAGACAATAAATTTATCATCGACCTGGACAGATGTGCCATACACCCGCCGTCCCGAAAGGGAACTGACCTTGTACTTTAATTCCAGGCTGACATTATCCTCCTGGCTGTCCATCTCCATTGAACATGCGCAGATGAGTTTATCTATTTTCTTGCCGGCCACTTTATAGGTCAGGTAAAACTGCACCGTTCTGGTAGAGGTGGTTTTAATGATATCCTTGCCGGTATAGACCATCTGATTATTCCAGACCACATCGCCCCACGGAGTATTATAATAAATGCCGTCCTTGTGCAGAGAAGCTGTTTTGTTAATAGACCATCCCTGATGAAAACTGATTGCGATTTTTTTCCAGAACAGCGCATAATTCCCGTTGAGGCCGTCGTAATCAAGAACCTCTGCGGTTTGAATAGACCTGTCGGCGCTAGCGTTCATTTCGTAATGACCGGTCTTATCCATTGAAGATGTATTTGTCAGCACAACAGTATCGGGCATTATTCTCTCCTCAACACCTGATCGATTTTAATGTTGACCACGATCCTGAAAACATCGTGCAGGAAATTACTCCCTCGATGTATGACGAGCATCAGCACAAAGAGAAAACTGTAATCCCAATAATAATAAAGCAGCGTGGTAAAGGCGGCTATCCAAACCGAAACGCAGTACGGGCATTGAAGCAGACGCCTCAAAAATTTGTTCGTGCTCATCAAATAAAATCTAAGGGTATCGAATATCTCGGCTTTGCAAGCCAGCTGAGTCATGGCTTCCGCGGCGATTATGCACAATATGATTTTCATATTTCTACCCTTTTATATCCGCATGAGCAGATCAAATATTTGTTTTTGTCCGAACAGCACGGCGGTTTCCTTCTCAGTTTTTTCTGGCATACCGGGCATTCCTCTTCCGATATATTGCTGACTTTGAATATGTCTTTAAACAGATCCCCTTTTTGGTAACTCATTCATCCACCCCTCAACTGTTTTATCTGAATAATATTCAGCTGCGCACACGGGGCAAATCCATGCGGTTTCCCATTTTTTACCATCCGCGTCCACAGCCCCGACTCTCAATCTTAACTCCGTTCCTTCTTCCGGACATTTCGGCCGCACATAATCATCAAGCGGCGTCATAGTCCTACCAAAAACCGCCTCGGAGGATACATGTACCGGCATTTCTTCCGAAGCCAGAATTTTCTGGTACATCTCAAAAGCGACAGTAACGTTGTCCGTAAAATGCGGAGTAAATATCTTTAGCGACTTGGCGACTTCCTCTGCTCTTTTCTGAAATTCATCGAATGTCATTTTTTTCATATATTCCTCACATTAAAGCGGCCGGGCAACAGCCGGCATCCTTCATGGCCTGCGTCCTGTGATCAATGGCGACATTCTGGATCGGAGCTTTGGAGCTCGCGCAGCAATCATCCATTCCGCAATAGGGATTACACAGATATAAAATATTCTCGGCGCATGTGGAAAAACCGGAACCGCTACAAACCTGTTCGGCCAGAGTCGCATAGACGGTATCATCACATTTATACTGCGTTTTGGTATAGGGAAACTTAACATCGCCGTTTCCAGCGCAGGTTTCGTGGCAGTTCGTATTGATTTCATAAGCCACCTCATTGTCGATGATGGTTATGTTGATAGTTAACGAGGCAACCTGAACCATCGAACAGTCAGGAGGAAGATTGCATATTTTTACCCTCTCATCATTGCAGAAAAGCAGTATCGTGGCATTATCGTTGCAATCCGGATTGGAGGCCGGTGCGGTATAAACCGTCGATTGCCCTTTTGTGGCGCTCAAGTTGCCACCGCCCGTCAACTGCCAATAATAAGTCAGGCCGTCCTGTGCTCCGCCCACGCTCAAAGACTGAGTTTGATTGATAGACATTTCCGTTGTCGTATGGTTAATGCTTCCGGTACAGGAAAGCTTTGGGTACTCATATTTGTCGACGGTGATCTGCATTTTGCTGTTGCAATCATCTTCTCCGGAATATTTCATGTCATAGGCCAGGCTGCTTTTTCCGGAAAAAATAACATCCTCTCCCACCATGAGCGTCTGGATAAGATCCATTTTGTTATTTGCGCTCTGCTTGGTCGTTGTTTTCCTGACATTATCATTCTCGAACGCCTGCACACAGCACATGCCGTACCATTGCGCCGGACCGGACACGGGAGAGTTTAAATTATTGTATGGCAGATTGCCGGTAACATCGACGATTGAATCGACATTCAAATTCGGCCCGTCGGCGTTCTGCTGCCACTCGTTTTTCATGATGATCGGCAGACTATCACCGATTATGCCGACAGGAATGCTTTTTGATCCTTTGCTGCTGTACGGCCCCGCTGTCTGGATTTGATGAGTCTCGAAATGGCCGAGTTCGCAACAGGCTCCGCAACATGCGCACGTCTTAGGCTCAGAATCCTCTGATTGATCATGTGTTGTCGGTATTTGAGAAAATTCTGCCTGATCCTGAACGAGGGGACTGGACGCAAACGGCGCATTGGGACTATATCTGCCGATACTCCATTTTGCAAACGCATCGAGCGCCGGAAGGAGCCGGTTGCCGGCGACAACCTCAGAGCTGTAGGTCAGCAGGTTAAGGCTTCTGATCTCGTCCATGTAGGGAATCCATGGCCAGAAATAAAGTATGGGATCGTTAACGTCGGGATTAGTGGGAGTAACGACGCTGCTAAAAAGAAGGCATACCCCATAATCAACAACCTCTCCTTTCACTTTCCCGTAAGCGTTTCTTCCGAAATATTTTCCCACAATAGAGGGATATTGGAAATCATAAAGCCCGTTTTTCTCCGACAGCACCGGAAGATCACAGATCACCTTGCCGCCGAGATTCACCACGGTATTGAAAGGCGTGTAAAGCCGTTTGGACTGATCGATTCCCCGTTCATAACAGGGGTGAGAGCCATGTGCCACAGCCGAGGACATTCCGTACCACGGCGGATTAAGCTCTGTTCCGAAAGCCTTATAGGATATTTGCCCGGGAGGGAGCCATCTTTGCTCTTTTCCGGAGATCTCCTGGGCGTTGGAGCAATCCACGATATAATATTTATAATGCCAGTCGTCATATGCGCCGTCCGGCCCGACGTTTGCATAGTTAGTATTGCCGTTCTTGAAAATGCACGGGCAGAATTCCCTGCCGTCCTCTTTGCCGAACTGATTCCTTTCGGGATTATCAATGGAAAGATTTTCTATGGGCTTAAAAGTGTAGTTGTTCGGCGCGATAAAAACCTGTATCTGCAGGCCGGATTTCATGTCGGGAACGAGAAGGATATAAACACCGGCCTTCTTACTCCATGTATAGACGAAATCAACGTTATTAACCCTCATCACCAAGACAACACCATCGGCCGTCCTTTGTGAAAGACTGAGAACCGAGCGCTGTCCTTTCGGATCCATATTCCCGAGCTGAAACCGCATTTCCTTGACCTGTCCGAGAAACGGAAAGTACGGATCGGGGCCTCTGAAACTGCAAACGGTGTTCATCTTTTCTCCCTGAGTAAGTCAAAATGCAGCTTGAGCACGTCAAGCTCTATCTTCGCCCCCTCATCGGAAGATACGTCTATGGCTATGTAACGGGTTTTGATTCCCTTGCCGAATTTTACCCTGCTCCTAAAGAAATCCTCATACAGGAAAATGGGATATTCATAGGATTCACCATTGGACAAAATTGCCTTCATTTTAAGGTCGCCATTTCCCTTATAACCGAGCCACGCCTGTTTAATTCGTTTTTTCTGCCCTACTTCCAGATCGAGTAACCCCGTCCGGAAGTTCCATGTCAGGTTGTCATTGTCATCGGTGTCTCCGGAAAGGTCAAAAATGCCACTTTGCTTAGCCCCGAGATTCCGGCCGTTAAAGTTGCACATGGAATTAAAGCCGAAATTGGAATATGTGGTCAGGCAGTTGTTTTTCGCATTCATGGTCAGCGCAAAGTCATTTAAAAGATCAGTTGCCGCATTCAGAACGAGCATCGGCATGGTAAGATTGGCCGTACCAAATGAAGGCATAAGGCCGAGGCCGTAAATCCATGGCATCGGAAGTGAAATATTTGCCTCACCGACTGCGCCTGCAATAATATTCCCCTGCAGGAGAAACAACGGCATCCGGAGATCCGCCCATCCGATCTCATTTGATGTAATGGCCGTTGACAATTTGAGCATCGGAAGGATAAGCGAGGCTTTTCCGATTGTGGAATCTAATCCGGTTGCCGATATGCCAAAAATCGGTATAGAAAGATTTGCTTTGCCTACTACGCTGTCATGTCCTTCACCGTCGACCTGAAACACGCCCAGGGAAAGATTTGCCTTTCCCACCGCCGAATCATATCCTTCGGCGGCCAATGTTTTCACCGGCAACGTAAGATTGGCAATGCCGCGGCATCCCTCATAGCCCCAACTGTCCACCTTGAGCAACGGCATGGTGAGCTGCGCTTCCAGATCGGTGTATATCGGATTGACATATGCCGTTCCGGAAATCGACGGACGGATAGGTATCGAGCCATTTATATAGAGCTTTACGATCAGATCGCCCGAAAACCCGACAAGAATCGGGATAGAGGCATCCATATTGTTTGCCATCGGTTACTCCTTAGGGCAAAAGAATCGGCGCCGCAAGCAGCGTTATTAGCCCCGCTGATGTAAAGGACACGGAATTAATCACCAACCCCGAAGTTGCCGATGTTCCCACGTCTCCGTCGATCCTGAAAGTAGCGGCCGAGCCATTATAGCCCACGCCAACAGATTGCAAACGTCCCCAGCCGGCGAGACCTGTCATAATACACGTTCCGGTATAACCGGCGGTATTTGCAAGGTTAGCTGTACCTGCGGTCGCCCCAAGTCCGGCAGAGCCCCATCCGATACCAACGATCTGGCACAAAAGATTCGAGACTCCTGTGCCCGTATCGGCATTGGCCGGTTGAGCACCGTCATAAATACTCAGAGTAGCGGTTCCCGCCGTTCCGCAAGTGCCGGCCAGCCTATCAGTAATGCCGCCGAGGATCCGATTTTTCAAGTCAGTGCTTAAAAAAAGAGCCATGACATTTCCTCCTATGACGCGGGTTCGGTGATATTAAACGCCGTCACTGTCAGGGTTGAGGCCTGAGTTAAACTGGTATGAGACAGATTGAGATCTGCTCCGGAAACGCCCACAGCGCCGTCAAAACGGACAGCCGTGCCATTGCTACCGTGAACGATTCCACCGGATCCGTGAAACCGGAACCAGCCGGCAACGCCGTCCACAAGGACGGCTCCTGACCATACCGGAGAAGCCGCGATCGGTAAAACACCGCTGGCTGCCGTGCCAAACTGGAGTCCATCGGTAGCGGAAGTCCCCGAAGTTGAGGAAATGACAGCAAGCAGAACAGCACCCGATGTTTCGATCATATCGGCGCTATCCGGCTGATAACCGCTGTAAATTTCCATAAAACCGCCGTTCAAGAGGCCTTTTAAACCAGCCCCCATGAGCGCATTCCTTAGTCCTGTTGAAAGTCTGAAAGCCATAACCTGTTTCCTCCTTAATACAATGAGTTAATATAATGTTTGATGTTTCCGCGATCCCTGATGAACGCTGAACCCCTACCATACTGTTCAAGACGGTACACCGCCCTTGTCACGTTATTTACATTACCGGCGTTGTCGCCGATACATATGCCCTCTGTTGAAGTCCAGAAAGCGATATTGCCTTTTTCGTCTCTACCTAAGCTGTTGGCATCCACTTTTAGGTCCGTGAAAGGGATAATTTGAGCCTCGTCCGCCAGGTAGCGGTCAAAATCTTCGTTACCCGTTCCCTTTAAAAACCACGTTTTTTTGTCGGAAACATAGATTCCAGTATCCACCGCGCGAATGGCGGTAATATCATCGGTGAATAGCCGATAGCCATCACGCACATCGAAATAATCGCATAGCGGATCACCGACATAGAGAACATTTCCAAGAGATACGTAAAGACAACCCATAAAGACCTCTATGTGGGAGCCTGCCGGCAGCGGAGTCTTGAACGGTATCTGCGGATCGGTGAAGCGGAAATCACCAAAGCCCTGCACATAGCCGCACTGATAACCGTTGGAATAATAAACCCGATCATTAAAAACGGCATAGCCCATGCGTGCTTTCAAGGTCAGCCCCGAACGTATCAAAATAGTGGAAAAGTCCGGTTTGACCTTATAAAGGGAATTTCCGTCAACATAAAAGCAAAATTCTCCCTCTGCCCAAAGGGAATGAACATCTGCTCCCGAGAGGAAAGAACTGTACCCTGGGCGAGTGGAAAGCTTGTTGGTATTGTCAATATCCATATTGCGGCCTTCCCTTAGCGGATAGGCATACTCTCTTCTCTCGGAACTGATCTGGACAGGGTAAAGCCTCTCGGGAGAATCAACATTATTCACCCCGCTAAACTTCTTCATCTCTTGAACAGTTATAATGTCCACTACCGTCCTCCAATTCCGTAACCCTTACGTCGTGTTGGCTTCCAGCCATGATCAATGGCATTCAGAAGCCGCTCTTGCGCTTTCGCTTTTGCGGGCGTTGTTGCGTACGCGTGAACCTGATTGGGCGTGCGCACCTGCACCTTTCCGTGTCCTACCTTTTTTAGTGTTACCGGCATGGCTATCACCTCGAATTTTGTTGATTTCTTCGATTACTCGATCTTCGGTTATTTCTTTGGTGCATGCGTAATCTTTATTTCGCGGGCACCACTCCCAGCCGCGGTCTATCTTGAGTCCCGGATCATTAAAACATCCTACGCCGCAAACCTCATGATTGATCGCTATCCTGTGGGGATTCGGGAAATCATTCCATTCCTCGGAAACCCCAGTGATCATGATAGTGGGTTTGTCAAGTACATAGGCGATCCACGCGGGACCATGATTCAAACCTATGTAAAATTCACAGCCTTTGATATCTTCGATGGTGTTCTGAATGCTCTGCCCGGTGCGCGAAACGATATTTTTCAGCACGGAAGGTTCGCTCGAAACACAGACGCATTTGTAACCCAGGGAATTGCAGTAATCGATGATCTTCTGCC
>Ga0187861_10001093_pt1 | contig 29089 bp, 20 predicted proteins | sample June2016WEW_10_1_3_FD_132986 | JGI IMG/M metagenome (GOLD analysis project Ga0187861, IMG submission 132986) | Peatland microbial communities from SPRUCE experiment site at the Marcell Experimental Forest, Minnesota, USA - June2016WEW_10_100 | ecosystem: Environmental > Terrestrial > Soil >...
CACGAACACGGCGGTCCTGTACCAGAACAAGCTCGAAGTCATGCGCGTGGAGTTGCATGACCCGCAACAACTCGCCGACCTGCTCAACCACTTCTATAGTTATGCCGAGCCGGAGATCGAGCGCTTCGATCATGCGGTGGAGGAGTTCAAGACGCGCGTGCCGGAACTGGCGCGGGGCCTGGCGGGACTGATCGAGAAGGCGCACACCGACAATCCCGAATTCGGGAAGGCCTTTGGCAGCTTCTTCGCGCTGTGCCAGAGTTCCATCAATCCGAACCTCAGCCGCGCGGCCGTGGACGAGATGCTCGTCCAGCACCTCCTCACTGAGCGCCTCTTCCGCACGATCTTCAACAACCCGGAGTTCACCCGCCGCAACGCCATCGCCGCCGAAGTGGAGGAGGTGATTGAGGCCCTGGCCAGCACCGCCTTCAACCGCGATGAGTTCGTGCGGCAACTGGACCCGTTCTACCGGGCCATCGAGGAAGCCTCGCGCACGACCAGTGAGTTCACTGAGAAGCAACACTTCATCAACACGGTGTACGAGCGCTTCTTCCAGGGCTATTGCGTCAAGATGGCCGACACACACGGCATCGTCTACACGCCGCAGCCGATTGTGGACTTTATGTGCGCCAGCGTCGCGGAACTGCTTGACAAGGAGTTCGGCCTGCCGCTGGGGTCGCCGGGCGTACACATCCTCGATCCTTGCACGGGGACTGGCAATTTCATCGTCAACCTGATGCGGCGGATACCGAAAAAGGACTTGCCGCGCATGTATCGCGAGCAGCTTTTCGCCAACGAAGTGATGCTGTTGCCGTACTACATCGCCGCCCTGAACATCGAGCACGCATACTATGAACTGACCGGAAAGTACGAGCCGTTCGAGGGGCTGTGCTTTGTGGACACGCTGGAGATGGCGGAGCACCCACAGGGCCAGTTCGCGTTCATGACGGAGGCCAACACCAGGCGCGTTGAGCGGCAGAAAGAAGCTAAGATTACCGTTGTCATCGGCAATCCGCCTTACAACGCCTGGCAGCAAAACGAGAACGACAACAATAAGAACCGGAAGTACCTGGTGATTGACCGACGGATCAAGGAAAGCTACGCAAAGGACTCGAAGGCCACCAACAAGAATGCGCTGTCCGACATGTACGTGAAGTTTTTCCGGTGGGCTGTGGACAGGTTGCTGCCGCGCAACGGGATTGTCTGTTTCGTTTCCAACAACAGTTTCGTGGACCAGATTGCATTCGACGGCATGAGGAAACGTTTGGCCGAAGACTTCACGCGCATTTACCATCTGGATCTGCACGGCAACGTGCGCCAGAATCCGAAGCTCAGCGGCACGACGCACAATGTCTTTGGCATCCGAGTCGGGGTGGGCATTACAGTCGCGGTCCGGCAAATCAAACACAGAGATACGCTTATCAGATACCACCGCGTGCCCCAGGACTGGCGCAGGGAGGAAAAGTGCGCGTTTCTTGACCAGAAGACCACTATCCGCGACGTGAAGTGGCGGACGCTGGAGCCGGACGACAGGAACCGGTGGTTGGTGCCGGAGAACGGGGGTGAGTTCGGCTCATTTCTGCCATTAGGCAGCAAGGCCGCGAAAACCAAACGTTCCAAGGCTTCGCCAACAGTCTTCAAGTTGTACTGTGGCGGCATCAAGTCCAATCGAGACAACGTGGTCTACGGCTACGACCGCGATGCCGTTCTATCTCGTATGGAAGCCTTCACCGAAGCGTACAATGCGGAGGTGGACAGGTACAAGAGAGGCGACAAGAGCCGACAGATTGACCACTTCGTTGACTATTCCAAAGTGAAGTGGGACAGCACCCTAAAAGGGCACCTCGCTGCGCTCAGGTATGGTAAGTTTGAGCCCCGGCGAATGCGTCGTGCGCTTTACCGGCCTTTCGTGATGAGCAATCTATACTTCGAGCATCTGTTCATAAACAGCATCCATTTGCAGCATCACTTTTTCCCCACAGCGGCGACGGAGGAAGAGAACCGGATAATCTGGGTCAAGGTTGGCACGGAATGGCCGATGTTTGTGTTGGCGGCGAGAACCCTTGTTGACTTCTTGCCGCAAGGCGGTTCGCAGTGCTTCCCCTTCTACGTCTACAACGAAGACGGGACCAACAGGCGGGAGAACATCACGGACTGGGCACTGGCGGAGTTCAGGAAACGCTGCCAGGACAACCGCCTCAGCAAGTGGGACATCTTTTACTACGTTTACGCCATCCTGCACGATCCAGGCTACCGTGAGAGGTTCGCCGACAACCTGAAACGCGAACTCCCGCGCATCCCCCTGGCCAAGCCCGAAGCCTTCAGGGCATTCGCGGAAGCGGGGAAGAAACTGGCCGCCCTGCACCTGGATTACGAAAAGCTGGAACCGTGGCCGCTGAAGTGGCTTGAGACACAGGGCACGCCATTGTCGTACCGCGTTGAGAAGATGAAACTCAACAAGGAAAAGACGGTGCTCTGGGTCAATGATTCCCTGTCACTCGCCGGCATCCCGCCGGAAGTCTTCGAGTACCGCCTGGGCAACCGCAGCGCGCTCGAGTGGGTCATTGACCAGTACCAGGTGAGCGAGGACCAGCGCAGCGGCATCAATTCCGACCCCAACCGCCCGGACGACGAAGAGTACATCGTCCGGCTGGTGGGCCAAGTCGTCCGCGTCAGCGTCGAGACGGTGAAGATCGTGAAGGGGCTGCCGAAGGATTACGGGGGTTGACAAAATGGGAAAGCCGCTGCAGCCGTGAACCACGCAATCTTGCAATGGCATGTCCCCATTTGCACTTGCACCGTCCAGATAACATCACGGGGAGATATGGTAGATATGGTGACAGGCCACCACTCAGTTCCAAAAGTTCCAGGAAACCAGGCACAGCCGCCTTTTTCCCCAGCTCAGCCCTTCGGCCGCACGGCTTTCTGCATCTCCAGTCCCGTGTTGTAGTCCAACTGCCGCGGCTCGTACTCCTCGTTCTCCCGCTGGCGCGTCATCAGGGTGTAATCCCACGTCGCCGGCCGCGCGTCTGTCCGCCACGGCCGCCGCTCCCAGTAGTAGCCGCGGAACGGATCGCGGGTCCGGTTCATCCACTCCAGTATCCGGTCGTGCAGCGCGTTCCGCACCGCTGCGTACTCCGCCGCGGCAATCAGATTCGCCAGCTCCTGGGGATCGGCTTGCAGGTCGTACAGTTCGTCGCCGGCCAGCAGATTCAACACCAGCTTGCAGCGCCCGTCGCACGCCGCGCGTATCGGCTGGAACCCGCCGAAGCCGTCGTGGTCCGTCTCGTACCGCCCGAACTCCATGAACACCGTGTCCCCCGCCTTCAGCTCGGGCGCCCCGAACGTGGGCAACATGCTCCGCCCTTCCAGCGACTTAGGCTGCGGCAAGCCAAACGCGTCCAGGATTGTCGGGACCACGTCAATGTGCGACACGGGGTGCCCGCACGCCGCGCGCTCCGGCGTCCTCCCCGGCCAGCGCACAATGAACGGCACGCGTGTGATTTCCTCGTACATCGCGGGCCCCTTGTTGCCCAGACTGTGCGCGCCCAGCGCGTCGCCGTGGTCCGACGTGTAGAGCACCAACGCGTCCGGCGCGTACCGCGCCAGCGCCTCCAGCACGCGCCCGATTTCCGAGTCCACGAACGAGTTGCAGCCCAGATAATCCGCGGGCCTGATCCGCAGCGCGTCCTTATCCTGCTGCAGGCTCTTCCCCGCCCACACGCGCTGGTGTTCCGGCTTGTCCGCCAGCGTGTCCCAGATGTTGCGGCTCTTGGGCCACTCGTAATCCCGGTACATCTCGGAATACGGCCGCGGGCACAGGCACGGCCCGTGCGGTTCATCGTACGAAACGACCAGGAAGAAGTCCTCGGCGTGATGCTTCTGCAGAAAGTCCAGCGCCCGCTGCGAACATCTGTGCCCGAAGGTGAAGGCCGCCGTCAGGCCGGGGTCGCGGTTGGTCTCCGTGCGGCGTGAGCGCAGCCGCTCCGCGGGCGTCAGTTCCTCCAGGTAGTTCCGCATGTCGTACCAGTACGCCGGGTCCCAGCCGTCGGGGCAGCGGCCCAGCCCGAAGTAGTCCCCGCCGTCAAGGTGCCACTTGCCGATGCAGGCCGTGTGGATGCCGTGGTCCCGCAGCCGCTGCCCGACCGTCTTCACGTTTGCGCCCAGCGGCATGCAGTTGGCCCAACTGCCGTTCGAATGCGGCCAGGCGCCCGTGAAGAGCGCTGAGCGCGCCGGCCCGCAGACCGGCTGGCACGTGTAGGCGTGATCGAAGCGCAGGCCGCCCGCCGCCAGCGCATCCAGGCAGGGCGTCTTCATCTCCAGGTTGCCGTAGCAACCGAGCATGTCCGCGCGCTGCGTGTCCGTCATGATGAGCACCACGTGCCGCGCCAGTCTGCTTGCCATTGTGTGCCTCGCTCCGGTGGCCTGATCTTCGCGCATTCTAGGACTCGCTCTGCCGTTCACAACCCCCCAACTGGCCTCGTTTGGACAAGAAGAACCATGTGACGAAATCCGGGGACCAGGCAACGCTTGCAATCACCCTGAGCGGCTCAAGCCTGCACACAGCGGGCTTGGACACGGACGGCATCGTGAACACCATCGCCACAGGCAAGAAGGGCGTTGATCGCTACATTCAAACCGCCATCGTCATTGGCGGCGTGTCATACTACGCCCAAGCCAAGGCGGCTTATGTTCTCACCAAGGGCACCGGGCAGTTGACGGGGAGGGCGCAGAAGTAAGAAGCGTGGCGCGCAGCACATACAGGCCGTCCAGAGAAGATTCTACGGACCCGCGACAGTCCGGCCAGAATCTTGCAAGTGCCAACCTGCCTGAGACTTACACACTCACTAATTTTTAATACTGCTCTCATCAATGCCTAACTATCTCCTGCTCTAATACCCTTAGTCGGAAGCGCGCGGAAAGGCGTCAGCCGCTGGAGGGCTGGCAATGTTGATTCGCTCGTAGAGACCCCTCACCCTTCCCTCCGAGAGGGAACGGAAGAGCTGGCTCTTACGAGCGAATCCAGGAGCGTAACGCAAGTTGGCAACTTGCGCCACCCCGCTCCCGCAAGGGGAGGGGGGACACAAAGCCTCAAAGGAGAGAGAAGATGAGAATCGCGTTAGCCGCAGTACTTGCACTGGCCGTCATAGGGAGCGCCGCGCGAGCCGAAAGTACTACGCTCCAGGGCGCGGGCGCCACATTCCCGGCCCCGCTGTACGCCAAATGGATTGATGCATACAACAAAGCGAATCCTGAGGTGAAGGTTGATTATCAGGCCATCGGCTCAGGCGGCGGCATCAAAGGCATAACGGACCGCACTGTTGTGTTTGCCGGCTCCGACGCCCCGATGACTGACGAGCAGTTGCAGGCCGCGCCCGGCAAGATCCTGCATATCCCAACGGTTTCCGGGCCGGTCGTGATGATCTACAACCTGCCTGAAGCCAAGGAACTCAGGCTGGACGGAGCCGCGGTGGCGGATATTTTCCTGGGCAAAATCACCAAATGGAACGACCCCAAGCTGCGCGCGCTCAATGCCGGCGTGAATCTGCCGGACAAGGACATCGTGGTGGCCCACCGGTCGGATGGTTCGGGAACTACGTGGATCTTCACGAACTATCTGAGCAAAGCGAGCGACGAGTGGAAAAAGACTGTCGGCAACGCGACCTCCGTCAAGTGGCCCGTGGGGCTGGGCGGCAAGGGCAACCAGGGCGTTGCAGCGTCCGTCAAAGGCGCCGAAGGCGGCATCGGATATGTTGAATTGGCTTATGCGGAAACAGCCGCGCTGCCTTACGCCGCGCAAGTCAACCAGGGCGGCAAGGCCGTGCGGGCCTCGATTGACGGCGTGGTTGCCGCGGCGCAAAATTCCATCAGCGGCTTCCCGGAGGACATGCGGGTGAGCATTACCGACGCGCCAGGCGGGGACTCTTACCCCATCTGCGGCTTCACTTATCTGCTGATCTACCAGGATCTGTCCTATCTGAAGAACAGGCAAACGGCGGAAGAAGTGCTGAAGTTCATCAACTGGGGCGTTCACGAGGGCCAGGGAATGGCCAAGCCCAACTATGCGCCCTTGCCTCAGGAAGCTCAGCAGAAGGTCGAAGCCAAGCTCAAGAGCGTGGTCTTTGATGGCCAGCCAGTGCTCAAGTAGGGGGCGGTGGGGCCGCGTTGAACTAATGCTGGAACGCAAATTGGCGGTGGTAGGACAGCCTTTGCAGGCTGTCCCGACAGGCAGGAAAGCCTGTCCTACCGTTCCACAATGGCGGGATTTTCCTGGCGCGGGTGCAACTTGTCTGAAGAACTAACCCTCCCTTTGGCCGCGAGGCCGCAGTTCAGGCGCCACCGCAGCGCGCCCGTGGGCATTCGTCAAACACTGGACACGCTGGTGCAGGGGGCCAGCACCGCCGGCGCACTGGCGATGATGGGGTTATTGCTGCTGCTGGCGATCGTGCTCTTTGCAGGCGCTTATCCCGCGATCAAGGAGTACGGCTTCGGATTCCTGATTCACAGCGAATGGGATCCGGTCGAGATGCACTTCGGCGCGTTGCCGGTGATTTACGGCACATTGGTGTCCTCGCTGCTCGCGCTCTGCATTGCTGTCCCGATGAGCCTCGGGGCCGCGCTGTTCCTCACACGGTTGGCGCCGCGTTGGATTGTCACCCCGGTTTCCTTCTTGATCGAGGTGCTGGCCGCGATCCCCAGCATCACCTACGGCTTCTGGGGTGTCGCGGTGCTGATACCTTTTTTGCAGAAGACGGGCCAGCCGTTCCTGAAGGGCGCCTTGGGACATGTCCCGCTGCTTGGCGGCCTCTTCTCCGGTGCCTCCTACGGCTTCAGCATGCTGGCGGCGGGGCTGGTCCTGGCCATCATGGTCCTGCCGATCATCACCGCCGTGACTCAGGACGTGCTGCGCGCAGTCCCGAAGGAAATCGAGGAAGGCGCTTATGCGCTCGGGGCGACGTGGTGGCAAGCCGGCAAGGCCGTCATCGGTTATGGCAAACTCGGGATTTTCGGGGCCATCATTCTCGGTTTTGCGCGCGCTATCGGCGAGACTATGGCCGTTACCATGGTGATCGGGAACACCAACGCAATCTCCCTCAGCCTGCTGAAGCCCGGACAGACCATGGCCAGTCTGCTGGCCAACGAGTTCCTCGAAGCCGACAAGCCGCTCTATCTGCGGGCGCTCGTGTACATTGCCTTCGTGCTTCTCGTGCTCACCATTCTCCTGAACGGGCTGGCGCGAGTGCTGGTGACGCGCGTCACCAGCGGCCAGGCGCCCGATCAAAAGCCCCTCCCCCCAACCCCCTCCCGCAGCGGGGAGGGGGCAGGGGAAAAGCCAACCCCCTCCCACAGCGGGGAGGGGGTAGGGGGAGGGCCAGCCGCGCTGGCTGAAGCCGCCCGAAACGGTCCAGCCCCCACTGCCCAGCCAACTGTGCCGAAGAGGCGCATCAGCATCCGGCAGGTCTGCCGCTCCGCGCGGCTATTCAGTGCCGCATTCAAAGGGCTGTGCGCCGCCGCGGCGATCCTGGCCATCGCGCTTTTGGTGATGATCATCGGCTATGTTATCTACAAGGGTTCCTCAAGCCTGAACTGGGACTTTTTCACGAAGCTGCCTGGTCCGGTCGGCACGCCAACCGGGATGCGCAACGCGATCCTCGGGACGCTGATTCTGATCGGTCTGGGCAGCGCCATAGGCATCCCCCTCGGGATGCTCTGCGGCATCTACCTTTCCGAGTACGCCAAGGCCGGCTGGTTCAGCAACGGCCTGCGCCTGGTCGTGGACGTGCTGGCGGGCACGCCTTCGATTGTCGTGGGCGTCTTAGCCTACGAACTGGTGGTGCTCCAGCATGGGCAGTTATTCGGGATCGGACTGGGGTTCTCGGGCTGGGCCGGCAGCATCGCGCTGGCGTTCCTGATGTGCCCGATCATCGCGCGCACGACGGAAGAGATGCTGCGCCTGGTTCCGCACCATCAGCGCGAAGCCTCGTTGGGGCTTGGGGGCGCGCAGTACCAGACGCTGCTGGGCGTCGTGATTCCAGCCGCCAGCACCGGTATCATCACGGGCATCATGCTCTCCGTGGCGCGCATTGCCGGGGAGACGGCCCCCCTGCTCTTTACCGCGCTGGGCAATGACAGCGATGTCTACAATCCCGCGAAGCCCTTCCCGGCCCTCACGCTCAAGATTTTTCAGTACGCGACCTCCGCCGAACCTGAGTGGATACGGCAGGCCTGGGCGGGAATGCTCGTGCTGGTCGCGATGATCCTGCTGCTCAGCGCGGCCGTTCGATACGTGTCCCGGGGCCGCACGGCTTTGGTCGTTTGAGGAGGTGTTTCGATGGCCCCCATTGATGATGCAGCCGCACAATCGGTCGCGGCTTTTACAACGCGGCCACAGCTCGAGATTGCCACGCGCAAAGGAGCGCCGCAAATGAGCGTGGAATGCGTGCATGTCGCCCACCTGAGCTTCTGGTATGGCGCCAAGCAAGCACTAAAGGACATCAACCTCAGCATCCCCGAGAAGCAAATCACGGCGCTCATCGGCCCCTCGGGCTGCGGCAAGACCACCTTTTTGCGGCTGTTGAACCGCATGTGCGACGTGGTTCCAGAGGCCCGCTACGAAGGCCAGATCCTGCTGGATGGGGATAACATCCTGGACAAGAACACCGACGTGGTGGCCTTGCGGCGCAAAATCGGCATGCTGTTCCAAAAACCCAATCCCTTCGCCAAGTCCATCTACGACAACGTCGCGTATGGCATCCGGCTCTACGAGCGCAAGCCGCGCGCGGAACTGGACCAGATCGTCGAGGAAAGCCTGCGGAAGGCCGCCCTGTGGGATGAAGTCAAGGACGAACTGCATCGGCCTGGCACAGCGATCTCGGGCGGGCAGCAGCAGCGCCTGTGCATCGCCCGGACGCTCGCGGTCGCTCCGGAAGTGATCCTGATGGACGAGCCCACTTCCGCGCTCGACCCCGTGGCCACGGCGCACATCGAAGAACTGATGGTCCAACTGGCGCACGAGTACACGATCGTCATAGTCACGCATAATATGCAGCAGGCCGCGCGCATCTCCGACCGGACGGCCTTCTTCTACCTGGGCCAGTTGATCGAGAAAGGCGAGACGGCGCAGATCTTCACCGACCCGAAGGAGAAGCAGACCGAGGAGTACATCACGGGGCGCTTCGGGTAGCTCACGGCTTTAGCCTGCAACTAACAAGCGCCTCATCAAGCTTTCACCTTCGCGTCCTATAATGTTGTGCAGAAGGTTCCTCATTGTCCCGGAGGCAGCCGCAGCCGTGAGCGCAGACATTCGCCAGCTTTCTACAATGGTTGCCCAGGCACGGACAGGTGACTGGCGGCCGTTTATCTATAGCGCTGTAGCCGTGGCGCCGTTGAAACCACTGGACGAGGTATACGAGGAACTGCGCCGCTGCGGGCAGGAATACGCAGCCATAGTGGATGCAGGCGTGCCCATTGGGTTGGTCTCGCGTGCCGCCGTTGGGTTCCTCATGGGCTCGAAATTCGGGCATTCCGTGTATGGCAGAAAGCAGGTCCGGGACCACATGCTGGAGACGTTCCTGAGTCTCAAACAAGGCATGACCTGGCAGGAGGGGCTGGGCCGGTCTCTCGCGCGGCGCGAACCGGAGTTCTACCACGACGTGGTGTTGGTGGACGAACGCGGGCAGTACTGCGGCCTCATCAGCGTGCGCGCGCTGGTCGCCCTGCAGTCCGCGCTGCTCGCGGAAGAAACACAGCGGTTGGAGGAAGTGTTGGGGGAGCTGCGACAGAGCCAGGAACGGGTCATCCAGCAGGAACGGCTGAGCGCCCTGGGCCAGATGGCCAGCGGCATTGCGCACGACTTCAACAATTCGCTGATGCCCATCCTGGGCTACAGCGAACTGCTGCGCATCGCACCGGACGCGGCGGGCAACCGGGAGAAGGTCTTGGAGTACGCGGAGATCATCAACCGCGCGGCGGGTGACGCAGCCAAGGTTGTCGGGCGCCTGCGGGAGTTCTACCGCCCCCGCGATCCCCACGCGGCGTTCAAGGCCGTGGAATTGAATGACGTGGTAAGCCAGGCAGTGTCGCTGACCCAACCGAAATGGAAGAACGAAGCCTTGGCGAAGGGCTCAACCATTACCGTGGTTCAGGAGTTGGGCGACGTGCCTGCCGTCCTGGGAAACGATTCTGAACTGTGCCAGGCGTTCACCAACCTGATCCTCAACGCCGCCGACGCCATGCCGCTGGGCGGTACGATCCTCATACGCACGTGGCCTGAGGGCGAGCGTGTGTGCCTCGAAGTCCGCGACACGGGTGTGGGCATGACAGAGGAAGTGCGGCGGCGCTGCATGGAGCCGTTCTTCACAACCAAGGGCCTGCGCGGGACCGGCTTGGGTCTGGCGATGGTGTTTGGCGCTGTCAAACGGCACGATGGCAGCGTGGCCATACAGAGCGAGCCGGGGCAAGGCACTTCGGTAACCATCCGGCTGCAACGCTACGTGTCGCGCGGCGAGCCGCTCCCCGTTACCGTAAAGGAAGCATCGCTCCAGCATCTCAAGGTGCTCGTGGTGGACGACGAACCACTCGTCAGGGACTTCCTGTGCGTCTGCCTGTCGGACCTTGTGAGCAAGATAGACGTCGCCGCGGACGGACGCGAGGGGCTGACCATGTTCGAGGGTGGCGCGTTCGACATCGTGCTGACGGACCGCAGCATGCCTGAGATGAACGGCGACCAGCTCGCCAGCGAGATCAAACTGCGCGCGCCCGCCACCACCGTCATCATGCTGACGGGCTTCGGCGAATTCATGAATGCCACGCTGGAACGCCCCAAGGGTGTTGACCTGGTGTTGACCAAGCCGGTCAAGGTTGACGATCTGCGCCGCGCCATGGTCCGAGTGGTCGCCGGCGGGTTCGCCCGCGTGTCGAGCCACGCCCTGCCGGCCTGTGCCGCCAAGGAAGCCGGGGAACGGTAACCGTCCAGTCTCCGAGCCACGCGCGTAAGCAAGTCCCGAGGCCTCGGGACTCCCTCACCGTCGCGGCTCGGACTGAATGGTTACGGAGAACGGAGGGACTGATTATGCCGGACGAAGGAGCACACGTGAAGCGTGTCCTGGTCATTGACGACGAACCAGCGGTACGGATACTCATCTGCGAGTTCCTGAAAATGGGCGGATACCATGCCGACGCTGCCACCAGCGTGCAGGAGGCCATGCAGCTCTTTTACGATAATAACTACGAACTGATTACCCTGGATTTCCGCATGCCGGACATGGATGGGGGCAGATTGCACGGCTTTCTCTCAAGGCAGTATGGCCACGGCCAGTACATTTCGGAACTCCTTCCGCAGCGCCTGCCGCCGGTCCTGATCGTGACGGGCTGCGCCAGCGATCCCGCAGTGCAAGCGTTGAAGTTCGGGGAGAACGTGGTGGGCATCATCGAGAAGCCCCTTTCCTACGAGACGTTCAGCGCGGCCGTAAGGCATATACTGCTGCGGGCTGAGGAGCGACGCATAACCCGGCAGAAGGCTCTCGCGTGTCTGCAGCACCGCATCATCGCCCCTGGCCATAGAAGGCCGAAACCGGCCGCCAACCAGGCTTGACCCGCTGCACTCACTCCAGGTAACGCCTGTACTGCGCCAGCGCCATCAGCGGGAAGTAGTGCTGGTAGTAGTGGTACTTGAGGTAGAAGACCTTGGGGAAGCCCGTGCCGGTCCACTGTTCTTCCTGCCAGGTGCCTTCGGGCGTCTGGGTGTGGAGGAGATACGCGAGGCCGCGCCGCACGGCCTGGCTGTGGCCCTGGTTCGCCGCGAGGAGGCCCATCAGCGCCCAGGCAGTCTGGCTCTTGGTGGTTTCGCCCTGGCCCTTCAGCTTGGGGTCGTCGTAACTGGCGATGCTCTCGCCCCAGCCGCCGTCCGGATTCTGGCAGTGTTTGAGCCACTCGACGGCGCGGCGCACATAGCCCTTGTTCATGTCTTCTCCGATCAGCGCCAGGCCGCGCAGCACCTGCCAGGTGCCATAGATGTAATTCACGCCCCAGCGCCCGATCCAGGAGCCGTCGTCGCACTGGTCTTTGCGCAGGGAACCCAGAGCGCGATGCACCACGCGCTGCGCTTTCCGCACCCTGTCCTCGTCGCTCACGTTGCGGCAACGGTGCAGGTGGTACTCGTCCATGAAGCTCAGACTTTCCATCACGCGGGCGGTGATGTCGCTGGTGCTGGGGTCAATCATGGCGTTATGATCGGCGAAGGGGACCTTGGTCAGGAAGGCCTTGTTGTTGCCGCGGTCGAAACTGCCCCAGCCGCCGTCGTCGTTCTGCATGCCGAGCATCCACAACACGCCGCGCTCCACCGCGGCGCGCTGGCCGGCGGGCGAGTATTCCCGCGGAGGGGCCTCGGAGCCGTTGAAGCCGCGCTGGACGGGGCTGGTGGGCAGGCGGCGCGGCGGGAGCCCCGGCAGCGTGCCCCAGCCGTGGGCGAAGCACAACGCCATCAGGGTCATGCAGGTGTCGTCCACGTCCGGGAAGAACTCATTGAGGAACTCAAAGTACCAGCCGCCCGGCGGCGTGGGGTTGTTGGCCTGCCAGTCGCCAACTTCGCTGGTCTGCTTGGACAGAAGCCACGCGGCGCCATGCTGCATGGCGGGGTGCTCCGGCGGCAAGCCGGCCTGCCCCAGCGTATAGACGCTGATAGCGGTGTCCCAGACCGGCGGGACGCAGGGCTGGACCTCGATGTGCGCGGCGTCGCGCTCGATCTCCAGCATGTCCAGTTCGTGAATGCCGCGTTGCACCAGGGGGTGGTCTTCCGCGTAGCCGAGGCACTTGAGCGCGATGACGGAGTTCATCATGGCGGGCAGGATCGCGGCCAGGCCGCCGGACTTGGGGAAGCGCTCCACCATCCATCTTTCGGCGCGCTGGAGCGCCATGGAGCGGGCCGCGGCCACGGGGAATTTTTCGGCGAACTTGAGCGCGCGGTCGGCGAAGATGAAGAAGTTGCGCCAGGTGACGGTCGCCTGGTCGCGCTGCAAGGCCAGGTCGGCCTGCTCCCGCCCCCCGGCGAAAAGCTCGTCCACGCCGCGCTCGCGCGGGATGGGCACCGTGGGCTTGTGGGCGTAGATGATCGAGAGCGGCACGAAGATGGCCCGCGACCAGCTCGACATGTCGCTGATGTGCAGCGGGCTGGCCGCGGGCACCAGGATCATCTCCGGCGGAATCGCCGGCACGTGTTCCCAGGCATACTGGCCGAAGAAAGCCAGGTAATACTTGGTGTAGGAGTTGGCCTTTGTCGCGCCGCCCAAGCTCAGGATCAGCTCGCGCGCGCGGCATAAGTCCGGCTCGCCGGCCGGAATGCCCGCCAGCTTGAGGGCGAAGTAACTGAGCACCGAGATGGAGAGTTCCGGCGGCCCGCCGTAGTAGATGTTCCAGCCGCCTTCCGGCAGCATGGCCTCGCGCAGGACGCGGGCATACTTCGGGATCTTCGGGTCGGCGGGATGGCCGAAGAGCCATTTGAAAAGGATGAAGTAACTTTCGAGCGTGGTGTCGGCTTCCAGTTCGGCGCACCACCAGCCCTCGGGGTTCTGGCGTGCCAGGAGCCAATCCCGAGCGGCCAGCAGGGCGCTATCCACTGCGGCCTGGTCCGGCGCAGCGTCGGCGGGCAGGACGTGCGCCGCCGGCTCAGGCATGGCGATCATGCCAAGCTGTGTTTCCTGCTCAGTCCTCAAGAAGCCGCATCCCTCCTGTAAGGCGCTCCTCTGGATCGCCCTGTTGATGACAGAATACAACACCAGACGCGGCAAGGGTAACGCATCTTCACCTGGTGACAAGGGCCGAGCCGCGCGCGTAAGCAAGCGGTCACAGGGAGCGGTCCGGCAGATGCTATAGGAATCATGGGAAGAATGGGAGTGATGCAACCGCTCCCTTACGGTCGCGGCTCGGTTACGAAAAGCAAAGGCCTTTTCTCTGTGCCTCTGTGTCTCTGTGGTGAATTAGAACGTCAGCGTGAACCCGCCGCTGACAATGTGGTGGTGGTACTTGCGGGTCTGGATGGTGGAACCCTGGGTTTCATAGATAGCGCCCCAGTTGATCGAGACGTTGTGGTGCAACTGGGCGTCGAAACGGATTTCGCCGCTGCAGCGCTTGTCGAGCCGATAGTTCTCCAGGATGCCGCCGCTCACCAGGCGGTGCGAATACGGATAGTCGTCGCGGCGATAGGAGGCTTCGGCCTGCCCATACAGCACCTTCCAGATTTGCGCCCGGTACTGCCCGCGCACGCGCTGGTCGTCCTCGCTCCAGGTCACGTCCTGGCTCCAGCGATAATCGAAGTTGCCGCGGAACCGCAACTCATGGTCCCATTGCGGCAGCAGCAGCCGGTAATCGAACATCCCGCCGGTTTCCCAACCGGTCAAGGTTTTTGCGTCGTGGTAAAAGTCGTTGCGCGTACCGGAGACTCCGAAACGCAGGCGGTTCCAGGAGTCGTCGTAGGTGGCGGTTGTTTCCAAGCGGCTTTCCCGGCGAAATGACTGATACGCCAGTTCGGAGAACCGCTCCTTGAACTCAGTCGTGACATTGCTGAACGCACTCACGTCAGAAAAGACAACACTGGCCTTGGCTGCGTCCTGAAGGTAGTCGTCTTGGTGCAGGTTCAGGTAGTCCAGGCCAAAGTGCTCAGCGCCCACCCAGACGGCCATCTGGCTGTTCTGGTACGGCCGCCCGGAGACATCGAGGTATTCCTGGGTGAAGAAATCTCTCCCGCCCGTGATCACGTTCTGGGTTTCCACGGCCACGACGTTGGAGTCCTGGCCGTACGAATAATCGAAGACCACGCGCCAGGGCTTGCCGGAGAGGCTGCGCGCGGCCTGGCTGGCCGCGTTCGACCACTCGGATTCGGGGCCGGCCAGTCTGCGATAGGTGCTGGTGGCCTCCCACACGCGCCCCAGGCCTTCCAGCGAGGCGGCCGCGTAGAACCTGGCGGCAGCGGCCCGCGTGCCGCCTGCAGCGGCCAATTGCCGGAAAAGAGGCAGGGCCTCAGCGTAGTTCTTGTTCTCGTAAAGGCTGCGCGCCAACAGCCAGCGCAGCGTCAGGTTGTCAGGGTTTTTCACGGCAGCGGGCTTGAGCAGCGCGAGGGCCTGCGGGGCCTGGCCGGCATCGAGATAACACTGCCCGAGGTACTCGACGGCTGCCTCGCCCCACTCATCGTCCCGCTTCGACAGCGGCTCGAACAGCGCAATGGCCTCCGCAGTCTTCTTCTGTTTGAAGAGCGCTGTGGCCAGCCCGAACCGCGCAGGCACGTGCTCGGGCGCGGCTTCGAGCGCGCGGCGGAAGGCCGCTTCGGCTTGGGCGTGCTGCCCCAGCTTGCTTTCGCACTTGCCCTGCAGCGTATAGGCGCGCGCCGGCGCGAAACCCAGTTCCGCCGCCCGCTGGCAGGCGCCCCGGGCCTGCTCATATTCTTGTCGGCCAAACTGCGCTTCGGCCTGTTTGAACCAGGCTTCCGCAGTCCGCGGCTCTGGTTCGCCCGCAAAGCCGAATTGCAGCGCAAAGAGTACGCCAAAGAGACCTGTACATACTGGCAGAGCAACGCACTTCCTTCTTGTGGGCACGCAGCATTCCTCGAAGCCTGACGGAGCCTATGCGCTGAGTGCGATATGTCAAACGAGAACAATGCCAATTCTCCGGCTCCTGGCGCGCGCAAACGCGCAAGCCAGAAAGATGTTGCGGCCTTTTTTTTGCTGTTGACATTGCCTGTCCCAGGAGATAGAATTACAATGTAACCGGCTTGGGTTGGATTTGTCACTAACAAGTGGCAAGAGGAGCTTCAATTATCGGGTCTTGCGGGGTGAGTCATGCACGAGTATCGAGGAGGTCTGGCGCTGGTTCTGTCGCTGACAGGGGCAGTGTTTTCCGTGTCGGCAGCCGCCGTGGCGGACAAAGTTGATTCAGGGGCAGCCGACGCCTCGAACGGTGTGGTGGTTTCTCCCGATTCAGCGGAACGTCCGGGGGCAGGTGAGGCCGCCAAGCCCAATCCTGCCAGAGCAGCCGCTGAACCTGATTGGTCAGCGGAGCATCCCGAGCGGCTGACTGAGCAGGACTGCGTAGGGAAGCCAGACCAGGTAGTGCGTCCAAGCAAAAAAGATCAAGCCATGGGCAAGAAGGATCGTGCAATGGCTCAAGGCCGCAATGATCGTCTGGAGCGGCCTGAAACCATAGACCGTCAAGGCGCGGCGTGTGCAGCCTGAGGGAAGCGTTAACGAGGCCGGTCAGGCCTCGGGGTGAAGCTGGGGTTTGAGGCTTGAGCCTTCAAGTACGGGGTCTGAGGGTGAGAGTCTCCAGGGAGGGTTTCTCAATGAGCAAATCAGCAGTTTCGCGTGTTGTGATGGCGGCTGTCTGTGTGGCGGCGTTACAGTGCAGGCCGGCGGCGGCCATCGCCATCGGCAGCCAGGCACCGCCGATCAATGCGGCCGGCTGGATAAATGGAGCGCAGTCCATCCAGCCGGGCCACGTTGTAGCCCTCGAATTTTGGGCAACATGGTGAGGGTTCTGCGTACAGTCCGTCGGTACGATGGACGCGGATTACAATAAGTACAAAGCACAGGGCGTGATCTTCATGTCTCTGAGCGATGAGGCTCAAGGCGTTGTCCAACAGTTCGCGCAGTCAAACGTCCCCGCTCCCCAGTACCCTATCGGGTATGGGTCAACGAGTGAGAATGATTACGGCGTTACAGGCTATCCAGACGTCTACGTAATTGATGCCACGGGAAAAGTCGTCTGGGAAGGCAGTCCAGACGGTCTGGACGCGGAGCTTGCGTCCATCCTGGGCGGCGGTGGAGGAGGTGGTGGCGGCGGTGGCGGCGGCGGTGCTGTCGCGATGCCAACATTCTCCCCGGCTCCCGGCAACTTTAGCAGTGCGCAGTCGGTGACGATTTCCTGTACCACGGCCGGGGCGACGATTCACTACACCACCGACGGTAGCCAGGCGACGGCCAATTCCAATACCTACGCCAATCCGATTAGTGTCAGCAGCACCACCACCATCAATGCTGTGGCCTGTAACGCGACCGGTTGCACCGCCGATGTCAGCGCCACGTATACGATCACTGCCAGCGCCGCCGGCGCACCCGTAATCACGAGTTCCCCGACGGCCTCGGGCACTGTGGGCGTGGCCTTCACCTTCCAGATCACAGCTACCTACAACCCCACCAGCTATGCCGCCGGCAACATGCCACCGGGATTGTATCTCAACGCCACCACGGGCGCCATCACCGGCACGCCGCAGGTGGCTGGGGTTACCAGTACGGCCATCTTCGCGACCAATGCCGCGGGCACAGCCTCCGCCACATTGCAAATAACCATCGGGGCCGGCAGCAGCGGTGGCGGCTCGGGCGGCGGCGGACCTCCGCCGGCACCACCCAATACCCCACCCACAATCAGCAGTTCCACCACGGCCAGTGGCACCGTCAACCAGGCCTTCAGTTATCAGATCACGGCCAACGGCACTACCCCCATGTCTTATGACGCCACGAACCTGCCTGCGGGTCTGTCCTATGACGGCCGCGGCACGATTAGCGGCACGCCCTCGGCGGTGGGCACATCCAACATCACCATTACTGCCAAGAATGTCGTCAGCACCGCTACGGCGACATTGGTATTGGCCATCTACCCGCTGAACCCCGGTCCCCCGGCCATCACCTCCCCAACTACCGACACAGCCAAAACCGGAAATCTGTACTCGTATCAGATCGCGGCCACCAATAATGCCGCCAGCTTCAACGCCACCGGGTTGCCGGACGGTTTGAGCTTCTCCGGCAGCGCGATTTCGGGCACACCCACGGGCATTGGGCAATTCGCCATCACCTTGAGCGCCTCGAACATAATCGGCACCGACACGAAGACGCTGGTGCTTACCATAAACGACGCTTCGGGGACCAATCCCAACCAGCCGGTCTTCAGTTCACCTCCGTCAATGCCGGCCCCGATCGTGGCCGGAGGAGCCGTGACGCTGACTGCCGCTGGCAGCGACGCCGGCGGGAGCACGCTCCTGTATACCTGGAACTTTGGCGACGGCACCGCCGCCTACGGCGCGTCGGTGACGCACACCTACGCGGCGCAGGGGATTTACAATGCCACCGTCACCATCAGCAATGGGGTCAACTCCGCAACCACTGCGGTGGACGTGGCTGTGAACGCCACAGCCCGTGGCAGCACGAACCTTGTGGTATCCAAGGTTGCCATGAAGTTCAGCTTCATGGCCTCCAACAAAGACAGTATCACCATGAGTGGCACCATTCCCGTGCCGCAGAACTTCAGCCCGGAGCAGAAGAAGTTTATCATTGCTATGGGCGACCTGAACCCGCCGGCGATGGTTCTGGATGCCAAAGGCAAGGGCCCCAGTGGAAACACCACGGTGGCGCTGGCCGGCAAACTGAACAAGAGCGGCACTTTTACGGCCTCGCCGGTCAAGTTCACTGTCACGTTCAAGAATCAGCAATTGTGGAACCCGCTGACGTGTTTGGGCTTCAAGAGCGGGAATGTGCCCAAGACGCCGATTGACGTGCCGGTGCTTGCCTCGCTCGACGGGGTGAGCTACGTTGCCCACGTGACCGTTACCTACACGTCTAAGTGTGGCAAAAGCGCCTCGGCCACAAAGTAGGCGCGGCGGTTGGAGATCCTCAATAAGTCCCACGGACGGGCGGATGTGCGCCCGTCCGTGTTTTTTTTGTGACCGTTCGGTCTCCGAGCCGCGCGCGTAAGCAAGCGGTAATGTCCGCTCCCTCACGGTCGCGGCTCGGTCTGAACGGATACAAAATCCGTTGCCCTTCAGTCCGCGCGTTTCACGCCATATTCTTCGAGCAGGACCTTGGCCGGGTCGAGATCAGGCGTGACCTGAGCCGTCAGTTCCTCTTCGTCTTCGGGTAGAGCGTCCGCCTGACGCGAAAGGCGCTCCAACCAGGACTTCTCCAACTCCGGCACAACCACCAAGCCTGCAGCGGCGGCTTTGCGGAGCACCTCCAGTGTGGCCCGCGCGGCGCAGCGGGTGCGGCGGTAGGGCGTCGGTTCAGCCACCAGTTGGCGCGCAAGCTGTAGGACCACGTCCGGCCGCAGGATGTACGCCTGCGGATCGGACTTGGCGTCCGATTCAACCAGCCAGTCGCGCAGGCTGAGCGCCGCGTTGCGCCCGTGGCCGGACGCGACATTCATCAGCCGGACGGCGTAAACGAGCTGCTCCATGCAGACCGTGGGCGCCATGCCGCCCAGCAGCTTGACGTTCTGCACCGACTCATTGCTCCACAAGTCCGCCACGGCCTGGGAAATGTTGCCGACTGGCGTTAGGTGGGCGCACGCCGCGATGGCGCCCTCCATCGCGATCGGGCAGCCGGTGATGGCCTTGATGTACGGGCCTTCGTAGGCGCAGTCTTTGTTGGGGCCTTGGGCGCCGCGCTCATAAGCGACCAGGCTGCGGGCCACCGTCATAACGCGGACCACGGCCGCGAAGACGCGGGGCAAGTAGCGCTTTTCGGCCAGGACCATGGCGGTGTTGCCGAAACCGCAGGCCGTGTCGCCGGACGGGATGACGCCGTGCTTGCCGCAGACGGCGACGATCTTGTCCCACAGCAAGACCATATCGCGGCTGGCCAGAACACCCAGGGCGAAGGCGACGGACTGCAGGTCGCCATTGAGCAGGGCGTCGTCGTGGACCTCTTTTCCGCCGGTGGACTCGATCGCCAGGAACGTGGCCCCGGCCTGCGAACACAATTCGAAAGAACGCACCATCTTGTCCCAGAGGTGGCCCCTCATGCGCGGCGGCCGCTCATGATCGCGGATGTCGTTGGGCGTGACCCGCAGGCCGCTCTTGAGGCCGTGGGTGCGCGCGTACTTGTCGAGCGTCTGGCGAAGGATGGCCGTGAGCTCCGCGCCCCATTCGGGTGTCAGGGTCATCGGCGGCAGGAGCTCGAATTCCACAATCAGTCCGGGCGCGTTCAGCTCCACGGCGCGCGCACACGCCCCTTCGATCATGGAGGCGTATTCCGCGCGGATCTCAGGCATGGTCTGCGCCGAAATGTCTATGGCCGGCAGGGTGAAGTTCAGTTCCGGGTAGACAGTGCCGCCGCCGATGCGCAGCCCATTCGGCAAGACCACGGGATGTGGTGCCGCCCCGAAAATGAAGTCGTCCAGAGTGTTGACTGCGAGCTTGTCGTAGCGCTGCATTGTTGGTCCCTCGTCTCCCGTTGCCATGGTGCGGCGGCCCCAACCGCTGCACTGTCGCACTATACCCCTTCAGGGCGGTCGGTATCTAGCAGTTTTGTGCTATTCTTTTGCAGTAATCTGCTATAGTGAGGCCCCGAGGTGCAGACCATGGCCACGCTCTCGGCGTCTCTCGACACCCATAAGCTTGCGGACCTGAAAAAGCTGTTCCTGGAGAGGTTCGGCTTGCCGCTGCAACTGGTGGACGTGCAGGGGAATCCCATCGGCGTCACCGCCGCCGATCGCGTCAGCCGCCCGTTGTGCGCGCTGCTGAGCCGCTGTGCGGCGGCTCGTGCCTGCTGCCGCCTGGAGCACCGCCGCGCCATCGAGACGGCCTTTGCGCTGGGCGAGTCCTACACCTTCGCCTGCCATGCGGGCCTGCTGCTGAACTGCACGCCCTTGGCGGACGGCGCGCACCAACTCGGCGCGCTGCTCAGCGGCCAGACGCTGCCCGAGAGCTTCAACGCTGTGTTGGCCTGTGAAACCTGCCAGCGTCTGCGCGCGTTCCGCGTTGGCCGCGCGCGAGTGGAGGCGGCTGTCCGCGACCACCTCTACGTGCCGGGCGCGGCCTTGCAGAAGGCGGGTGATTTTGTCTTCCGCATGGCCCGCAACGTCTTAGGGCTCGACATGCGCCGGCTCGGCGAACGGCGGGAGCAGGCGCAGCAGCAGGCTCAAATTGCCGAGACGATCCAGGCCGTCAAGCAGCAGGCCACGGAGGCGCACGTATCGTACCCGTACGAACGCGAACGGGAGCTGCTGCAGCGCGTCCAGGCCGGCGACCGTATCGGCGCGAAGGCGGTGTTGAACCAGATCCTGGGGACGGTGATGTTCCGCGACCCGCCCGGGTCGCCGCTGTTCAGGATCCGGCTGATCGAACTGCTGGCGGTGGTGTCGCGTGCGGCCGCGGATGCGGGCGGCGATGTGGAGACGGCTCTCGCGCGCAACACCGAGAACATCCGCAGGCTGCTCGAATCAAACGACCACACGGAGCTGTGCATTTCGATCTGCCGTGCGTTGAATGAGTTCCTCGACAGGGTCTGCGCGAAACGCGAAGCACAGGTGGAGAACCCCCTGGCCGCGGTCGTGGCCTACTTGGAGGCACACTTCGACCGCAAGCTGAGCGTAGTGGAACTGGCACGGCAGGCGCACTTGTCTCCGTCGCGGGCGTCGCATGCGTTCCGGGAACACTATGGCCTGAGCATGATGGCGATGCTGACGCGCATCCGCCTCGAGCAGGCCAAGCGGCTGCTGCTGGAGACCAACCTCAGTTGCCTGGAAGTCGCGTTGCGCGCCGGGTACCAGGAACAGGCGTACTTCACACGCATGTTCCGCCGGCGGGAGAAAGTCACGCCGCGGCAGTACCGTGTGCAGAACCGGGGAGGACAGGCACACCAGCGCGCCACATAACCTGCCAACACGGTGTATTCCGTGCGGACCTCGGGCATGGTCTGCGCCGAGATGTCTATGAGCGGCAGGCGGGCTGCGGCTTGGCCAGTTTTCGCCGCAACAGTTCGTAGCACTGATCGGCCTTGAAAGCCCCAGCCGTGGTGAAGGCCAGGAGGTGGGTTTGCCGTCCTTTGACGGTGATAGAGACGATGCCCACCGCCTCGTCCACGTTGATGCTGCACTCCTCCAGTTCGTCATAGGCGGCCGCCACCACGCAGGCGGGGTCTTTGGCCAGTTCCTCCGGCGCCAGTGTGGACAGGCGGGCCAGTTCCTCCCGTACGCGGGCCCGCTCCTCTTTGTTCGCCTTTCCCGACTTGAAGTAGCGCAGGATGGTGGTGCCGGCGCGCAACATCGCGGGGCCGGTTGCCGCGGCGGTAAGGCCGGATTCGGGGTCTATGTTCCCGGCCCGCGCCATGACAAACTGTGCGGCCGTCAGCACGCCGCACCCGAAGCAGCCCTCAGCGCCGTGATAGAAGCACTGGAAAGCCACGCCGCTCCCTGGCGCCAGGCTGGGGCCTTTTTCCGGAAGCAGCGCCATAAGCGCATTGGCGCGCTCAACGGCACGCGAGATCTCAAAAGGGGTGAAGCCGCCCGCGGCGCGAGCCAGTTCCACGAAACGCTGATACAGCACTATGGCGCGCCGCTTGTCCCGGCCCTTGTAATCCGGCCGGTCGTAGAGGCGTGCAAGCTCCCTGTAACCTTCCGGGTCTTCGGGGTTCTCCTTAACGTAGTTGTCCAGAATCAGGATGGCCTTCTCGAAGTTCCCGGTCCCGGTCCAGGCCGCAGCCTGCTCAACCAGCAGTTTGAGGCCCGCGCAGTGGTTGCGCGCTTCCAGCTCGTAGGTATAGGCCACGGCGCAACCGTGGTACTTGTTCCAGTTGGTGCAGAGCAAACAATCGCCCAAGCCCCAGGGCGCCTGGCCCCGCGGCGGCTTGATGGCTGCCGCGAGGCCCTCGGCCAGACCGCACTCCACCAACTCGCTCTTGTACGACCAGCGCCCGTCCGGCAGCTTCTGGAAACTGCGCCTGAAGACGGTGGTGGCCACCACTTGCACCGGCGCGGCCTTGGGCGCCTCCTGCGGCGGGGGCGCCGGTACAAGCTTCAGCGCCTCAGGGGCTGCGGGCGCCCGCGGCGCCGAGACTCGAGCGCCCGTGGCTCCAGGCGGCGCCGCGGGCTCGGACACCAGCGTCGGCAGCACGGCCCCGGCGGCCGGCCCCGGTACGGCTGCACCGGCTTTGGCGGTGTGTTCTTTTTCCGCACCGAGGAGCGTGCTGACGCGCTTGGCCAGCAGCACTTCGCCCACGGCGGGATTGGCAGGCGTCTGTGCCAGGGCTTCGAGCAGCGCCTTGGGATCCTGGAAGCGGTCCTCCGGTTTCTTGGCCATCATGCGCAGGCAAAGTTTTTCGACCTCCGGCGAGAGGCCGGGGCAGAGGCTGCGGGGCGGGACCGGCTCTTCGTAGGTGTGTTTGTAGATCAGCGCGGCCAGACTGTCAGCTTGGAAGGGCTGGCAGTCGCAAAGGCAGCGGTACATGACGCAGCCCAACGAGTATATGTCGGAGCGGATATCCACAGATTTAGCGGCCCCTTGCTCCGGCGACATGTACGCGGGCGTGCCGACGATAAGGCCGGGATTGGTGTTGGAGCCGGAGACGGAAGCGATGCTTTTGGCCAGGCCGAAGTCCATGACTTTAACCAGCCCGCTCTTGGTGAGCATGATATTGCCCGGCTTGATGTCGCGGTGCACAATGTTATGTTCCATGCCCGCGCCCAGGGCCTTGGCGACGTTGCGCACAATTTCAATCGTCTCCTCGAGGCTCAGGGGCCGCGGATCTTTCCTGAAAAGCTTTTCGAGGTCCAGGCCGTCTACATACTCCATCGCGAAGAATGGAATGCCGTCATGCTCGCCGACCGTGTAGATCTGGACGATGCTCGGATGCACCAGGGCCGCCGCCGACCGCGCCTCGCGGTAAAAGCGCTCCACGAACTCTTTCTTGTCTTTGGCCGGGGCCAGCACCTTCAAGGCCACCCAACGGTCCAAGGCCACTTGCCGGGCGCGGTAGACCTTGCCCATGCCGCCCTCGCCCAGAAGCGCATCCACCACGAACTCGCCAATTCCAGATGGGCCGTCGGCCATACAGCACTCCGTTAGAGAAATCCCGTTCTTGTTCCAGACCCTTTCCTGACTACACAGCCTTCACATTTTCGTCAAGAATGGCTTTAAGGTAATCCACCAGTTCCGGGTCGAACTGCGTGCCGCGGCCGTTGTCCAGTTCCTCCCGCACCCGCTCAGCCTTCATGGGCTCCTTGTAAGTGCGCCGCGTAACCATGGTATCGTACGCGTCGGCCAGGGCAATGATGCGCGCCCACAGCGGGCTTTCCTCCCCTTTCAGGCCCGCGGGATAGCCGGTGCCGTCCCAGCGTTCATGGTGGTGGGCGATGGCAGGGAGCAGGTCGGAGAGCAAGTCGAGCGAGGAGAGCAGGTCGCGCGCCATCATGGGATGCTTCTGCATCACGGCCATTTCTTCACCGGTCAGTTTCCCCACCTTCAGGAGGATTTCCTCGGGCACGCCAATCTTCCCGAAGTCGTGGAACACCGCCGCCAACCCCAGGCGGTCCAGGTCCTCCTCGCACAGCCCCTTGCGCCGGCCGATCATGCGCGCCCACTTGGCCACGGAGTGGCTATGAAAACGCGTATAGGGATCCTTGGACTCCAGGACCTTGACCATCATCTCCAGGATGTTGACGAAGAGGCGCTGGGCACGCAGGTCATTCTCCAGGATCATGCTGTTGATGCGGTGCGCGGTCAGAGCTGTCTCGACTTTAAGCTCCAGTCCTTCCTCGCCGTGCTCCGCTACAGCCAGGTAATCATGCACGCCCAGTTCCAGGGCGCGCGCCTGGACCTTCTCCTCCTGGCACTCGGTAATTGCCAGCACCGGCCCCGTGAACAGCTCACGCAACTGGCGCAGGTTCTCCCACGATTGCTCGCTCTCGGGCTCCACGCCGAAGATAACGAGGTCCACCCGGCTATTGGGATTCTGGAGCTGATGCTCGCGCACAACTCCCGGACGCGCCGGATACCCTGCGACCCGGGTAAAACCGGCCCTGTGCAAGGCGAGTTCATGGAATTCGCGCCAAGCCAAGGCATCGTACAGGACCAGGATTTCACAGCCCGCACGATCTATCTCATAGGGAGCTTCCGCCACAGCCTCTTACCCTTCCTCGTTTTAAGTTATCACGACTTGGCCGGGTGCGCAACATATGGTTCGGGGGCCGGAGGTGTGCGCAGCGTAGGCATCCTGCCTGCTCGTGGATTTTGAGTTTGGTACGCGAGGAAATGCAGGCTGGAAGCCTGCGCTACCCCGGCGCGAGCAGCCCGAATACCGTGGCGCCGAGCAACAGGGCTTGGAGGCACAGCGCCAACGGCGGCCACCAGGGCACACACTCGTCCGGTTCTCCCCACCATTGCCGCAGCAGCTTGACCAAGGCCCACACGTGCAGCAAGCCAAAGACCAGCCCGAACAACCCGCTCACATAGACCGAATCCCGCAATTGCGGCTAAGGGAACCCTTCCAGCCGCAGCACCCCCAGCAACCCCGCGGGCGCCAACGCCAGGCCCACGATCTGCAACGCTTCGCTGCGCCACTTCTCCTTGCCCATAATCGTGTAGATGGTGGCCATCCCGACCAGGCCGCCGGGCAGCAGCGCCAGCAGCGCCAGCCCCAGCCACTTCACGCCCAGGCCTTTCTTGCGTTTTGCGGTTTTCCCTTTTCTGGGCGCTTTGGGCCAGCAGAAACCACCCTTGAACAGCCGGTCGAGCGCTGTCGCGGCGCCGATGAAAGTCACGGCCACCAGGCCCGCCAGCGCCAGTTTCTCGCCAATGTACAGCTCCGGAATGCGGTGCCAGGGCAGCGCCAGGATGCGCTCCAGCCACTCCAGCCGCGGCAGCCACGAAGGATAGGTGGTCAAGAAGAATGGCATCGCCGCATTCTACCAGCAATTGACAATTCCGCACAAAAAGAGGAAGATAAGGCCGCTGTGGGAAAAACCGGAGGGCACTCTCATGTGGGCACGCATCAAACGCATTTTCCGCTCCTTCATAGGAGCGTTCATCAGCCTGGGTGAGGACCCCAAGCTGATCCTGGAACAGAACGTCCGCGACATGCGCGACAAGGTCCCGGAGATGAACACCGGCATCGCCAAGGCCCGCGGCGGCATAATCCGCATTGAGAATGAGATCGGGCAGTACAAGCAGGAGTGCGCCAGGCTCACCGCGCGCATCAAGGCCTGCCTGCTCAGCAACGACGAAGCCCTGGCCGGCCAGTACGCCGTGCAGTTGAAGCAGCGCCAGGAAGCCCTTGAGCGTGACGACCAGCAACTCACCGCGGCCAAGGCCGGCTACGAGGCCCTGCTGAAGCTCAAAGAACGCTACATGCGCGAGATGAAGCTCAAGAGTGATGAAGCCATGCAGGCCATTCGCGAGGCCGAGGCCTCCAAGTGGAAGGGCGAACTGGCTGACGTGTTCCAGAGCTTCGAGGTTGCCGGCGTGGACGCCACGCACCAGGAGATGGTGGACAAACTGCGTGAGAAATCCGCCATGGCCGAGGGCAAGATCGCCGCAGCCGTCGAGAGCGTGGACATGAAGACCATCCAAATGGAGGAAAAAGCCCAGGCGCTCGAAGGCCAGGAACTGCTCAAACAGTTCAAGCTCGACCTGGGACTGGACAAGAAAGCTGAAGCCGCTGCGCTGCCACCCGTGGCCGAACCTGAGGCGAAAGAAGCGCCCAAGACCATCGGGCCGGAACGGCTGAAGGCGTAGGGTCGTGGTGCGGGGTGCGGAGTTCGAGTTTCGAGCAGTGCCTGGGAATTGTTCTAGTGAGGAACCCATGAAACAACTCTTGTGGGCACTAGCGGTCAGTGCCGCGTGGGTGCTGGTCTGTCCGGCCGGCTTGCGCGCGGGCGAGAAGAGCTCTGTGGATGAGAAGAAGCCTGGGGTTGAGAAGAACCCTGTGGTTGTGCTGGACACATCCAAGGGGGCCATGGAGATCGAACTGTACGCCGACAAGGCCCCGGAGACGGTCAAGAACTTCCTGGGCTACGTGAACGACAAGCATTACGACGGCACGATTTTCCATCGCGTCATGAGCGACTTCGTGATTCAGGGCGGCGGCTTCTCGGAGGACCTTACTCTGAAGAAGACGAAGGACCCGATCAAGAACGAATCCGCCAACGGCCTGAAGAATGAGAAGTACACCGTAGCCATGGCGCGTCCCGGAGATCCGCATTCCGCGACGTGCCAGTTCTTCATCAATGTTGTGGACAATCTTGGGTTGGACAAAGACAAGTACGAGGACGGCTGGGGCTACTGCGTTTTTGGCAAAGTCGTCAAGGGCATGGAAGCGGTGGACGCTATCAAGACCGTCCCGACCGTTGCAAAAAGTAAGATGCTCAGGAATCTGCCGGCCGAGACGGTGCTGATCAAGTCGGCCAAGGTGAAAGAATAACCCTATCTCCGGATCATCGCGTCCCGCGTCCGCCCCACCCCGATATACCGCACGCGCACGCCGGCCAGCGCTTCCACGCGCTTGACGAAGTTCCGGGCCGCCTTGGGCAGCTTGGCGAACGCGCGGATTTCGTCGAGCGGCTCTTTCCAGCCCGGCAGCGTCTCGTAAACCGGCTGCGCGCGTTCCAGCGCCTTGTGGTCGCAGGGGAAGCGTTCCACGCGCGCGCCGTCAATCTCGTAGGCGACGCAGAGCTTCACTTCCGGTTCGCCGGTCAGGACGTCGAGCTTCGTCAAGGCGAGGGCGTCAATGCCCGAAACCTCCACGGCGTACTTGACGCCCACCGCATCGAACCAGCCGCAGCGGCGCGGGCGGCCCGTCGTCGTCCCGAATTCCCCACCGCGCTGCCGCAGGGCCTCGCCCAGCGCATCTTGCAGCTCAGTCGGGAAAGGCCCGGAACCGACGCGCGTGGTGTAAGCCTTGGCCACGCCCAGCGTCAGCGCGATCTTGCGCGGCGCAATGCCCGTGCCCGTGCTCCCGCCGCCGGCAGTGGCGTTGGAGCTGGTCACGAAGGGGTACGTGCCGTGGTCCACGTCCAGCAGCGAGCCCTGCGCGCCTTCCAACAGCAAGGGCCGTCCTTGCGCCAGGGCCGTGTTCAGGAACAAGGCCGTGTCCGTGATGAACGGCTGGAGGCGCGGCGCATAGGCCAGGACTTCCGCGGCAACTTTTTTCGCATCGAGCGGCGCTGCGCCGTACACGGACGCCAGCAGCGGATTGAGCTCGCTCAGCCGCTGCGCGACGCGCGCGGCGAAGTAGTCCGGGTGCAGCAGGTCAATGGCCCGCAGGCCGGAGCGGGCCGCTTTGTCCACGTAGCACGGCCCGATGCCGCGCCCGGTGGTGCCAATCTTCCCTTGGCCGCTGCTTTCCTTGCGCTGCTCGGACACCTGGTCCAGCAGGCGGTGGTAGGGCATCACCAGATGCGCGCGTTCGGAGAGGAGCAGGTTGGAGCCGTCAATGCGCACCCCGCGCGCCAGCAGTTCATCCACCTCCTTGACCAGCTCCGCCGGCTCAACCACGCAGCCGTTGGCGATGACGCAGACTTTCCGGTCGTGCAGGATGCCCGAGGGGACAAGGTGGAAGGCATAGCGTTCGCTGCCCACTACCACCGTGTGTCCGGCGTTGGAGCCGCCGCCGTAGCGGACCACGATGTCCATTTCCGGCATCAGCGCGTCCAGCACCTTGGCCTTGCCTTCATCGCCCCACTGGGCGCCGACGATGATCGTTGCGGGCACCTGAGTTCCTCCTCCCTGGCTGCCGGGGCCTTCGGGCGGCCCCAACAAAAAACGGCCGCCGGCGAAAGGCCGCGACCGTTGAGACAGTATTTCCCGGCGGCGGGCGCGCGTCAAGCGCACTATTTTTTCAGTCTCCGAGCCGCGACCGTGAGGGAGCGGACGCTGCCACTTGCATACGCGCACGGCTCGGACTAAGCGGTTGCAATTTTTGATTTTTCTCTTCTAATGCGCTGATCAGGCTCAGAGGCGCTCCCACAGATGCGTGTCCTGCTGGTTGACGACGAACACACTATTCGGCTGACGCTCGGCGACGCGCTCGAGGACGCCGGCCACCGCGTGACGCGCTGCGAGAACCTGGCGCAGGCCCGCGAAGCGCTCGACCAGGGCGCGCTGGACTGCCTCATCACGGACTTGCGCCTGCCTGACGGCCCCGGCCTCGACCTGCTGCCGCTGGCGCGGGCGCGTAACCCCGCCGCGGGACTGCTGGTCATCACGGCGCACCAGACCATTGAGACGGCCATCGCCGCGACCAAATCGGGCGCGGATTACCTGGTCAAGCCGTTTCTCAATGAGGAAGTGCTGGCGCGCCTGGAGAAGATTGGCGAGGTCCAGAAACTGCGGGCCGAACTG
>Ga0187861_10001094_pt1 | contig 29077 bp, 26 predicted proteins | sample June2016WEW_10_1_3_FD_132986 | JGI IMG/M metagenome (GOLD analysis project Ga0187861, IMG submission 132986) | Peatland microbial communities from SPRUCE experiment site at the Marcell Experimental Forest, Minnesota, USA - June2016WEW_10_100 | ecosystem: Environmental > Terrestrial > Soil >...
CAGGAACAACTGGTCGGGATTGTACGGTTTGAATGTTTTCATGCCGCCACTATAGCTGCTGCACGCTGGATGTCCAGGGCGCAAAGTCCGTGCCGAACGATTTTTTCTCCGACAGGCTCCTAGCGTCGCTACGCTCCGTTCACGATGAGCGATCTACGTGTTCACGATGGAGCGATCCGGATGTTCACGATGGGCGAAATGCGCATTGACACGAAGGGCCCGAGGAGTATAAGGTCTAACTGAGCTTGTCCTCTACCCGCTGAAGGAATCCCGAGCAGGCGAGCTGGCGCAGATCGTTTTGAGATCGTCGTCAACTAGGCGATGGAAATCGTCACCAGCGCTGCTGCTCTTGGGCGGCTCCGACGGCTACAAAGGTCATTGGTGCTCCTTCTGGTCCGTGCCCTGTAATCGCGCTCGAGGAATGTGATTGGCGATTTCTGGTCGAGGCAAGGCAGGAGGGGCATATGCAGCGAGATGAGGTGCAGGTGCGGGAAGACGAAGACCCGCGTGCCCGGTTTTTCCCGAGCGAATGCCCACAGGTAGGCGTGTTGCATTTCACCGCAGAGTTTGGTTGGTAATGGGGCGTGGAGACCCGAGTGCGGCCTTCGCGGCGATCCCAATCGGGCACACGGAGCGCTTCTCCAGAATTCCTATCACCTTATCAGCGGGTGGAGAACTGGCGCGACCTGTGTCTGTCTACCTGCTCGCTGACGCCGGAAACCAGTATCACGATTTACGCATTCTTGCGGACGGGCAGAGGGTTCCGCAGATGATCCTTGGGAGGGAGACTGATGGGACTGTTCCTGGATGCGCTTGTCAACGGGGTCGCACTCGGGATGCTCTATGCCATTGTGGCGATCGGATTGACGATCATCTGGGGCGTGATGGAGATTGTGAATTTTGCGCATGGCGACTACTTGATGCTGGCCATGTACGTTGCGTTCTTCGCCTTTCGCCTTTTGGGCATCCACCCCCTGCTGTCCATTCCCTTCAATATTGCGATCATGGCGGTCTTCGGCGCTCTTACGTACCTCATCATCATTAAGCGGGTGCTCAAGAGTAATGTCTTACTCTCCCAGATCGTCATTACGTTTGGCATCAGCGTTTTCCTCGAGAACTTTGCGCTGTTCCTTTGGTCACCCAATTTCCAGGCGATCGACGAGGTTCCTGGGCTCTCGGGCTCCATCCATTTTGGGGGCGTTTATGTGTCCAAGACGCTGTTCGCGATGGCGGGGGTGAGTGCAATCACCTGCTTAGCGCTGCTCTATTTCATCCACCGCACCACGACCGGCAAGACCATCTTGGCCGTGGCCATGGACAGAGAAATGGCGCAGCTGGTAGGTGTGAACACGAAGAAAGTGGAACTGATGGCCTTCAGCCTTGGAATTGGGGTCCTCGGGGTTGCCGGCTCCGGGCTGATCATGGTGACGTACGTATCGCCCCGGGTGGGCTTCCTGTACGGTCTTATCGCGTTCGCGGTTGTGGCCCTCGGCGGGTTTGGGACCTTGGCCGGAACCCTAGTCGCGGCGTTGATCGTCGGGGGGACGGAAGTCTTTACGGGGCTGTATGTTGGCCCAGAGTACAAGTACATGGCGATCTTCATTGTCTATCTGCTGGTACTCATATGGCGCCCCAAGAAAGGGCTCTTGGGGTGGTAAAGGGTGACGAGACCATGGACTGGAGAAGAATCCTTGTGGGGGGAATGCTCGTAGGGTTGCTGCTCTACCCCTTCCTTCTGACAGGGTCGTTCGCTCAGCACATCATTATCATGACCTTTATGTATGCCACGCTGAGCCTAGCCTGGGACATCCTCGGGGGGCACGCGTACCTCTTCTCGTTTGGCCAAGCAGCGTTCTTCGGGGTGGGAGCGTATACGTCGAGCATGCTCTATGTGCGGCTGGGGATCACCCCGTGGGTCGGCATGCTGGCGGCCGGACTCGCAGCCAGTCTCCTTGGCTTGATTGTGGGGTTTCCGACGTCAAAGCTGCGCGGGCACTATTTCGCCATCTCCACTCTGGCTTTGCTGGTGGTCGTGCAGACCTTTTTCACGAACTGGACTTTCGTGGGTGGTGCGCGGGGCTTGTCCTTGCCAGTGGTGACGAAGAATCCCTGGTTCAATTTGCAGTTCAACCAAAGCAAGACCAACTACTACTTCATCATGCTGGGCCTCTTGGTGGTGACGATCCTCACCAACTGGCTCCTGACCCGCTCCTGGATTGGATTCTACCTGCGGGCCTTGCGCGAGGCTCCCGACGTGGCGGACAGTTTGGGAGCCAACAATATGCTCTACCGTCTTCTCGCGATCGCGGTCAGCGCGTTTTTTACCGGGATGGTAGGCTGCCTGTACGCACAGTACGTGTTGTACATTGATCCCGAGAGCGTCATGCCCCTGGACCTTTCGATCCTGATCGTTCTCATCGCGGTATTTGGCGGAAGCGGAACACTGTGGGGACCAGTCTTGGGGGCGGCGATTCTGGTGCCGGTCATGGAGCTCACCCGAGTGTGGCTGGGGGGGGTTGGTCGCGGCCTTGATCATATGTTGGTTGGGTTGTTGGTGGTCATTCTCTGCGCTCTCCAGCCGGATGGCGTGATCAAATTGCTGGGTCCGCCCGCGAATCGATTGCTCTCGGGGAAGAGATCGAAGAAGGGGGTGGCGGCGTATGGCGCTCGTTGAAGTACACCAACTGACCAAATCGTTTGGAGGGTTGGTCGCGAACGATCGGATCAGCTTTACGGTCGACGCAGGGATGATCATGGGGATCATTGGGCCGAATGGCTCCGGGAAGACCACTCTGTTCAATTGTGTGTCCGGTTTCTACGCTCCCTCAGCCGGACGCGTGCTGCTGGATGGCCATGACATTGCCGGATACCCTCCTCATCGAATCTGCCGGTTGGGCTTGGCGAGGACGTTCCAGATTGCCGAGATCTTCACACGGATGACCGTGCTGGAGAATGCCATGGTCGGGGCGTTTAAGCGCGACAAACGGCTCGGCCCGGCGAAGGAAATGGCGATGGCCTCCTTGGGGCTCGTGGGTCTATCCTCCCAAGCCACTGCGCCCAGCAAGAGGCTTTCTCCTCCCGAACGCCGGAAGCTGTCGCTTGCCATGGCTCTCGCGACCGATCCAAGGGTCTTGTTGCTAGATGAAACCATGGCGGGATTGCTTCCCGAGGAGATCGCGGAGATTCTCGACCTGATCCGCCGGATCCAGCAGGGGGGGATGACGATCCTTCTCATCGAGCACGTGATGGATGCCATGCTGAACATTGCCGAGAGGATCGTCGTCTTGGAGGCGGGAAAGGTGATTGCCATTGGGGGGCCCGAGGAGGTATCCAACAATGACCGGGTGATCACCGCCTATCTCGGAGCGGGGTATCGCCATGCTTAGGGTCGAATCGCTCCGGGTGGGCTATGGGGACTTGATAATCATTGATGCGCTTTCGCTGCGCGTGGAGCGGGGTGAAGTGGTGGCGTTGATCGGGGCCAACGGGGCCGGTAAGACGACGCTGCAGAAAGCCATCTGTGGTTTAGAGCCCCCGTGGAGTGGCCGCGTGCTCTTCGAGGGAAAGGACCTGTCGGGAATGCGGACGCATCAAATTGTGCGCCTCGGCCTCTCGATGCTTCCCTCCAATGCGCGAGTATTCCCTAAATTCACCGTCAACGACAATCTCTTGATGGGCTCTCTCGCGAGTCCCGATCCGTCGAAGAACTACGTGGAACGCATCCAGCGCATCTATGACCTATTCCCGATTCTGCGTGAACGATCCAAGCAGATGGCCGAAACCCTGAGCGGCGGGGAACGGCAAATGCTGGCGATGGGTCGGGCGTTGATGGCTGAGCCGAGATTCCTTATGCTCGACGAACCCACGGCCGGCCTTGCTCCAAAACTGGTGGAAGACGTCTTCGGCTTCCTGGGGCGCCTGCGGGATATGGGCGTTACTCTCCTGGTTGTCGAAGAGAAGGTGGAACATGTGCTGAAGATTGCTGATCGGGCCTATGTGCTCCAGACGGGACGGATCGTCTTCGAAGGCACCTCTCAGGAAGCCCGAAGTTCAGGCGCAATCCTCAAGGCATATACGGGGGGGGTGGCGAAGCCGAAGGAGCAGCCCACACCCTGAGTGCCTCATCATCCGACAGCCCCCTGAGGGCAGGGGCTCTATTGGCAAGACGAGTCACGCTGGTGACTGCGCCTGGTGAGAGGAAAGGAGGTGAGCAGACCGTAGCTGGGATGGGAGCACGTGATGTTCTCGATAACCTGATGTGTTTAGGGAGAGAACCACGATGAGACCTTCGAAAGCGATCGGATTGATCGGGGGGATCCTGTTCTCTGCTATCCTTCTGCTGGCCTCCTCGGCACCGGCAGCAGAGAATGAAGTGAAGATAGGCATCCTCGCTCCATTCAGCGGCGTTTTGGCCGAGACTGGACGATTGAATCGGACCGGGATCGAGTTCGCCGTGGATATTATCAACGGCAAGTACCCCGAGCTAGATCTTCCTTTCGCGAAGCCCGGAGGACTTCCCGCGCTGGGGGGAGCCAAGATCAAGATCATTTGGGCTGACACCCAGAGTGACCCGAATGTCGCCCGCGCAGATGTGGAGCGGCTGATCGAGAACGAGGGTGTCGTCGCGATCATGGGAGGGTGGAGCAGCGCGGAGATCAAGACCGGCAGCCAGGCCGCCGAGAGACTGAAGACTCCGTATGTCAGTGGCGCAGGAAGCTCCACGGAGTTGACACGTCGGGGGCTCAGGTACTACTTTCGCTTGAATCCGCACCTGGGCATCACCGCGAACAGCTTCTTCCATCTCATCGACGACCTCAATCGGGACTACCATGGTGGGTTGAAGACCGTGGGCATTGCCTATGAGAACTCGGAATACGGGTCGATCGCGTTCCAGCAATTCAGTGCCGTTGCCAAGGAAAAGGGGTTCCCGGTCGTCGCCGAGATCCCATTCCCCAAGGAAACTGCCTCGGTTCTCTCCGAGGTCATGAAGCTGAAGTCGGCGAACCCGGACATCTTTATCAACGCCGGATACCTCTCCGACGCCATCCTCTTGACCAAGACCATTAGGGATCAGAACTTCCTCCCGAAAGTCTGGTTTGGTCTGTCTGGCTACGACGACCCCACGTTTATCCAGAGCGTGGGAAGGGTGGCAAATGGAGCGATGCTTCGTGGGGTCTTCGACCCGAAGCTCCCGAAGAAAGTTGTCCAGGAAGTCAACGCGGTCTATATGCAGCGCAATCACGGAACGTCCATGGGCGAGGCAGCGACGAATGATTTCGTGACACCCTTCGTCCTTGCCGACGCCATCAACCGGGCGAAGTCCTTGGACAAGGAGGCGATCCGGGTAGCGTTGGAGAGCACCAACATTCCCGGAGACAAGATGATAATGCCGTGGACATCCATCCAATTCACTTCGTGCGCTCCTCCACCCGGAGAGTGTCACGACAACAAGAACGGTCGGAATATCATCCTGCAGATCCAGGACGGGAAGAACGAGATCATCTGGCCGGGAGAATTGCAGACGGCCAAGCCCATCTTCCCGCTCGCGCCGTACGACAAGCGATAGGCGGCCGTGGGCGGCGGCCGACGCAATGGCCGCCCGGCGCCAGAACGAAACCCCGCCCAGCGAGGATGGGGGCGAAGCGGCCGGCCCGTCGTGAGGGCCGGAGGGGGCTTGACTGGTGACCTCTATGCGACTGGTGGCTGTGGTGACCGGCGGGGCGGCGGGCATCGGGTTGGCCATCGCATCGCCCTTGGCACGCGATGGCTACGATATTGCGGTGGCGGATATTGATGCCGCCGGGGCGGAGCGGGCCGTGGCGATGTGTGGCGACGTCAGGGATCGCGCGGCGGCGTTCCGGATGGTGGACGCGGCGAGTCGCGTCCTAGCCTGGGTCTCCACGCGCGCCGTGAAAAGGCGCTTTGTTCTTGCCAGTGCAAGTTCGGCCTGGGGAATTGTCGGTGCACCCCAGTACCGAGACGGCAAGGAGGGTAACCGAGTTGCCGAAGCTCTCGGGACAATGGCCCACCGTGGGTGGGTCCGCAAATCGACGGGCCGCAACGCGAGTGAAGCCCGAGCAAGCCTCGAAAGTGATGTCGTGAAGGCCGACCCACTGTGAAAACGGGGAAGGCCGCCGGACCGCATGGGAGCAACCGACCGATGACCATGGGGTCGCTCACCGGGGCATGGGGGAGTACCCCCGCCCCGCCTGTGTCGTGTGCGAGTGGAGGACGCCCATGGGGGTGGGCGGTTCGCTCGATGGAGGCCATAGCCGCACCCTCGTCAAGGCAGATGGGGGCGTCAAGGTAGGCCATGTTGAAGCCCGGGTGGAAGCCACGAGCCGCGATGAACGAGGATCTAAACTTAGTGTCGGCGGATCACTGCTGCCCCAATTAGCTGAGATCCCCCGGGAGATCCCCTGTGGAAGAAGACCTCGGGGCTCGCCTGGACGGGTGGGAAGAGCGGCTCCGAGCCCTCCAGCGTTTTGTAGAGGGCCTGGCTCAAGGCCCGGGGCGCCCGCAGGATCACGGCGAGCCAGAACTGGACTAGGGCCTCCAGTGTCCAGCGCCGCTCCCGTTCCCGGCTGCGGGTGGTGGCGAAGGCGGTCTGACAGACGGCGACGGTGATGTGGGGGCGCAGGCGCTCCAGGACGCGGACGAGATCGACCGACACCGGGGCCGAGCGCGGTTGGCCCATAGTCCCTCCGTCCGTGAGAAGGTCTATGGGTCTTTTGTATAGCCAATCCGAGTAGTTGCAGCCGAAACATAATTTGCCTCTAGATAAACCCCCGGCTCTGCCGGGGTGACTCCCAGGGTTTGAGAGTTCCAGGAAAATACGAAAGCCTCTCGCGCCGTGAACCGCTCAAAGCTCACGCAACGACGAGAGGCTTTCGATGGACGAGACCCAAAGCTTAGCCCACACCACATGGGAGTGCAAGTACCACATCGTTTGGATTCCGAAGTACCGCCGGAAGGTGCTGTACGGCCGGCTCCGACGCCACCTGGGCGGTGTGCTCCGGGAGCTGGCGCGCCAACGGGAATGCGCGGTGGAGGAAGGGCATCTGCTGGCCGACCACGTCCACATGCGCCTGTCGGTTCCGCCGAAGTATGCGGTCGCGCAGGTCGTGGGGTTGATCAAATGGAAGAGTGCCATCCACATTGCGCGGAGCTACCTCGGGTGGCGGCAGAACTTCACGGGTGAACACTTCTGGGCGCGAGGCTAATACGTCTCCACCGTGGGGCGAGACGAGGCCGCCATTCGGGAGTACATCCGAAAGCAAGAGGTGGAAGACCAGCGCCTCGACCAACTGACCATGTTCGAAGGGTAGCGCCACCCTCAGGCGGCGCCAGGGTTACCAACCGCCTTGAGCGGTTCACGCACCTCCGACCGATGAGCCATTCTTCCCAATGGATAGAGGAGATACCGGCGTGAAGCTCGCAGGACGGATCGCCCTCGTCACCGGGGGCTCGCGAAGTATCGGCCGTGCCATTGCCTTGGGCCTTGCCCGCGAAGGGGCGGATGTGGCCGTGAACTACGTAAGCCATGCCGAGGCCGCAGAGCGCGCGGTCCGGGAGATCGAGGCGCTGGGGCGCCGGGCCCTGGCCGTGCGCGCCGACACCTCCCAGCAGGTCCAGATCCAGGCGATGGTGGAGGAGGTCACGACGCGCTTCGGCCCGATCGACATCCTGGTCAACAATGCCGGGGTGCAGAAGCGGGTCTACTTCCTGGACTTGGCCGAGGCGGACTGGGACTGGATGCTGGACGTGAATCTGAAGGGCTGCTTCCTCGTGGGGCAGGCGGTGGCGGCCGCGATGAAGGCCCGCGGCTACGGCAAGATCATCAACGTCTCGTCGGTGGCGGCGGGGGCGCCGGCGATGCGGATGACCGCCTACTGCGTCTCCAAGGCCGGGCTGACCATGCTGACGAAGTGCATGGCACTAGAGCTGGCCCGGTACGGGATCCGCGTAAACACCCTGGCCCCGGGCCTCACGCGGACAGACATCAACCGGAAGGACCTGGAGGACGAGGCCTTCCTCAAGGCCCGCCTCGAGCGGATCCCTCTCAGGAAGGTGGGGACACCCGAGGACCTGGTGGCGGCCGCCGTCTTTCTGGCCTCCTCCGATTCGGACATGATGACCGGGATGACCGTCCAGGTGGATGGCGGGGCGGGGATCGCCTGAAGAGCGAGAAGGCAGAAGACAGAAGGCGGGAGGCGGGAGGACACGATGACAGAGGTAGCAATCGTCACGGGTGGAGCGGTGGGCATCGGCTTCGCCATCGCCCAGCGCCTGGCCCGAGCGGGATACGACATCGCGATCGCGGACATCGATGCCGGAGGTGCGGAGCATGCCGCACGGGAGATCCGGCAGCAGGGGCGGCACAGCGTCGCCATTCAATGTGATGTGGGCAGCCGCGAGGCGGCCTTCAAGATGGTCGACGCGGCCGCGCGAGCTCTCGGCGATGTCGATCTCTTGGTGAACAACGCCGGGATTGCCCGCCTGGGCCCACTGCTGGATTTCCCCGAGGCCGACTGGCGGGAGCTGTTCCGGGTGAACGTTGACGGGGTCTTCTTCTGTTGCCAGGCAGTGCTCCCCCGGATGATCGCCCGGAAGCAGGGGAATATCGTGAGCATCGCCTCCTGGAACGGGAAGCTTGGGGCGCCGAACTTCGGCGCTTACAGTGCGACCAAGGCCGCGGTGGTTGTTTTCACCCAGGCACTGGCGCGCGAGGTGGCCTCCCACAGCATCCGGGTGAATGCCGTCTGCCCGGGGATCGTCGCCGGGACGCCCATGCGGAAAGAGGTGGAGCGACAAGGGCAGGCTTTCGGACTTCCGCCGTCGTCGGAGCGGGCGAAGGTGGTTCCGCTCGGGAGGCTAGCCACGCCGGAAGATATCGCGAATATCGTGGCCTTCATCGCCTCGTCCGAGGCGGCCTACATGACAGGGCAGGCCATCAACGTGACCGGAGGGCTGTGGCTGCACTGAGACCGAATTTCGCAATGCGGTATTCGGCATGAGAGAACACCGAATGGGAAAAACGCGGACACCTGATGAAGCGCTCTTGCTGGTGAGAGATCGAGTCGGGACCAGCCTGGTCCAGGTCACGCGGGACGACATCTTCCCCCACGCCGCGCCATCGGCCACCGGCGTGTGGCAGGGGACGCGCGAGGGGATGTGGACGAGCGGATTCTGGGCCGGCCTCCTCTGGCAGGAGGCCGAGTTGAGCGACCGGCCGGCCGATGCGGACACGGCAACCCAATGGACGCTCCGCCTGGCGCCGCACCTCGACCGGAAGACCCACGACATCGGCTTCGTCTTCTCCGCCTCGGCGGTCCTGGGCTGGGAGATCGGGAAGGTCTCCGCCTGTCACGACCTGGCCATCCAGGCGGCCGATCGGCTGGCCGCCATGTGGCTCCCCGCCATCGGGGTGATCCCCGTGGGCGTCCAGGCGGAGATCGCGGCGGGCCTCGATGATGTGACCATCGACTGCATGCTGAACCTCCCGCTTCTCTGGTGGGCGTGGCAGGCCACGGGTGAGGAGCGGTTCCGGAAGATCGGCATGGCACACGCCGACCGGACGGCCGGCTGGAACGTGAAGGAGGATGGCCGGATCATCCAGTCCACGCACTTCGATCCCAAGACCGGGCGGGTGACGAAGCAAGAGACCCACCAGGGATCGGGCCGCGATGGGTGCTGGACCCGTGGCCAGGCCTGGGGTGTGTACGGCTTTGCTGCCGCCTACCGGGCGACCGGCGAGGAGCGGTACCTAGAGGTGGCGGATCGGGCCGCCACCTCCTACTTCCAGCGGGCAGGAGAAGCCCTCGTCCCCTCCTACTGCTTCGACGATCCCGACCAACCGCACGTCCCTCGGGATTCGTCGGCAGCCGCCATCACCTGCGCGGGTCTGTGGATCCTGGCGGAGCACGCGAAGGACTCGCTCCTGCGGCAGCGCTCCCGGGACCGGGCCGAGGCCTTGCTCCAGGCCATGGTGACAAACTACCTCACCCCGCAGGGGGAGGACGATCGCCGGCCGTGCGGAATGCTCCTGCACGGCTGCTATAGCTACCGGGCAGGCTGGGACACCGACCACGAGCTGGTGTGGGGGGACTACTTCCTGCTCGAGGCCCTGCGGGCCTGGGCCCGCCTCCGCTGAGTCGGGCGGCAATCAGCCAATCGGGCAACCAGGCAATTCGGAACACCTGATTGCCAGATTGCCCGTTGGGCCATAGTCAAGAGGAAGGAAATTCAGGATGGCAGCGAGAATCGTGACAGCGTCTGAGGCGGCACAGTTGATCCCAGACGGGGCGATGGTTGCCCTGAGCGGATGCCTCTCCGTCCTGGAGCCCGACAAGGTTCTGCAAGGGATCGAGGCCCGCTTCCTGCAGGAGGGGTGCCCACGGGACCTCACGGTGATCCACCCTGTCATGGTGGCCAGCCGGAAGAGCACGGGCATCAACCGGTTCGCCCACGACGGCCTCATGCGGCGCGTGATCGGCGGCTCCTTCAGCATCTTCCCGGACTACGAGATCACCGGGATGATCAGGCAGGACCGGGTCCAGGCCTATAACCTGCCCATCGGGACCATCTTCCACTGGCTGCGAGAGAGCGGGGCGGGGCGGCCGGGGCTTTTCACCAGCGTGGGCCTCCAGACGTACGTCGATCCCCGCGTGGAGGGCGCCCGGGCCAATGCCGCGGCGAAGGAGCCCTTGTGTGAGGTGGTCCAGTTCGCCGGGAAGGAGTGGCTCTTCTACCCGGCACTCCACGTGGATGTCGCCCTCATCCGTGGGACCTCGGTCGACCCCTTCGGCAACATCTCGGTGGAGCACGAGCCGGCCTCTCTGGGAATCTACTACCTGGCGCTGGCAGCGAAACACTCGGGCGGGAAGGTCATCGTCCAGGTGAAGCGGCAGGTGGAGGCGGGAAGCGTCCACCCGCGCCAGACCGTTGTCCCCGGGAGACTAGTGGACGCGGTCGTGGTGGACCCGGATCAGCCCCAGACCGCCAGCGGCGACCACCCGGAGTTCACCGGCGAGGTGCGGGTCCAGCTCCACCCCGCCCCCGTGCCCCTCACGGTCGAGTCGGCCATCGCGCGACGGGCCATGCGCGAATTGCGGGACGGGCAGCTCGTCAATCTAGGCTACGGAGTTCCGGCTCTTCTCCCGGCCCTGGGATACCCCGACCGGATTCACGAGCGCGTGGCCTACAGCATCGAGCACGGTCCCGTGGGTGGACTCCCCGAGGGGATGGAGGCGTTCGGTGCTACCGCGAACCCCGACATCCTGATGGATTCCACGTTCGTCTTCGATCTCTACGAGGGCGGCCTGCTGGACATCACGATCCTGGGGCTGGCCCAGGTGGACCAGGAGGGGAACGTCAACGTCGGCAAGTTCGCCCACATGGTCCCGGGCAGCGGAGGCTTCTGCGTCATCTGTCACGAGACGAAGAAGATCGTCTTCTGCGGGACCTTCACCGCCGGCGGCCTTCAGGCGGAGATCATGCAGGGAAAGATCGTGATCCGGAAGGAAGGCAAGGTGAAGAAGTTCGTGCGGAAGGTCGAGCAGATCACCTTCAGCGGAAAAGCCGCCCGCGAGAAGGGCCAGGAGGTCCTCTACATCACCGAGCGCGGCGTCTTCCGCCTCGCCGAGAAGGGCCTAGAGTTGATCGAACTCGCCCCCGGTATCGACCCCACCACCCAGATCCTCTCCCAGATGGAGTTCCCCATCACCATCCCACCCAAGGTGCCCCTGATGGACCCTGCGCTGTTCCGGGAAGGGTGAAATCCCCATTCGACGAATAGTCCCAAGCGCCTCTCGACATCCCGGCCGCACCAAATTCCGTCCCCGTGTTGCTGGAACGGGGGACGTCTGCTGTTGACATGCGGTGAGCCCCTCGCTACCTTCACCGTTAGCTCCGGCAACGGAAAAAAGGTACCGGACACCTTTTGAAGGCTGAGGCCTTGATTTGCTTGGTGCGCGACTCAAATTGTTGGCGATCGGTGCGCCAGGCGGAGAGGCCGTGAAGCCGTATCCCTTGGTCCATGAGATCATCCGCCCGGTGTTGCGGATCGGGATGCCGCGGGCCCCGCGCCTGGTGGCGCCGAGGGCGCCGAAGAGTTGGAATCATGCCCTCGCAGAATCGCAGGGTTAGGCCGTAAATGGTGTCCGGTACCTTTTTCTGAGGGTTAGTGTCGGGGGGCCGGACCCATAATGGAGCGAACCATCCAATCCGCCACCGGCAGGCTTTGGAAGGTGATAGGCATTGGTTAGGGTGCCGGGGGAACGGCCCCCATGTTGTGCGCATGGTTCTGGCGGGGACGACTTGCTCCGATGGCGGGAAAAGCCTTCGCTGTGGTTATGAGGGGTTAGGTCCACACTCTATGCGCGAATGGATGGGCAGACAGAGTATTTGCGGACCACAGGGTGTCTCATATATATTGGCACAGAGGGTATTACCCCGGTGGGACTGTCTCCCACTGAACGCGCCAGCCTTGGCTGGACGCACAACGGAGCGTGCGGATTTCCCGCACTCCGCTTTCCTGCCTGCTTCACGCCAAGGGTTAGGGGGCCTATCGGGTGGGGAGCGCTTTCAGCCGGGGCTCCAAGAGTCCCCGCCTACTCCACCTCGTCCAGCCCACTCGGTCTTTGCTGGGGCGTAGATCCTCTTTCGCCAGGAGCGCCGTGAGATCCTGGCAGAGCCGCGAGGCCTTCTTCCAGCGCCGGCAGATCCTCCACCCGGCCTTCTTCCCCGACAGTTCTTGCCCAGTTCACTCGGCCAACTCGTAGCCATATTCCTTGATCCAGCCGAGGGAGCTCACGGTGTCGGCGGTAGGTTCGTACTCCAAGCCGACAAACTCCTTGTATCCAAGCTTGTCCATCTCGCTGAAGAGGAAGGGGTAGTTGATCTCGCCAGTGCCCGGCTCATGCCGCCCGGGGGTGTCCGCAACGTGAATGTGATCGATTTGCGCGATATGCTCACGCAGGATCTGGGCGAGATTCCCCTCTGTTCGTTGCGCGTGGTAGATGTCATACTGAACGTAGAGGTTTGGCCGTTTTGCTTCGGCGATCACATCGAGCACATCCTGCACGCGGTTGAGGAAGAAGCTCGGGATGGTGTAGCGATTCACGTGTTCGACGACCACCTTGGCGCCGATCTCGCCCAGGGCATCCGCCGCGAACCGGAGATTCTCAATCATAGTGGCCCAGTGCTGTTCCGGGCTAAATCCTGGAGTCATCTTCCCCGCCATGCAATTCACTCGGGGAACGCCTAGGATCTTTGCGTAGGAAATCGCGATCTTGACGCCCGCTCGGAACTCCCCCACCCGGTCCGGACTGGCAGCGATGCCACGGTCTTTCGGCCAGTTGCCGCTAGGCAGAATGAAGAGAACAACCCGAAGACCGTTCTCATCTAACAGCCGCTTGAGCTCTTCCGCCGGATATTCATAGGGTAGTAGGAACTCAACGTGCTTGAAGCCGGCCTGCCTCGCGGCAGCGAACCGGTCCGTGAACGGGACCTCCGTAAACAGCCAGCCGAGATTAGCCGCAAGCTTTGGCATCGAGAGGTCTCTCTTCCTACCAGGATGGGTGCCAAGGCCTCAATTGACGACCCTAGCGGCCTAGGGCGAGGCAGGAGGGACCTATAGGGTTCGCCAAGGTACCAGATCGCGTTCTCACGGATCACAGCGAGCGCAGTTGTTACTCCGATTATTCAAAGCGCATCACACATGCTGGCCCGGGCGATGAGCGAGACTGATGCCCAGCCGGCACGCCACCCTGAACGCCTCGTAAAGCCCCTGTGAGCTCGCTTTCCCTTGTCCGGCGATGTCGAAGGCGGTTCCGTGGGCCGGGGTGGTGACCGGAATTGGTAAACCTCCCTCGACTGTCACTCCTCGTTCGAAGCCCATCAGCTTCATCGCAATCTGGCTCTGGTCGTGGTACATGGCCACAATGGCATCATAGGCTCCTGCCTTAGCCCGAAGAAAGATGGTGTCTGCCGGGAACGGACCGGCCGCCTGGATTCCTTCCGAACATGCCTGCTGGATGCCCGGCGTGATCGCCCGGACTTCTTCGTCGCCGAACAGCCCACCCTCCCCACCGTGTGGATTGAAGGCCGCCACGGCCACTCGTGGCTTCGCGACGCCGGATAGGCGCAACGCGTCGTGGATCAGTACGATCGCGTCATGGACCGCTTTCGGGGTGATGAGATCACTCGCTTGCCTGAGGCCCACATGCGAGGTCACGCGGCAAGTCCAGAGGTCTTCCAGCACGTTGATCATCGAGATGTACCCCTTCCATTGCAGTCGGTCCGCCAGATAATACAACTCATCGGGGAAAGGAGAGCCGCCCAGGTGCATAGCCTGTTTATTCAGTGGTGCGAACACGATGGCGTCCAGCTTTCCGTCCCGCGCCAAGTCGAGGGCGAATGCCAGCACCTCCAGGACCGACTTACCCGCCTTCGGGTTGACCTGCCCGACCGTGAACTCCTCAGGAGATGGGCCCGGAAAGTCCAGAAATTGAAGCGATCCGCTGTCGAAGCGCACGTCCTCCGGGCGACGCACGATTTGCGCACTGAGGGAGATGCCAGCCATTCGCTGGCCCATTGCAAAGATGCGACGGTCTCCGATTACCACTAGGGCCGCATGCTCCTGAACGTCGGTGGTAGCAAGGAGCTTGGCTACGATCTCCGGACCAATCCCCGTTGGATCTCCGAGCAACAATCCAATCTTTGGCTTCATTCTCCGTTTCTCCTCTGCGACAGGCCACCGCCGGTTCGAAGCAGTCTCTCTCGCCTGGACTTCCTGGATCTAGGCCGTGAGGTCGTCCGCTGAGCAGGAGAGCCCCACGTAGTATTCCGTCACGCCGGATGAGGCTCACCCTGCTACTACACGTTTCGGCACGCCCGCGAACTTCCTGTGTTTTCCGGCTGGGGGACGTCCCCGTGTTTTCTATGCACCCTTTCTGCGTTTATTCAATTCAGGGCAGGATCCCGCTTGAGGCAACCCCTTGTTTTAACAAAGCTTGTTCCTGAATCTTTAAGCCAGCCTTCTATGCCATCGCGCCTCAGTACCCACATAGCGCACCGTGGGCTGACCGGGTGCAGCCGTGGTCAACGATCAGGAGCTTGAGAGGCAGTCCTGCCCCAAATCCCGTGGGATCGTCGGGATAAACCCGCCATCGCCCGTGACCGGCTCGACCTCCATCATCGATGTGAACTGCTGGCCTCACTTCTTGCCGAAGACCTCCTCCTGTTCCCGGCGGAGCCCCCACAGGAAGGAATCTTGGGGAATCTCCACCATCGCTTCGGTAAGGGGCGTCCCGGCCACAACATCCTGCGTCAGCCGTAACCCCGCGCACAATGTCAAGGGGAGTAATTTTTCCTGATGCGTCCTGGCCCAAGACTCGTAGCGCGAGGTCAGCTGGTCGGTCAGCTCGAGGTTCCGATCGATGGCTGTGCCGCGCGTGAGATCACGCTTCGCCACCGCGATGAGGTCCCATCGCGGTCGGGTCTCGCGTGCTCCTGTCGGAACCCCGAGCCTCGCCGCCGTGATGATGGAGATGGGGGTTTCCACCCCGCAGAGATGATACGGCCGGTAAATTACGGCCGCGGTCCCGGCGCGGTTAGGAACCAAGCCCTTCGTGTGCAGGATCGCACGCGAGTAGGCATTCTCACAGTGGACCACCACGAACACGCCTCCTCCCATGGTCGGGATCTCCGGTGTGATGAGCGAGCAGACCGTATCCAGCATTCCAGGGCGGTCCAGGGTTCCCCCGTCGGTTTTAAGACATAACGCCTCGGGGATCTCAAGGGTGCGGAGGATCGGCTCGGCATGCGGTCCGGTGATCGGGTCAAGCCCGGTGGCATTGGCCACGCAGATCATCTCCATCCGGTCATAGTTAGCCCCGGTCTCTCCGAAACACCTGCGGCGGGCCGCGATCTTCGCGGCCGCATCATCCCGGATCGGCCGGGCTGCCTCGACCCAAGTCGGCTGGATAGGTAGGGTCTTTTCCCCAATCCGAACCTCTCCGGCTCGCTCGTCCAGGACGATCTCCTTGTCGTGACTCTTGCCCGCGGCGATGACCTCGAGCCCAAGTACCCTCGCCCAATCGCACAGGCCGATGATGGCCGCGGGCTGATCACCGTCGGCTTGCGTGTACACCACGCCGGCCCTCTCCGCCTTCCGGTGGAGAATCGGCCCAACGGCGGCGTCCGTCTCCTTGTTGACCATGACTACGTGGCAACCTTGCGCGAACGCCGCGACGGCGTGGACGGCTCCCGCCTCCGCCTGGCCGGTCGCCTCGACCACCACCTCGACATCGCAGGCGGACATCAGTTCCGGACGAGCCATGAGGACAACCTTGCCACGGCAGCGGGCTTCGCGCACGTCGGCGTCTTTGTCTGCGACGGCGAAATGTCCTTCGTCCCACCCGGCAAGGCGGCACGCCTTCCTTGCTGATTCGATGTTCATGTCGGCGACGCACGTGACGGTGTACTGCGGAATAACCGGGGATTGTGTGATGATGGCCGTTCCGAAATTGCCAGCTCCGATGATGCCAACTTTCACTGGCGGCTTCTGTGGACCCTTCGATAACAGATTTCCGTAGATCATCGTTACCCTCCGCGTCGGGGTTGAGAGATTCGGCCCTACCTTCCGATCACTGCGTTCGAGTTCTTAACTCTTCGCCTCCTGCGCGAGCGCGCGTCTGACCGCAGGCTTCAGGGCGACGAACGCAAGCATACCCGCGATGATGTCGAAGATACCAGCGATGTAGTATGGAACCTGGAATCTGCCGCCAAAGTATACGACCAACGCGGCGGCGCCCCAGCCGCCCAGAATCGCCGAGAATCCTTTTGATGTGTATAGCAGCCCATAGGTCGCGGTGACATATCTCGGGCCAAACACATCTGCAAGGCACGCGGGGATCAGCGAGGAGGTTTCTCCCCAGGATAGGAACACGAAGGGAAGAAGCAGGACAAAGAATATCGGGTTGCCAACAATCTGCGTGACCAATAATATGAGCACCCCTTCCAGGGAAAAGGCGATGGCCATCGTGTTCGCTCGGCCAATCTTATCCGAAATCGTCCCCCACATGATCCGCGAGAGCGCATTGGTGATCCCGTTGATCGTCGCGGTCATGGCCACGATGGAGATCCCTAGTATCTTCGTATTCTGGACGCTGAGCGACCGGGCAACCTCGGACAGGTTCCCAATTGTCATCAGGCCACCCGTGGTCATCACGAGGAACATGAAATACATGAAGTAAAACTCTCGCCGGCAGAGCGCCTGTTGCCAGGTGTAGTTCATCTTGGTCTGGGCAATGGTGCTCGACACCTTCGGTGCCCAACCCGTCGGCATCCACCCCTTGGGAGGATGCCGCAGAATCATCGCCATGGCGAAGAGGATCCCTCCCAAGATCACTCCCCAGAGCGCCATCGCTTTCGCCCACCCCATGGAGTTGATGCTGGCAGAAATGGGAATGATGCTCAGGGTGGCCCCCCCACCAAATCCGGCGCTTGTGAAGCCGGCCGCCAACCCGCGTCGGTCCGGGAACCACTTGACGGCATTGCCAGCCGCTGCAATATAGGCGATCCCCGCCCCTGTGCCCGTGAGGACGCCGTAATAGAGGTAGAGCTCAGTTACCGATCGGGCCGCGGTCCCACCGAGGAGCCACCCGAGCAGGACCATACACGACCCGATCGCCATGAGTGTCCGGATCCCGAATCGGTCGATTAAGATCCCTGCGATGGGGATTGGCCAAGTTTCAAACAGAACGAACAGGGAGAAGATGAGCGCAATCTGCGCGTACGGGATGCTCGCAAACTGTTGCTTTAGCCCCGGCGTGAAGAGGGTGAATGCGTACTGGTAATTGGAAATCACCATCATCGTAATGACCCCGGCACATAACTGCACGACCCGGTTCCCCACAATCGAACCGTAGGCCTCCTTCGCCAGATCTTGACCTGTCGCCTCAATGGCATCAACTCGGCCTGTCGTCTCGTTCACCATGACCGGTCTCCTTTCAAGTCCTCAGGACTTGATCGAGAGCACCTCCGTCCCGAAACCCTTTGCAAACCGAAGGAGAGACAATCGAAAGTGAAATAAAGCCTCCAAGAACGACGTACATCGGTACCTGCACACGGAAATCAACGACCAGCGTCGGAGTCGAACTGGAGAGGGTGGGCCCGAGACCCATCGAAACATGGAGTCTCAAATATGAGGACAAATGGGTCGTGCGCAGGTCCTCTGTAGTCCCTGAGTGTGTGGTATCTAATATGGCTAGGATATTGTCCTGGAGGAGAATAGGAGCAATGGAAGACAGGGGCAACGTGCACTTCGGCAAGAAGCAATGCCGCGCCCTGCCCTGCTGATCTATCCCGCGGCCGTTGGCCCATCAATAGCTTCACAGTTGCGTTTCAGCCTGAGGATTGGCTGATCCTGAGAGTTTTGGGATTCCCCCCGCAGCCGGTCGAAACCGAGGGTACCGCCGAATTCAGGAACCCAAACCCCAGATCTTGCGATATGTCCGCCGCCCTATCTCTAACACTCTTTCCGATTTCCATGATCTTCTCATCGGGGAGCCGCTGAACAAGCCCTGAGACGCTTATCGCCGAAACCGCTTGCCGTGGACGGGCACGCGATGACCGACCGCGACAGTAAATCGAAGCGCATCAGGCGACTCACGCTTTGCGAAGTAGAGGACATCAAGGCCCTCTAGCACCGCAAGATTAGCCGTCAGCCCGTACAGATCGACCAAGGCCTGAAGACGCGGCGCAGCCAGCTTTCTCAACGTTCGACTCCTGGGTATGTCCCTACTTGCCAAATTTCTCGCTACGGGCTTCCACACCCGCGATCTTTTCCCACATCTTGACGAGCGCCGTCACGTTCTCTCCACCAAGACCCGTGGCCTTGGCCAGATCCAGAACGGTCAGCAGCGAGTTGACCATCGGAAGGGGGATGTTCTCTTCCTTCCCGAGCGCGCTGACATACGACACGTCCTTGTGGGCCAGGGCGAGCTGAAAGCTGACCGTGAAGTCCCCCTTGGCGATGGCGGGGACCGCCCCTTCAAACGCCCGGCTGTTTCCCCCGCTGACGCGGATCACGTCGTACAGGGACTTGAGATCGACGCCGCATTTCGCCGCTAGGGGCAAGATCTCGGCCACGCCCGCGTTGCCGAGCTGACTCAGGAAGTTGTTCATGAGTTTGATGATATTCCCGTGGCTCACCGGTCCCACATGGAAGACGTTTTTCGCGATGGCCTGAAAGATGGGCTGGCAGCGCTCGAAAACGGCCTGGTCGCCGCCCACCATCAGGTTCAATTCGCCCGAGCGGGCCTGGGCCGGTCGGCCGGTCATCGGGGAGTCCAGCATGGCGATCTTCCGCGCGCGCAACCTCTCGGCCAACATCCGGGTGGAGGCGGGATAGCTCGTGCTGAGATCGATTACCACCGAGCCCTCTTTGAGATGACCCAGGAGGCCGGGCGTCCCCAGGACCGTCGCCTCAACTTCCTTCGAGGTTGGCAGCGTGAGGAGGACCACCGTGCTGGATGCGGCCACTTCGGCGAGCGAGCGCGTGATCTTCCCACCCGCCCGGACCAGCTCTCCGAGGTCAAGTCCGTCGCGATGCGCAAAGACGGTGACCGGAAATCCTTTCGTCAACAACGTCTTGATGATGCCTCGTCCCATCAGCCCCGGTCCAAAGTACCCGATACGCTCGGCCATGCCGTGCCTCCTTATTGTTTGTCGGCGCTCGTCTGACGCCTATAACACGGGCGCCTCGTGGCCCTGTGCCATGCGGGGTCGGAGGTACCGAATGCTCTTTCGGTTGTGCTCCTCTGCCAGGGCTGCGGCTCGCTCTGGGTCGCGCGCAACAAACGCCGCCAGAATTCTCCGGTGCTCCTCAAGGCCACGCCGAGCATGCATCGGATCCTTCAACGCAATGAACCGGAAGCGGAAGGAGCGATCCCACAGACTGCGAGCAACCCGCATCATTTCCCTGTTGCCGCAGCTTGCATAAATCAAGTCGTGGAATTCGGTGTGCGCTTGGATGATCGCCTGGAGGTCTCCTGCTTCAGTGACTCGCTCCGTCTCCTCCAGGATGGATTGAAGCCGTGCGAGGGTCGTCTCGGTCATCCGTTCACAGGCCAAACGGGTGCTGTGACTCTCAAGGATCAGGCGGAGCTCGAAGATTTCCACCATCTCCTGCGCGCTCATTTCCGTGACGATGACACCCCCGCCCCTCGGCCTCTTCGCGCGCCGGGCCCCCGAGCCAGCCGGGTTCGGTCGTCGTGGGGGCAGAAGCAGCAGTTTCCCCCATGTCATGCATTCCACGGCGCGGTGCGCCCTGCAGGGGCGGCGGCGGAGCAAGACTGGCCGGTTCTTGACGAGGCCCGGCGCCCGTAGGGGCGGCCCGGGGGCAAGCTGGATTGTTCAACGAACTCCGGACGCTGGACACCTTCGTACGTCTCTACTTCTCGGTCTTGTCGAGCATTTCCTGGAACTCCTTGTGCGCCTGAGCGATGGCGTCCGCCGGCTTGCTCCCCTCGATCGCCTTCTGGATGGCCAGCCCGATGATGTCTCGGTATTGTGTGACGTCCACGATCTCGGGGAGGCCGTTTCGCCCGATCTTCAGGCTCTCCTGGAAGGCGGTGTACCAATCGGCCGGCATCCGTGGCTTGGCCTTGACCTCGGGATGGTTCCAGGTAGAGGCCCGGCCGCCGCCGACGCCCGCCACCAGCTCGCGGACGCAGTTCTGTTTATTGGTGGCCCACTGGATGAAGAACCAGGCCGCCTCCTTGTTCCTGCTCTGAGCGCTGATGGACACCCCGGTGGTAAACATACAGGTGTGGAGGCCGCCTGGGCCCGCCGGCAGCAGGGTGTAGCCGACCTTTCCCGCGACCCTGGATTTCTCCTTGTCCTCGAACTGGGTGGCGAAGTTCACCCCATCGTAGTATATGGCGACCTGGCCTTGCATGAACGCAGCACTGCACTCGTACCAGTTGAAGTTCACGACGCCGGGCGGGGCGAAGCGGCGGAGCATCCCCGAATACCATTCGAGGCCTTTCACCCAAGCCGGCGTGTTAATGGCGGACTTCCGGTCAGGGGTGAGGTACTCGCCGCCCATGGCGAACACCACGTACGCCCAAGGCGAGGCGTTGGCATTCTTGAGCCCCCGGGAAACGAAGCCATACATGGTCGGCGGGTTGTGGAGCTTCTGCGCCAGCGCCTCCATCTCCTCCAGGGTCTTGGGGGGCTTGAGGCCCTGCTGCTGGAAGATGTCCTTCCGATAGAACAGAATGTCGGGGTCGACGTAGGTAGGAAGTGCGCTCACGGTCTTGTCGGGCTGCGTGACCGCCGCCTTGGCGGTGGGCGTGAAGTCATCCCAGTCGTAATCCGGGGCGGTGAGCGTCTTGTCCTCGAGGTACTTGTTCAGGGGCTCGTACCAACCTGCCTTCCAGAACCGGCGCTTCTCCACATGCAGGCTGCTGATGAATGCGTCCAGACCCCCGGAGCCAGACGCCATCTCCACCGTGAGCTTCTGACGGGCCTGGATTTCCGGCAGGACCTCATGCTTCACCGTGATCCCGGTGAGTGACTCGAATTCCGGGATGTGCGGGACGATCTCCTCTACCCACGGATGCTTGAGAAAGATCAGGAACACCTCTTTCCCCTTGAAACGCTGCCAGTTGAAGGTTTGCGCCCGGGCCGGCGTCGAGACGAACGGCCCCATGGCTGCCCCTGCCGCGACCGTGGCCCCCAACCGCAGGATCTCCCGTCGGGTCAAACTGTGTGACGCGACGTCGTTCCGCTTCTTTTGCTTCATCCGTCCCTCCTTGTCAGCAACGATGTGATGTGGGGCTTTCCATGAGCGCGGCAACCACGCGTCCGGGCCGACCACTTCTCTGAACCTGCCGTGAGCCGTTCAGATTCCTCTCACCCCGAGAGGGCATGCAGATTTTCTCGGGGAGCCTCGCGTCTTCAGGCTTCGAAGCCTGTCACGAAGAGAGTATCGAGAAGCGGGTAGGCTGTCAATCGGAAAGCCCCCCGTGTTGGTAATCTATAAATGGGGGACGGGCATGAAAATATGTCTTGCCCTTCTCGCTCGTAATCCGTGATGCCGGGACCAGCCGTTTCTTCGGTGTCAAGGCAGATCCCTCCCCTCAACGTCGGCGCGTCGCCCTGCCCTTGTATTCGCTCGCTTCCCGTAATACGTTGTTGACTCAGTGAAATAGTCCCGGTAGGCTCCACCCCGTCTTGGCAGTCGAGTGAGACCAGCGAGGCCCCGCCAGGCGCGGCTCGATGCCGCGACGCACTGCACCACGTCCTCCCCCGGGGGCTGGAGCCCGGGCGGATCGTGGCGTCGGAGTTGTGGCCGAGGAACTGATCGTTCAGATGATCCGAAAAGGAGAGGGGAGCCCAGGCATGACTAAGCCGGTGGAACGCCGTCAAGCGCCTCGCGTCGCCCTCATCGGGCGCCCCGGTGCTCGGGTGCAGGACACCCTGGTGGCCTGGCTCGCCGATCTCAGCACGACCGGGGCCCGCCTTACACTCACCCAGGAACTCCACCCGGCGACCTCCATCACCCTCGAACTCGCGCCTGGGCCGGGAGGCTGCAGGCTTGCGGCCCGCGTGATCTGGACCGCGACCTACGGCAGCGAGCAGGCCCCGGAGGGAGAGCGCCACGCCCTGCACCAAAGTGGGGTCGCCTTCGTGGGGGTCACCCCCGAGCAGCAGGGGACCCTGGAGCGCCTGGTGGACCGGTTCCGCCGCGAGAGAGCTTCCGGGAAGGGGTGAACAACGGGAAAAAGGTACCGGACACCTTTTGGGAGCTAAGTGCTTGATTTGCTGGAGGGAGGATTTCAATTCTTGGCGGGCGGTCCACCAAGTGGAGATCCCGTGAAGCCGTATCCCTTCGACGATGATCTCGTGGGCCCTGTGCTGCGGGTCGGGATGCCCCGCGCGCCCTGCGCTTGGTGGCGCCGAGGACGGCGAGGGATTGCAATTATACCCTCGTAGAATCACGGGCTGAAAGCCTAAATGGTGTTCGGTACCTTTTTCTGAGGGTTAGTGCCGGGGGCCGGACCGCCAATTGAGCAAAATTCCCAAGCACAGCCACCAAGCCGGAAGTACGTCAGCATCGGGGAGGGGGATCCCATCTTGGGCGCACTCGACCGACTGGTGAAGATTCCTGACCTAGACAGGGGTTGTCGCTGCCTTCAACGAGCAACCGCGATCCACGTCGGCCTCCCGCCGGGTGACGGATTAGGAGGCAAAACGACCGGACGTTCTTTATCCGTCACCGGTCGTTTATGGCGGATTCGGGGTGCTTTCGGGTCGTGGACTGCCGTCCGGTTGCGTTCAGGGAGGACGTTATTTACGGTCCGTAGGAAGTTTTCCCGACGCCGCACAGAACGGAGGGATTCAGGGGACGAATCGCCACCGAAATCCTGCGCACGCGTGATAATTCGACCGAGTGCGTAGAGTCGAACAACGCCAGTAGGGTCAGGCTCGGCGCGATCCACAGCGGGAGCCGACGTGTTACATCCTTGCCGGCGGGGGGTGCTGACCGCGATCGCCGTTCGACTCGTGGATCGCAAGACAGTCCCCCCGTGCCGCTCAGCTCTTCCGCTCCTGTACCGGGACGGGAGCCGGTCAGGCTCCCGCCATGACGCCCTCGGTGACAGGCATTTGCGGAACCGTCTGCGGCACGATCAACCTCGCCTCAGTGGCGGCGATGACCTGCTCCTTGGTAACGCCGGGCGCCACTTCGCGCAGGGCGAGCCCTTCGGGCGTTGCCTCGATCACCGCGAGGTCCGTCACGACCACGCTGATCCGGCGCAGAGAAGTCAGTGGCAGCGTGCATCGCTTCAAGATCTTTGGTTCCCCTTTTGCGGTATGGGTCATGGCGACAATGACGCGTTTGGCACCGGTGACCAGATCCATGGCACCGCCCATGCCAGGAACCATCTTGCCCGGCACCATCCAGTTGGCGAGATGCCCCTCCTCGTCAACCTGCAGGCCGCCAAGCACGGTCACGTCGAGATGGCCGCCGCGGATCAGGCCGAAGGACAGACAGCTGTCGAGACTGCAGGCGCCGGGAATGGCGCCGATGTAGCCGCCGCCTGCGTCCGTCAGGAATTCGTCTGCCATGCCCTCACCCGGCAGAGATCGCATGCCGATGAGGCCGTTCTCCGACTGGAAGTAGACTTCAACGCCGGGCGGGAGGTAGTTGGCGACCAGGGTGGGCAGACCGATCCCGAGATTGACCAGATTACCGCTCTGGAGTTCCAGGGCCACTCGCTTGGCGATGAGAATCTTAGCGTCCATTTGTGCGCTCCTTCTCGATCAAATAGTCCACCAGCACGTACGGTGTGATCACGTCGTCTGGCGGTATGACGCCGACCGGGACGATCTCTTTCGCCTCGGCGATCACCGTGCCGGCGGCCATCGCCATGATTGGGTTGAAGTTGCGCGCCGTCAGCGTGTAGTCGAGGTTCCCGTTATAGTCCGCCCGCCGGGCGGCCAGCAAGGCGAAATCCGCCTTGAGCGGCAACTCGAGCAGGAAGCTCCGACCATCAATCTCCACCGTGCGTTTGCCTTCGGCAACCGTCGTCCCCAAGCCGGTTGGAGTCAGCACGCCGCCGAGACCATAGCCCGCCGCGCGGATGCGTTCGGCGAGGGTACCCTGAGGGGCAAGTTCCACCACAAGATCGCCGTTGATCATCTGGCGCTGAGTCTCGGGATTGGTCCCGATATGGGAGACAATCGCCTTACGCACCAGCTTGGCGACAATCAGCTTGCCGATGCCCAGCTCCGGTCGAGCTGTGTCGTTGGCGATCACCGTCAGATTATTGCGCCCCTGCCGTACCAGTTCGTCAATGAGGCGATGGGGCAACCCGACGCCCAGAAACCCCCCGATCATGAGAGTCGCCCCATCGGGAATCATCTCCACGGCGCGGGTCAGGCTAATCGCTTTGTTCTTCATGGAAGCCCCTTTCATCACTCGGATGATGGCGGCCACCACCCGTATCCGGCGGCCGGTCATGCATGCTCACGGACGGGATCCGATCCCGTCCCGACACTCCCCCGCCACCGCGGCTACGATGCGGGCTTCAGCACGGTGCACACCGAGGAGCAGATCGTCCCGCCGATGTTGAAGGTGGCGGCGACTTTCGGGTTCTTCACCTGGAGTTCGGTCGGCGCCTTGCCCAGAAGTTGCCAGGCGCACGAGCCCACCATGGCGACGCCGGTGGCGCCGATCGGGTGGCCCTTGGCGATCAAGCCGCCGGAAGCGTTGATGGTGCACTCGCCACCCACGCTGGCCTTGCCCTCCGCCCAATACCATGCGCCTCTGCCGTAGCCTGCCTTGCCAAGCACCTCGGCGCCGATGGCCCCCATAACCGTGAAGCAATCGTGCACTTCGGCCACCGTGACGTCGGCGGGGGTGACGCCGGCCATGCTGTAGGCCCTGTTCATCGCGGTGTAGGCACCACGCGGCCTCAGAACGTCGCGCCCCTCTTTCGTCAGGGGGTCGGTGGCCTGGGCGTAGCCCGCGATCTCCACGGTCCCGGCCTTAGCGACGCCAAGCTTCCTCAGTCCCTCTCCCGTCGCGATGATCATGGCCGCATAGCCGTCAGTGATCTGGGAGCAGTCGTAGGTCTTCAGCGGCAGGCCTTCGACCACGTAGCGGTTGATCCCTTCGATCTTCATGGCCTGCTCGAGCGTGATCTGCACCTTCTGCATCTGGGCATACGGGTTGTACTTGGCGTTGCCGTATTCGATGACCGCAATGCGGGCCAGGTCCTGTTCCTTGACCCCGTGGGTCTTCAGGTACAGGTCCATGACCTCGGCGAACAGGTGCGGGAAGATGAATACCTTACCGGGACGATCGTCAGGGTGCGAGAAGTAGCCCAGCACCTCCCCGATCAGCTTGCCGTCCATCTTTCCTTCGGCATCGCGCATCTTCTCGTAACCGATGGCGATGCCCACATCCCCGTCTCCCACCAGCAGCTTGTGGATCACCGAGAGGATGGCCTGGCCGCCCGAGGCGCAGGCGTTTTCCACCGCCTCGATGGGCTTGGCCGCCAGCCCCGGCACCATCGCCACCAGGCCCGCCAGCAACCCTTGTTTATTGAGGGAAAAATTGCAGGCGGCGCCGATGGACCCGACGTCGATGGCCGAGGGCTCGACCTTGATCTCCCGGCAGACCCCCTCGACTGCCTGCTTGATGATGTCTGGCACCGTCATGCCCATGAGCTTGCCGAACTTGGATTGGTGGTATGCGGCGATGTAGATGGGCTGTCTCAAGGCTCTCTCCTTCCAAACGCTCGATGAATCCCTGCCCGAGACGAATTCCCTCGGGTCACTTCATCGGGGGGACGAAGGGTATGTACTGCGCGAACAACCAGCACAAGAAAAAGACGAGCGGGATGTGGAGAATCATTTGCAGCGCCGAATACCCCACCAGGTCCCGCGCCTTAACATGCAGCATGCCGAGAAGCGGCAGCATCCAGAATGGGTTCAGGAGATTCGGTAACGCCTCGGCGGCATTGTAGATCTGCACCACCCATCCCAGGTTGACCTGATGCTGCACGGCCGCCTGGAGGACGTAGGGTGCCTCGATCACCCATTTGCTTCCGCCGGAAGGAATGAAGACTCCGAGAATCGCCGAATACAGCGTCACCAAGAGGGGATACGTCCCGTGGGTTGTCACGGCCGTGAAGAGATCGGCCAACCACTTGCTGATCCCCGTTCCAACGATCATACCGAAGATCACCGCATAGAACGGGAACTGGATCAACACGCCGCCTGTCGCCGGCACAGACTGTGACACCGCACGGAGGAACCGCTTGGGACGCCAGTGGAGAATCATCCCCAGCGTGATGAAAATCAGGTTGTAGGTGTTCAGGTCATGGGCGGCCAGAGCACCCGTCGGTGAGGTTTTGAATACGTCCACCAGGTACCAGCCAAGTAGTGCCGCAATCAGAATCGTCAGGAGGGGACTGTATTCCAGCCATTCACCCGGTTTTTTCCTGGGTTCGATGCTCATGTCTACCGGCTCGAATTTCAGCCCAAAATCCTCGGCGGTCTTTGCCCTCTCTGGAGAGGGCGCCGACCAGTAGGCGATTGCGGTTGAAAGAAGAATGAGCAAAAAAGCCACCCAGAAGTTGGGCCAGATGAAAAGGGTCTGCGTGAGAGGGATGAGGCCACTGATATCATAGAGCTTCGGAGGGATGGCGCCCTTGGTGGCCATCATGAGCGCAGCTGAAGAGGAGAGCCCGAGGGCCCAGACGGCACCCAACCCAAGATATCCTGCCGCTCCGGCCGCCCGGTAATCCATGCCCCTCACGCGCCGAGACAACTCGCGGACGAGAAGACCGCTGAAGATCAGGCTGAATCCCCATGAGATCAGGGAAGACAGCATCGAAAAGACGGCCACGCACCCGATGGCTCCGCGACCAGTCTTGGGAATCGTCGCCAATGCTTGAATGAGCCGATACACAGGGGGTGAGGAAGCGACGACGTACCCGCCGATAATGATCATGGCCATCTGCATCGTAAACGGAACCAGGACCCAGAAGGATTTCCCCCCCTCGATGGCCAGCTTCATCGGGCGTTCACCAATGAACAGGCCGAAACAAAAAACAATGACAATTCCAACCAGGGCAAATACCAAGGCATCGGGGAACCATTTCTCGCTCCATTCGGCGAGCCAAAGACCGAACTTTTCGAGCAGGCCCTCCTCCGAAACACCAACGACCCTCTTGTTTGCCTGTCGCGCCTCAACCATCGCACTCCTCCTTTCCAGAAGATGGTTATATGGCCAGAGTCGATCTTGGGACCGGTTGAATCTCGTAACGCGGTGTTGGTTCCTCAGGAATGTCTGGAGACGATACCACAAGATCGGATGGAGTTATCATGGATTACAGGCCTCCCGCCAGGCCCACGAAACAGAAAACGCCGAGTCCCCGCAGAGGATCGGCGTTCGATTATCTCATGGTTCCCTCGGGATCATCATCCGACGATCTCCAACGATCCTATTGGGGACTTTTGCTCAATTGGCGTGCCGGGGATCGGTCCCATAATTGTGCACTGGCCGGTCTCCCCGGGCGTCTACCGATGGAAAATCACTCCAGCATCAAGGGGTTAGACCGTCAACTCCTTGAGCGGGTTGCCCCAGGCGATCAGATCCCGCGAACGGCCACGCGCAGCGGCGGCCGATCACAACAGATCTCGTTCCGGTAAGCCCACCGCCGCTGCTGACGCTCAGGACTTCGACCGTCCGCTGGAGCGCGAAGGTTAGACGGCGCTTGGGCCGTAGACATCAGACCTTCTCGCGTTGCCATTGACGGGGGCACCGTAAACCGTCCGTGACCCTGACCATCTCGTCGACCGCCACATGCAACAGGTCAGAAGCCAAAGCTGGAAGAAGCTCCTCCCACAGTATGTAGCCGACTCGGACCTGTGGATGGTCTTGGAAGTGCTGAGAAAGACATGTTGAACAGTTGACCTCCCACGCCCTCGGCACGATGTAGAAGAGGCCCTTCTTCTCGATCTTCGCCTCGGCGAGGAAGCGATAGGAGAGCCGCTCCTTCGGATCGCTCCAAGTCTTGGCGGGTGTTGAACGACCTTTCGCCTCGAGAAAGACAAGCACATCGCTGGCTTCCATCGTGAAATCGGGTCGGAGGCCCCAGAAGTTTGCCCGGAAAGCCTCGTCCTTGAACCCGAAGCGCTTCGCATCCTCACGCAAGAATGGCGCTTCGGCAGCAGAGGAAGGGACGCCTGGCGTCCCGAATATCGTCGATAACGCCTGCGAACCTTCGTCAGGGGGTACAAGCTGCACAGCCGGACCGTTCCAGAGGCGGATGACATCACGGCGAGCCGCATCAGCGAGGGCGGTGGCGAGATGCCATTCCTGAAACTGCGCGAGGACCTCGTCAGCGGTCATACATTTCTCCTCGAATGCAGAGGATTTTTAGGCCAGCGGGCGCGGCGAACCGCCCGGGCAGGAGGAAAATCGGGGGACCGCGCCCGGTGGGCTAAAGATCGTTTGGACAAAACCGCGGGGCCGGGACGGCGGTATGGG
>Ga0187861_10001100_pt1 | contig 28937 bp, 28 predicted proteins | sample June2016WEW_10_1_3_FD_132986 | JGI IMG/M metagenome (GOLD analysis project Ga0187861, IMG submission 132986) | Peatland microbial communities from SPRUCE experiment site at the Marcell Experimental Forest, Minnesota, USA - June2016WEW_10_100 | ecosystem: Environmental > Terrestrial > Soil >...
CAGATGACCATCTCCAACGGCACCGTGACGGCGGCCGATATGTTCGTTGGCACCAGCAATCCCGGCACGTTGACCCTGGCCGGCGGCACGCTGACGGTGAACGGCATTGTGCTGCCCAACCCGAACAGTCAATTCATCTTCAGCGGCGGCTGCCTCAACGCCAACGCCATCACCAACGCCAACGGCCTGACATTTACGGCAGGCAACGGGGCCGGTCTCGCGACGTGGAACCTGCTCGGGGGAATCAGTTCTTTGGGCAATGGATTATACGTATCGGCCAACGTCACGGTCCTGGGCTTTGGCACGATCACGGGGACCGTGGTGAACTATGGCGTCATCGCGCCTGTCGGCGGCGACTTGAGTTTTACCGGCCCCGTCACCAACAACGGCCTGATCATCACCAACAGCACCATTCATTTCCTCGGGGGCTTGAGCGGCAACGGCATGGTGCTGGACGCCGCCGCCGATGCCGATGGGGATGGGATGAACAATCTGTCGGAGGTCCTGGCCGGCACCAATCCGACCAACAGCGCTTCCGTCTTCCGCGTCGCGGCGGTGACCAGGGCTGGCAACGACGTGCTGGTGAACTGGAGCGCCGTGGGCGGGAAGCGCTACGTGGTACAGGCGAGCACGGGGGCTGGGGGCAGTTATTCGAGCAGCTTTGCCAACATCAGCCCGGTGATCGCTGTGTCGGGCACAGGTGAATCGAGCACCAACTATCTCGACGGCGGCGGCGCCACCTACATCCCCTCGCGCTACTACCGCGTGCGTCTGGTCCAGTGAGCCGGGTTTATTGCGGAGCGCAGCACGCCGGCGGAGCGGCGTGGCTTCAACGTATCCGGCTGACGGAGCCCGTAGGTCGAGATTGGTTCCTGAGCGGAGGGCTTAGACGAGAATGGCAAGGCTGAGCCCGCCCGCCACTACCGCGTGCGGCTGGCGCCGCCTGAGGCAACCACAGCTTTCCCCTGGTGAATTCTCTAGGGTGATTTCCCGGTCGAAAATAGGGAATGTAGTAATTTCAGGTTCTCCATGAATGCGGTTAGCCTCTGGTGTGGTGAAAAACATCCAGACAACGGCGGTCGTTCCCGCCAGTGGATTCACCGCGCAAGGCTGTGCAGGCATCTATGGAGGCAAATGCAAAGAAAAACGCATAGAAGAAAGCGACTGACGGGGGACCCCCAGTTGTTGGAAAGCATCCGTATCGCGGTAGCAGACTCAAAGCAATTGCTGCGCGATACCAAGAAGGTCATTGCCGAAAACGGCCGCCTTCGCAAAAAATTGAAGAAACTTCTTCGCAATTCAAATCAGGACAACGCCCGCCGCCGGAACGCCTGATCGCACTTTGGCAGAACGGTGGGTACTCGAACGAGCCCCGCAGATTTGCGGGGCTCGTTCTTTCTACGGACAAACCGCCCACGCAATCGTCACGCTGTTTTGATCGATGGCTCGCCGGTAAAATGAAACCGACAATCTCCGCCGTCGACCGGAATCGCTGGCGACGCTTCGGAGTATCGCGCCCTGTAAAACGGTTTCAATTACAACAGTCGCGACACGAAAAAAACGACAAAAATGCCAGTTTTACCGTTTTCGCGAGTGTAACCTGCCTATAACCAGAACGTTACTACTGCAAAAGAAAAGCTTCCAAACCTTCCAAACCTTCCAAAGTACACTAACGCCATTTTCTAACTTCGAGTAACCTCGCTCGCGTCGTTAGAACGGTCGGCACAAAACCCCGCCGCCGTCAAAGGAGATGAACGATGAACTGGATGTCCAAGTTAGCGCTCCTGGTGGGACGAAAAAAGTTTGAGGACTATGCCCAAGCTAATCCAACGTTACCCGATGACGCGTTGGCTGTCGCCAACACACTCGATACTTATCCGGTCCGTGGCGCGGTCACGTTGATTGCCGGCTCGCTCGCCCACGCCGCCGATAACGTGTTGCGCGGCTCGGAAACATTTGAACAACTTGTCACCCACGCGCTCTTGATTCTTACGGGCCTGTGCATCATCTGGGTCCGCCACGCCATCAGCAAACACGACGTGCAGGTGAACGACGCGCTGCAGAAGGCGCGCGTTGCGACCGGGATCGCGCCGGTGGTGAAGCTGATCATCGCGGCGCTGTTGATTGGCGGCTGGGGACAGCCGCTACTACACGCCCAGACGAACTCTTTGGCAACCGGGCCGGTTGCCCTACAAGACGGAACAAACGTCCTCTCCACGACCGCCCTGTTCACGCAGCTTGTGTCCGATGTCGGTCATTCCACCAAGTTCAGCAGCGGCGTGGGCGTCAACCTGCACGGGAAATTCGCGCCGTTGCTCTCGCAGGAACTCAGCCTGTTCGGCGAGACGGGCACGAACTCCGCGTGGTCGACCGGGCCGTCGCACGCGACGTTCTTTCTGCCGGCGGCAAACGAGGAGCAACTCGGCTGGTCGTACAGCGTCTATTGGTACCACGCGCCCAAGCTGCTCCGGTTCGCGCTTTTCAACGCCGACGACATCGATATGACGATCAATTGGGGTCTGCCCGTCGAGGATTACTACCAGTTCTTCCGCCACGTCGATTGGCGCGACAACCGGTTTGGCGTCTCCATCACCCGGAAATTTTAACCCGCCGTAGGCGGGTTGATCGCAAACCTTCTACTAACAATGAACGAACATCAAATCAATTGGGGCGCCGTCCTCGCCATCATCGCCGTATTGGAATTCCTCCGCAGCGTGCTCATCTACGTGTTCATCAGCCCGCTGCGCGGCACGGGCAAGAAAATCGACAACCTGGAACACCAGATCAACAGCCTCAATTTCACGCACCTGCAGAAAAGCGTCGAGGACCACGAGAACCGGGTGCGCGAACTCGAACGCGACGCGATGCCCGTCGATGATTTTCGCCGGTACACCGACATCTCCGAACGCGACCGCCGCCTGATGAACAAGAAACTCGACATCCTGCTCCAACGCACCGCGCACCTGCGCCAACCCGAAGACGAAAGGGAATTATCCGATGAAACCTGAAACCCCTCTCTGTATCTCTCCCCAAGGAGAGACCAATGAACGCGCTCCCCTCCGCCGGAGGGGCCGGGGGTGGGTATCGCAACGAAAGGAATACTGCCGATGAAACCTGAACACCTCCGCGACCTGCGGATCGCCATCCTGCTCGAACTCTACCGCGTCCAACCCCTCGGCCGCCGCGCCGTCGTGTTGCACCGGCTCGTCCAGCAGGAAGTCCCCTGCCAGGAAACCGACGTCGCCGCGCAACTCGTGTTCCTGCTGGACAAACAATTCGTCCGCGAAATCAAAGCCGACGAGATATCGCCCGGCCTCGACCCGTATTGGTTCATCACCGCCGACGGCATGGCCCACTGCGAGAAAAAACATCTTGTCTAATTCCTTCCAACGTTTTTCGACGGCAGCCTCGCGCCCGCCTCGCGCAACCAGCATCCCTAGTCAAAATCCCCCGGCCTTTCGGCCACCCATAGCAATGATGCCGCCCGCCCTCACCGCGTTGCGCCCACTCGCCGCCCGCCTTCGCTCCCTCGGAGCCACGGCGGGCAAGGTCCGCCTGCGCCTCCTTGGATCATGCGCGGACCCCGCGAGCTGCCGTCGGATTTTCCCTGTTGCTTCGGATTGTAGGGCGGGGAGCCGAGTCCGCGAGACGCCGCTGTCGTGTGCGGCATCCCTGTCGTGTAGGTATCCCGCCGTTTGTTCGCGCCCCGTCGTTTACCGGTTCGGCTGGATACCCTCGTCAGACTCGGGCATCCAGCCCTACAAAAGCAGCCAAACACAGCCGCGCTCACCGCGCGCGGCTACAGCCGACGCGCCCTGCCCGGAGGTGACCCGTGCGTAAACCCCGCTCCACCCGGAAGTGTCCCGTGCGTAAAACCCGCAGCAAGATCGGGCTGCTCCCGAAGGACATGCGCGACCAGGTCAATGGCAAGCTTCGTGACGGCTGGCAGTACAACACGATTGCGGAATGGCTGTTTGAGCAACACGCGGCGGCCCGTGTTCCCGATCTCGGCTTGAAGGCGGGCGATTCTTACGCGCTGGCGTGGGGCGGCCGCACCCACAGCGCCGCCGTGGTAAAGCATCGGTGCGAACAATCGGTGGGTCGATGGTACCAATCGCAATACCCGAAGTGGCTTAAGGAACAAAATCGCAACGATGAATTGATCCGGCTCCTCGAACACGTCGAACACCTGAGCAGCGCGGCCAGCACGAAGACGCAGCCGGATTCCAGCATTGGCGGCAACTGCCTGATCCGTTCGTTGCTCTTCGAAACCATCCAGAGCATCGGGAAAGACAGCAAGGATCCGGCGGAGATCGCCCGGTTGGCCAACGCGTGGGCGCGGTTGAACGACTCGAACGTACGCGCCCAGGGTTCCATCGACCGGGGCCTGCAGACGCTGCGCGACGAAATCAAAACCAATCCTGAAGCGCTGGAGTTGTTCAACAAACTTCGCGACGCAGTGAAACACACCTCATGACACAGGCCGCCCATACAATCAGCCTGGGAAACGACCGCGATGCTGCGGCGAAAGCCATCCTGCCCGTGGCCAACTCCTTCCGCGAATTCCTCGAAAAGTACGCGCGCGTCAGGACGCCGGATGGGAGTTATGCGGCGTACACGTTTGCCGGACGCGAGGCGCTGTCGTTTGTTGTGGATATTATTGACAAAGTTTTGGGCAGTGCCGTTGTAGGCCCACTGCCCCCAGTGGGCGATCCGTCCTCCAACGCCGCGTCAGGGGACGCGGCCTACAACATCCGGAAGCCCAACGCCGCGTCAGGGGACGCGGCCTACAACACCCGGAGGCCGATCTCGGATGCCCGGCTGACCGCCACGGGCAGCGCGCAATGGGGCAAGACGATTCTCGAACTGAACTTCCTCGCGTTCGCGGCGGGCCTGCAATTCCGCTCGGTCGGTTTGTTCCTGCCCGACGAAGACCTCGTCGAGGGCATCGTCGACAGCAAGCTGCGCCCCGACGTTCTCGACCAGCAGCCGTGGCTCAATTCGCTCATCACGCTCGGCAAAGCGGAGAACGCCTCCGGCAAGACGGTCAACCGCAAGGGCCTGTTCACCTGCACCGATGGACGGAAGAAGTCGCACGGCATGATCCACGGGATGCAAAAAATCCCGACCACGTTCAGCTTCGACATCGTGATCGAGGACGAGAAGGACGACATCCCGCCGACGACCTCGCGTTATCTCACCGCCCGCATGACGGCCAGCGATTTGCGGTTTCGGTTGTCCATTGGCACGCAACGCTACGCCGGCGCGGGCCAGAACAAGGAGTTCGAAGCCGGCACGATGCACATTGGTTATTTCTGTTGCCCGAAGTGCGGGCACAAACAGAATCCTGAAGAGAACTGGCCGGCGATTTGTCGGCTGGCAGTGGATGGCACGCCGCGAACGGATGATCCGCAATTGCAGTTGGAGGGGAATTTCCGGGCGGCTGGCACGTCTCATAGAGACGTGGCTACACCGCGCTCACCGAGCGCGGCTACAACGGAGGGCAAAATCTTCGACTTCTCGCCCGATGCCCATCTTTATCTCGGCTGTGTCCGGTGCGGCGCGGAATTGGACCGACACGCGCCCGAATTCATCCCGGTCCACCCGGAGCGCGAAGAATTGCATCACTGGTCCGTCCGCATCTCGCAACTTCTTTGCGCGGCCATCGCGCTCAAGCAAATCGTCGCCGACTGGTGCCACAACGCCGTCAAAGACCCCGACGCGATGAAGACGTTCTCCGTCGATCGCCTCGGCCTGCCGCGGTCCGCCAGCCAGCAACTCGACCAGAAGATCCTCGACCGCGCCCGCGCGCTGGAAACGTTCGACCTCTCGCTGACGCCGCACCCGGCCACGACGCGCTTCGCCGGGCTCGATACGGGAGACCGTTGCTGGTTGACGGTGCGCGAGGTCGAATCGAAAACCGTCAAGCGCGTCACCTGGCTGGAACAACTCAGCGCCGAACGCGTGCGCGACCGCGTCCCGCAAGTTTTCGCGCTCCTCGGCGTCACCGCGCTATTCGTGGACGCGGGCCCGCTGCGCGATCTCGCGCGCGATCTGTGTTTCCTGTTGAATGGACTGCTGAATTTCCGGCCCTCGCCCCTCGCCGATCCCGAACGCGCCGTGATTCGTTTCCCCGGCGGCCTCACGTGGGACGGCGCGAACCAGCGCTGGCGCGGACTGCGGTGCGCGGCGGTCGAGTTCACGCTCAAAGAAGGCAAAGGGGTGGTCCACAAACTCGGCATCACGCAGGACGGATTGTTTTATCCCGTCATCGCCTGCAATCGCGACGAGACCATCGAGCGCGTCGTCAACGAACTGCTCACCGCCGGCGAAAACGTCATCGAGGTGGTGGACGGCAAACTGCGCACGACGCCGTCGCTGCGACTGCCGGCGCGCACGGCGGGATCGCCGAAGATCCTCGAGACGTTCGACGCCCACATCATTGCCGGCAGCCGCCGCGAACGCGACGCGAACGGCCGGGCCGAGCATTTCGTCGACGGCTGTGAAAACCATTTCCTGCTCGGCGCCGCCTACGCCGCGCTGGCCGAGTCCGTGTGCGAACGCGCCGACATCCGCGCCACCGGCGCGATGAATCCCGATGCCGCGCTCACATGGCGGTCCGCCGGACGCCTCGGAAACATTCTGGCCCGGAGAAATCGGTGAATCCGCCTTCGCTAAAGCTACGGCGGACAGGCAAACAACAACAGTCTGCTCCGAATCCCGGACCGGGTTTCGGAGCGGCTACAACGGAGGAATCGAAGATGAAGAAGTTCACGCTGCTCACGATGCTCGCACTCAGCACCCTCACCGCCAGCTATTGGCTGCCCGCCACGGACGCGCTCGCGCAAGGTTATCCGTTCGGCTCCGATGTGGCGTCGACGATCACCACCGGCAAGTTCAGCATCGTCGGCACCGGCTCGACGCTGGTGGCAACCGATAACGCCAACCGCGTGTTCTGCAAAATCGTCCAGCGCGGCACCAACGCCATCGACGTCGGCTACAGCCTCACCGTCACCAACGGCCAGCAGGATTACCTCGCCGGCACGGCAGGCGCCACGTGGGTGACGCAACGTCCCGCGCTCTACAAAGGTCCCGTGTCCCTGATTCTCGACAGCCCCACCGCCGCGCTCACCTCCACCGTCACCGTCATCGAAGGCACGCGGCAGGGATTGTAACCGTCCGCCACGAAACGAGAAACCCCATGGCCAATCGCGTTCGCACAGCATGGCGCACCCTGAAGGCGACGGGCGCTGAATTATTCCGGCGCGACCCGGGCGGCTTGTTCCAATTCGGCGAGAGCAATTTGGTGGATGAACCCACCCCCGTCCCCTCCAGTGGAGGGGAGAACGGAAAGAATGGCAAGAGCGGTTCGCCGCCGTCGCCGGGGACCATCGTCAAAGCGCAGGTGGCAGAGCGTTGGATCAACCAGGTCTCGCGCGGGCTTACGCCCGAAGCGGTGGACGATTATTTGACCGCGGCGATCAGCGGCGACGCGGTCAACCAGTTCGCGCTGTTCGAGGAGATGGAAGAGAAATGGCCCGAGCTTCGGCTCGCGCTTCTCAAACACAAGATCAAGGCGGCGCGCCGCACCCCGCGCATCGTCCCGCCCGATCATCCGCAAAACCCCGCGCTCGCGCGCGAGAAGGCCGACTTCGCCAATCACGTGTTCGCCGCGATGGGCCATTGGCATCGCACCGCGTTCAACCTCCTCGACGCCGTCGGCAAAGGCATCAGCGCCGCCGAGATCGACTGGCGCATCGGCCCGATGCGGGGACGCGAGGCGGTCGTCATCGCCGAAATGCCCTGGGTCAACTACCGGCACCTGTCGTGGTGGTGGGACAAACCCGAGTTGCAGTTGTTCCCCGATCTGCGCAACCGCGCGTTGCACCTCGACGTGCCCGACCGCAAATTCGTCGTCTTCCATCACCTCTCGAAGAGCGGCCATCCCGCGCGCGCGGCCATGCTGCGCCCGCTGGCGTGGCTCTTCCTCATTTATCTCTACGCGGTGAAAGACTGGAGCACGCTCGCCGAGACGTTCGGGGTCGATGTCGCCCACGCGTTTTGCAGCAAGGACGCCACGCAGGAACAGCGCAACGTCATCCTCCTCCATCTCTCCCGCCTCGCGGCTCGGGCCGGCGTGTTCGACGAAGGCACGGCCATCAATCTTCAGCGCGCGTCCGGCGGCAGCGCGTTCCCGCAGGAAACCATCGCCAAATTCTGTTCCGAAAAGGCGCTCGAATGTCTGCTCGGCTCGACCCTCGCGACGCAAGCCGGCGAAAAAGGCGCGCGCAGTCTCGGTCTCGTCCAACAGGATGAAACCGAGGAGATGATTGATTGGACGTGCCTGCTGTTCGCGGGAACGATCACCGCCACCGCGCTGCGCTGGCTCATGGACTTCAACTTCGCCGAGCCCGGCGACAATCCCGTGATGGAATTGCCCACCGCCAACCGCCGCGACATCACCGCGCTGGCCAACGTCATCAACATCCTCGTCAACCTCGGCGTCCGCGTGCCCGAAGCCTGGGCCCATGCGCAATTCGACATCCCGCAGCCGCAAGCGACCGACGTGGCCGACGGCCAATCCGAACGCATCCTCACGCCGAGTCGCAACGGCAGTGCCGATCAACTCCGCACCGACACGCACGGCAACCCGCTCACCGCGTCACAGGCCCGCCGCACCCTCGACGCGCTCCGTCTCCGCGCCACCGCCGAAGGCCGCGACCTGCGCGTCTTCGACCAACTCGCCGGACCGGTTGAAAAATTGATCGCGGGAAACGAACCGGAACAAGCGCGGACGGAATGGCAGCGGGTTTCGTCTCAGATAAATCCCGAAGAACTGCGCGGCGTCGAACGCGAGATGTTCCTTCTCGGCGAGCTAGTCACGCGGTTGGGTGCGGAAGAGCGACCGGAGGTCAAGCGATGAGCGTGCTTAGGATTTTGGGAGTTGTCGCGGCGGGCCTGTGTCTTCTTTCCGCTGGATGTCACGCCGAAACTGGATGTATCGGTCGTGAATCAAGTGGGCGAACTCATGCGGGGACACCGAAGTTCCTTGAATCGCCTCGGCGACAAGACGGTCGTACCGCTGCTTGCAAACGGCCATCTGATCGGGCTCGGCGCATTCCAGTTCGTATTTCGCGCGGAGAATGGCTTGGAGATCTTTCATCGCTCATTCGCGGACGCGTTAACCATGCGGACCTGATGGTCGCCTGTATCGGCTCCCAAACTCAGATTCTCCGAACAAAACCGCCGATAATCGGGCGAAGTGGTTCACTCGATGATCTCACGCAGGGCCGCGTCGCGGCGCGTGGGAGTCATATCGCTGTACCATTCGGTGTAGTTCATCCGCAGTGTCTCGACCATGGCCCGCAAGTCTTCGACCTGCAGGCCGAGGTGTTTGGGATCGACCTCGGTATGGTCGAGCACGTCGAGCAGCAGCGATTCACCGAAGCCAAGCAGGCTGGTCAGGAGCACGCGATGGAATTGAACGTCGCGGGGCTGGGGATCCACAAGGATAAGCTTCTTCTCTTCAGCGCGGCGAAACATCTTCACCGCACACAACCAGAGGGAGAGACGATAGAGCAGATTCCCGCGCCGTTCGGAGATCTCCTGCTCGATTTCAGCGACCAGCATCCGCACCGCCACCCAGTCCGGCGGCGCAAGGTTGAAGTCAAAATGAGGTTGCAGCGACTCGGTCTCCACGGGCGTGAATATAACGCTGGGGATTTGAACCCGCAAGCCGATTCTAACGGGATGCGGGGAAAATACCCGCACCCACAACTCACCGGCCACAGCATCGCGCTCCCCGAGAGCGCCCTACCCATTGAAAGGTCATCATGCCTGAAGTAACCACTCAACCAACCACACGTCCCATCGCATTGACCGGTTTGTCTTCGGCCATCAACCATCAGCCATCCTCCCCTGATCTTTGGATCGTTTACCTGCCGAAAGGCGACCGCGCGGTCGATCAGGCCGCCGAGGACGGAACGCCGGCGAAGTTGCGCGTGAATCCGTCGCCGCTCTCGGCCCGGCGCATGGAAGCCGCGCGCCGCGTTGTCGCCGCCAAGCCCAACGCGAACCAGCCGTACATCGATTACAACCACGACGACAAGGAAGCGAGCGGCCGCCCGTTGAAATTCGCCTGGCACGACGACCTCGGCGTGATCGGCCTGACGCGCCGCACCCTGCAGGCGGTCGAACGCACCACGGGCGATCCGCCGGAATTCCAGGCGTTCTCGCCGCACGTGCCCATCGATCCTGAGTCGGGCGAGGCCGTGGGTATTTATATGAACTGCGGCGGGTTTGTGAATCGCCCGCTCTTCGGCGACGCGACGGCGCTCTCCGCCGCCGCGCATCTGCCGCAGGAACTCGTCGCCGCCGACCCGAACGCCGTTGAACTCGTCACCACTGCGCCGGATTCCGAACCGGGCGCAGCCGCTCCTGCGTTCCCGCAACTCATCGCCCGGCTCTGCGCGCGTTACCTGCTGGATCCGGCGACCGTCACCGAGCCGGAGTTGCTGGCCGCGTTCGAGCGCGAGCAGGCCGCCACCGCCTCCCTCACCGCGCGGGCCCGGCTCGCCGAGCACGCCATCGTTGCGCTCGGTTTCGACAAATCCGCCACGCCCCAGCCCGAAGAGCTGACCGCGAAAGCCGCCACGCTTCGACAACCGTCCGACGAAGACATCGGTAACGAACTGGCCGGCTTCGCGGTCGGCTGCGGGATTCTCGCGCCCGCCGAGCGGACCGAGTGGGAGCGGCGGCTCGCCAAGGACCGGCGCGGTTGGACAAAGGAACTGCTCGCGAAAGCGCCGAGCGTGTTGCTCGGGCGGATCGTCCGGGATCAATCCGTCGCCGGCGCCGCCGCCGGCGCCCGGCCCAAAGCGAAATGGGAACATCGCGTGGACGAACTCTGCGCGAAGGACCCGTTGATCGCGCCCATCGCCGCCAAGGATCCCGCGCGCGCGAAATCCATCGCTCTCGAACGCATCGCGAAAGAGGAGCCCGCGTTGTTGAAACAATAGAACCGCAACCAACCAAGCAAGGAGAACCAAATCATGTGGAGTAGAACAGTCGAAACCGCAGTCAAACTCGGCTACGCCGTTTGCCGCGGCAGCGCGGATGGCAACGTCGTTCTCGCCGCCGACGGCACGAAACCGACGTTCCCCGTTTTCAGTGAGCGTCCCGACGTGGGCACCGCTGTCGACGCGGGCAGCACGGTCGCCCTCGTCACCGATTCCGACGACCGCGAAATCTACGTCGTCCTCGGCGCCGGCGTCACGGAATTCGATTTCGGGATGTCGGACACGAGTGGCAAATGGATTCACGCCACCACGGGCAATTACGTGGGCGTGCAATTTTTGCAAAGCGGCGCCGCCGGCGATGTGATCAAAGCACGCCCCGCGCAATTCAAGCTGCCGTAATCATCCATTCACCCGAAAAACCCCAACCCCATCATCCGAGGAACCAACACCATGGCATCCGAACCCCAACTCCTCAGCCTCAACGCCCAGCTCACCACGTTCGTCGCGGGCGTGCAACCGCCCGACCTGCTCGGGCGCATCATCGCGCCGCCGTCCCCCGCGCAATTGATCAGCGACGTGAAGTTCAACTGGTGGAAGTTTGACCCGGCCGAGTACCTGCGCAAGCAGGACACCAAGGTCAACCGCCGCGGCACCATTCCCGTGACGGATTTCGCCTTCACCACCGACACCGACGTGCTCGCCGATCACGGACAGCAAATCGTCAACCCCAACGACATCAGCCTGATCAGCGAAGATCGCCCGCCGCAGATCCTGCAGGTGCCCGTCAACGTCCGCATGGCCAAACTCAAGGCGCTCACCGAGACGTTCTGGTTCTCGCACGAGTTCGAAGTCCGCGACCTCGTTTTCACCGCCGCGAACTATCAGGCTGGCAACACCCGCACCGCCGCGGCGACCGACCTTCTCGACAATGCGGACAATGAACCCATCAAAATCATCCAGGACATCCTCGACACGCCCCTCATTCCGCCCAATGCCCTCGTCATGGGTCTCGCCGTGTGGCGTCCGCTGCAGCGCCACCCGCAAATGGTCAGCGCCATCAAGGCCGTCCTCGGCAGCCGCGCCGCCGTCAGCGGCCAGGTCAATCAGGACGAAGTCGCCGCGCTCTTCGGCCTCAAGCAGGTGCTCGTCGGCCGCCAGCGCACCAACAACGCCAATCCGGGCCAGACCGCCAGCTACTCGCGCATCTGGGGCCGCCACCTCGCCGCCATCCGCATCGAGGACGCGCCCGCCTCCACGGTCTCGCCGTATCCCGGCTCCGCGTTGACCGCCTACGGCAACATCATGAATGCCGGTCCGGTGTTCGTCGCGTCCCGCACCATCCAGCCCGGCGACGAAAACGGCGGCCTCTACGGTGCCATCGCCGACATCATCGGCCACACCCGCAAGGTCCTCATGGTCAACCCGGACTCCTGCTACTTGCTCGCCAACTGCGTCCAAAACGACGTCTAGGCACCCAACCCAAAACCGTTGTGGCGCGGTCTCCAGATCGCGCCACAACATGGCGAGGGGAATCCGACATATATATGAGCACCACTATCACCGCCTTCCTGACTGCCGACGATGTCGTCGGCGGTTTCAGCCCGGCGCAACTCATCGAGTTGCTCGATGATCCGGTCAATCCCTCGGGCGCGCTCAACACCACCCTCCGCGACCGCATCATCGCCCGCGTTAACGGCGAGGCCACCAGCCTCACCGCCAACAAACTCCGCTTCCCCATCAACGTGGACGATGCCGATGCCGACAGCATCAAGGCCACCCTCGCCGGTTTCGCGCTCGACATGTTCGAGTACTACGCGATGAAGGACAAACCGCACATCCTCGAAGCCTTCACCGGCGTCCAGGATGGTTACACCCGCGCCATTGCCTGGCTCGAATCCGTCCGCGACGGCAAAGCCACCATCGGTACCAGCCAAGTCCTCCCCGGCGCCGAGGTCCGCAACGCCGCCGCCCAAACCACCCACCACCAAGGCACCTTCGTGCGCAAACGAATGAAAGGTTGGTGACCGCCTCGTGCCCTTCTCCTTGGAACAACGCGGATTCGACGAGCAGGACCACCGCCTACAGCGCATCACCAATGGCCTCGATCATCCTGATTCACTCCTCAGCCGGCTCGCCACCGACCTCGCTCATCTGTGGCAGGACAACATCGACGCCGGACCGAACGAACGCTGGGAAGCTGGCCCATCTTATCGCGCCCGCGCACTCGGCGGCGTCACCCTCGTCGACCGTGGCTTGATGAAAGCCTCCATCGTTGGCCGCCAGACCGGCCCCTTCGAACTCAGCGTCGGCAGCGACCTCACCGTCGGCAACGGCTGGAACCTGCTCTCCATTCATGAATTCGGCGCGGACGTGAAAGCCCAAACCGCGCCGTGGCTAACCTTCCGCTATCCACTTGGCGCATTCCCCGACGATGGTTGGGCGCGCAAAAAACAAATCTGCATCCCCCGTCGCCCCACCGCCCCGTTTGACTGGGACACACAGCAACTCACCCCCGACGCCGCGGCTCTCGTCCAATCCGACATCAACGATTACCTCGCGGAGTTGCGCCAATGAGCAATTACCTGATCGATATTGAAGAGGCCATGATCTCAAAGGTCAATGCGGCCCGTCGGCCCGATGACAACACGCGCAATTTCTTCAACCGCGTGGACGTGTTTCGCGGCGAAAAAGCCGAGGTGTTTCTCGCCGTCGCCCGCGAGACCGCGCCCTCCGCGTGGTTGCGGCTCGACCGCATACTCAACAAGCCCGAGGAATTCCGTGCCGCGCGCCGCTTCGGCCAGCCCGTTACGGAGGGAACGTTGCGTAGCGAGATCAGTTGTGTCTGGTCCTTGTTTCTCTGCGCGCGCTCGCTCCGGGCCACGAAGGAGCTTTCCCACGGCGGCACCGGTGTCATCGGCGCTTACGACATGATCAACCTCGTCGTCGGCCCGTCCGGTTCGCCCCCTGCAACGGCTGGTCAGTTGCGCGGCTGGTCGCCCATCGCCAACGCCGAACCCTTCATCTTTGTCGGTCTGGAACTGCTCGGCCAGACCACCACCGAGACCGTCTACGAATCCCAGTTCCGAACCCGAGTGCAACTATGAATCAAACCACAAGTGGAGGAATAAGAAATGAGTAACCTTGCAATCCGCAACCGTCTCACCGTCGGCAACGTCTGGCAGGGCGGCGCCGTCGCCTTGTTCGACCGCGACTACGCCGGCGTCCTGCTCGACCTCGGCAACGTGATCGATTCTACCTTCGACCAGGAATTGGAAGCCACCGACTTCCGCACCGCCCGCACCACGGGCACGTTGATCACCGAAGCCCGCCCGATCAAGCGCCTCGAACTGCCCATCACCCTCAAGGTCAACGCGCCCGACCCCAAAGCGCTCGACCTCGCCCTGTTCGGCAACGGCCAGGTCGCCTACACCCAGACCTCCGCGTCCGGCTCGACGCAAAACATCACCGTCGGTGCGCTCGACATGTGGCACAAAATCAATGCGTTCAACATCGCCAACGTCGTCGTGAAGAAAAGCAGCACGACCGCCACCCTCGGCACCGACTACGATCTCGACACGGAACTCGGCGCGGTGAAGCCCCTCACGGGCGGCATGTTCGTGGTGTCCGACACGATGGCGCTGACCTACGACGTAGCCGCCATCAGCAAGGTCGAGAACAAACTGCAGACGCATCTCGGGTTCGTCGTTGGCGAGTTCTACCTCTACATGGTGCTGCCGCCCAACGAAGCCCGCGCCAGCGAACAGGTCTGGCTCCGGCACATGGCCAAGTCCCGCCTCGAACCCACGGGCAACTTCGACTTCTCGCCCGACAAACCCGCCGAGCAAACCTTCAAGATCACGCCCCTCCCCAGCGGCGATGCCACCTACCCCTTCGGCTACGTGCGACAAATCAAATAGGCGGAAAATGCCATGAACGAGGAAGCGAAGCCAAAACTTCGTGAGAGCTTGGAGGTCACCTACGGCGATCAACGTCGTGAAACCCTCATCCTCAAGCGCCTCTCCAACACCGACATGATCAAGTGGATCGACACCGGCCTCGACAAAGCCTTTCTCGTCTTCCGTTCCATCGAACGTGCAACGACTGACATCCCGTCCGCCGGAGGGGACCGAGGGGTGGGTCAGGCATGGTTCGACTCGCTCACGCAGGACAGCGCGTTCGAGGTCGTCGAGAAGGCCCTCGCCCTCAATCATTCGCCCGCTCAAAAAAAATGATGGCCGCCGTCGCGGCCAATCTGCGGTCGTGGTTGTCAGCGATGCCCTCGACTTCCTCCGCGCCCGCGGACACGACCCCGAAACGCTGACCGACTACGAGATTCAGGATGCCTTTGAAGCCGCTTTCAAAAACTGGCAGCACGGTCTGGTCGAAGCCGCCTTTTACACGGGCCTTCCCTGGGTGGCGAAACCGCGCGACTGGAAAAAATACTGCGACGATCTGCACCACGCCATCGAGGATGGAGGGCAAACCTCCCGCCGGGTCGATGTCGCCGAGCGTCTCCTCTCCGGCTTTATCAAACAAGGCGTGCCCGCCAACTGAATCCCGGGCGGGCTGTTCCCGGCCCGAATAACCAGGCAACCACATGGCAAACAACGTCGCGGAAATCATCATCAAGGTTTCCACCGAGGGCTCGCAAAACGCCCGCGCCGTGGCCGGCCAATTGGCGCAGGTCGGTCAGACCGCCGGCCAGGTCGCCACCCAGATGCTTTCGGCCGCGACCGCCCAGCGCACGTGCCTCACGGAAATCGCCGGCGCCGCCGCCGAATACGATGCGGCCTACCAGAAAGCATCGGAGGCGCTCGCGTTGTACGAAGAGCGCGTGCGCCATGTCCGTGATCTGCTGCAGGCCGGCGCCATCGACCAGGCCGAAGCGAATGAACGAATCCGCCAGGCCGCCAACGACGCCCTGCCCTCGCTGCAAAAAGCGATGCCGGTTCTCGAACAATGGTCTGCCGCGTTGCGCGCCGCTGGCCAAGACACCGGTTCGCTCGACAAGCAAATCGAATCGCTGAAAACCTCCATCGATGAACTCGGTCGCGCCGGGCAGGACAACTTTGCCAGCGTCATGCACCAACGCATCATGGCCCTCCGGTCCGATTGGGAAAATCTCAACAGGCAAATCAGCGACCTCACCATCAGGACAATCCGGGATTTCAGCAGCGCCACGACGAAGGCGATCATGGGGTTCATCACGCACACGGGCAACGCCCGGGAAATCTTCCGCCAGTTCGCGCTCTCGGTCATCGAGGGCATCGTGCAGATCGTCGTCCAGGAAGTTATCGCCAACACGATCATGCGCGCGCTCTCCGCCGTCTTCCACGCCGAGGCGATTGCGCAAGGCACGACCACCGCCGCGTCGCTCTCTGCCGCGTACGCCACGCCCGCCACGCTCGCCTCGATCTTCACGCTCGGCGTGGCCGATGCCGTGGGCGTTGCGGGCCTCGCCTCCGCGCTTGCCGCCGGCACCGCGCTCAGCGTGGGCGCAAACGCCGCCGCCGCCGGGTTCGCCGAGGGCGGTCTCGTTACCGGCCCAGATGGACGCGACCGGATCCCCGCGTTGCTCAGCAACCGCGAATTCGTGTTGCCGGCTAACGCGACGAGCTATTACGGCACCGCGTTGCTCGAATCCATGCGTGCCCGGGCCGTGTCGCCCTCCGTGGTAGGGACGGTTGGCCCAGCCGTCCGCTCCGGTGGCTCCGCCTCGCCGAACGTGAACGTCGGCGCGCCCACCGTGCACGTCGTGTTCGTCAACGACGGCCAGGAAGCCCGCCGCTACCTCGAAAGTAACATCGGCAAAAATCATGTAGTGAAGATCGTGCGCCAGCGCGCCACCGACGTGGGAGTGCTCCGATGAGCGTCACCCTCGTCAACGGCTACGTGCTGCTGCCGACCCGGCCCAACTGGCGGGAGTCGGTCTCGTGGAAACGCTCGTGGCAGACCGAGATCGCCAGCGCGTTGCAGGGACAAGAAGCCAGGCGAAGCCTGCGCCGGATCCCCCGCGTGGCATTGACCTGGCTGATCACCACGCTTTCGACCGAGGAAACCGCGCTGCTTGAAAGCCGCATTCAATCGGCATTGAAGTCGGGTTTGGCCTGCACCGGCTACTGGGGCCGCGCCTGCGAGATCAAGACCAACGTCACCGGCACCGGCGCAGCCCTCTGGCCGGGTTCCTGGCCGTGGGCTGCGGGTGACTACGTCCTCTTCGTCGATCCCGATACCGGGCTGTACGACGCGATCCTGGTGGACAGCGTCGATGGCAACACGCTGACACTTCACACGGCCGTCTCGCAGACGTACGAGGTCTGCGGACTCTGTTGGCCGATCATCTTCGGGAAGCTTTCCCTTTCCGATCCGCTCGCGCCGATGACCTCGGACAAAGCCGAAGTAAAGCTCACGTTGCTCAACGCATTGCCGTCGCCCGCCACCGTGCCTCTCGTCGGCGACTGGTGTGGCCACTGCAACCCGGCGCTGGAAGCGATCGGCCTCGCCAAGGTCTGCACGCCGCTCTTACCGCCGACCGCTCTCACCGTTGGCGGCACCGCTTGCTCTGGCTCGCCGATCACGGTCAACACGCTCACGCCGACGCTCTCCTGGATCGCCCCCACCGGCGCGGCGGGTTATATCGTGGAAATCTTAACCGGGAGTTGCGAAGGGACGTTAATCCATACCAGCCCGACCCAGACCGATCCCAGCTACTCCGTTCCGAACGGAGTGCTCGACATGGGCACGACCTACTACTGGCGCGTGACGGCCACGCCGTCATCTGGCTATTGCGCCGGCGAACCCAGCGGATGCTGCGTCTTCGCCACCGCTTGCCCGACGATCACGCTCGATGACACATTGCCCGATGGGCACGTCGGCACCGCCTACTCGCATGCGATCACCGCCAGCCCCGCGCTGGCGGGATACACCTACGCCAAAACTGCCGGGACATTGCCGCCCGGTCTGACGCTGAACGCCGCCACCGGTGTCTTGAGCGGCACGCCGACCACGTGCGGCGATTTCACATTCACTGTCACGGCCACATGCGCCACGATCTGCACCGGCTCGCGCGAGTACGAGGTCAAGATCTTCTGCCAGACCTGCAATGTAGATACCTCGAGCTGCGGGCCAACGGCAACGGTGGTTCTGTCCGGGTTCACCGGCGCGAACGCTTACCTGAACGGAACCTGGCTCCTGGATAACGCCGGCGGGCATTTCGACGATTCCGGGCCGTTGCACACGATCAGTGAAGCTACCATCTATTGCGATGATTCCAGCGGAACAGCCCTTGGGATATTGAGTGTTGGTGATTACAACTCCGAACCATTTGGCTATACCGGCGCGTGTCCCTCCGGCTCCGGCGTCGTGTACGACCTCGACGGCGTAACCGTCATCGGGAACTTCAGCGTGGGATAATCATGAAACATTGCGTCCATGCTGAAAAACCGCTCGGCCCGTTCATCGTGCTCTGCGCTCATCCCGTCGCGCAGCTCTATTTCGGCGCGCGCGCCCACATCCACAACTGCGCCGTCTGCGGCTACTGCCGCCCCGATCCGACCAGCGCGATCGGCTTTCCACCGCTTTCGCCATCCGTTGTAGGCCGCGTGCCCTCACGCGGCGCTTCCCACGGCCTCGGTGACCGCATCGAGAAAATCCTCAAGCCCGTCGCCCGCGCGCTCGGGAGTAAATGCCTGGATGAGCACGACAACCTGAAGCCGGATTCCTGGTGCGCCAAGCGCCGCGACGCCCTCAACCGCGTGAGATTGTCGTGATCGAGCACGCTCAATGCCTCCAACATATGGCGGTCTTCCGCGTCATCGATCGGTCGGTGACAATCAATGTTCATCTCGGGATGAACGGGTCAGCGATCGTCTCATGGATGGAACACACGAAGCAGCGTTGCTATAGTTGCGGCAGAATCGATCTTCTCGAAAGCGGCCAACGCATTGACATCGCGAAGGTTCATCCGCTCTCGCTTCTCCAGCATCTCATGATCTGGTGGCATACTGGCCGCCGCTTCCGTCTGAAAGTTGAGCGTTCAATGTTGAATGTTGGACGTTGTGGAGGTCCCCGATGACCTACTTCTCCCGCCCGATCTTCACCTACCCGTTCAACTGGGCCGAGGCGCTCCAGAAAAGTTTCAGCTTCGATCTCCGCGAAATGCAGATCGGATTCGGCCTCGAAACCTATGCGGCCAAGCAACTCCACGTCGTGCGCGGATTCGAATTCTCGACCCTGGCCACGTGCCTGGGCGACATCGCCTGGCTGGAAGATTTCTTCAACCAACTCTACGGCCCGCTCACCGGCTTCTGGCTGCCGACCGATCAATCCGAGATGACCGTCAAGAACGTGGTCGATTCCACGCACTTCGATATCGTCGCGCAGGGACTTTCTGAAACGTGGACGGATGATCCTGCCGTTTATCTCTGGTTCACCAAGCTCGGCATCACGCCGCAGGCCGCCAAGATCACGGCGGTGACTGTGCCGGACGGATTTACCGAACGCGTGACCGTCGATGCGCCGGTAGCTCTTCCCCTCCTCGGAGGGGATACAGGGGTGGGTTCCGTAAAAGTCTCACGCCTCCTCTACGTCCGGCTCGCGGGCGACGAGGAACAGGCGGAGTTCATCACCGAGCAGTTCCAGCGCCGCACCATCCGCGTCGTCGAGTTACCCACCGAATACGTCTCCTGGGAAACGGGTGAACGCCCGGTGTTCCTCTACCACTTCCAGGTAAAGTTTCCGACCACCACCGACAACTGGTGGTACACCTCGTTTGCCGAGCCGCTCGTGGTCAGCGATGCGACCTGGCTGCCCGAGCCGATCACCCACGGCGAACTCAAGACCGGCCTCAAAGCCGACACCGAATCGCTGGAGATCGACTCCGTCCTATTCACTGGCAATCCGCTCGCGCAGTTCGTGCCGTTCACGCTCCCGTTCCCGCTGCAGGTCGAGATTCTCGAAACCACACTGCCGGGCCTCAGCTCGCCCGCGACGCTGTTTGCCGGCACAATCCAGTCGGTCGATGCCAAAGGCAATCGGCTCACCGCCAACTGCGTAAGCCTGATCGACGCCTTCGAGCGCAAGCTGCCTCGCCATGTGTTTCAAACGCGATGCAACTACGCGTTGTTCGAGCCGAACACCTGCAAGCTATCGCGCAGCGGATTCGCCATCACCGCCACCATCACCGCCATCGACGGCACCGATCCGACCATTGTCACCGTGTCGATCGGCTCGGACCTCGCCACGCATTGGTTCGCCGAGGGATGGATCGAGGTCGGCACCGGCAACACCGAGGAAATTCGCAGCGTCAAAGACTCGACCCGCATCGACGCCACGCACCAGCGATTGAATCTCACCCGGCCGCTGTTCGAGAACACGGTCGGCGCATCGCTCGTGGCGTTGCCCGGCTGCGACAAACGCAACGTCACCTGCCAGGAGAAATTCAACAACTTCGCCAACTTCGGCGGCATGCCCTATCTGCCGACCGACAACCAAATCGCCCACGTCGCCAACGTCAACCCCGCCCCGAGCACGAAGAAATGACCAGCACCCGCACCATCTACCGCCCATTCTTCAAGAAGATCGATCGGAAGCTCGCGTTGATCCGCGAAGCGCGCTCCTGGCTGCGAACCCCGTTTCGCGAACACTGCGCCATGAAGGGCGTCGGCTGCGATTGCGTTGGCTTCGCGCACGCCGTCTTCGTCTCCGTCCGTGCCGTCAATCCGATCCAGTTCCCGTCCTACGCGCTTGATGAGGGATCGCACAGCAACCAGTCGAAGCTCGAACGCGTCCTCATCGAGTCCGGCCTGTTCGCCGAGGTCTGGCACCGCGACGGTGGCGACGAACTCCCGCCCCTCATGCACGGCGATCTCCTCGGCTTCCACCTCGGGCGTTCCGTCCATCACATGGGGATATTGCTCGGCGCGCCACAATTTATCCATGCGCTCCAGAATTACGGCGTCATCGAATCGACCCTCAACGACTCCACATACCGCCGCGCTCTCGCCTCGGTCTGGCGTCGCATGGAACAACTCGAACGCTACAACGATTTCTCGCGAGCCGGTGTAGCCACGCCGCCTGCTCGCGTGCCGTCTACGGAGCTGCGAGGCGTGTTCCCGTCCGCCAGCACGTCACATAGTGACGTGGCTACACCGGAGGTCCGCGCATGAGCCGGCTCGACGATTTCATCGGCCTCGTGATCGACCTCGACCGCGAACGGATGGTTCGTCTGCGATTTGAAGCCGAACTCCACAGCCTCCGCGTCGCCCAGGTGAAACTCTTCTGCCAGCTCGTCGAAGCCGAAACCGCCCGCGACGTCGCGTTGCGGATGATCGGTCAACTGGTCCTCCAAAAACTCCAGCTCGAGGACCAGCTCCTCGCCCTCCAGTGCAAGCGCCCTGCCGTCCGCCGGTTGAAAGTTGGAAGTTCAAAGTTGAACGTTGAACGTTCAGGAGTTTCCGCGCCATGAGCTTCCTCGGCGGATCGACCAATTCCCTCGGACGCCCGAACACTCGGCTCTTCGGCATTGATCCATCCAATGCCGCCACGCACCAGGAAGCCCGGCCGATCCCGTACGTGGCCGGCAACCGCCGCCTCGGCGTGACCTGGCTTGCGGATGCCATCAATGTGCGGACGCGGAAATCGGGCGGCGGCAAATCGAAAGCCGGCGGTGGCGGCGCGAAGTATTTTGCCGACCTGATCTTTGCGGTCTGCCACGGACCCGTCGACCGCCTCGATGAGGTCTGGATGGACAACTATCGCGTCTGGGCCGGGCCCACGTCGCGCGGCTCAGAAGATTTCGTGTCGATCACCTTCAACCGCGGCAGCGGCCCGTGCCTCCTGCGGTTCTACTGGGGCACCGAGGCGCAGACCGTCGACGAGATTCTCGGGGCGAGCCCGCCGGCCATCGGCAAGGTCGCCCGCACCGAGTACAACCATCCCGGCTACCGCGGCCTCTGTTACGGCGTGATCGAACAATGCCCCCTCGGCACCGGCCGCGCCGCCGCCCCGCAGATCGAAGTCGTCGCCGGTCGCTGGCCGCAACCCACCGGCCTGACGGACACCAGCTACATTGATTCCGACATCAACCCGATGGCCGTATTGCTCGAATGGTGGACCAATAAACGTTTCGGCCTCGGCCTGTCCACCGACCTGCTCGATCTGACCGCGCTCAATGCCGTAGCCGCCGCCTGCACGACCGCCGGCTTCGGTCTCTCGCCGTTGGTGGACCGCCAACAACCCGCCCGCCAGATGTTCACCGAGTTGCTGCAATACTTCGACGCCTGGTTGCGCACCTGCGCCGGCACGCTCCAGGTCGGGGTCAATACGCCCCCTGACGATCCCGATGCGCTGCCGGAACTCGATGAATCGTCGCTCGCCGAGGAACCGGACCTGAAACCGGACGGCTGGCCGCAGACGGTCAATCGCACCACGGTCACGTACTCCAACCGCCTCCGCCACCATAAGGAATCCGCCGTCACGTGGATCGACAACGCCAACCTCCAGATTGTCGGTTCGCCCATCGAGCAGACACTCGCCCGGACGTGGATCACCAAAGCCTTCACCGCCCGACTCGCCGCCGCCGCCGCCGGTCAGGTTGCCGGCCTGCCAATGCTTAACGGCTCATTGAAAGCCCTTCGCAGTGCCGCTGCAACGTTGTTGCCCGGCGATTTGGTAAAACTCGCCTACGCCGATTACATCACGTCGGTCATCATGCGCCTCACCGAAAAAAATCTCGGCGTTGCCGAGTCCGCCGTGGTCGAGTTCAGTTTCACCGAGGACCGCTCCGCGCTCATGTCCGTCCTCTACACCTCGCCCGACGAAGTCTGGGCGCAGGAACAAGACCTCGAATCCGAGGCGATTCCCATCGCCAACTCGCGGATGCTCGAACTGCCGCGCAATCTTACCGACGACTACACCATCACCCTCAGCCCGCTCGCGTCCCGCGCCGACGTGGTCACCGATCTGTTCAACATCTTTCGCGCCCCCTCCGAGATCGGCAACTATAAGCAACTCGGCTCGGACCCCAATTTCGCCATCGCCGGCAGCGTCGCCGTCAATTACCCGGCGGCGACACTTGTCATCGACGACTTCGTCGGGATGCAGGTGGACCTCAGCCCGATCGACAGCGACGCATTGGTGAGCCTCGCCGAGAGTGACGCCCTGATCGAAACGATGTTGCTCTTCGTCGACGACGAGATCATGTCCGTCCGCGACGTGATTCCCGTCACATCCTCGCGCGTAAAACTCCTCGGCTTGGTCCGCGCCCGCCAAGACACCGTCCGCTCGGCCCACAACGTCGGCGCGGGCGTCCTGATTCTCCCGCGCGACCAACTCTACTCGTTGCGCAAAGGTTACTTCAGCAACGGCTCGACCCATTCGTTTAAGTATCAGCCGTCCGTTGCCGGCGCGCCGCTCGATATTTCCACTATCGACCCGTTGCCGCCGTACACCATCACCGCCCGCTCCCGCCGGCCGTTGCCACCTATAAGCATTGCCATCAATAGCGCAATCCCGAACCCTTTCGGGGCTGCCGCCTTCAATTCCGGTGACGACATCACGTTCGCTTGGCGTCTCACGAGTTGGGATCGTCCGATCTACGGCGACTGGTTTACCATGTGGGGCAACGCTTACGACGACAGCCACGTCAAAACCTACATCGAGATCTGGGCCACCACCGGCAGCCCGACAAAGCCGCAGCGAAAAATCACCGTCCAGGACGGCATCGAAAGCTACATCTACACCAACGCCCACCTTGTCAGCGACTTCGGCAGCGAGCCGACGCAGTTTCAGGTAAAAATCTGGTCCAGCCGCAACGGCTACCTCTCCACGCTCGAACAATCCTTCACCGTGAACAGGAACTAATTATGTCACTGCCCAACTACCGCGGTCGCCGCGCCATCGAAGGTTCCACCAACCCCGAGGTGGACGTCGAACAGAACGCCGAGATCAACGACGTCTCCTACGATCATCTCACGCCCGACTCCGCTTCCGCCGGGCCGCCCACGTCCGGCACGTTCGACCTCAATGCTTGGTGGCGCGACACCAACGGCATCCTCTGGCAATGCACCGTCGCCGGCACGCCCGGCACCTGGATCGCCATCGGCCCCCACGACAACCGCAACGTCGAAATGAGGGGAAATCTCACCGACAACCAACTCTGGGCGCTCCACCAACGCAGCTACTACCGCCTCATCACCGCCGTCGAAATCTGCATCGACGGCAACGCCCCCTCGGGCGGCTCATTCATCGTGCAGTTGCTGGTCGGCAGCGTCCTGATGTCCCAGCAATACTCCATCACTCCAGGCGGCACCCACGCCTTCGCTCCCGTCACCGGCAACGGCAATGGCGGATCCGGCAACGGCCTCGCCGTCCCCGCCAACACCACACTCCAAGCCAAAGTCATCACCGCGTCCGCCACCTCCGACGCCACCGTCACCATCATTTCCGCAACCCCATGAAAGGAATCCTCATGAAAAAACTTCTGAACACTTCACACTTGACACTGAAAACTCTCGCTGCCCTTTCCTCCTTCCTCCTTCTTACTTCATCTTTCGCCGCCAGCATCAAATATCCGATCACCGTGATTTCTGGCGGCGTCACCGGCTACGTCGACACCATCATCCTGCCGACCGGCCTCGCGGTAAGTAATCTCCCCGGCGGCGGCTCCATGCTCGTCGCCACCGGACTTTCCACCACCGCCGGCAGCGGTGGCGCCGCCAACTTCTCCACCACCAGCAACTACGCCACCAACGCCGGCACCGCCACGTTCGCCTCCAATTCGGGCAGCCTCAACGGCCTCCCCGCCTCCAGCTACGCCACCAATTTCGTCGGACTGACGTTCTATGTCCGCAAGGAAGGCAAGGACACCAATACCGGCGCCAAAGAAAACGACCCGCTCCTGACCCTCTCCAATGCCGTCAGCCGCACCACGTCCAACGTCAACCCGATCACCACCTATTCCTTCGGCAGCCTCAGCACCGCCAATCTGACCAACAAAACTTTCACGTTCAACGGCACCACCCTCACCTGGCTCGGCACCACCAACGCCGCCAACCAAATCCTCATCACCTCCACGGGCACCACCCAACAAAAAATCCGCTCCAACCTCACCAACCTCATGATCTCCGTGAGCAACAACATCTCCTTGCCCGGTGCCACCCTGGCCGTTTCCACCACGCCTTCATTCATCATCGTTGCCAACACCGGCGTCACATACGCCGTGAGTAATGACATGACCAGCTACATGACCTCCTCCTCCAACACCGCCGTCACCGTCTCCAACCTCGGCCCCGCCCAAATCTTCGTCGGCCCCGGCACCTTCCTCGAACCCGCCCTGACTCTCCCGCCCCAAGTCAACCTCATCGGCGCAGGGATGAACTCGACTATTATTACAAACGCCGGAACGAACCCCGGTCTCACCATGACCGCCTCAAATGTGCTCTCTGATTTGGCCATTACCGAGCCAGCCGCAGGAGGGCAGGCAATAACTGTCGGCTATGATTGCATCTTGAAATGGGTCAGAGGGTATTCTCCGGAGGACGGGCCAATTGGAGGCGGCGGAAACATCACCGTTGATCACTGTATTTTTACCAGCAAGGGAGATTGCTTTGGGGCGAGCCCTTCAGGATTTGGAGTGCTGAGCATTTCGGACAGCGAATTTCACAGCATTGGGCCTCAAGATGGCTATGCGGGCGGCGCGGGCGCACGCGGCAATGGCGTTCGCATCAACGGGCCTGCGGTCCTAAAGAACTGCCTCTTCGACGCAGGCGGCAATCAGTACAACGCCGCTGTCTATACAGCGGATGGCGGAGCATTGACGAACAGTTTGGGCGTCACCAACACGATCAATCTCTACCGCTGCACGCTCCTAATTTCCAACAACGTGAATTCTGTCGCGATCTCGAATGATGCCAACTGTATCGTCACCGAGTACGGATGTGATTACGACCACCAACACGTTGTCGGACCTCTGCTGCACGGCATCGGTCCTTACACCATCGCCATCAACGCAACATCTGATTCCGGTGGCGTCGTAACCGGCGTGTATCCCGCCGGTAAGGCGATCCTCAATGCGAACTTTTTCCCAACGAACGCCGCCGGCCGTTATGCCTTTGCCAACTCATTCTCAGGCACGAACACCGTCACATTTACGGTTTACACGAACGGGGCGGCATGCGCCGCATGCGCTGTGGTTGGACCTTCAACGGGATACGAACAATGACCATGTCATTCGGGCTTCAGATCGACTCGACATCGAAAGATGAACGGCTTCGGGATTCGCCTTCATGGAGTCGATCTCGCCGGCGGGAATTGAAACACGTCCCGGGTGCCGGCAAAAGGCAAAACTGAAAGCAGCGGGCGCGCGCGATGCAAAACACCGCCACGTCGCCGCGCCCGAAACGGATACACCGTTCTGCAAACGCTATCGGGCCGCTTGTCGTTGCTGCCGGCGGAGGGCCCGGAGATGACCGTAGCCGACGAGTTTGCGGCGCTGTTCGTCCCATAGGCGGAAGGTGAACGATTTGAAGCTGGAGATCAGCGTGACGGGTGGCACGGTCTGAAACAGCGGCTCCGCCTTGTGGCATTTCTCCAGATTGTAATTGGGAATCCGCGGGCTCAAGTGATGAATGTGGTGAAACCCGATGTTGCCCGAGAACCATTGCAGCATCTTCGGCAGCTTGTAGAACGAACTGCCCTGCAGCGCCGCCAGGGTGTAATCCCAGTCTTCGCGCCGTTCCCAGTACACGCCCTCGAATTGATGCTGCACGTAAAACAGCCATACGCCCACGGAACCGGCGATCGCCACCACCGACACCTGAATCACCAGATACGCTTTCCACCCGAAAGCCATGCTCATGGCCACGGCCACCCCCAACAGCGCCAGGTTCGTCCAATACACCGAATGCCGCTCCCGCTTGCTCGCCTTCACGTAGGCAAACCGATGCTTGACCGTGAACAAGACCAAGGGCGCAATCACGAACAGGATGACCGGGTTGCGCGCCAACCGATACGCGAACCGCTTCCACCGCGACGATTCCAGGTATTCCTGCACCGTCAACGTCCAGACATCGCCCTTGCCGCGTCGGTCCAAATCCCCCGAGCTCGCATGATGCACCGCGTGTTCCCACCGCCACAGGTAATACGGCGTGAGCGTCAAGACACTCGTGATCATCCCCCACACGTCATTGGCTTTGCGCGATTTGAAAAACGAACCGTGCCCGCAATCATGAAAAATGATGAAGATGCGCACCAGGAAGCCGGCCGCCAGGATCATCAGCGGCACCGTCAGCCAATACGAAATCGCCAGGCTGCGGTACATCAGATACCACAGCACCGCGTACGGAACGATGGAGTTGACGATCTGCCACGTGCTGCGCCACACCGTCGGCACTTGGTACTTCGCCACGACGTCCTTCCAAGGTGTCGTCTCCGCTTGACGCACGCTGTCCGCAAATACTGGTTGCTCGATCATTGGCTCCGCCTTTCCTCCTGGCGCAAATCACCTGCCCAAGCCGGAACGAGGGGTATCTGCGACCACCACACTATACGCCCTAATGCTCCTGTCGGCAACAACCAAAGAGGAGAACGTTTGCGCTCGAATGCCTCGTGACACAGCGCGCACCGTTCATCTCGCCACGAATACGCGCCGGCGGCGAGTGCGAGCAGGTACTCCCTCCACCCTATCGCTCCGCCCGTCGCATTTCGCCCATGCCGACCAACTGCGCTTCACGCCGCTCCCATCGCAAAGAGATTCAGATTGGCTCCGCCCGTTAAACGATTTGCGAACCCTGAGGCTCCAGGTTCTCAGACAGTGGCCCGGGTCACGGATCGTGCGGACTCGTCACACTTGCAGGCGCACGGTAAGCGCGTCCTGCCCGGTAGAGTTCCAGCCGAGTTTCGATCTCGCTGACTACCTGCAGTTGCCCGGCAGAGCGAGCCAGCTCAATGGCTTTCCCGGCAGTGGCGACGGCATCGTTGAATCGGCCGGCGGCGGCGTAGGCAGCGGCCAAGGTGTCGAGATACGCTGCCACTCGATTGTTTGTGAGTTCGCAAGCCCACTCCGCCAGAGTCACCGCCCGAACCGGGTCGCCGCCGTCCGCCGGCGCAAGCGTCGCGAGTAGCCACGCTAGATTAGTCTCCGCCTCGGCGTAATCGGGCTTGATCCGTAGCGCGTGTTCGAAATGCTCTATCGCTTCCGGTATCCTACCCGCCAGCCCCAAGGCGATCCCTAGATTGTAGTGCGCCTCGGCGTAATCCGGCTTGATCCGCAGGGCCTGCTGCAAATGCTCCATCGCTTCCGGTATCCTGCCCGCCTGCCCCAAGGCAATCCCCAATCTGTCGTGCGCCTCGGCGTAATCGGGCTTGATCCGCAGGGCCTGCTGCAAATGCTCCATCGCTTCCGTTATCCTGCCCGCCAGCCACAAGGCGGTCCCCAGATTGTAGTGCGCCTCGGCAAAATCGGGCTTGATCCGTAGCGCATGCTCCCAATGCTCTATCGCTTCCGGCATCCTGCCCGATTCCATCAAGACCGTCGCGAGATTGTTGTGCGACTTGGCGTAATCCGGCTTGATCCGTAACGCCTGTTCATAGTGCCCAATGGCATCCGGCATCCTGCCCAATTCCCTCAAGGCATTCCCGAGATTGTCGTGAGCCTCGGCATAGTCCGGCGTGATCCGTAGCGCCTGTTCATAGTGCCCAATGGCATCCAGCATCCTGCCCGAGTCCATCAAGGCATTCCCGAGGTTGTAGTGCGCCTCGGCATAATCGGGCTTGAGACGCAGCGCGCGCTCGAAATGCGCGGCCGCCTCGGTCGGTTTGCCAGCTTCCAATAGTTCCATGCCCAGTTCGTTCTGTGTGTAGGGATAATGCTCAAGGGGCACGAGCAGGTTGAACGCCACCGAGAAGCCCAGCAGCAGGCCC
>Ga0187861_10001113_pt1 | contig 28785 bp, 33 predicted proteins | sample June2016WEW_10_1_3_FD_132986 | JGI IMG/M metagenome (GOLD analysis project Ga0187861, IMG submission 132986) | Peatland microbial communities from SPRUCE experiment site at the Marcell Experimental Forest, Minnesota, USA - June2016WEW_10_100 | ecosystem: Environmental > Terrestrial > Soil >...
ATTCACAAATAACAACTTCAATGGAACAGGTTATTTCAACACTTCAGGACAGGTGAACGGCTCAACAGTTTATGCTTCTGGTTTGAACTTGACAATACCTTATTTGTTGGCAACAAACAATACTTTTGCTCAGTTGACGGTTTTGAATAATGGAACATACTCAAACGTATTAGCGCAAACATTGGCAACAAACAATACGTTTGCACAATTGACGACATTAAACAACGGAACATATGCTAACTGGGCTCAATTAGCTAATGGAACAATGGTTAATTTCACGATTTTAAATAATGGAACATATTCAAACGTATTAGCGCAAACATTGGCAACAAACAACACGTTTGCACAGCTGACAACATTAAACAATGGAACATATGCTAACTGGGCTCAACTAGCTAATGGTAGTGTTGCATGGTATCAATTCACAAATAACAATTTCAATGGAACAGGATATTTCAACACTTCAGGACAAGTTAATGGTTCAACAGTTTATGCTTCTGGTTTGAACTTGACAATACCTTATTTGTTGGCAACAAACAATACTTTTGCACAGTTATCACAACTAAATAACGGGACTTATATTGTTCAATCGGCATTAAACAATGGAACTTATGTGATAGCTTCTGTTCTGAATAATGGTTCTTATTTCAACACGGCTTCAAACATAACAGGAGTTGGAACTGCAAACTACATTCCAATGTGGACTTCTGCAAGCAATTTGAATAATTCAGGAATATACCAGAATGGCGGCAACGTCGGAATAGGAACGGCGAGCCCAGATTACCCACTAACAGTTAAAGCCAGCGGAAAAACAAATAGTTTTATTGCTGATTTCAATAACGGCAATAATCAAGGATTATTTGTAGGAAATGCAGGAACAGGGGGAGGTTTGAGCATGCCTGCAAATACCACTTTTATAGGTGCTGATTTCGTTAATCCTCTTGGTTCTTATGGACCTTTTGCAATTCAAACAAGCGAACTTCCAAGAATCTTTATAGATACCTCAGGCAACGTTGGAATTGGAACAACAACTCCGACTCAATTATTGAATGTATTTGGAGATGCAAATATAACAGGAACAATATACACAAACTTCAACCAGAATTTAACAATTCCTTACCTTTTAACTACAAATAATACTTTTGCTTTGAATTCTATATTGAACAATGGAACATATATAATTGCTTCTGTTCTAAATAATGGAAGTTACTTTAATACAGCTTCAGGCTCAATTACAGGAGCTGGAACATTAAATTATATTCCTATGTGGAATGGAACAACTTCATTGAGCAATTCCGCAATTTATCAGTTAGGAAGTAATGTTGGAATTGGAACGGCGAATCCTTTAACAAATTTGGATATTGGAAGTTTAACAATTACAAATCAAGCAACAAATCACGGACTTTTGTTAATTAGGGACGGGGGGACAAACGGTCCTGAAGCTTTAAATGGTATAGAATTTCAGCAAACATCAACAGCCTATGGAACAAAATTATATGAAGACAACACCAATGATTTATTTGGAATTGCTACCCGTTATAATTCTGCTTCTTGGAGTTCAAATATAGTTATACAAAAATCAACAGGCAACGTCGGAATTGGAACGACAAGTCCGAATGCGAAATTAACGGTTAGCGCAGACGGGCAATTTGGAGATGATTTGTCAGTTGGGAAAAATGTTGATGCTGCCAAGAATATTTATTTAGATAGTAATTCAAACAGCAGGATAGCTTTACAGCATTCAGGAACAAGAGAATGGAGCATAGTAAATCTTGGAACAGACAGCGACAAACTTTATTTTATTGATGCTTCTAACAATAATGTGATGGTTATTCAGCAGGGCGGCAACGTCGGAATTGGAACGACGACACCAAGTGAAAAATTAGAAATTAATGGAAATGTTTTAAATAATGGTGGTAGCTTTATGAGAATAAATGGAACAGGAACAGGTGCAGGATATTATCAAGTAATGAATACGGGAGGAAATACTCTTTTTGGAACAAATGGAGCAAGTGCAGGACTATTAACAGGGTCTGAAAATTATGCAGGTATTCTAAGAACATTCGGAGCAACTTCATTAAATTTCGGAACAAATGATGCTGTCCGTATGGTAATAAATGGTTCAACAGGCAACGTCGGAATAGGAACAACAAGTCCAGCAACAAAGTTGAGTATTTTAGGCACAGGCACAACAGCAATAACAATAAATGGAGATAATTCTAATATTAATTTGTGGTCTAATAGTACAAACGCTGCTCAACGAAATTGGACTATCTCTCAAAGTAACCTAGATTATGGTGATTTTGGATTGTATCAAGGAAATGCATTAGGTAATGACCCAATTGGTGGCGGTACTGCAAGATTGTATATTAAAAATAACGGCAACGTCGGAATTGGAACAACGACACCACAGAATGTTTTGAATGTTTTGGGAGATGCAAATGTAACTGGGACGTTGTATGCGGGAACTTTTTCTGGAGCAGGAACAAGCTTGACAGGAACAGCATCAAGCTTGACAGCAGGAACAGCTTCAGCTTTAGCTTCAACATCACAATGTTCTGCTGGTCAGGGTGCAACAGGAATTTCCACATCAGGTGCAGCACAAGGATGTACAACATACTTACAGAGTTATACAGAGACAGATCCAAAGTGGACTGCAAATTATAGCGGTACAACAACAATTCCCGGAACATGGACATTTAGTAACACTGTAACCGCATCAAAATTCACCAACACTGGTGGTGTGTATGACCCAGCATATAATATAGATAACACAACTTATGCGACATACGCTCCTTCAATAAATGGAGTAAAGGAAGAAGTTTCTGACACAATTGAGTTGAACGGGACAAACAACACTTATGTGATTGATTTCAGCAAACTTCAGAAAAGCAGTGACTTATGGCTGTTCTACCAACTGACTGACTTCGGAACAAACTGGACAAATTTGCAGGTAATGCTTTCACCCGGATTCGACGGAAATACTTGGTATACAAAAGACCCAGTAAAGAATACATTGACAATACATGGCAGTTCACCAGGTGAAGTTTCATACAGATTAACTGCAACCAGAATGGATTATCAAAACTGGCCAAACTTAATGAACCAAACAAAAGATATTCCTCTTACTAATTTGACATCAAAGAAATGAATAGATATTTATTCCCCCTTTTTAGTAATAACACTCACAAGATTTAAATAGCAAAATATTTATGTTTTTACAGGTTAAAATGGCAATGAAAAATGGTTTAGTTAGAAAGTTGATGAACGGAGTCTATGCTTTTTCAACAGCTGGCGTTTTAGGATTTGCTGCCTTAACTAGTGGAGTTTCTGGTTGCAGCGGCGATAAGGTTATTGGTCCTGATTCACAGCCACCTGCACAAAAAATCTCACAGACAGCTACAGTCTTTAATAATATAGGAATAAATTATACAGCAACACTTGAAAATCTTACTTCTGCAACAAGAAAAACTTTCAGGAATGATACTTTAATTGACACAAAGACAATAACAGGTCCTGGTGTTTATTCTGAATCTCTTCCCCAGAATTTCAAGGGACAAACATGTTTTACACTTGAAGCGCCAAATGTTCAGACAAATAAAGTTTGCGCAACTATTGCTGATTTTGCCCCAGTAGTTTATGCAACAATACCAAAACTTTATACAAGAGACACTGTCATAGCTACAATTGACAGTGTTGTTGATATAAATCCAGAAGATAATCCTTCTACAGTTACAGGAGTTACTTCATTGGATGGAAAAGTTCACCCAACACTAATAGATAATAGCCATATACGACTTGTCTCTAGTGATTCTATGGGAAGTTATTCACTTGAAACACAAGTAAGAACAGCAACGGGAACTGCAAATCAGGCAGTTATTACAAATATTGTTAGCCCTGATGTCATTGCTTTTTCAAGTATTATTCCAGGCACAGGTAACAATCCTCCTGCAGAAGGTCCCCAAATTTATACAATGGCATTAGATGGAACAGGATTAACAAAACTGACAAGCGGGATAGCGAATATTTCTTCTGAATGGTCCTCTGATGGTATGCAAATTGTTTATCAAAATTCTGGAAATGGGCTTTATAATATTTATATTATGAATGCTAATGGAAACCATAATGGACCAATACCAAGAATACCAAGCACCTTAAACTTAGACTTGATGAATCCATCACTATCTCCTAATGGAAAAGAAATAGTTTTTGCATATGATGATTACTCAAATGCTACTGGTACGGGGACTGTTCAGGGAATAGGAAAATTCAATCTAGATGGAACAGGATTTGTTTCTTTAATGTCTGAGCCTTACTCTGGCCATCCACCAGGAAATCCAAAATTTTCGCCCAATGGAACAATGATCTCTTTTGAAGATTTTTTTCATTATGGAAATTATGAAATATTAGTTATTGATTCAGCAGGAAGAAACAGTAACAATCCAACTAATCTTACAAATAACCCTGGAACAGATACAGAAGCAAGATGGCTTCCAGATGGTTCTGGATTAGTTTATGTTTCTGATAGAACCAATCCAAATTTTGATGTGTATGAACAGAAATTTCAGGGTAATGCTAGAAACATAACAACTACTGGAGCACTTGCCCCTGATATATCACCTGATGGGAAAAAAATTATTTTTGCTAGACCAAACACTCCTTATCTTTATCTACAAAACTTTGATGGAACAGGACCTGTAGACTCAGTTAAAACTGTGGGGTATGCTGGATTTCCTTCATTTAGGCCAAGGGTTAGGTAACATAAATAAATATTTATAAATATCAAAACCCATTACTTTCTAATGGATGAAAAGAGAGGTTTATCTGAGATTATTGCTACTCTTATAATTATTCTTATAACTTTAGTTGCTATTGGAATAATTTGGGTTGTAATTAATGGAATTTTAAAAACCGGCACACAGCAGATTGCAAACAGTCAAAATAATGTTGATTTACAGATAACAAAAGTTCAGGTTGCATCAAACAATATTACAGTAAGTGTTTATGTAAAAAGAAATTCAGGACAAGGAAACTTTATTGCAATGGATTTTATTTTTAATAATGGTACTGACACAGAAATTATAAGAGAAAATCAAACAATACCTCAATTAGGGCAACAAAGCTTTAGTTTCATACTATCTAAACTGCCTGTAAATACTCTTAAAAGCGTATCTGTTGCCCCTGTTTTCCAATCAGGTAGCACAGAATCTGTAGGAAATCCTACAAGCACATTTGATGTTTCGAAAATTGTTGCAAGTGTTGGAGCACCATTAATAACTGGCTTTGAAGCAATGGGATTTGGGGGGATGAAAGAAGTTGATTACAATATTTCAAATGGAAATCCTGTAACATATCCTGAATTCAAGAATTTTACAGTTAATCCTTTAGATGTTTCGGTTGGACAAAATCAAACATTTAGCGTAACTGTTTATTCTCCAAATAATGTTACAAATGTCACTTCATTCACCCAACTAGACCATGACAATCTGAGTTTGAATTTTGTAAAATTTTCTGATGATGGAATTGGAAATTCTATTTGGAATGTAACTTGGACAGCTTATGATACACATGGAACAACATATAGTACAAATGTAACTGCTATTGATTCCGCAGGAAATCAAAATAGTATAAATATGGAATGGACAGATACGACAGATTGCAATAACGTGATACCTTTAAGCGCGCAAGGTAGTCCTTATCCTTTGTATTCTAATTGTGTTGTTGGTAGTGGCGAGGCTGGGGGGCTTACAGGAGCAAGACTTACAATCACTTCAGGAATTACTGTTACAGTAACTGCTGGGACATTAGTAACAAATGGATTTACTCTTTCAGGTGGTCACATAGCTTTAGCTTCAGGTGCAACTATTAGAACAACAGGATATCTTTATTATTTTGATTCTGATAATGATGGATATGCAGACAATGCAACAGGGATATATAGCGCAACAACAAAAGGGGCTGGTTATGTTCTTGCTTCTCCTAGCGTCCATGCCCTAACCGACTGCAATCCTACTAATCCAAATGAAAATACTCTACAAACAGGTTACATAGATGCTGATGGAGATGGTTATCCCGGAACAGCTGTTTCAAATGCTTGTCTTCCTGCAAATACAGTCTATCCATCTTCAACAGATTGTTTTGATAGCAATGCTAATGCTCGCCCTAATCAAACTGGCTGGTTTACTACTGATCGTGGTGATGGCTCATATGATTACGATTGTAATAGCGGAAGTACTCCAGAGACTCTTTCTGGTACTGGTTCGATGCCAGGAAATGGAAAATGTGATGACAATAGTCACGCGGCATGTGATAATATTTACCCTGATGGTGTAGCTGGTTTTGCAACTATTACTACTTGCGGGCAGAATGGTACTTGGATTGTTCCCGGTCTTGTTTGTGGAGACATAAGTTGTTCAAATTATTCGAAACAAGCTGTCTGCTCTAACGCTCCAACTTTAGAATACACAAACCAGACAGGTGTATGTGATACTAATAGTGGCAACCCATGTGACAATCTTTATCCTAATGGAAAAGTTGGGTTTATTGGTGCAAAACCCAGTGTTGGTTCAACTGGTACTTATGTTTCTGACCCAGGCCTCAAGTGTGCTGATCCTGTTCAAAACTGTGTATACGGAACAGTAACCCAAGCTGTTCATTAATTTAGTTTAATATGCCAAGAAAAAAATCAAATGATTTTTTTGTTATTAAAAAAAGTATTTTTTTAGTTTTTCTCTGCCTTTTACTTTTAATTTTTATCTTTTTTGTTTTGAGCAGACAAAATTATTTAATAAAAAATATTAATCAATCATTATTAAAATTATCAGGAAACAATGTTCAGAGCAATTGGCCAGTCTATCAAAATGAATCTGAAATTAATATTCCAAGCAATTGGACAACTTATCAAGATAAAAGATATGAATTTGAATTAAGGATTCCTCCAGGATGGACTGAAAAGAATTTTCAACAATTAACACCAAATCAATATTATTTTGCAATTCAGGCACCTGATTCTGCGACAGCTAATGTAAAACCATTTGAAAAACAAAATCTAGGGGTAATAGTACAGATTTTTGAACCATCTCTTTTCAATAGCACTGAAGATAGAACTTGCGAAAAAGTATATACTGGAGATCAAAAAAACTGCATTACACAGTATATTTACATTGGTAATGGTATAAAAGCCATAGAAAAAACATACCAAGTGCCTGATTTAGGCTACACTAACATTACTGCGAAAGACATTGATTTTGTTCAAAACAACACGTTTTTTCATTTTTATACCTCTTCTTATTCTTATGGCGAACCAATTCAAAATTTATCCAATAAAGAGTTATACCTTGATGAAATTATGTCTACTTTTAAGTTTGTTTCTACTTAATTATAAATTAAGGCTGTTTTTTCTAAATCATGATTAACTTTATTAATGATTTTTGATTAAAGATAGTATGAAAAGAGATGAAATAAAGACGACAGAATTAAAGTTCATTTTTTTACTAATTTTTTCTCTTTTTTTAATAATAATATTTTATTCACAACAAATTCGTGCGGATGTTATTTCAATCAATGCAGGCGGAGACAACAACACAGCAGTCACGCCGAGCAATTATATTGAAAACTTTTTTAGTGGGATAGAGAATGCTGTGGGGATAACACCACCTCCACCACCACCTCCACCACCTCCAGGAGGAGGCGGAGGAGGAGCACCACCTGCAAACATATCCTTGAATCCAAGCGAATTTAACATAAATCTTGCAGTAAATACAACTACAGAAAGAACAATAACTGTAACAAATACAGGAACAACCCCTGTTACTGTATTTGCAAGCTCAAATCTGCCGGATCATATAATACTTAATCCAACAAACCTGACAATTGCTGTTGGCCAATCTGCGACAGTTAAAGCCACTTTTGTTGCCTCGAGCAAGCCAGGAATTTACACAGGAATTATTACAATTGGAGGAATGCCTGTTCTTGTCTCAATTAATGTAAAAACAACCTTCTTGCTTTTTGATTCGAACATTGTTGTATTGAATCCAAATTATCAAGTCCAGCAAGGTGACCAATTATTGACGCAGGTTACACTAATTCCATTAGGCAGCCAGGAAAATACAGATGTAACACTTGTTTTCACAATAAGAGACTACAATAGCAAAATATTCCTTACAAAATCAGAGACAATGATGATTAACAAGCTGACAACAATAGACAGAAACTTTGACACGGGAACATTGCCTCCTGGTAAATATGTTGTAGGATTGCAGCTTACATATGGAACATCTGTTGCCCCATCAAGCGCACATTTCGAAGTCACGAAGAAAAAATCAACGATAGTAAGCACAATAATCCTTTACTTAATACTATTGATATTGTTAATAATGATACTCATCTTGATAATCTTAATCTGGAGAAGAATTAAGAAGATGAGGGAAGAGGAAATAGCAAGGGGAGCAGAATTTAGTGCCTAATGATAAATTTTAATACCTTTATTACTAAAAAACAAACATGTTAATCGGACTTGTAGGAAAGCCATCGAGTGGGAAATCAACATTCTTCAAAGCAGCGACGCTGGCAGAAGTTGACATTGCCCCATATCCCTTCACGACAATAAAGCCGAATCATGGAGTTGGATATGTAAAAGTTGATTGCATTGACAAAGAGCTTGGAGTTCAGTGTCAGCCAAACCATGGATTCTGCATAAACGGAAATAGATTTGTGCCTGTTGATTTGATGGATGTTGCAGGCCTTGTTCCTGGAGCAAGCGAAGGAAAAGGGCTTGGAAACCAGTTTCTTGATGATCTAAGGCAGGCAGATGTTTTCATTCATATTCTTGATGCTTCTGGAACAACAGATGAGGAAGGAAAACCTGTTGAAGCGCATGACCCTGCAAAAGATATTATGTTTTTGGAAAATGAGCTGAACAGGTGGTTTTACAACATACTGGTTAAGGCATGGAAAAGCTTTGCAAGAAAAGTTGAGCAAGAGGAAGGAGGAAGTTTTTCAGAAGCTATTGCAAAACAATTCTCTGGATTGAAAGTAACAGAGACACAAGTAAAGAAAGTTTTGCTGAGAATGAAGAATCTTCCAGAGCAACCGACAAAATGGACAGAGGATCATTTGTTCTGGTTTGCGTCTGAATTAAGGACAGAAAGCAAGCCCACAATAATTGCCGCAAACAAAATCGACCTGGAAAAAGCAAATTCAAACTATATTCTTTTGAAAATGAAATTTCCTGGATTGATGATAATTCCGTGCTCTGCTGATTCAGAGCTTGCCTTGAGGGAAGCTGCTAAATCTGGATTAATTAATTATATTCCTGGAGAAAAAACATTTGAAGTAAAAAAGGAATTAACTCCAGGACAGAAAGAAGCTTTAGACAAAATTAAAGCAAATGTCCTTGACAAATTTCCAGAGGGAACAGGTGTTCAAGCAATTTTGAATCATGCTGTATTTGACCTTTTGAAGTATATTGCAATTTTCCCTGCAGGAGCTACAAAGCTTGCAGACAGCAAGGGAAGAATTCTGCCAGACTGCTTTCTTTTGCCACATGGCTCAACTGCCCTTGATTTTGCATTCTATCTGCACACAGATTTCGGGAATAATTTCATAAAAGCCATTGATGCAAGAACAAAAAAGGCAATTGGAAAGAATTACGAGCTGAAAAATAGGGATGCACTTGAAATAGTTACCAAGTAATCTTGCTTAAATTTACTGCCTTAGAAATCTTACAAACTTGTATATAAAAATAGGAGGAAGAATTATTAAAAGCCCTGCTGTCATAAAAAATATCTGTATCCCGTTTACTATTTCCTTGAATACCATGAAAAAGAGCAAATTTTCTGATATTTAACCTTTTCTGTCTGGAACCCAAGAGAAATTTATAAATCCAGATATCTTATTTAAAGAATAATGAAATTGAAGCACGTTTTCAAAAAAGGAAGAGAGGTTACAACAAGGGAAGGCAGCTTTGTCATAAAACTAGCGAAAAAAATTGCTTCTGACATAAAACAATTCTGCAAAAAAATTGAAATTGGGGGAAGCATAAGAAGAAAATCAAAAAATCCTACAGATATTGACATAATCCTTATACCAAAGAATGAAGGAAGCAAGAAAGAAATAGAGGAAGTTTTGTCAAGGAAAGGGAAAAGAGTTTTGGGTGGAGAGCAAAAAGCTTATTTTAAGATAGATGGAGTTGAAACAGAGATTTATTACACGACTCCTGAAGAATGGGGTGCTGCTTTAATGGCCTATTCAAGTCCTTTTGGTGCTAGCATTGGCCTTCGTGTCATTGCAAGGGCAAAAGGATTCAAATTAAACCAGCATGGACTTTTCAAACACGGAAAAATGGTCGCTGGAAGAACAGAAGAGGAAATTTACAAGGTGCTTGGAAGACCCTGGAAACCTCCGGAGAAGAGATAAATTAAAATGAAATATGAACCAGCACCAGATTTGCAGAGAATAGCAGAAGAAATATCAAAGCTGCTTTTTCCTCATGTTCACATTGACAGAATGAGATGTTTTAGGAGCTATGGAACCAGCTCAAAAGGAACAATTGCAAGATGCCATACTGTTGGAAAGCTTTTGCAGCGTGCGATGAATGTAGAAGCTTTTTATGCCCTTGAATTTATTTCAGAGCGATTTGATAAGCTGTCAGAAGAGGAAAAAATAAAGACAATAATTCATGAATTAATGCATATTCCACAGACTTTTGGCGGCGGATTCAGAAATCATGATCACGTTTGCGAAAGAAACGTAAATCGATGTTACAATGAATACAAAGAAAAGAAAAAAATGGCTGAAGAAACAGATTTTTTGAAAATAAAGGAGTTAAAATGGAAAAATGAGGATAATGTTAAACAACTCAAAAACATAAGAAAAAATGCAAGTAAAAGTTGGTTTTCAATATAAAAAAAAGAAGTTTTCTTTTAGCGCAAGGAAATGCAGTGAACTTGGAAAAGTTATTGGTTTGATGTTTTCCCGACGTGAAAATGCAAAAATACTTTTGTTCGAATTTAGTAAACCTGTCAGATTTAGCATTCATTCTCTGTTTGTTTTCTTTCCCTTTGTAGCTATATGGCTTGATGAAAACGGCAGAGTTATACAAATCAAGACAATAAAACCATTTACCTTGTCAGTAAGACCAAGAAAATCGTACAAAAAGCTGCTGGAAATACCGATAAACAAAAAAGAACAGCAAAAATTGCAATTCTTCGTCGGTAATTAGAAAGATTTAAATACAGAATTCGGCTTTATTAAATTAGATACTAAAAATATCTAAAAAGGAGGTGCTAAATGGGAAAAGTACTTGTAAGGAATGCAATCAAAAGAAAGCCAGGATATCTTTACTATGTAGATGGAAAGGGAAATGTATGTGAAGCAAAAATGGCTAGAGGCGGTAAGAGAAAGAAAAGAAGATAGACCTCCAAATTTATTATTTTTATTTAACTTTATTGCGTTTAAATATTTCTAAGAATCAAATTTTAAAGAGCATTAACTACTAGGCTCTCTAATTTCTGTCCAAAATCAGTTGGAATCTGCATGCCATCCATTCTTTTGTATTTGTAAGAATCTATTCTGTAATAAACTACCATCATTTGCCCGTGGATATTGTGCAATCCCAAATCAGAAGCTTTTATTTCATCAGGCAAATAAACAGCCTTCTTTATTGCCTTGCCCCCTGCCTTTGTTTTTACATGAACACTTGCAACTATTCCTCTGTCTTTTGTATCTCTGAAGATAACTTTTGCGTCATAAATTCTCTTATTCTCCATATAAAACCCAAAATTCATGAATTTTATAAATATACTTTTACTGAAACATATATGATAATTTTAGGCATTGAAAGCACTGCACACACTTTCGGTATTGGAATTGTAAGAAATGGCAAAATTATTGCAAATGCAAAGAAAACTTATACAACGGAAAAGGGCGGAATTATTCCAATGGAAGCTGCAAAACATCACCAGCAACACAAGGAAGAGATTTATTCAGAGGCATTATCCAACGCAGGAATAAAAGAAGAAGATATCGACGCTCTTGCAATCTCGCATGGGCCTGGCCTTTCTCCATGCCTTCTTCAGGGAATGCATTTTGCAAAAGAGCTTTCTGAAAAACTGAAAAAACCGGTTGTGCCTGTCAATCATTGCATTGCTCATCTGGAAATAGGGAGAACAACAGGAGCAAAAGATCCTGTAATGCTTTATGCTTCCGGAGCAAACACACAGATAATTGCATATGCATCTGGAAAATTCCGTGTCTTTGGTGAAACTCTTGACATCGGAATTGGCAATTTTATTGATACATTTGCCCGTTATGCAGGAATTGGATTTCCAGGAGGACCGAAAATCGAAAAACTTGCACTTGAAGGAAAAGAATTAATCAAACTTCCTTACAAAGTAAAGGGAATGGACATTGCGCTTTCAGGAATACTTACAAACTTGAAACAAAAACTTGAATCAGGAAAATACAAGCTTTCTGATTTGTCTTTTTCCCTTCAGGAACAAGCATTTCCTATGCTTGTTGAAACTTCTGAACGTGCTTTGGCACATACAGGAAAAAAAGAGCTTTTGCTTGGAGGAGGAGTTGCATGCAACAAAAGGCTTCAGGAAATGTGCAAAATAATGTGCAAAGAACGAGGAGCAGAATTTTTCTGCCCTGAAAATTCTGTTCTTACTGATAATGGAGCAATGATTGCTTATCTTGGAGAAATTATGTTCAAATCAGGAATAAAAATCGAGGGAAAAAAGCTCAAGGAACTTGACATAAAACCAAGGCAAAGAACAGATGACGTTGAAGTTACATGGAGATAAATTATCTAAAAAGATTTAAAAAGCTATTTTTTCTCACTAAATAATCCGATGAGCGAAAGTGAGGATAATTTCTTTCGTTTTAATTGGAAACAACAAAATGGATGTTTACAGCATAATCGAAAAAGCAAGAAAGACAGGAAAAGTCGAGAAAGGAACAAATGAAGTTACAAAAGCAATAGAAAGAGGAACCGCAAAACTTGTCGTTTATGCAGCAGACGTTTCTCCAAAAGAAATAATTCAGCATATTCCAATGCTTTGCAAAGAGAAAAAAATTTTATGCAAAGAAGTTGACAGCAAACAGAAGCTGGGAATTGCTGTCGGAATTTCTGTACCCGCATCTTCAGTCGCAGTAATAAATCCCGGCGATGCTGAAAAAGACATTGCTTCTTTAAAGTAAAATGGCAGGCTCATCACAAAAAAAATCAAAACAGCAACAGCAGCAGCAACAAAATCAGGCAACAAAAGGCAGCGAGAAGATTCTCGGAGAAGCTGTTCCAGCTCTTGTTCAGGAAATAATAGGAAGAACAGGATTTCGAGGCGAAATTACACAGGTTAAATGCTTTGTAACAGCTGGAAGAGACAAAGGAAGGGAAATAAGAAGAAATGTTAAGGGTCCTATCCGTGTTGGTGATTACTTAATTCTCAGGGAAACAGAAATTGAGGCAAGAAGAATAAAATCAAAAGTCACAAAAGGAGCTTACACTTAAAATGCCAAAATGCAGCTATTGCGGAAAAGATTATGAGCCTCCACACGGGCTTACAATGGTAATGAATGATGGTACTTTGAAGTATATTTGCTCCTCAAAATGCAGAAAAAACATGCTTATGAAGAGAAGGAAAGTCCGCTGGATTTCCAAAAAAGAGAAGTAGTTTTAATTCTGCAAAATTTCAAAAAATAACCCTGTTTTTCATGCAAAAAATGGTTTTATCGACGATAAAATCGGAAAAAGGTTTATAAACCAAGCTTTCGTTTTTCTGATATCATAGGGTAAAAAAGGACAGATTTTCTTGTCCAAAATTCACCAAAAACCTGAGAATTTAGCAAAAGCTTTCAAAAACAAAATGGCAGACACAAAAGGAAGTAATAACTACACAGCAGCAGATATTAAGGTGCTTGAGGGCCTTGAAGGAGTAAGAAAAAGGCCTGCAATGTACATAGGAAGCACTGGAAAAGATGGTTTGCATCATCTTGTTTATGAGGTAGTTGACAATTCTGTTGATGAAGCACTTGCAGGATACTGCAAAAAGATAGTTGTTACAATAAATAAAGATGGTTCTGTGACAGTTATAGATGATGGCAGGGGAATTCCAGTAGATATGCATCCAACTTTGAAGATTCCTGCTGTTGAAGTTGCGCTTACAAAGCTTCATGCAGGCGGAAAATTCGATAAAAAAGCATATGTCATTTCAGGAGGATTGCATGGTGTTGGAGTCAGCGTTGTAAATGCATTATCAAAAAAGCTTGTTGTTGAAGTAAAACATGAGGGTAAAATCTATACACAAGAATATTCAAGAGGAATAACAAAAACAAAACTGAAAGAAAGCGGAAAATCAGAGGGAACAGGGACAACAATCACTTTTTGGCCTGATGAAGAAATATTTTCTACTGTAGTTTTTGATTACAAAGTTCTTGAAAACAGGTTTAGGGAAATAACATTCTTAAATCCTGGATTGAAAATTCTTCTTGAAGATGAAGAAAAAGGAAAGAAAGAAGAATTTTATTCTTCTGGCGGGCTTATCGAGTTTGTAAAATGGCTTAACAAATCAAAAGAAGCTCTGCACAAGCCGATTTATTTCAAAAAAGAAATTGACCACAGTGTCATAGAAGCCGCAATACAGTACAACAACAGCTATCAGGAAAATATTTTCGGTTTTGTAAATACAATTAACACAATTGAAGGAGGAACTCATGTCTCTGGCTTCAAGACAGCTTTGACAAGAGTAATTAATGATTATGCAAAAAGCAAAGAGCTTATCAAAGGAGAATCTTTGCAGGGAGATGATGTTCGTGAAGGGCTTACAGCTATTATCAGCTTGAAAATGCAAGAGCCACAATTTGAAGGACAGACAAAAACAAAATTAGGCAACAGTGAGATGAAGGGTTTTGTTGATTCTGCTACAACTCAGGCACTTGGAGAATTTTTTGAGGAAAACCCTGGAATTGCAAGAATAATAACTGCAAAAGCACTTGACTCCGCGAAAGCAAGGCTTGCTGCGAAGAAAGCAAAAGACCTTGTAAGGAGAAAAAACGCTTTTTCTCTCGGAGGTTTGCCTGGAAAACTTGCAGACTGCTCTTCAAGAAAAACAGAAGACACAGAAATTTACATTGTAGAAGGTCTTTCAGCAGCAGGAACAGCTAAAGATGCAAGAAACAAGGAAATACAAGCTATTCTTCCATTAAAAGGAAAAATTCTAAACGTGGAGAAGTCAAGTCCTGTTCGTTCTCTTTCCAGCGAGGAAATTGCAAATTTAATAACAGCAATAGGAACAGGTGTTGGCGAGGATTTCAATGTTGAAAACCTGAGATACAATAAAATAATAATTATGTCTGATGCAGATGTTGATGGAGAGCACATCAAAACTCTTTTGCTTACTCTTTTCTATAGATTTATGCCGCAGCTTATTGAAGGCTCACATATTTACGTTGCTCTTCCTCCATTGTACAGGATAAGAAAAGGACAGAAAGACCAGTATGTTTACACTGATGAAGAATTGAAGAAAGAAGTCGGAAGCCCTGAAGGAAACAATGTCACAAGGTTCAAGGGTCTTGGAGAAATGTCATCACAGCAATTATGGGAAACAACAATGAATCCAAAGACAAGGAAAATAAAAAAGATTTTCATAGAAGATGCTGTTGAGGCAGACAGTGTTTTCACAATGCTGATGGGTGATGACGTGCAGGCAAGAAAACTTTTCATTCAAGAAAATGCAAAGGAGGCAAATCTTGATATCTAAAAACAAAAATGAAACTGAAAATGAATTGTCCAAAGTGCGGTTCTGAGAAAATCAGCATAACATCTGATGAAAAAGACCCAACTCCTATGTACAAGTGCGCAAAATGCGGATACAAAGGAAGACTTTTTCCAAAGTTTGAAAGTGACAAGAATGTAACAGATGAAGAAGCTGACGAAGACGAACTTGGTGAAGACGAAGATGAGGAAGAATCAACTGAAGACGAAGAAACAACACAATTTTGAGGAAAAACAATCATGGGAAAACTGGCAACGCCTGAATGGATATTGAAAGGCTACAAATCAAAAGAAGAATTCGACAGAAAAACAGGAAAGAAAACCAGCGGAAGCAGCAACAAAGGCGGAAAAACTTACAAAGTTAAAAAATGCCCAAAATGCGGAAGCACAAATGTTTCTGTTATTCTGGGACAGGAAGAAGGAAGGGGAAAGAGCGAGTGGGAATGCAAGAAATGCAAATGGGTAGGAAAAGATGTTGAGGAGAAGGAAGTTGGAGAAGAAGAATTTATGAAAATAGGAGAAGAAAAATGAAAGTCCACATTGGAAAAGTGACGCACTTAGAGGATTTTAAAAAACTAATAAAAATGAAAGAAGGATTTAAAATAATTATTTTAGGAAATACTTATGAAATAGTAAAAATTGACTATGATGTTTATCCTAGGAATTGGAAGAAAAATGAAGATTACGAACTTGTTAAAAAATTTTTACTTCATGATACTGAAAGCTCTATGATTTTACCTACAGATCATCTTACAGAAGATTTGAGAGGAAACATTAAACTCAATGGAAAAAAAGTAAACAAGAGAGACATTAAATTATTAAAATGATAGATGAAAAAGAAGAAAAAGAAAAACAAGAAACAGAGAAACCAAATGAAAAAGGCGTTATTGACGCAGAAATCTCACAAGAGATGAAGAAAGCATATCTTGATTATGCAATGTCTGTTATTGTTGCCAGAGCGCTTCCAGCAATTGAAGATGGAATGAAGCCTGTTCAGAGAAGAATTCTTTATGCAATGAAAAGAGCTGGCATGACTTCTGACAAGCAGACAAAAAAATCAGTTGCTGTTGTCGGAGATGTTCTTAAGATGTATCACCCTCACGGGGATGTTGCTGTTTATGACGCTCTTGTAAGGATGGCACAGGATTTTACTCTTAGATACCCACTTATTTTCGGTCAGGGAAATTTTGGAAGTATTGATGGAGATCCTCCTGCTGCATATAGGTATACAGAAGCAAAGCTTGCGCAGATATCTGAAGATTTGCTTGAAGACATTGACAAAAATACTGTTAACATGATTCCTAATTTTGATAATTCAACAAAAGAGCCAGAGCTTCTTCCTGGAAAGCTTCCTGCTTTGATGCTGAATGGTGCTTCAGGAATTGCAGTTGGAATGGCGACAAATATTCCTCCGCATAATTTGACAGAAGTTTGCGATGCAATAACAGAATACATAAAAAATCCGGAAACAAGCATTGAAGAGCTTGCAAAGATTGTCACAGGTCCTGATTTTCCGACAGGTGGATATGTTTCAGGAGACATGCTTGAACTTTACAAGACAGGAAGAGGGCAAATGATTCTTAGGGGAAAGACAACAACAGAAACAATAAGGAACAAGGAAGCAATAGTTATTACAGAAATTCCATACATGCTTAACAAATCAGATTTGGTGACGCAGATTGCAGATATGATTCAGAAGAAAAAAATTGGAGACATTTATGATTTAAGGGATGAAAGCTCAAAAGGAAAAATAAGAATTGTTGTAGAGCTTAAGAAAGGTGCAAATCCAAAAATGGTTACAAATGCGCTTTACAAATATACAAGGCTTCAGGATTCTTTCAATGTTAATTTCCTTGCGCTTGTAAAAGGCCAGCCACGTGTGCTCAATTTGAAGGAAGTTGTGAAAGAGTATGTTGAATATAGAAAAAAGATAATTACAAACAGGACAAAATTCGATTTGAAAAAGGCACAGGAAAGGCAGGAAATTGTTCTTGGCCTTATTATTGCCTTGAAGAACATAGATGATGTTATTTCAACGATAAAGAAATCAAAAAACACAACAGAAGCAACAGATTCTCTTATGAGCAAGTTTAAGCTTACAAAAAATCAGGCTCAGGCTGTTTTGGATACAAAGCTTCATCAGTTGACAACACTAGAACAGGACAAGCTGAAAAAAGAAGAGAATGAGCTAAAGACAGAAATCGAAGAATTAAAGAAAATACTTGCTGATATCAAGGAAATTCTGAGAGTTATTTTGAAGGAAGTTTCTGAAATGAAGAGAAATTACGGAGATAACAGAAGAACATATGTTCTGCAAAAGATTTCTGAAATTTCTGAAAAAGATGTCATACAGAAAAAAGAAGTTGTTGTAACAATAACTGACAAAGGATATTGCAAGAGAATGGACATTCAGTCATACAAGGAACAGAAAAGAGGAGGAAAAGGAAGTATTGGAAGCAATCTTGCAACAGGAGATTTTGTAAAACAATTGATAACATGCTCAACGCACGATTACATGATGTTTTTCACCACAAAAGGCAGAGTTCTCTGGCTAAAGGCTTATGATATTCCTGAAACAGAAAAATACAGCAAGGGAAAAGCACTTGCAAATCTTTTAAGTCTCAAGGATGAAAGCGTTGCTAATGTTATTTCAGTGAATAAGTTTGAGGATTCTTTGTTTATGGTAACAAAGCTTGGAGTTGTCAAGAAAACGCCATTGGATAATTTCTCAAGCCCAAGAGCTTCTGGAATAAAAGCAATTAATCTTCCTGAAGACAATACAGACACGCTTATTGGAGTCCAAGTTGTTAAGAAAGGTGAGGAAGTTCTTTTAGCTACAAAAAAAGGACAGGCAATAAAATTTGATGCAGACGATGTTCGTGACATGGGAAGAGCAAGCTATGGTGTTGCTGGAATAAAGCTAGAGAAAGGAGATGAAGTTGTTAGCTTGGAAGTTTTGAAGAGCGAATCAATTCTTACAATAACAAGAAATGGCTATGGAAAAAGAACAGAAGTAAAAGATTACAGAAAAACAGCGAGAGCTGGAAAAGGAGTAATTAACCTAAAAGTTTCTGACAAAACAGGAGATGTTGTGACGACTGTTTCTGTAAATCCTGAAGATTCAATAATTATCACAACTGCAAAAGGACTCGTTATGAGAACTTCTTTGAAAAATATAAGAATAATGGGAAGAGCTGCGCAAGGAGTCAGAATTGTAAAGCTTGCGCCAGGCGATACTGTTACAGATTTAGTTCGTGTTGTTGAAGACACAAATGGGAATGGAGAAGAGAAAAAATAATTTCTTAATTATTCAAATTAAATCCGCATCTCTGACTTGTTGAATTCCAGAAATTAAATCCTCTTGTCTGGCAGCAAGCATCATTCTGTCCTGGTGTGACTGTCCCGCAGCTTGCTCCGAGAACATTTAGTGTTTTTGTTTCAGCAATAAGGAATCCATACCAAGGCTTGTGCTCTCCCGAAACAGATGCATTTTCAGGGTCAACGTTCCAGGAAACTCCTTCATGCATATTGAACAATCCAATGAACTTCCCTTGCCTGTTTGCGTGAACTTCATATTGCCCGTTGTTGTTTAAATCAATGTTTGTTACATTGTCAGCAGATATTGTTGCATTTGTTTCTTGGACAATCAAAGCTTGAACTTGGTCTGGAAGAAGATTTATCAGTTTTGTCTTATTATTATTAAAGACTCCGTAAAGAGTCCCGTTAATATCTTTGTACAATTGAACTTCTGCTGATGCATTAATTCCTTTTGATTGGATTATTACATTTCCAGACTCTCCTGCAAAAATTATCATTGTTCTGCTTCCGTTTATGTTACATCTTAATGTAACACCTGTAACAGTACAATTGTCAGGAATTTGTGTACTCGTAAGGTTTAGTCTGTTTCTTTCCTGCAATCCGTTTTTTATTCTTTCAACATCTTCACTATGAACTGCTTTGAACACCATTGTCCTATTTGTTTGATTGTCATGAACCTCTATTTGGTTGTCATTGTTTCCTGAATTTGCAGTAATAACTCCATTAGCGCTAGTGCCTAGACTTACTCCATTATTATCTGCACTAACAGCCAAAATCCCAAATAAGAAAATAGCTGCAAGAACGAAAATCAGCCCTTTTTTCATCGGTTTTTTAAGAAAATAGGTTTTATATATTTTATGAAAGAATTCTGCCCCAGCCTATAAGGCGCCAGTGGCCTTCAATGTTTCTTGCTATGCCTACATTGTCATCTTTCAGGGCAACTATTGGAATGTTCAATGACATTTCAACTTCATTCTTTGAGATTTTTTCTACTGTTCCAACTGTTATCGTTGTATTTATGCTTAGCATCAGCAATTCCTTTATTCTTATTGAATCAACAGGCTTTTCATTTCCCAAGCCAAGAACTTGTGGGAAAAGCTTTGATTCAATCTTGATTCTGTGTTTTATTTCAGGCAAACTTCCTTTTAATGAAGCAATGCAGCCTGTCAGGGAATCTGCTTTTGTTATAAAAGCGTCAAGACCTGTTTCTATTGAAATGCTTGCGCCAGGTGTTATTTCTTTTACTTCTTCATTTCCTTTTCTCAATGAAAGAATTTTCGTGTAAAGCGTTTTGTAAATTATTTCATCATGCTTCTTCGAGCTTATTCCTGGCTTTATTTCAATTTCATCGCCAACTTTTAGAATACCTTGTTTCAAAATTCCGCCTAGAACACCACCTTTTATGTTTTTGATTTCTGTTCCAGGCCTGTTTATGTCAAAGCTTCTTGCAATAAGGAAGAATGGAGCTGATTTAGTATCTCTTTCTGGAATTTTAACCATTGCCAGTTCTTCAAAAATCCTGTCAAGATTTATTTCCTGCTGGGCAGAAACAGGAATTATAGGAGCATTTTCTGCGATAGTTCCTTTAAGGAATTTTTTTATCTCTTTGTAATTTTCCAGCGCCTGTTTTTTATCAACCAAGTCTATTTTATTCTGTACTACAATTATATTCTTTACATTTTTCGCCTGCAAAGCCATGAAGTGCTCTCTTGTTTGTGGCTTTATTCCTTCATTTGCAGCAATCACAAGAATAGCAGCGTCAATTACAGCTGCTCCAGAAAGCATTGTAGCCATAAGCATTTCATGCCCTGGTGCATCAATGAAACTTACATACCTGAAAGGAGTGCCTTTTTTCTTATTGTTATAATTGTTCCCATCTTTGTAAATAATTGTCTCTGCATATCCAAGCTTTATTGTAATTCCTCTTTTTAGCTCTTCAGAATGAGTGTCTGTGAATTTTCCTGTGAGCTTGCTGAGCAATGTTGTTTTTCCATGGTCAATATGGCCTACAACACCAACGTTTAACTCTGGAAGATTTTTTTCATTTTGATTCATTGAAAAATTAAGATAGAACGACTTTTTAAGGGTTTTGAGGCTTGAAAATTTGTATAAATAATTACATGCTCCTTACGGGATGCATACCATTTTGAATCTTCAAATTTTTTGGGCCACCGACTATCGGTTCTATAAATGTAAAGCAGTATCTTACCCCTTCTGTTAATTTGCCAACAGTATCTTGATCACCTTCTATTGCAAAACGTGGTGAATAATTTGGATAACTTTCTCTGTATTCTTTAGGCATTGGATCGAAAATATAAGTTCCAGTTCTCCCCTCTCTTCCTTGATAAATTTCACAGTGATTTCTAGTAGGGCCAAGGTTATTTACTGCTCCACCTAAGCAAGCAACAAATCCAGCTGTTAGTAAAAATGTTAATGTTTTCATATTTTTTACAGAAAAAACGCCTATTTAAATCTTGCTATTTTGTTACTACTTTAAAGGTAACACTAAAACACCTGGCATACTTTTAACTGTCAATATAATTATTCCAATATTCAAAATCGCTTATTTCTTCCGGGATAATATGAGAATCATCTAAAGAATCTAATCTACTACCATATTTTCTTACAAAATCATTTATATCATAACCCCGCTCAAAACTTATTCCGGAAAAATCAACATGGTCAAAATCAAGCCTGAGCGAAAGTGTCATTTTAAGCGTTTGGTATACTAAGAATTATGGTGCTGGAGAAGCCTCTTCTTTTTTCTCTGCTTTTGGGGTTTCACGCGCCTTTTTCCTTCTCATAGCACGATTTTCTTTTTTCTCTTTTCCTTTTGCTTGGTCAGGAAATATTTCAGAAAGTGGTTTGCTGCCGGTCTTGAGAACTTTTAAATTAATTTGCATTGTATCTGCTGAAAGAACTTTTCCGCGGACAGTTCTTCGCAATCTTAGGCCATGTGGTCTTGGATTTGAAACTTTCTTTTTTCCCTCTCTTTTTGGCCTTTTATGCATTGATTTTCCGTATGTAAGTAGAAGTCTTCTTAATGCAGGTCCTTGAGCATTTTCATGGGAAGAAAAGCCAGCTTTGTCGCTTGCACCTGTAATTTCAAGTTCATAGCCTTCCAAGGCAGGAAGTATTTCCTTCCCCTGAATTTTTTCATGAAGCTCTTTTCCGAAGAGATCTTCTGTTTCCAGCTCAAACTTGTATGTTTTTCCGGTTTTGTCTGAAACATTTATCTTGAACATATTAGTTAATTGAGAAAATGATTTTTAAACCTTATTATATCTAAAAAATCAGATATTTATTCCTATAAGGAACAATACTAAAGCTATAATTAATTCCCAATATCCTACTTTTCTCATTATTTTGTGACTTCTTAGGATTTTTTCGCCTTCTTTCTTGCTAAAATGTGGAAAGATAAGGAACAAAAGTCCCTTTAAGAAAACAAGAATAGCTATAGTTAGCAAGATAATATTCCAATTCATTATTTATCAAGGATTATTTAATTTTTAAATCTGATGATGAAGTCTACATTCCCCAATCTGCCTTTGATTTCCTCTTGATTTCTGCAATTTCCTGAAGAAGATTTATTTCTTTTCCAGACAAAAGGTCCTTGTTCTTCCTGAAATTTCTGAACTCGCTTTCTCCCATGTCTGAATAAAGGAAATTAACATCTTTCATTCTTCTCTCGAAATTTATTCCTGGAACAGAGACAGCCAGCTCTTCGCCATCAGAAGCTGTTTCAACGCTTCTTTTTTCTGCCTGCATGTTCTTTATTTTTCCGACTTTTTCATTTTTCTCGTCAATTAAATGTATTCCAGGCACAAGCTTTCCTGCCTCAACTTTAACGCCAAAAATTGCAGGGCTTGTATTTCTGAAAACATACTGCTTCAAAACCCTGAGTTTACACAATTGTGTTAGTCCAAGAAGCCTTGTTTTTTCTATCTCTTTTCTTTTTTCATCCCTGAACTTAACTAAATCTTCTATAAGCTTGTAAATAACTTCATCTGTCAATACTTTTACATTTCCCTGCATTTGCCTTGCTTCATCATCCATTGTAACATTGAAACCAAGAATTACTGCATCAACCTCGTTAATTTCAAGATTTGCCTTCGCATTTATTACATCTGTCTTGTTTATTTTTCCAATGCTTGCTTTTAGCACAGGAATATTTGCCTGCTCCAAGAGAATCATCAATGCTTCCAGGCTTCCAAGAGAATCTGCTTTGGCAATTATTCCGCTTTGGTCTGTTTTTATGTTTTCAGACAATTCTTTTTTGAACATTTTTTCTATTTCATCCAAATTATTTTTGAAAACAACAAAGGGCATTCCTGGAAGAGTATCAATATTTTCTGTTAACTGAAGACGAAGCCCTGTTGCAGCTGTGACTTTTTCTTTTGGAGAAAACTTGTCGCTGATAGGCTGTATCTCTTCCAGAACACGAATTTTTACAACAACGGGCTTTGCTTCAAGATTTGCAACAGCTATCTGATCTTTCTTTGAAAGCTCGCCATCATAAAGAATTGATTCAATATAATACTGATTTTTTTCCTGCTTTACTTCAAGAACAACTCCTTTTGCCTCGCTACCAAGCTTAATTCTGTTTTCAAGATATTTCTGGCTTAAGCCACATAACATCAGAATAAGTTCGGGAATTCCCTCTCCTGTTTTTGCAGAGCAAGGAACAAGAGCTATTTTTTTTGTAAAATCAGTTATGTTGTAATAAAGGTCTGCATCAAAGCCATAACTGTTAAGTGAGCCAACAAGTGTGAGATATTTTTCAGTGAAATCCATTTCTGTATTCTTCGCTTGCGATTCAATGCTTTCCTTAAGTGTATCTGAATTTTTCTTCCAGCCGTGAATATTGTCTATTTTATTCAGAGCAATTACGAACGGAGTTTTATTGTGTTTTAAAATTTGTATTACCTCAGATGTCTGTGGTTTTATTCCTTCATTTATGTCAATGACAAGAACAGCAAGGTCTGCTAATGAGCCTCCCCTCTTTCTCAGATTTGTGAAAGCAGCATGTCCTGGCGTGTCAATCAGCAAAAAGCCAGGAATATCTAGTTTGATTCCGCTTTTTTCAATCAATGGGCAAGCTTTTTTTAGATTTTCTGCAGGGTACAAAGTAAAAGAAATTTTTTGAGTTATTCCGCCAGCTTCACCTGTTGCAACACTGCTTTTTCTCAGCCTGTCCAGTATGCTTGTCTTCCCATGGTCCACATGACCGCAGACTGTTACAATTGGCTGTCGAATTCTTGTTTTCATGTTGCATTGTTTTTCGTTTTATGATATATTTCTCAGTGTAGATTTATTTTTAAAGCTTGAGATGCATGTTTTTATGTGACAGACAGAACATTGCCTAAATCTTGCGAATATGTAGAGTATATTAATTCTGCCCCATTATGTACAATAGCAGGATTGTATTGTTTAGATGTTTCAAGCCCTCCTCTTTGTCCTTATATATCTCCTATTAAAATATCTGTTAAGAAAATAGCTGAATGTACTTTAAGACTTAGTCAATTAGAAGGAAGAAAGAATGCAGAGAAATCAATAACTCTAGGCCCTGATGAAGAAGTTCCTTTTGGTAAACTTGAAAGAGATGTTAAAGACCTTGAGGCTTCTCACAACTGCTGACCCTAATTAATTTTAAAAACTGGATTCCTTTATACTAATATGGTATTTTGGTTTTACATTCCCGGAATTGTTATAGGATTAATTGGAATATTAATGATGACACTCAGCTTTGATAACAGAAGAGTTGTTACGTGGGGCCTTACTTTGCTTGTAATTGCGCTTGTCGCAGAAGCTGCTATCTGGTTTGCCAGTTTAGTTTAAAATTAGAATTAATAATCCTGAATTTCTTCTTCCTCATCTGAGAGAGTTTTCTGTCCTGCTTCAGACTTTTTGCCTTCTTCTTTTACTGGCTCTGCCTTCAAGTCTTCTTCAGATATAGAATTTATCATTTCCTTGAATTTTGGGAAATCTGCTGCGCCGATTTTCACTCCAGATTTTGTGAAGCCAGTGTATCTCTCTGATGTTACAAACTCACGTATTGTTACTCCGGGCCTACCACCAAAATCATCCAGTCTTATGATTATGTCTGTTGTATCATTCTTTTTTATCTTTCCAAGGTCTTTTTCCATGATTTAGGGTTGTTTTTTAGTTTATATAAAGTTTGTGATGATTGAAAATGACTTATCTCCTCTTGTTCTGGTTGCTTATGTGGAATTCATGCTCAATCTGCTGCTCTATTTTCTTGAAAACCATATGGAACACCTTTCTAAGGTCAAAATCGCTTGCTTCTGCATCCATTGTCTTGCCTGCATAGGTTACAAGGGCATGAATGCTAAATTTGGTCTTTCCTCCTTTGCTGTGCTCTTTTAGCCTTACTCTGAATGATTCTGCATCACCAAGCATTCGGTCTATTTTTTTGGAATTCTCCTCAAATATCTTCTCAAATTCGTTTCTAGTATTATCTGTAAGAATTTCAAACCCTATTGTCTGGAGTTCAACCATGTTTTGTTTTAGTCTTTTCCTAACCTTTCTGCTTTTTCAGCATCTCTTTTTGTTTTATGGATTGTTCCAGGCTTGTGGTTTGGAGGAGAATAAATAGTGTAAAGCTTGAGCTTTTTTGTTTTTGAAACATTTATCACATTGTGCCATGTTCCTGCTGGAACAACGACAGCATAACCTTCTTTTGCCATATGCTTGTCTTTTCCGTTGTTTAGGACAAATTCTGCGTTTCCACTTTCTATTCTGATAAACTGGTCTGTTTTTGGATGGACTTCGTTTCCTATTTCTTCTCTTGGTTTCAGAGACATTACAACAAGCTGTTCATGCTTGCCTGTAAAAAGAACTTTTCTGAAATAGTTGTTCTTCAGCGTTTCTTTTTCTATAGAACGTACGTAATGCTTTATCATCTCTCTTATTCAGAATAAAACACGAAGATTATATAAATTTTATGAAGACAACGCCCCAACCAGGACTCGAACCTGGATGCCATTTCTGGCCGAGATTTCCAATCTCGCGCAGTACCCTTGTGCCATTGGGGCACGAGATTAATTCATTTGAGAAATATATAAAGTTAACTAGAATTAATTTTATAAACCCATGAAAGATGCTTAAAATATGAGTAAACCTCTGGAGACAGTAATTGTTAATACAGGAGACCAACACAAGGTTCAAAGAAAAATAGATAAATTCTTTTCTGAATTAGTAGAATTTCTTGAAAGAAATGATGGTGCAGATAGCAGGTTTTTTGAGATAAAATCCGGAAATATTGCATATGGTGGCAGACAGGTAACAGATGATAGGGTAACTTGCTTATTTTACAGAGATACTGTTATGGCATGTGTTACTGAAACAAGAACAGAATTTAATTATGTCAGTTATAGTTTCTTTAGAAATATAAATCAAACTCCACCAGTTCGTCTTTAATCCTTCATCTCTATCTTGATATTGACATTCTTAGGAATCTGCATCCTCATTATGTGATGCAAAACTTTTTCGTTTGCAGGAAGGTCTATCAGTCTTCTGTGAATTCTCATTTCAAAATTATCAAAAGTAGCTGTCCCGTTTCCACAAGGCGATTTTCTTGTCGTGATTTTCAGCCTTTTAGTAGGCAAAGGAACAGGGCCTGAAACAGCTATGCCTGCTTTTTTTGCAATATCTTTTATGGATTCGCAAATAGCATTAATCATTTCTATGTCAGTGCTGTTTAGCTTGATTCTTACTGTTGGCATTAAATAAAATTTCAGAGGAAGTTTAAAAACCTTTTTATATGAATAAATCCTAATCAGAGCATGATTGACCTTAAGGATTTGAGGGAAAGACCTGAGATTTATAGGGCAAACATGAAGAAAAAAGGGAAAGATGAGAAAAAAGTTGCCCATGTGATTTCTATTGATGAAAAATGGAGAAGCGTAAAGCCAAGAGCTGACTCTTTGCGTTCAGAAAGGAACAAAATTTCAGAGCAAATTAATCAGGCAAAGAAACAAGGAAAGGATGCAAAAGAATTGATAAAAAGGGCGAGAGAGATTCCTGAAAAACTCAAGCAACTCGAAGAAGAAGAGAAAGAAACATACGAACAGCTGAAAAAAGCGCTTTATGAAATTCCAAACTTAATGCATAAAGATGTTCCTGTCGGGAAATCAGAAAAAGATAATCCTGTAACAAAAACTGTTGGAAAGCCAGCAAAGCTAAAATTCTCTGCAAAAAATCATGTTGAGCTTATTGAAGCTTTGGATTTAGGAGATTTTGACGCTTCTGCGAAAGTTGCAGGCAATGGATTTTATTATCTAAAAAAAGACTTGGCTCTTTTGAACAGGGCTTTGATAAATTTTGCAATAGATATTATGAACAAGAAAGGCTACCAGTATATTGAGCCTCCTTTGATGATGAGCAGAAGAATTGCAGCTGCTGCAGGCGATTTAAATGCATTTGAAAATGCTCTTTACAAAATAGAAGGGGAAAATTTGTATCTTATCCCAACTTCAGAGCACGGAATTCTTGGAATGCTTTCGGACAAGACAATATCTGAAGACAAACTGCCTTTGAAATTCTTTGGCTATTCTATAAATTTCAGAAAAGAAGTAGGGAGCCATGGAATAAATGAAAAAGGGCTTTGGAGAACCCACCAATTCAACAAAGTTGAGCAGTTTATTTTCTGCAAGCCAAAGGATTCTTGGAAATATTATGATGAATTAAGAAAGAATTCAGAAGAAATAATGAAAAAGTTGAAGCTTCCTTATAGAATTATAGAAATCTGCACTGCAGATCTTGGCGACTGGAAATCAAGAAGCCATGACATTGAAGTTTGGAGGCCGACTACAAAATCGTATGGAGAAGTAGCAAGCTTGAGCAATTGCACAGATTACCAAGCAAGAGACCTTAACATTCGCGGATTGAGCAAGAAAGGGGATCGCTATATTTTGCATACCTTGAACAACACTGCTTTGGCAACTTCAAGAATAATGGTTGCAATTTTGGAAAACAATCAGCAGAAAGACGGCAGCATAAAGATTCCTTCTGTTCTGCAGAAATATATGGGCGGAAAAAAGAAGATTTCTTCATCAAAAAACTAAACCTTTAAAAACAAATTCTCTTATTCTTTAATTAAGCTCACGTGGTCTAACGGCTATGACGCTAGCCTGTCGCGCTGGAAACCCGGGTCCGATTCCCGGCGTGGGCGTGTTCTTCATAGAAAATGACTATTAGAACTTATGGAAACCTTTTTATATAATCTTCTCTTTTAAAATTAGAGTGATGACTAAAATGAGGGGTAATTATAAAAGATGGTGAGAAAAAGTAAGTATCATATTTCTAACAGGCTTCTTTATACTTTAATAACAATAAGCATACTGGTAATTTTAGGTGTTGGAGTTTATGCTACTACAACAATTTCAGATAGCTCTATTTCAACTTCAATTCTAAATTCCACAACAGATGTATTTGCTTATAATAATCTTAATCTTACAATTCCATATTATTTAGCAACAAATGGAACATTCCCATCAGCAGCAAGCATCTGGAATAATATAGGAAACGGAACAGTTGCATTTTATAATTTTGGGGCTAATAATCATAACGGAACAGGATACTTTAATACAAGTGGGCAAGTTAATGGCTCAACTGTTTATTCTGGTTTAGAAAATTTGACAATTGCTTATCTTTTAGCAACAAATGGAACA
>Ga0187861_10001124_pt1 | contig 28607 bp, 24 predicted proteins | sample June2016WEW_10_1_3_FD_132986 | JGI IMG/M metagenome (GOLD analysis project Ga0187861, IMG submission 132986) | Peatland microbial communities from SPRUCE experiment site at the Marcell Experimental Forest, Minnesota, USA - June2016WEW_10_100 | ecosystem: Environmental > Terrestrial > Soil >...
CAAACGCGCCGACTTTTCCAGCATAGGCAGTGTCTTTTAAAATTTCCTGCGAACGTTTCAACAACGACTCGCGCTTCATATAATAATCACTTGCAAGCCGGTTTAGCTTGCCGCGCAATGTTTCGATGCTGTCGTATTCTGTCTTTGCCCATGGCGTTGGAATTTGTACGCCGGGTGTCACAAGATTTTTCCATTTTAATTTGTTTAATGTGGTTGCTCGAGTGATGTTCGGTTCCCACGGCTCTATGCCTTTCGGATACATATCGATGTACGAGACATCCGAACTGTAATATTCATCTGCCAGCCCACCGAAGCAATGCCCGAACTCATGCACGTACACATAATCGTGTTCCCAATCCTGCCCAGGCTGCACCGCGTTAGTAAAGCATGTAGTGTAGAGATTAAATATTCCGCCTCCGCCGTACCGGTTGTCATTCACGAGAATTGTGATGAAGTCGTACGGCGCTGCATCGGCAATGTCGCGCAGCGCACGGTTGTCTTCCGTCAACACATAACGCGCAGAGCCAAACGTATTATACATCGTGCCAAGTGCGGTGTTTTTCCAAACATTCTTATCGGGAATATCGATTCCGGATTCTTCCGACACAACTTCTATTGCGCGAACGTTAAAATCCTTTTTATGCTTTTTGAATGGCTGATACGAAAACAGGGTTTCGGTAAAATGATTTGCGTCGGTTCGGAATTTTTCCATATCCTTCTTCGTATAACCATCTCCAAGGATCAGAATATCCACTTTCTTGTCCATTGATCCGTTGATCATTACATTAAACACGGAAAATGTTTTGCTGCGTTTTTCATCATTCACGATAGTCGGATTATTTGGATCGATCACTGCAGAAAATATTTCGCGGAACGCCATTTCTTCACCGGCGGCGACAAATTTATCGCGGCGATAGAGCGTCAACATGACTTTTTGTTTAGGAAATGGAAAGCGGACGGTTTCGTGAAATGTTTTAGAAATGCCGTTCAACGCATCGTCGGTGGTCTGCCATTCATCGAACACATTGCAAAAGCCGCGCGAATACAGCAGCGCATTAGTTTGAAGATCGCTTACCTTCACAAAGTATTCGCCCAGATTGAGGGGGTCCAGCAATTGCGTTTTACTACCCGCCCATTCGCCTTCTTTATAGACTTTATCGAGTGTGATTTGCTCCTGCCCTTTTGTGCCAATGTGATAATAATCCACGCGCATCGTAGCATTGGTAAAATACGCATCGTAGTTCTGCGATGAGGAAAGCGAAACTGCGAAGAAAAGAAGGAAAAGTGCTTTTATTTTCATGTTTACATCCCCATATAATAAGACAAGTGAAGTAATGAGCCAGATGTATTCATCTTGCCAATTCTTAGATTTAACATTACATACTTTCTAATTCAATCGAAAGCAAGTATTAAGCGTTTTTTCTGTTTTATCCGACGACCCCTATGCCAGAGAAAAGCAGGAACGCGCTGAGTATTATTAAGACTGCTGTCGTTGTCCAACCAATTATGTTTTGTAGCCGGTTGTTGGTATATTCTTCCATAATTTCTTTATTGTTCACCATGATCATCATACAAACAAGCACCATGGGAAGCAGAATAGCATTCAGCACTTGCGTCCAAATGGTAATAGCAATAAGCGGAGCGCCTGGAATCATAATAATGCCAGCACCTATAAGAATTATAATAGTAAAGAGTGAATAGAACTGCGGAGCTTCACCAAATTTTTTATCTATACCGGCTTCAAATCCAAATGCTTCGCAGACATAGAATGCAGTTGCCAGAGGAAGAATCGCTGCGGAGAAAATAGATGCAACAAATAATCCGAATGCAAATAATTGACCGGCCAATGCTCCGGCTAACGGCTGCAACGCCATCGCTGCATCTGCAGCTTCGTTGATTTTGATGCCGTTCACGTTGAGCGTTGCGGCGCAAGCTACAATAATAAAGAACGCAACGACAACCGTGGCAATGCATCCGAGCACAACGTCCCATAATGTATACTTATAATCGCTGATTTTTAATCCTTTTTCAATCACCGCTGATTGCATGTAAAACTGCATCCACGGCGCAACGGTCGTGCCGATAATGCCAAGAACTGTTGTGATATATTGACTGTCGAAATGCATCGTTGGTGTAATCACTGCTTTACCAATTACGCTCCAGTCGGGACCGGCAATAACAGCTGAAACAACATACGAAAGGAGAAATACGCTAAAGAGTAGAAATATTCTTTCTGCAAATTTATAGTTGCCTTTCAGCACAAGTACCCAAACCGCAATAGCTGCAAGTGGAACCGAAATATATTTGCTCACACCGAAAATATTCATACTGCCTGCAACACCGGCAAATTCCGTTGCAGTATTTCCCACATCGGCAACCAAAAGAAAAATAAACATGTAGAATGTGATGCGCACACCAAAGCTTTCACGTATCAAATCCGCCAGGCCTTTACCGGTAACAATACCCATACGTGCATTCATTTCTTGTACTGCCAATAGTGCTATGAACGAAGGTATAAGCGTCCAAAGTAGTTTGTAACCGTACATAGCACCGGCAACGGAGTAGGTTGTGATTCCACCGGCATCGTTATCAACGCTACCAGTTACAATTCCAGGCCCCAAAATACTCATAAAGATTACGAGTTGACGCAGAGCTGGATTATCTTTGATTCGTTTGAAGAAATTCATATCAAACCGTTTCCTCTTCCTTAATTTCTGGGAACACAGATGCTAAGGCATCGCGGAAAGATACAAGCCCTTGAAGTTTATTGTCATCATCTACAACAGGAATAGCTTCAAAGTTATATTTGAAGAATAGTTTTGCTACACGTCGAATGCGGGTATCAATTTGCACCGAAATAGCCTGTTCAATCATAATATCGGCAACCAGCATATCTGCGTCACTGAGAAGAAGGCTACGTAAACTCACTACACCAAGAAGCCGTTCGTCATTATCAAGTACGTACGCATATCGATACATTTCAGACTTTTCGCATTCAATAATAATTCGTTTTAGCACCATCCCTGCCGTCTCTGTGGGTCTTGCAGTAACGAAGTCTGTATTCATAATACTGCCGACACTGTATATTGAAAGAGTAGAAAGCTCTTTCAACTCTGTTACTTTCTCTGGTGGCAGAATCGTGTACACCGCCTGACGTTTTTGAATATCGCATGCATCTAGTAGGTCTACTGCCTCATCCATCTGCATTTCATTTATGATAGGCGCGAGCTTTACCGGTTCCATTGATTCAACGATTTGCAAGCGGTTCCTAAATTGCATTTCTTGAAGCGTCTGAGCCGCGGTAAAGTTATCGAGTGACTCAATGAGAGCGATGCGTTCGTCGGTGCCGAGATCTTCCAGAATGTCTGCAAGATCGGCTGGATGAATCTCTGACAACTTCGATGCGTCCGTCTTTAATTGTACTGAAGCATATACAGAAGACGTGGCGGTTGGTTGGACATATTTCCACGAAACAAACTCATCTTTAATGTCACGATCCGTTACCCAACGGAAGGCACCGTTAACTAGGCGTAAAATTCCAATCCTGCGCAAAATTCCTTTGAAGCCAATGTCGATGTGTACTACCCAGAGGTTGGTGCTTTCTTTCGCTTTGTCTTCAATCAGCAATTGCAAATCGTTCACACGGACAATTTTATACCCTTCGGTCGAAATGATTTGTTTGTCCAAGAAGGTTTTACAAATTAGAATTTCATTTTCTGCTGCCTTTGCTTGTTGCTCACCACTGTTTGCAGGATACTCCACTGCAATGTGTTCTTTAAACACGATTCGTTTAACATTGTTCCATGGAATATAGATTAGCTGTTTATCGCGATGTGTTCGCACCATCAATCCGGTTACGCGTGGATAAACCTGCATTGTGGTTGCAGCAAGATCCACCAGCTTGCCTATTCGTTTATTATCACTGATCCGTAGTACCGGCAAGTTAACAAATTCACTGAGATAGGAAAATTTTACGACTTCAAGGGCCATGAATATTTTTCCGTGTTATACTAATTTCTCACGTGTGGTTTTTGAACTGAAAGCATTTATATCTTGGATTAAAATAAGAATTCTTTTTTAGAAATGAACTCTATAACACGAAAAAAAATTCTTTTTCTTCAATTCATGAACTGATTAGGGGACACTGATAACTAATTACTCATTTGAAACTTATCCTTCTTTTTCGTACCATCGAAGTGTCAAACACACACGCACTGCGCGGAATTCTCTTGTCGATACTCTCTTTTATTTTTCTTCTTGCCGGCGGATTTGTTGCCGGCACTTTTGGCGCACTACTCGGGCTTGGCGGCGGCGTTCTGCTGATTCCGTTTCTTGTGATGGTTCTTAATGTTCCGATGCATCAAGCGATTGCGACCAGTATTATTGCTGTTATTGCAACATCGAGTGCAGGTGCGGCGATGAATCTTGAGCGCCGTATTGTTCATATGCGGCTTGGAATGCTATTAGAAATTGCTACAGTGAGTGGTGCTATTCTTGGCGGTATTACCGCTAACTATTTAAGCGCGACCGTTCTTGCAAAACTTTTTTCAGGATTGATGTTTCTCGTTGCCATAATAATGATTTGGCAGATACGGCAGCACAACGGGCAAGAAAAATTTTATACCGACGGTGTTCTTCCCGGTGATTATATTGACGATGCCAATGGAACGACCATATGTTATACGGTGAAGAAAGTGCCTACTGCGATGATGATTTCACTTATTGCTGGTAATGTTTCTGGTATGCTTGGCGTTGGCGGGGGAATTTTTAAAGTACCTGCGATGCATATTCTTTCCGGCATCCCGATGAAGGCGGCAACAGCTACAAGCAATTTTATGATTGGCGTGACAGCGGCAGCTAGTGCGTTTATTTATTTTGCACATGGACATCTAAATCCGTTCATCGCTTCTACAGCCGCACTTGGCGTGCTTGTTGGTTCAATGACAGGTGTTCGCATAAGCCGTAAAATTCACAGCAAAGTATTAACGTGGGTGTTTGCGATAGCCTTATTGGGGATTTCTATTCAGTTGTATTTGAGATAAATATATGCCTGACATCAATTTCATATCAAACGATGCACATCACACTGCCGAACGGTGGACAAGCCGTGTTCTCCGGCTTGGTGTTTGGATTAGTGCTAGTTTAATGATTTTAGGATTGCTCATTGCGACAATTTCTCCATCGTCAATTATGCCGCTTCCCTCAAATCCTTCGCTTAGCGACTTAGCGGACCGTGTGTTTTCTGCTTCATTTGATCCAATAACATTGATGTTTGTCGGACTCGTGATGCTTATGTTCACCCCTGTTCTCCGTGTCATTACTGCAATCTTCGGTTTCGCCGTAGAACGAGATTGGCGTTTTGTATTTGTTTCTTCTATCGTATTACTATTGTTAACAGGAGAAATTATGTATTCAATTTTTTTGAAAGGTTAAAATCAATGTCGTTTACGCAGCGGCTTCGCCAAGTTCAAATTAAACAAAATTCTCTTTTGTGTGTCGGACTTGATGTAGATATGGATAAAATTCCAACGCATCTGCAATCTACAAAGAGTCCGGTGCTGGAGTTTAATCGCCAAATTATTGAGGCAACGCACGATCTCGTCTGCGCATATAAACCGAATCTTGCCTTCTACGAAGCGATGGGCGAAAGAGGAACCGTTACGTTACGAGAGACACTGAAGCTTATTCCGAAATCTGTCCTTACTATCGGTGATGGAAAGCGCAGTGACATTGGGAACACGGTAGAGCGGTACGCTAAGGCGCTTTTTGATGATTTCGGCTTCGATTCAGTTACAGTAAATCCATATATGGGTTTTGATTCTATTGAACCATTCCTAACAAATCCAGAAAAAGGAGTTTTTATTCTTGCTCTAACATCCAATTCTGGTTCAAAAGATTTTCAGCGTTTAAAGGTGGGAACGAAACCTCTATACGAAAAAGTAGTGCACACTGCAAAGAATTGGAACGTTAATCGGAACATCGGTTTCGTTGTTGGTGCTACACATCCGAAAGAATTGCAACAAATCCGAAAAATTGTTCCAGATATGCCGATTCTTATCCCCGGTATCGGCAAGCAAGGCGGCGATTTGAAGTCATCAATTCATTATGGCTGCGACAAACACGGTCAGCTTGCCGTTGTCAACGCAAGTCGCAGTATTATCTATGCATCATCGGGAAAAGATTTTGCAAAAGCCGCAAGAGCAGAAGCAAAGAAGATGGTTGAAGAAATGAGAATGTATGTTGGATAAGTAAGTAATTGAGCCCTTGAGTATTTATCTGGTTGAGTAATGCAACCCGGGTAACTGTATTATGAATCGTCGCACACATAATATCCACGAACGATTCCTTCGGCATATTTTGGGGAAACAGTATTTTACTATCATCCTGCAGACCGCCGATGGCAAAAAAATAAAAAAGTGTTGTTCTAATAGACCAATTTATCATTTCGAATCCCATTCTTTCGGGATGAGAAATCTAAATAAACAGAAAGATTCCTCTCCTTATTTCATCGAGCTCGGAATGACAAATACGCCCCTAGGACAATTCCAACATTATGTATTTAAATCAAACAGCGCTTTGTAAGGAAATGTAATGATGAAATATCAATGGAAAAATCGATGGAACAAGATTGGTTGGTATATATTAACAGTAGTTATAGTATTGCATGCTCAACCGCGGAATATTCTTACGTCGAGATATTCTGTTGATCAAATTCAAACGATCATCTCAGCCAAACCGTGGCATCCATATCCCACAGCGTCTGAACGGGTGCCATGGACTAATTTACCTGAATCATTCAAGACAGGTATTACGAAGAAAGCAGAACTGCTGCTGAAGAAGGAATATCCAGCGCTCACCGCAACACTATATCTTGAGTTTGTCCGGATTGGGGATCGTCAGAATTATGAGCGACCGTGCTTTGAACGTCGTCAAATGCTTGAAACGTTAGTGATCGCAGAATGCATTGAAGGAAGGGGAAGATTCTTAGACAAGATCGTCGACGGTCTATGGTTAATCTCCGAAGAATCCTCTTGGATCGTGCCAGCCCATATTGGCGAGCAAAAAGCCGGGCGTGGTTTACCAGATGTACAGGAGCCGTTAGTTGATCTCTTTTCTGCTGAAACGGGGAATCTTTTTGCATGGACATATTATCTCCTGAACGATCAGCTTCAAAAAATCTCACCGCTTATTTGCGATCGCATATACCATGAACTGCAGGAACGGATCATTATACCAACTTCTACCAGGGACGATATGTGGTGGATGCATCTGGAAAAGGGAAAGACAGTACATTATATCAGCAATTGGACTCCATGGATCTGCTTGAACTGGCTTGCCGTGGAATTACTTACCGATGCTGATCTGGTTCGCCAGACAAAAATGGTTTTTAAGATTATCACCATTCTGGATCGCTTTTTGAATTCCTATCCGGACGATGGCGGCTGTAACGAAGGTCCTTATTATTGGAGGCGCGCCGGTGGATCTTTATTTGATTGCCTGGAATTACTCTACAATGTCTCTGGCGGGAAGATTAATGTCTATGATCATCCCCTTGTAAAAAACATAGGGCGGTTTATTGCATATTCTTACATTAATAGAAAATATTTTCTGAATTTTGGCGATGCGCCAGCACAGATCGATATTCCAGCTCATCTGGTCTTGCGGTATGGAGAGCGTATCAATGATGCGGATCTGATAGGATTAGGATGGGAGGCAGAGTCCCGACAGAATATGTCGGCGGGTGAATTAGAGGGAAGTCTGACACGTCAGCTCGATCTGCTGTTCCATCCTGTTGCAGTTGATACACATAGCATTCATGTGCATCTTCATAGGGATGTGTGGCTGCCGCAGACCGAGATGATGGTTGCCCGACAGTTAGAGAATTCCAATGCAGGATTCTATCTTGCAGCCATTGGCGGATATAATGAGCATAGTCATAATCATAATGATGTCGGCAATTTTATTGTGTATCTGGATGGTGATCCATTATTCGTCGATGTCGGTGTAGGAACATATACTGCAAAGACATTCAGCGATGACCGATATTCCATTTGGACAATGCAGTCAGCATATCATAATCTTCCAACGATCAATGGTGCTATGCAAAAATTCGGAATACAATATCGATCGCAGTTTGTACAATATCAGCAGAGCGATAGTCAAGCGTCGATGACGCTGGATATTTCAGGTGCATATCCTTCTATCGCTGGGATAAAATTCTGGAACCGCACTGTTCTGCTGGATCGCTCTCATCAAGAGATTCGAATAAATGAGGCATATCGTGCCGATACTGCAGTCCAATCCTTTACTTTATCTTTGATGACCCCTTGTGAAGTGGTGAGCGTTGGGAGTGATTCCTTGATGGTAAAAATACAGCAAGGGAAAGAGGAAAAGAGTGCTCTTCTGTGTTTTGATCATCGTCAGATTGTTCCGACTGTAGAGCAAATTCCGCTGGAGGATGAGAAACTGAAACATGCTTGGGGTGATCGGTTATTCCGAATCCTCTTTCGAGGTCAGAAGAAGCTTACTTCAGATGAGATCAGCATGACTGTGACGAGGTTGAGAAAATAAAAATCTTCACAGTCCCGCATGGCGGGACGAGGTGTTTTGTCACTCCTGCGTACGCGGGAATGATGCCGTAAATGGCGGGGTATTGAACCAAATATGAATAAAGCCCAAATTCAAAATTTGAATATTAGATATTGAAGAGCAAGTCAGCGTACGTCGGTATTCGCCAGATATTTGCATCTACCAACGTTTCCGTCTCACTTTTTCTTTCAATCTTAATTCTTGCGATTTACCTGAACCTTATGTATTTTTTTAAAGCTACCATGAAACACCACACTTCCAAAATCCACGAGCGGTTCCTCCGGCATATCTGGAGCAAACAGTATCTTACTGCCGGCTTGCAAACTGCAGATGGCAAAACACTAAAAGTTTATGATGTCGGTCAATTAAATTCCGACGGCGGACCGGATTTCTGCAACGCGAAAATAAAAATCAACGATGTGACATACTCAGGTGACGTCGAGATTCACCGTACTGTATTTGAGTGGCTTCAGCATCAACATCAGGAAGACCCGCGATATAATAAAGTCATCCTCCACGTTGTTTTGGAAACGACGAACGATGTTCCCCCAACACTTGTCAATAGCGGCAGACAGATACCGATTCTTGTGCTTAGTCAGTTTCTTTCAGACTCTATCCAAACTGTATGGCAAAAAGCCATCCTTGACGAACGTACAAAGAAATCGGAAACAATTCGATGTTTCGGCAAGAATAGCGATTTAACTTCTGAGGCACTCGATCATTGGCTGGCGAAATTGGCTGTTGAGCGGCTTGAATTAAAGCTTCGCCGGTTTGATGAACGATTGAAACAGCTTGCGTACGAACGCCGCATGACATTGCACGAATGGCAACGTGCTTACGGTGAGCTACCATCGGAGGGCGAACACAACGAAATTCCACCATTCCCAGAGTTGACACAAAAAGATTTTTCCAATAAGGAATTATGGGAACAAGTTCTTTATGAAGGCGTGATGGAAGGACTTGGTTACAGCAAGAATCGAAAGCCATTTTTACGATTAGCTGAAAATATGACATTGAAGGTAATTGCGAATTTCGGGATGCCGGTTTCAGATCTCACAATAGAATCGTTGATGTTTGGCGCGGCTGATCTGTTGTCAAAAAGCAATGTTATTAAAGAGAAAGAATCTCGACAGTATGTGCATGCGTTGCGTAAGAAGTGGAAAGAACTGCGTCCACAATATCACGGTGAAATTCTTAATGCTGCCGATTGGCAATTATTTCCAACGCGTCCTTCAAATTTTCCGACAATACGACTTGCCGCCGCAAGTTTACTTATCAAAGAGTTTTTAGTGAACGATTTATTCCGCCGTATTATCCAAATTTTGAAAGCTAATATTTCCGCTTCGGAAAAGGAACACAAACTGGTTCAACTCTTCAGCATCGAAACAAACGATTTCTGGAGACATCATTACAACTTCGATACGACAGCTTCAAATAGTGTCAAAGCACTTGGCGCATCGCGTATTCGCGAAATCGTGATTAATGCTGTTCTGCCAATCGCGATGTTATATGCGCGCATCTTTAAAGATAAAACTGTCCGCGAAGGCGCACTTGTTGTGTACCAATCTTTTCCTGCATCCGAGAACAACTCTATCACTCGATTGATGGAGAAACAATTACTGAAAGGAAGATTGCCGTTGAAGAATGTAAGTCGCCGGCAAGCTGTAATTCAACTCTATAAGTTCTACTGTGCAGATGGGCGATGTGCTGATTGTGAACTCGGTGTAATTTTAGCTCGTTAGAATTCCATTTCCTTTTCCGTTTTCGTTTTCGCACTGTTTTATTTTAGTGTCAGCACAAACGAAACCCGCATTCAAGACTCAAATGCGGGTTTTTAATCCACAACATTTAAAGAATAAAATGAATATTAGATATTGAAGAGCAGGTCAGTGTACGTCGGTAACTGCCAGATATCTGCGTCCACCATTGTTTCTAACTTGTCACCATCAACACGTAATTTTCCCATCGCAACAAAAATAACATCGCGATAATATTGGGCTTGTTTCAGGGCACTGTCTTCATGCTTAAGTTTGCTAAGCGCAGATTCAAGTGCATCGATATTTTTACCAAAAGAATCGATTGTTGTGACCAACTCTGATAACAATTTTTCTGCAGCTTTCGATTTTGCAGAAACGCTTTCCAATGATGTAATTGTTGACGCAACTTTACCAGCGAATGTAATAGACGCCGGCAATATTTGGCGTTTTGCTATTTCCAACATTGTTAATGCTTCAATATTGACAGTCTTTGTATAGTTTTCAAGTGAGATCTCATAGCGTGAATGCAATTCCTCTTTGCTCAAGACAGCATGCTTTTCATGCACCTTTATAGATTTTTCGCTAATAAACACTGGAATAGCGGCAACTGTCGAAGTAATGTTTGGTAAGCCTCGTTTTTCTGCTTCTTTTACCCATTCATCTGTATAATTGTTACCGTTGAAGATGACTCGTTTGTGTTTCTTTACGATTTCGGTCACAATAGTCTGAACTTCGGTGTCGATGTCTTTTGCTTTCTCTATTCGAGTTGCAATGCGCGACAAGATTTCGGCAACGATTGTATTTAGTGTGGTATTCGGACCTGCGATTGAGGCTGAAGATCCTACCATACGGAATTCAAATTTATTACCGGTAAAGGCAAATGGCGATGTTCGATTTCGATCTGTGGAATCTTTCGGTAACGCTGGCAACGTGGTAACACCCAGTTTCAATTCGCCGCCAACTTTGGAAGATTTCGCACCACCATTTTCGATCTGCTTTAAAATATCCGTTAACTGCTCGCCAAGAAAGATCGAGATAATAGCCGGAGGCGCTTCGTTTGCGCCAAGCCGATGATCGTTACCCGGATTTGCCGTAGAAACACGCAATAGATCAGCATATTCATCCACCGCTTGAATGACGGTGGCAAGAAATAAAAGAAATTGTTCGTTATCGTGAGGAGTTTTCCCAGGATCAAGCAAATTCTGCCCGTCGTTTGTAGCCATTGACCAGTTGTTGTGTTTACCAGAACCATTGATACCGGCAAACGGTTTTTCATGAAGCAGGCAAACTAGACCATGACGATTTGCAACTTTCTTCATGGTTTCCATCATAATTTGGTTATGATCGGTTGCTATATTAGTTGTAGTATAAATAGGAGCAAGTTCATGTTGGGCAGGTGCAACTTCGTTATGCTTCGTCTTTGCCAACACGCCGAGCTTCCAGAGCTCTTCATCCACTTCTGCCATGAATGACGCAATTCGTTCCTTCAAATTGCCAAAGTAATGATCCTCCAATTCTTGACCCTTTGCTGGTTTTGCACCAAATAATGTGCGTCCTGTAAGAATGAGATCTTTTCTTTTTTCATATGTTTTTTTGTCAACAACAAAATATTCTTGCTCGGGTCCAACCATCGCAACAACTCGAGTCGCTGTAGTGTTGCCTAGCAATCGGAGAACGCGAATAGCTTGTTTTGAAAGGGCTTCCATCGATCTAAGAAGCGGTGTTTTCTTATCAAGTGCTTCACCCGTATAGGAACAAAATGCTGTTGGAATACACAGTGTATTATCTTTGAAGAATGTCGGAGATGTACAATCCCATGCCGTATAACCGCGGGCTTCAAATGTTGAACGCAATCCGCCCGACGGGAAAGAGGAAGCATCCGGCTCGCCTTTGATTAACTCTTTGCCGGAAAACTCCATAATGATACGGCCGTCAGCGGTTGGAGAAATAAAGGAATCATGCTTCTCAGCTGTAATCCCGGTCATCGGTTGAAACCAATGTGTAAAGTGTGTTGCACCTTTTTCTATCGCCCAATCTTTCATAGCATTGGCTACGATATCGGCAACCTCTGGTGCAAGTGGTAAACCTTCATCAATTGTTTTTCTCAGCATCTTGTAAATGTTTTTAGGCAACCTTGCCCGCATAACAACATCGCTAAAGACATTGCATGCAAAAGTATTCTCCAATGATTCTTTAAACATCAATGATTCTGTTTCCATGTATATAATTCTCCTTTAAATGAATATTAATTAATCATGATTAAGATAATATAAATTTACTGCATATCTCCTAGAGTCAATCTAACATAACTCGAATACTAACTTATTGACGGTGGAAATAAGGTGGTTCCACACTTCGATATCTATTATATCTGATAATTCTTGTTGGAAGAGCATAAAAAAAGTCAATGGCCATAACAATGAGTAACTATGACCATCGACTTCTTAAGAAATCTATGAGGTCAATTAAGAATATTAATTGTCATAATACAGATGAAATTCATACGGATGCGGCCGGAGATGCATTTCATCTAATTCTTTCTCTCGTTTCCAAGTAATCCAAGCTTCGACAAGATCCTCAGTAAAGACATTGCCTTTAGTTAAAAAAGCATTGTCTTTCTCCAATGCAACAATTGCTTCTTCCAACGATCCCGGTGTTTTTGGAGTGGACTTCAATTCTTCACGTGTCATTTCATAAATATCTCTATCTAATGGCTTACCTGGATCAATCTTGTTTTGAATTCCATCCACAGCAGCCATCATTATAGCCGAGAAGGTCAGATACCCGTTGCAACTCGGATCAGGGCAACGGAATTCCACACGTTTTGCTTTCGGACTTGGAGAATACATTGGAATTCTACATGAAGCCGAGCGGTTTCTGGCTGAATAAGCCAGATTGACCGGCGCTTCAAAACCAGGAACAAGCCGGCGGTACGAATTTGTTGTCGGAGCAGCAAAAGCAAGAATGGCCGGCGCATGTTTTAAAATTCCTCCAATAGCATTAAGCGCCATTTGACTGAGGCCCGCATAACCGTCGCCCGCGAACAAAGGTTTGCCTTCCTTCCACAGAGAGAAGTGAGTATGCATTCCGCTTCCATTATCCTGAAAGATCGGCTTGGGCATAAAAGTCACTGTCTTATTACTTTTCTTTGCCACATTTTTACATATGTACTTATACCACATAAGTTGATCAGCCATTTTTAATAAATTGGTAAATTTCATATCAATTTCGCTTTGACCGGCAGTAGCAACTTCATGATGATGCGCTTCTACTATAATTCCGATCTTACGCATTTCATACACCATCTCGCCCCGAAGATCATGAAATGTATCCGTTGGACTGACCGGAAAGTATCCGCCTTTAAAACTAGGCTTGTAACCCAAATTGGGTTCTTCAAATCTCGCAGTGTTCCAGGCACCTTCCTGAGAATCTATTTCGTACATACCACAGTGTTGATTTTGTTCATAACGAACTTGATCAAAAATAAAAAATTCAGGTTCAGGCCCAATATAGCAAGTATCGGCTATTTTTGTTTGCTTCAAATATTCCTCTGCCTTTTGTGCTATATATCGTGGATCTCGAGTATATTTCTGCTTTGATATCGGATCGACAATATCTGCGATGATACTTACGGTTGGTTTAGCAAAAAAAGGATCCATACAAAAAGTATTAGGATCAGGAAGAGCTAACATATCCGACATATGAATTCCCTGCCAACCTCGAATGGACGAGCCGTCAAATCCAAGCCCTTCTACAAATGTGCTTTCGTCTATTACATCTATCGGGAAGCTGCAATGCTGCCAACTTCCTAATAAATCAACGAATTTGAGATCGATCATCTCTGAATTATTCTTTTTTACGAAATCAAAAAAATCTTTTGGCGTTGCCATTATTTTTTCTCCTTCATCTATATTAAAAGAATAGACATTATTTAATTAGGTTCAAGTGTAAAATAACATAAATAATTAACGTAATCAAGTATTCTTACAGATTATTTATTATTAATATGAACTTGCTAATTCTTTCTAAACAGGTATGTTTTTCAACACAATATAGATGTTTACAATTCTATTATAAAAATAAATAGGGCTTCTTTGTAACTCAAATATAATATCGTCAAGTCAATGAGCCCGTTTACAGAAGATAAATTCTTGATTACATCCGCCATTCGCCGATTCATCTACGTTGTCTACCGAAATCATTAGAACTTTTCCACATTTTCTGTGTATGTTGAATCAATAGGATTGAAACGGTTTTAAGGTAAAAATAGATGTATCTTTTAATCACCGAACATTCCTTGCAAGTGCAACTTTTTTAACACAAGGTTCGTTTTAGGTAACAATACCTAAAGTATCTGAATTTAATCCCGAAGAAACACTTTATGGAAAATAAAAATATTGATCTCTCGGCGCTTCGTATTCACCGCTCACAAGGCGGACAGGATGGGCCACCCAAGAAAACCGGTATGTTTATCGGAATTGCAGTAACAATAATAGTTCTTGTTATTGGCAGCATTTTTCTTTCCCAGAAAATATTTGCTCCAGTTATAGAAGTAAAGCTAGCAACGGCGGCGTGGACGTCTCCGTCACAATCCAACGCTATTCTCACCGCGAGCGGTTATGTTGTTGCCCAGCGAAAAGCGGCTATTGCTTCTAAAGCGACAGGCCGGCTTATGTATTTAGGTGTTGTAGAAGGCGATCATGTGGTCAAGGGCCAAATCATCGCACGGTTGGAAGATTCTGATATGCGTGCTGTTGCGGCACAAGCACGAGCATCTTTGGCGGTAAACGAAGCTGATTTAAAAGCTGCCGAACAGAATTTTATACGGCAAAAAACGTTGCTGGCAAAAAATCTTTCAACACAAGCCGATTTCGAAAATGCAGAAGCTCAATTACAGCGAGTTAAGGCATCTATAGAAGTCGCAAAAGCTGGTGTTGAATCAGCCGAAGTCGCATTGGAGAATACCATTATCCGCGCCCCGTTTAACGGTACCGTCCTCACAAAAGATGCCGATATCGGAGAAATGGTTGTACCGATGGCTGCAAGCGCCGGATCGAAGTCTGCGGTTGTGACGATTGCCGATATGTCTTCACTGCAAGTAGAAGCCGATGTGTCCGAATCGAATATCGAGAACGTGAATAATAATCAACCATGCGAAATAACCCTTGATGCGTATCCGGGATTGCGATACGAGGGATTTGTCGCAAAGATTGTTCCAACGGCTGACCGTTCAAAAGCAACCGTGATGGTAAAGGTGGCATTCAGAAATTATGACAGTCGTGTGTTGCCGGAAATGGGCGCAAAAGTGTTGTTCCTCACAAAACAAGCAGATAAAAGCGAAATGCAAGAAAAGCCATTTTTATCCGTTCCATCAACGGCAATTGCGGAGCGCGATGGAAAGAAAATCGTGTATTGTGTGAATGATAATGTTGCAACTTCTATTGTTGTCACGGTTGGTCGCCGCATAGGTTCATTGACAGAAATACTTGGCGGCATTACACCTGGAGAAAAAGTTATCGACAATATCAACGCTACCATTGTCGAGGGCGTGAAAATAAAAATACAATAATGCAGAAGACGGAATGTAACACATTTAATTATACTTACAGAGAGATTGTAGGTTGCCGCAATTATTTTTGATTTATATATCTTGAATTCTAAACACTAAAGGATTGCACTATGGCAAATACTGTAATACAAGTTCAAAATGTTTCAAAATCATATTGGCGGGATAGTTTTGAAGTTCCTGTTCTGAATGATATTACCATAGAAGTAAATGAAGGAGAGTTTTTCGGATTAATGGGGCCATCCGGATCTGGAAAAACAACGCTCCTCAATCTTATTGCGGGCATCGACCGTCCGAGCAAAGGCAATATTATTGTCGGCGGTGTCGATATCGCAAAACTCAACGAATCAGAGCTAGCAAAGTGGAGATCACATCATGTTGGGTTTGTGTTTCAATTTTACAATCTGCTTCCAGTGCTTACGGCATTCGAAAACGTCGAGCTTCCGCTTCTTTTGACATCGCTATCGAAAGCTGAACGCAAAAAGCATGTCAAACTTGCACTCGATGTTGTCGGGCTCGGCGATAGGACCCGGCATTATCCCAAACAACTTTCCGGCGGACAAGAACAGCGCGTAGCTATTGCCCGTGCCATTGTAACCGATCCAACCTTACTGGTTGCCGATGAGCCAACCGGCGATCTTGATAAACACTCAGCCGAAGAGATTATGACGTTGCTCGAGCGCTTGAATAAAGAATTTAAAAAAACCATTGTCATGGTGACGCATGATCCGCGTGCAGTTGAAAAAGCCACAGTTATTCATCACCTCGACAAAGGCGAATTGTCTTAAGGAGTTATTATGCGAGTACTCAAACTTATTTTTAAAAATGCATTACGCCATAAACTCCGGACTTTGCTTACCATCCTCGGAATGGCGATTGCCGTGATGGCTTTCGGCGTTTTGCGCACCGTTGTAGATATGTATTATGAGGGATTGGAGGCAACCGCTGCGAATCGTCTCATAACAAGGCAGTCGGTTTCATTCATTTTTCCGCTTCCTATTTCGTATCGCGACCAAATAGCAAAAATTCCTGGCGTTGAAACAGTGTGCTATGCTAATTGGTTCGGAGGGACATATAAAGATAAAAACAATTTTTTTGCCCGTATGGGCGTCGATCCAGAAACAATTTTTGAAGTATATCCAGAGTACCTTATCAGTACGAAAGACCTTGAAACGTTCAAACAACAACGCAATTCGTGTATCGTTGGCTCGGAAATAGCGAAACAATACGGCTTTAAGATAGGTGATATTATTCCTCTCGATGGTGACATCTATCCCGGTAAATGGGAATTCGTTGTCCGCGGTATCTACAAGCCGCGCGATAAATCCACCGATGCAACGCAAATGTTTTTCCATTGGTCGGCAATCGATGAACGTATGAAAGTGGATATGCCCAGGCGGGCGGGAAATGTAATGTGGTATATTATTAAGATTAAAGAGCCTGCGCAAGCCGCTGCTATTTCAGAACAAGTTGATGCGCTTTTTAAGAACTCTTCGAATTCAACCAAGACTGAAACAGAACGTGCATTTACACAGGGATTTATTTCGGGGGCCAGTTCACTGCTCAATGCTATGAATGCTGTTTCTTACATCATTATCGGTATTATTATGCTCGTGCTTGGCAATACAATGATCATGTCTGCACGCGAGCGAACTTGCGAATATGCGGTGCTGAAGACGCTCGGGTTTTCCGGTGGACATTTATTCGGACTTATTTTTGGTGAATCTTTATTTATTTCGGTCCTTGGGGCGGGAACAGGAGTGCTGCTTACGTACCCGATCGTTGCGGGTATTGAAGCTCTCGTGCCGAAGGGATTTTTCCCGTACTTTTTTATAACTCCTTTAACACTTATTCTTGCCGCTGGCTCTGCGTTGATGATTGGTATTGCAGCTTCGATCTTTCCAATACAGCGTGCGCTAAGAACTAAGATTGTGGATGGATTGAGGTTTGCAGGATAAATACAGAAGGCAAGAAGCAGAAAGTTGAAAAAAGAAAATAATTCGTTGATTTTTTTGAGGGGGAACTGATCGATGGAAAGAGAATCCGCAAAATCTTTTGAAGATCTTATTGTTTGGCAGAAGGCACATCGTTTCGTTCTTGAAATCTATAATTATACCGCTACTTTTCCAAAACAAGAAACGTATGGACTTATCTCTCAACTTCGTCGTGCGGCCATATCAATTCCGGTGAACATTGCTGAAAAATTTAAAAAACATGGACATGTAGATAAAGTTCGTTTTATGAATATCGCTCAAGGTTCTGCTGAAGAGTGCCGGTACTATCTTATTCTCTCAACGAATTTACATTATGGAAAATGTTCAGAATTAAAATTACTTCTTAATGAAGTCACTAAATTATTGTGCGCATATTCTAAGCGCATTCTGCCTCCTGTTTCCTAAATTCTATATTATTATTAGAGGATGATTATGAAGATTCCCTTAAAATATACATTACGAAATTTTAAATCACGTAGACTTACAACGGCGATTACAATGACGGGTATTGCGCTCGTTGTTTTTGTGTTCGCTGCGGTCCTCATGCTTGCGCATGGCATTCAGAAGACACTAGTTGCAACAGGCATGCCGGATAATGTTATCATAGCACGCAAAGCTGCAAACGGAGAAATCTCCAGCATTATTACCCGTAATGATTACAGTGTCATACGTACGCTGCCACATATTGCTAAACAAGCTGACGGTAAACCTCTCGTGTCCGGTGAAACAGTTGTAATTATTAACTTGCAGAAAAAAACAGGCGGATTAAGCAATGCGACCGTTCGCGGCGTTGCGCCAGAAGCATTTCTCTTGCGTCCGCAAGTACACATTGTAGAAGGAAGAATGTTTAAAGCAGGAGCGCGTGAAGTGGTAACCGGTTCAGCAATAGCAAATAATTTTATCGGTACAACAGTTGGTTCTCTCGTAACGTTCGGCGGCAATCAATGGACAATTGTTGGAAAATTTGATGCCGACGGAAGCGAGTTTGATTCAGAGATGTGGGGCGATAATGAGCAACTGCAGGATGCTTTTAATCGCCAGGGCGGTTATTCAACGGTAACGTTTAAACTCGATCAGCCCGATGCATTTAACGCCTTAAAGGCGGCATTCGATGGCGAACCGCGCTTGCAACAATTCGAGCCAAAGATTGAAAAGAAATTCTTTGAAGAGCAATCGGAGGGAATGGCGACATTTATTCGCATCCTCGGAATTTTTATCACAGTTGTTTTCTCATTCGGTGCAACCATCGGTGCAATGATTACAATGTACGCAGCCGTCGCAAATCGAACGGTGGAAGTAGGAACATTGCGCGCGCTCGGATTCAAACGCCGCAGCGTGTTGTCGGCATTTTTAATTGAATCACTTTCACTTTCTTTCATCGGCGGGGTAATCGGATTATTTTTGGCGTCGTTCCTGCAATTTTTTTCTATCTCGACGTTGAATTACCAATCTTTTTCTGAGCTGCAATTTTCATTTGCATTGTCGCCTTCAATTGCATTTACCTCACTTATGTTTTCACTTTTTATGGGATTTGCCGGTGGCTTTTTGCCTGCAGTACGAGCGGCGCGATTAAATATTGTCAACGCGCTGCGTTCAGCATAACTTTGATGACGCTTCGGAGATTTTCTAACGTAGACGTGGAGAAGCGAATGATAGGACTATTTCTGTTTAGCCCTTTTTATAAATTTGTATAGTGTCTTCTTCTTTTTCAAAACGTTTTTCACCATTTTCCTGCCATGGTTTACTGATTTAGCTTTTGGTTTCATCGTGTGGGAAGAAGCATTATAAATTGATAATCGTTCTGCTACTGCATAGTGAAGCTTTTTGCGCATCACAACTATGTATTCGCGCGTCATTGTGTCCTCAAGAACACCTGTTGCGTTTGTAGGACTTGTTGTGATCAATTATGCAATCATTCTCGTTAGAGGATTGATTTACCCAAGAAAGATATGTTCATTGTGCCATTGAAGGGCTTCTACGGCTGGAGAAAATCTTAAATCTCTAACAGTTCTAATTAATTTATTTTTATACGATAAAATACGATTAACAGAAAGATCGACACCTTTGCCAGATAAATATGAAGCGATGATAACTGAATAACTGTCGGAGAGAATAAAATAAATCCCTTCATTAAAAAGCCAATGACAAGTACTGCATAGATACAATCCATTTCGTGGATCGTCTGTGCCTAATTTCTGTTTTGGAACAATATGTGCGGCTTCTGCCTTCATGATAACCCTGCGGTGTTTGAATGCCAAAACCACAAATAGCACAATAGTATTCATACTGTGCTGTCACAATTATTCGAAAAGCTCTATCACGAACATAAGATTTTCGGAGTGTGGTTGTCTTTTCCTCAAGTTTTGAAAACGGTTCAAATGATCCTAAAAGCATATTTTTCAATTCATGCTCTTCTGTCCTTATCTCTTGTTTCTGAATAGCAATAGCCTCTGGTGGATTTTTCTGTACAAAATTCCAACCACTTTCTGAAAGATTATAAAGTCCCTTATCAAAATCGATAAATCCCATGGTTCGCAACCAATCAATTCTGTGTCTGCATTGATTTTGAAGTGTTCGCTTGCTCCAATTCTGTACCTTGGGGAAACGGTTCTTTATTGTATCAAGCCATAATTCATTAAGTTTATCGGTTCTTATCGTTGATTTAGTTCGAAGCACTTCAAGAAAGGCTGCTACACCAACAAATGACTTTTCAAATATTTCTAGCAAAATTGTCGGCGAACTTGTATTAAGGACTGACGCTCCATCAGCAGTAAGTCGACAACGCCCATTTGTGACCTTAACTAATCCCGTACTTATTAATAGTACCGTATAGACATCTCTTGCATAGGACCTTGTGAGAATAAAATTATTAATCAACCAAGTTCTTACGTCGTCAGATGTTGGATGATTATTTTGTATCCATCCAAGTGTATTGAGGAGGTTGACAAATTGTGCTTCTACCCCACCTGCCATCGGATAGAAAGTTGTTCTTGCATTCTTTTCTTTTATCATAATTCAGTCCAGTCTTTGAAAGACCATTGTAACCAATCACTTTTTTGAAGATAACGCAATTCATTTTTCGTTGGCCGACGATCCATTCTTATATCAAAAAGGACATTTCCCGATAAGAATTGATTTCTAATAATATCCGATGACGTTCCCATCAGCAATTGTGCACGGTCATATTTAAACCATTCCATATCTCCGCGCATTTCACTAAATGCACTTACAAGCACCAGAACGGGCATTTTTTGCATAAATCTCTTTGCTAAAGTTTCTAATTGCCATTCTGCAATGACTTCTCCTGAGACATGCCTAACTGAAATAGTTATCTCATCAACATTAAGAAAGAGTCCCATGCTGTTTGGCGTTCTTGCCATAGTGAAATACATTCCCAATCTTCCGTTATCATCACGTATTCCATATTTTTTGATCGCAGCAAGCGGATCCATTTTCCATGCTTTTCTATTGAATGTAAATAACGTAATCATAGAAGACGATCCTACACGGTGAGCTTTAAGTTCTACTGTTCCTAAATCTGGTAGAGCAATATTATTTTCTTCGATACCAAGGAGTTGTTCCAATGTTTGTCCAATGCCGGTTGTTCCTTTTCTCTTTGATTTGACCCACCCTTTTGCTTTTACATGCACAAATTTTTTTCTAAATCTTTCAACTGTCAATTGTCTATGCTTTGTCATTGTGCTATTCACTCTCTTTTTTGTATTTCGATATGAGGCTAATGTAATGAAACTTCACAAATGGATGCACTTATATGTTAGACAAAACATTCTTTGATTTCAAGCGCGTAAATACAAGCATTACTCTCTCTTTTACTCTGTCGTTTCTTTATTTAATCCACCGCACTTTAATTTTATCTTCAACTTGCTTGAATTCTTTATCGCCGGTCAGCAGTTCACATTTCTTTTTCATCGCCAACGCCGCCGCATAGCAGTCTGCAAAAGACATTTTATTGAACGCTTTTAAATGAGCGACTTGAAGCGTAAGCTCCTTATTAACTTCTACAAGTTGTATTGGCAAAGCTCTTATGGAATCTTCTGCCAACTTCGCACGCGTTTCCCCTCCTCTGCGAAGCGCTTGGTAAATCACCTCGCCCCAATTTACAATACACATAAACGCTTCACGTTCTTTTGTTACGCATTCTTCAAAGACAGCAGCAACCTTTTCATATCCTTCTTGCTGCTGGAGATAAGAAATCACTGCGTAACTATCAAGGACTGTTGTCTTCATAGTTCGCTCTCCCTTTTCTTATCTTCCATCAATCCTTTGAGCATATCGCCGTCAGTGCCAAGTATTCCTGATAAACTCTCAAAGTAATTTTTATCAAGCGGCTGAATTATAAGTTTGCCGTTTTGTTCAACAAACGCGATTTTTGTCCCCTTTTTAATTCCAAACTTTCGCCGGATCTTTGCAGGAACGACGATTTGTCCTTTTACTGTTACCACCGATGTGTCCATCGTATGTCTCCTTTTTATTCTAACTTACTAAATATTTTAATGTAAGTCAAATATTATATATGTAATACCTTTTATATTCTGTGTCCCCTTGCGGTCAAATAGCCACTGCTGGCCTAATCGTCCGTACGGTATTATCGCTTTCATTGGTTTTCTACTCAGCATGCTTGAAGATTACTATGAAACGGCAGAATGTAGTACGACTATTCGCCGAGAGAACAATACGCCAACAAACCGCTTGAAAGATTATGAGAGCCGGTTGAACGACGAGCTTTCATTGGCGGATGTGAAGAAAAAAAAGAAATCGAAAATCGTATTGACCAGGAAAAGAAAAAGCAACCCACTGATGTAACAAAAAAAGGCAAAAGGCGCCTTAAAGGGATTATTTAAGTAAAGAGACTGAGATAGCCGTTGATTTAGCAAAAAGCCTTTCATTAATAAGAAGAGCTTTTTTGTGCTTGCTCGCTTGTAACTGTAAAAAAAAATAGACTATATTTACCCTGCAATGAAAAAGTATTGTTATTCCATACTCATATTTTCAATCGGCTTTTTCTGCGGATGTCACGATGCACCGCGCGATAATCTGCTCGACCCGCAATCACCGCAATATGTTTCTACGGCAAGTGTCATCGGGACTGTTTCCATTTTAAATCAAAACACTCCTCTTCCTTCTGCCACTATTACCTCAATGGAAAATGGCATTTCAACTATCTCTAACGCCTCAGGTGTTTTTTCTTTTGATCGTCTTACAATAGGAACTCAAACGCTTATTTGTACAAAATTAAATTATACGCCGGACACACAGCGAATAGTTCTATATTCTCAAACAATAGTACATGTCCGCTTTAGTCTGAATGGAGCCCCTTACGTCGTATCCCAAAACATTTATACAAGAAAAATCGATCAGTATTATCCCAGTCCCCAATATTTTGTTGATGTTACTGCCTCTGTTGCTGATCCAAATGGCATTACTGATATTGATTCTGTTTGGTTTTTTGTAACGTACTCTTCGAGCGGTTCTTCAACCTCAGATACGTTATTTTTCCCAATGACATATTCTGTTTCTACTCGGTTATTTCAGGTAACCCTCTACAAATACGACCTGCCAACTAACACGATTCAGTGGTTGGTGAATAGACCTTTACAGATCAAGTCAAGAGATATCCATTATGCAATAAATTACAGCAATCCTTTTTATGTGTCGCGCGTTATTGAAAACACAGCAATTCCTACTTATCCGACTATAAACACCGTAACATCAGTAAAGGACACAACTGGGCCAACACCGTTATTGCAATGGTCTCCGCCTGATGTTACCTTTAACTATACTTATTCGTTGACGATTTCGCGGATTGTTTCTGGTGTTAGTAATGACGTTTGGTCATATTCGCAGTTAGGTTCAATTAATGACAAATTTCAATTCCCTGGCGACAATAGCGGTGAAACATTGGATTCAGGAGAATATATGTGGACTATTTCAGTGGTTGATGATTTCGGCAATTATTCACGTTCCAAGGAGGCATCATTTGTAGTAAAATGACAAGCGATCAAACAATTCAAGAAAACTTTGATGCGTTGTATCAAATTTCCAAATCGGTGAATTCTATTTTAGAACCGACCGAACTCTTGGAGCGAATTTTGGAAATCGCGATGACTCGCCTTTTTGCTGAACGGGGATTCGTCATTCTATCCAATCCGGATAATGAAAACGGTTATGAGGTTGCCGTCATAAAAAATTTTTCTTCTCAAAAAACAACATCTGAAATTGCAGCATCCTCCTCGGTCATTAAAAACGTTCTTAATACCGGTGAAGCCGTGCTGACCTTCGACGCCCAAAACGATGAAAGGTTTGACTCTTCTACAAGCATTATTGCCCAAAAAATTCTTTCCATCATTTGCATTCCACTTCAGACTGGTAATAGAACTTTTGGTGCGGTGTATTTGGATAGCAGCGAAATGCTTAAAGAATTTACTGATGAGTCTTTAAAATTTTTAACCATCTTCGGTAATCTCGCTGGCATTGCTATCGAGAACGCAAAACGTTATACAGAGCTTCAGAAACAAAACGAACGTCTCAAGAATGAAGCTGAGGTGACACATTTGTTTTCTACGCTCGTGGGATCAAGCAAAAAATGGATCAGCGCTTTGGAGATTGCCCGGCGTGTACTCGATATTGATGTTGCCGTGCTCATTACAGGTGAAAGTGGCACAGGAAAAGAACTTGTAGCCCGCGCTATTCATGACAACGGTACGCGCAAGGGCTTTCCTTTCGTAGCCATAAACTGTTCCGCTATTCCGGAATCATTAATCGAAAGCGAGTTGTTCGGATACGCAAAAGGAGCTTTCACTGGCGCAAGCGGAATAAAAAAGGGATTGGTGGAAGTTGCAGACTGCGGAACACTTTTTTTAGATGAAATATCTGATCTGCCATATCCGCTTCAGCCTAAACTTCTTCGGTTGCTTCAGGAAAAAGAATATCGTCGCATCGGAGACACGGTGAATAGAACAGCAAACATTAGAGTCCTTGCTGCAACTAGCAAAAATTTAAAAGATGAAGTAGAAAATGGAAAAATGCGTGAGGATCTTTATTTCCGGCTTAATGTTGTTGATATTCATTTGCCCCCATTACGCGAGCGTAAAGATGATATTCCCCTGCTCACAAAGTATTTTCTTCAGCAAACAGTCAAAATGTTCAACCGCCCAATAGAAAGTATTCACCCGGATGCTATGCAATTACTTTTGAATAATTCTTGGAGGGGCAATGTGCGGGAATTCCAGAACGCAATTGAGCGGGCCGTGGTTCTATGCAATGGAACACAATTAACAGTCAATGATTTTATGTTTGACGTGAACAAGTCGGAATCTGTGCTTTCTTCTTCAACGACTTTAGAAGAAATGGAAAGACAGGTTATCGAAGCAACATTAGAAGAAATGGGTGGCAATAGGCGTCGCACTGCAGAAAAATTAGGTGTATCGTTACGATGGCTTCAATACCGTCTTAAAGAGTGGGCCAAAGAATAATGCAGTTTACGATTGAAGAAAAAATTCAGGAAGGTACTTTCACCAGCGTTTATCGGGCATTTGATCCTGTGCTCCAACGCCGCATTCTATTAAAGGTTTTACACAAGCACCATGCCGCTGATCCTGACCTGCATCAAAGATTTATGCGAGAAGCGCAAGCATGTGCAGCTCTTCGCTCTGAATACATCGTACAAGTGTATACATTAACTGAATATGAGAATTGTCCTGCAATCGTGATGGAGTTTGTCGAAGGAACATCCTTGAAGCGGCTTATTGCTGATGGTTCTACTTGCACATTGGCATACACAAAAAAAGTTGCTCTTCATACACTCCGCGGCCTTGTAGCGGCACATGAACGGGGTATAATTCACAGGGATATAAAGCCGGGTAATATTCTTGTTACTACAAACGGAACATTTAAAATATCAGATTTCGGTTTGGCATCACTTGCATCCGTTCCATCGATTACAGCACAGGGTGTGGTGCTTGGTACGCCTGCGTATATGTCGCCTGAACAGATCCTACACGAAGTGGTTGAACAGCGGACAGATTTATTTGCTCTAGGTGTTACCTTGATTGAAGTTCTTACGGGCGAACGTATTTTTGAAGGAGATTCATACGCAGATTGTGCAAAGAAAATTTTAGCATTTAACGTTGAAATGTTAGATCGATTTACAGAACAATCTTCTATTGAGTTTGTACATTTCCTTAAACTTTTAATGGCACCGAAGAAACAGAACCGATTTGCCAGCTCAAAAGATGCTCTTAATGCTTTCGATAAAAAGGATTCAAATATTTTTATCGATGTTTCACGGTGGCATCCTTTGTCACCAAAACGCACAGTTTTCATTTTAAGCTGCGTTGCTGCATTGATCATAGCTTTAATTTTATTGTTTCCGAATAGAATTTCTGACTCAAAGCATATAATCCAAACCAAGGCTCGACTAAATATTGATTCAAATTCTGCATCAATAACTATGGATAGTAATTGGAAGACTAATAAGAATACGTCTGTTCAAAGTGTGAATAAACCGATTCAAAAATCACAAACGGCAAAACCAAAAGTCGTTTCATCTAACATAACGAATCAGACGGCAGCAGATTCAGGAACTGTTATGTTGACAAGTACGCCTTGGGCAAAAGTGTACGTGGATAACAAATTTATTGGCGAAACTCCTCTCAGCAAATCATTGATTCTTGCTGCTGGCAAACATTCAATTTTATTTGTTCATCCATCTTTTGATCCGATCACACAAACAATCACTGTGTTGCCTTTTAGAGAGAGTGCTGTTACAGGAAATTTTTTCGATAATGTTGGTTATTTAAATTGCCTTGCCACTCCATGGGCAGAAGTATATATTAATGACCAGTATAAGGATACAACTCCTTTTGAAAAGCCAATTATGCTTTCACCTGGAAAATATCAAGTGCGATTTAAAAATGTATCTTTTCAAGATACTGTTTGCGAGGTAACTGTGCATTCAAAAGATACTGCATCCATCGTTATTTCATTTAAGGGTCAGCGATGACTCGACGAATCCTAATCGCATTTTTAATTCTTACCTGCAGTTATGCTACAATTACATTTGCGCAGAATAGTCCTCTCCGCGCCGCCTTTCTGGTTATTGATTCTCTATATAATTCAGGGTCCTATCTTCGTGCCGAAGTGGAAGCCAGGCGCTTGCTCGAATATGCAAATTTGAATGATACTGCTTATGCTGAAATTCACAAATACATTGCTTTTTCATTGATTGCGCAGGGAAAATCTGAGCTTGCAAAAGAACGCTTTGCTATGTTATTAAGCCTATATCCTACTTACTCGCTCGATCCCGTGCTTACATCTCCAAAAATACTTGTCATCTTCAATGAAGCAAAGCGAGCTTTTCTATCTTCCAAAAAGCCAATGCAGGAAACGATAAAAATTCCGATAGAATTGGATGGCTCGCCAATTTCTTATAGAACAATTCTTTTTCCTGGGTGGGAGCAATTACATACAGGAAGAAAAACATCCGGTACAATATTTCTTAGCGTTGGAATTGTAACGCTTGGAAGTGGAATTACATTTGAATTCCTGAGAAGTAACGCTCGACAAGATTATCTTACAGAGAACAATCCACTAGCAATCGATGAAAAATATCAAATCTATGATCGTTATTATAAAGCTGAGCTTGCTTCATTCGTTGTGTTTGCTATTACATATATCGCATCTGAAATTGACGTTTTCACTACATCTAATAATTCTACCTTAAATATTAAATCAAATCTGCAAACTAACGGGTGTACAGGCGTTACATTTGCTTTTAAATTCTAACTGTGCACCTCCTGCATCGTAGTGCAAATTTTGCACTTTAATGTTGCCTAAATCTTCGATTTTCAAACAAATACAAAAATCGTTTCGTGGCATATAGATTGACTTATTCATTAAGAAAAGGATAAGTTCGTCTTAGCAATAGCATTATAACGCGGGAAAATATGATCCGTCGATGTCTATATTATTTAATAGCTACTATGAGTTTTCTTCTTGGTAGACAACGATTTTCACACGAATGCTTTCATAATAGCGATCAACAGTTTACCGATTCAATTTCAATGGATGAGTTTTTTATATAAGAGCAATTCTGAAAATATCTTAAAGTGTTACAAGTAAATTAAAAAATTATTCTAAGTATGATGAGAGAATCTCATTGAAAAGATTCTTATTAATAAAATATTTTAGGAGGATTTATGAAACTTATATACAGTATTTTGCTCCTTACCATTTTGATATTGGGAATTGTTGTTGCACAGCCAATTTCGCAAACACCAATTAAGACAGATCAAATTAAATTTACTTCGCAGCCACCGTCAACCGGTATAGTGGGTATTACATATACCTACACAGCAAAAGCTATTTCCAGCGATTCGACAGCAAAGATATGGTACGCCCCTTACCAATTGATGATGTCTCTTTTTTCTCCAAGCTATAAGTATACGGTAGATTCGGCAACCGGTCTTTTAAAGTTTGTCCCGCAAGCAAAAGGATGGTACACGCTGGGAATTATAGCACATTCAACAAAAGGCGGTTCCGCTACGCAATTATTCTCTGTTACCATTACCGGAGGAAACGGCATCGTCCAGGGAAAAATTACGGACACGATTGGTACAACAGTCATCAAGGGTGCGGTCGTAGAACTGTTCAAGACTGTATCGATCACCAGCAGCGGTTCGC
>Ga0187861_10001126_pt1 | contig 28574 bp, 15 predicted proteins | sample June2016WEW_10_1_3_FD_132986 | JGI IMG/M metagenome (GOLD analysis project Ga0187861, IMG submission 132986) | Peatland microbial communities from SPRUCE experiment site at the Marcell Experimental Forest, Minnesota, USA - June2016WEW_10_100 | ecosystem: Environmental > Terrestrial > Soil >...
AAGTGCAGGCACTGAAATGAATCCGAGCCGCGACCGTGAGGGAGCGGTTCCATAGCTCCCGTTCTTCCTATATTTCCCATAACACCTGACCCAGCGCTCCCCGTGGCCGCTTGCTTACGCGCGCGGCTCGGAGACTGAACGGTTACCAATTTTCAATTCTGTTTCTTCGCCAGCACGTGTCCCTTCTCCACGCGCCTGGTCAGTCCTTCGGCATCGAAGGCATCCAGCATGGAGAAGGCCAGGTTGCGGCCGGCGCCGACGGCCTTGCGGAATGTCGTGATGTCCACAACGGGCTGTTGGGAACAAAGCTCCACCATCTTCTGGCGGCATTGGGCATAGACCGGGTACGCGATCAGGTTCTTGTCCAGCACTTTGATCGAGCCGTCCGCAGCCAGGAGATTCACCATCAGCTTCATCTCGGCTTCGCTGATGCGCAGCGCCGTGATAAGGTCTCCGCGCGCGGGCGCGTTGATGCCTCCGGCGGTGATGCGCGCCAGCAGCTCATCCCGCAGCTTCATCTGGACAGCGCTGATCGCGGGCTGGAAATCGCGCAAGGCCAGCCGCCCGTGCTTGACGGCCAGCGCTCCGCCGGCGCACAGCACTTCCGCCAGCTTGGTGAAACACTGGGCGTCGAGACCGAGCAACTCACAGGCATGAGCCGGCGCCAGGCCCCAAGCGTACTGATTGGTCTTGTGATAATGCGTCACCACGGGCAGCAGCACTTGCAGCAGCTCCGCGGCGCGCGAGGCCACCAGCCACGTGCCCCCGCCCAGGTTGACGATTTCCCCCAGCTTCTCCTTGGCGGCGACCGCCGCCTTGGCAAGTTCCGCGGGCAATTGCGACCAGTGCATCATTTCCTGTGCGCCCGCCACAGCCACCGGGCCGGCGAGCAACTCGCTGCCCAGCAGGTCGCGCTCAGGGGCCGGCGGGACGCCGGCGCTCCCAGGGGCGGGCGGGACGCCGGCGGTACAAGCCGCGGCGCGCCGGAAACGTTCGAGATAGTCCGACTGGGGCTTGAGTGGCCCAACGCGCGCCGAGAGCACAGTGCCGCCGGCCACCGTGGTAATCGGCGACAAGCTGCGCACGATGAACTGGTCGCCGGCCGCCAGCACGAGCGGCTCTTCCATCCGCACTTGAGCGAAGCCGTCTTGTCCGGGGCGCAGTTCCTCGCTGCCGAGCAGCTTGACGGTGGCCAGCGTCACGGCGGTTCCCGCGTGGAGCTTGACATCGGTGACGCGGCGGAAACAGAACGAGTCGCTGGCGTTGTGCAGCGCCGTAACGACGCCGCTCACCGCCTTGAAGTATCCCGGCGTCGCGAGCGTCATGCCGCGCGCTGCCTGCCCCGGCTCAACATCCCGCAGGGCGATGGCGGCGCAGACATGGGCCTGGGCCGTCTGCGTATCGAACTTGAAGGTCTGGATGCCCCGGATGGCGGTAGCCTGGCCCGCGGGCAGCAGTTCCGCCTGGCCGCCCACAGTGATGGCGCCGGAAAGCGGTATGCCCGTGACAACCGTGCCGAGGCCCTTGACGTTGAAGGTCCGCTCCACGTTCATGCGGAAAACCCGCGGGTCGGGCGGGCGCAGCGTGGCCCGTTCCACGAGCGCGTTGAGGGCCATGCGCAACTCGTCCAGCCCCTCGCCCGTCTTATTGGAAACAGGAACGATAGGCGCCTGCGGAAAACCGTTGCGGGCGAGAAACGCGGCCACGCTCTCCCGCACTTGCACAACCCGCTCGGGCGCCACCATGTCGGTCTTGGTCAGAGCCACCATGACTTGCGGCGCGCGCAGGAGGTTGACGATGTGCATGTGCTCATCAGTCTGCGGCATGATGCCGTCGTCAGCGGCGATGACCAGCAGGAGCACGTCAATGGAGGCCGCGCCGGCGACCATGTTGCGGATGAAATCGGAATGGCCGGGCACGTCCACGATGCCGACGATGCGCTTGCTGGGCAGCAGGCACGGCGCGAAGCCCAGGTCAATGCTCAGCCCCCGCGCCTTCTCTTCCGGCAGGCGGTCGGTGTCACAGCCGGTGAGGAGGCGCACGAGGGAAGTCTTGCCGTGGTCCACGTGTCCCGCCGTTCCCACCAGCGCAGGCGCGAATTCGGGCTTGTAGCGTCGTTCAGCCACGGGTACCTCCGGGTTCAACACACACTATTCACCACAGAGACACAGAGGCACAGAGAAAGGACTTTGGATTGCTCCGCTGAGCGAACGTCCAACTCCTTTCCCTCTCTGTGTCTCTGTGCCTCTGTGGTGAATGTTTGAGGCCAAGTCATGCAGTGGGGCCGCCTTCCAGAATCCGCACCGACTCTTTACTCTTGAGCAGCTTATCCAGGACGTTGGGCGAGGCGCGGCCGCTGAGCGTGACCCACTCGCCGTCCACCGTGCGCGAGTCCTCGAAGAAATGCGTGGCGAGGAAAGCGAGCGTCTTGCCATCGCCGAGATGCACGGCGATCTTAAGCGGCTTGGCGCTTTCGCGCGCGCGCTCCAGAATGCCGTTGCGCAACCGTTCCAGGCCCTGTTGCTGCAGTGCCGAAAGCGGTACGGCCTCGGGAAAATCACGGCGCAGCAGCTCGAAGTCCAGTTCCTGCTGGGGCGGTATGGCGTCCACTTTGTTCAACAAGAGAATGGTCTCGCGGCTGGCCGCGCCGAGTTCCTTGAGCACTCCGTTCACGGCCTCAATCTGTCCGCGCACCAACGGCGAGGAAGCGTCGGCCACGTGCAGCAGCAAGTCGGCCGTGCGCGTTTCCTCCAGTGTGGCGTGGAAGCTGGCCACCAGGTGGTGGGGCAGGCGGCGGATGAAGCCGACGGTGTCGGAGAGCAGCACGCTGACGCCGCCGCCCAGGCGCAGCAGGCTGGTCTTGGTGTCCAACGTGGAGAAGAGGCGGTCTTCGACCAGCACGTCCTCGCCGGTGAGCGCCCGCATCAGCGTGCTCTTGCCGGCGTTGGTGTAGCCGACCAGCGAGACGAGGTAGTTGTCCCTGGCGCGGGAGCGGACCATGCGCACCTTGCGGGCTTCGATCTCGGCCTGCTCCGCCCTCAGGTCGTCAAGGTGTTTCTCGATTCTGCGGCGGTCCACCTCAAGCTGGCGCTCGCCCGGCCCGCCGCGCACGCCGATGCCGCCGGTCTGGCGTTCGAGGTGCGTCCAGAGGCGCTTGAGGCGCGGCAGCCGGTACTCGAACAAAGCGATGCTGACCTGGACGATGGCCGTGCGCGTGCGCGCGTGGCCGGCGAAGATGTCGAGGATGAGTTCGGTGCGGTCGAGGACTTTGAGTCCGGTGGCCACGTCGAGGTTGCGGCCCTGGCTGGGCAGCAGGTCGTGATCGAAGAGGATGCACTTGGCGCCGTGCGCAAGCGCGACTTCCTTGACTTCCTCAACCTTGCCCTTGCCGATGTAAGTGGCCGGATTGATCTGCCGGATTTGCTGCACGACTTTGTCAACGACCTCGGCGCCCGCGGTTTCCGCCAGGCGCTGGAGTTCTTCGAGCGGTTCCTCGCCGGGCAACAGATCGCCGGGGCGGTAGCCGCCGACGAGGATTGCCTTCTCCCGGCCGGCGGTAAGTTTGACATCGCGTGCTTTGGGATTGGCCATCTGGGGTTTCAGGTTCCTGGTTTCACGCTAATCCAAAATCCAAAATCTAAAATCCGCAATCACATCACCCCCTGGTCCAGCATTGCATCCGCGACCTTGACGAAGCCGGCGATATTTGCGCCGGCCTCCAGGTTGCCCGGCACGTCGTACTCCTTGGCGGTGTTGTACGCGTTCTTGTGGATGGCGATCATGATCTGGTGCAGGCGCGAGTCCACTTCCTCGCGCGGCCAGGCTAGGCGCATGGAGTTCTGGGCCATCTCCAGGCCAGAAGTGGCCACGCCGCCGGCGTTGGCGGCCTTGGCGGGGCCGTAGAGGATTTTCTTCTCCAGGAACTGGCTGATGGCCTCCGGCTCTGTGGGCATGTTGGCCCCTTCGCAGACCAGCGCGCAGCCGTTGGCCAGGAGCGTCTTGGCGTCATCACCGCAAATCTCGTTCTGGGTGGCGCAAGGGAAGGCGCAATCGCACTTGATGTCCCAGGGGCGCTTGTCCGGCAGATACTGGGCGCCGAACTTGTCAGCGTACTCGCTGATGCGGCCGCGGCGGACGTTCTTCAGGTCCATAACCCAACGCAATCTCTCCGCGTTGATGCCGTCCTTGTCGTAGATGGTACCGTTGGAGTCCGAGAGGGTGACGACCTTGGCGCCGCACTGGTTCAGCTTCTCGATGGTGTACTGGGCGACGTTGCCGGAGCCGGAGACCGTGCACACCTTGCGATTCAAGCTCTGCCAGCGCGTCTTGAGCATTTCCTCGGCGAAGTAGACCGCGCCGTAACCAGTGGCCTCGGGACGGATGAGCGAGCCGCCCCAGTTGAGCGCCTTGCCGGTCAGCACGCCGCTGAACTCGGCTTTCAGGCGCTTGTACTGCCCGAAGAGATAGCCGATCTCACGCCCGCCCACGCCGATGTCGCCCGCGGGGACGTCGGTGTCCGGGCCGATGTGGCGGAAAAGCTCGCTCATGAACGCCTGGCAGAAGCGCATCACCTCGTTGTCGGACTTACCCTTGGGTTCGAAGTCGGAGCCGCCTTTGGCGCCGCCCATAGGCAGGGTGGTGAGGGAGTTTTTGAAGACCTGCTCAAAAGCGAGGAACTTCAGGATGCTGGGGTTGACCGAGGGATGGAAGCGCAGGCCGCCTTTGTAGGGGCCGATGGCGCTGTTCATCTGAATGCGGAAGCCGCGGTTCACCCGCACTTCGCCTTTATCGTCCTGCCAGGCGACACGGAAGACAATCTGCCGTTCCGGCTCGACCAGGCGTTCCAGCAGCCCGCCCTCGCGGTACTTCTTGTGGCGCTCCAGGACCAGCCTGAGCGACTCCAGCACCTCGGTAACGGCCTGGAGGAACTCGGGTTCGCCGGGGTTCCTTCTTCTGACTGTCTCAATGACGGAATGGATCAGATCCATAGGGGCCTCCCCCGCAGTTCTACGTCTTGTCAAACCTGAAGCCGCGTATCAGCTCCAGTTCATGTGCCTCGAACGGTTTGCCATCCGGGTGCAGGACATCGTGCTGCCAGAGCGCCGGCATGGGGTCGCCCTTCTTCGAACCCCAAGGCATGTAAGTCTGAGTGCGTCCGGCCACGAGGCCCCAATTATACCAGCCAATGCCGTGTTTGGCGAAGACAGGAAGGAAGATGCCGAACGGGCTGCCCTGACGCCGCAAGCATTCGGTGCATAGGACCGGCCGGCCTTGGGCCTGGCAGCGGAGTATCTTCGCCTCCAGGCCGGCTGCGCCATCGTAGCCATGAAAGGTAACGACGTCCGACAGGTCCAGCATGCGCTGCGACATGCGCGACTTGAAATCGCTCCAGGGGCCTGTGGTGAGCGGCTGGGCAGGGCCGGCGACGCGCGCCCACTCGAAGGCCGCTTCCACCAGCGGCAGGCTCTTCTCACCCATGCCGGAGTTGCCCGGTTCGTTGTAGAGGTCCCAGAGGAGCACGCGCTGGTCCTGGGAGAAGCTGCCCACGACATCCTTCACGTATTTTTCAAGGCTGGGCCAGGCGGATTTGTCGGCCACGAGTTTGAGGCCCGGGCTGGGGACCCAGCCGCTGTTGTGGACGCCCGGCACAGGCTCGTCCTGTTTGCCCAGGTACGGTTCCTTGCCGGCGAAAGAACAATCGCAGAAGAGCACGAACGTGACGGAAATACCGTTCCTGGCGGCGCCGGCCAGGAATGCAGCGATGCGCTCCTTCAATCCTTTGGCGTCGTTCTCCCAGACACGGTACTGCAAAAAGACGCGCAGGCTGTTGAAGCCGGAGTCCTTGGCCCAGCCGAGTTCCTGAGAAATGGTTTGCAGATCGAAGGTTTCCGCCTGCCACATTTCCGTGGAATTGACCGCGGTGCGGGGCAGATAGTTGCAGCCGCGGATCACACCGGCGCTTTTGTACCATTCCCAGGCCTTCTCTTTGCTCCACACAGCAGGCAGCTCCCTTTCCGCTGCCTGGGCGCCGGCGAGGGCCAAACAAAGCAGCCCACTCAACACCACAGTCCGATTCATAATCGCAGCCCTTCCGGACTTGGCGCATCCCTGACCCAACCTTCGTACTCTTGGGGTAGCTGGTCACGCAAGTCCTTTATCAGCAACAAAGGCACACCGCAGGTCTCCACCACAGAAGTTACTTCGCTGAGCGGGCAACTGCAACTAAAAACTAAGCAAAGTACGAAGATTGGGGTAGAGCGCCAATACCTGTCTGTTGAAGAATTGACATGTCTGTTGAATAATTGACATTTATAACTCGTTGTAAACAAACCACTTGACAATGTTATCCATTTTATTCCTGTCCATTACTTGACAGTATGGGTCTAGTTCCATAGCCAGTGCGTCTCTGGCTTACAAAGATGTTTGGATTTGACTGTCAGTCTTGGACCTGAAAGGTCCGCATTGTGCAGTTGATGAATACTGAACTCCTTTAGGCCAAAGGTGATAGCGATAATGTATGGTTAATAGTTAACAACTAGACTGGAATGGCATTGGCTGTGCTTCACCATAAATGTCTCCGTTCATAGGTGAACGCGGAGGGTGACATGCGCGGTTGGCCCGGCCCAACTGGCCGGATGACCGAAGGCCACAAGAAGCACCGCTTTGCGCGGGGTGAGCCCTGTCGCATTGGGGTGCTCATGTCGTGGCTTCTTGTTGCTTGGTTTCCACAGACACTTGGCTTCGCTTCGGGTGGGCCACCATCAAGTCAAGCATCTGGCGTGATGGTAGATATGGACACCGAGTGCACCGCGTCACAGACTCTTGACAGATTTGTAAATAAACATCTTGACATTCATTGTACCACCGATACTTTACATGCCGCCGGGGGCATGGGCATACGAGGACTTGGGAGGAGCAACACATGGGCACCAGCAACAGAAGAGATGGCGTAGTTTCGTTTGAGGATGGTTCTCGGCGCAGGTTTTCGATTCCTGCGCTTCGCAAGGGCTTCTGGTTATGCGCGCTTTTGCTGCTGCCGCGCTTGGCCGGAGCGGCGGCGTTGCAGGTCTTGACGCCGCGCGTGATTGGCGACAATGCTGCCGTGCCGCACTATACCTACGGCGGGGCAGTCACTGCCCTCAAAGCCGTTGTTACCGGCGGCACTACGCCTTACGCAGTGCAGTGGGACTACACCGGTTCGGGGACCTTTGATGCATCCCCTGGCGGGCTAAACCAACAAAATGACGGCGTTTGCTGCGACATCACCGTGTTCCATACCTACGCTGATCCCACCAACACGATTACGTACTCCAGCACGGTCAAAATTACGGATAACAACGGCTTAGGCACCAGTGTTTACGCAACCTACAAGATCAGAGTCTTTCCGTCTGCAAGCGTGACCGATTCGATCAAGACCGACATTGCAGTGGATGACGGTCTCTGGTTCTGTCACCGTAACCTGAAGCGGACCACTTCAGCGGGTGGCCAGCCACTCGCCAGGGCAAACAGCAATCCTACTACTGACAACGGCTACGACTTCGCGGGTACGGCTGTGATAGTCCAAGCGATGCAGAGCAAGACCCATTGGGCCGGGGGCGATGCCGCGGACCCCTATACGGCTGATGTGCAAGCCATGCACAACTACCTTTTCTCCGACCTGGTTACCTACGCGATTTCTGATGCCACTATAGAAGCCAACGATCCTGATCCTACCAACATCAATGCCTCTGGAATGAAACCTGCCTCTAACATCGGCGACGACTTCTATACCAGTGGCATGGTCTTGGCCTCATTGGGAACCTCGGATGTGCCTAACCAGGTCGTGGGTAACGTGGGCGGTCCCTGCGTGGGCAAGACCTACAAGTGGGTTTGCCAGGAGTTGATAGACTACATTGCTTTCTCCCAGACCCCCGCCACGGGCGGTTGGCGGTACACACCCAGGACGGCTGGCGCTCTTGACGGTTCACAGCACACTTGGATTGCCTCGGCGCTCTATTGGACTCAGACGAAGATGGGGTGTTATGTGCGCCCGGCGTTGATAACCGGACTAAATAATGCCATTAACGCTTTGCTCTACCAAGGGAGCACAGGCTATTCTGGCGCCAATAGCTGGGCGAATGTCGCAAAGACAGCAGGAAATCTGGGTTCCATGCACTTCTGTGGAGACACAGCAGGACCTGACCCCGGGGACGGGAACGGGCCGGCACAGGGCGGCGCGGGTGAGTCCGCAAGGGTCACAGCGGCAAGGCTGTGGACTGGGAATCACTGGGGTGACAACTCAAGTCAGTACGGCAATTTTGGCGATTTCTATGCCATGTATGCCACGATGAAAGGGGCGCGCGCTTATAGCCCGGTCATTCAGTATTTTCAGGATACAGGGGGCACGAAACACTTTTGGTATACCGACTATCGAACCTGGCTGTTGGCCCACCGTGATAGCACGAATACCATTGCTAATGGCCAGATACATGGGAGCTCGAGCATGTGGCCCTTGTACGATTCCTATCCCGTGCTTATCACAGCCATGGGCGTGGAGATTCTGGAATTGGCGTTCATGACCTCGCCGCCCGTTGCTGTGGGCTTTGCGGATTCCACGAATGTGGCCCCCAACTCAACCGTGACCGTTCACCACAATGAGTCTTACCACCTCGATCCCACGAAGAGCATCGTGCAGTATCAGTGGGACTTCGGCAAAAACCTTGGCGGCGGCGTGTATGACGGCGTCCCCGACGGCACGTACGACTTTACGACTACGGACCCCAATGCCATCGTGACGTTCAAGGTGGGCGGAGTGGGGACATACCACACTGTGTTGCTTGTCACAGATAACAGCACCCCGACGCCTCAGACGGCCACGGACAGTTCGGTCGTCATCTCTGTTACCAATACTAACCATGCTCCCGTGTCCGTTCCCGTGCCCCCCGGGACAGGATATACGATCGCCGATTACATCTTCGACGTGATGGATGCCACCCTCACTCTCGATGGCACACATTCCTACGATCCTGACGTTGGCGATGTAATCCAGTCTTACAGATGGACACTGCCCACCGGCCAAGTTTTTGGGGCTACTCAGACGGTCAATCCCAAGCCGGCAGCCTGGTCCCCCGGCAACACATATACGGTCGTCCTGGACGTAGAGGACACCAATGGCCCGTTATGGGGCACAGCCGGCGCTCAGGTGTACGTGTCGGCCGATTCGCGGCCCACCGCCACATCGCAAACTGTGAACTTGAATGAGTATACCACGCAAGCGATAACGCTCACCGGCACGTCCCTGCGCGTCCCCAAGCCCATGACGGCGACGATCACTGGCGTGCTGCCGGCTAACGGGGTGTTGTACCAATCCGATGGCACGACCGTCATCGGCGCCACACCCACCGTGGTGACCGACCCTGCGATGAAAGTAGTTTATACCCCGAATCCCGGCTGGTTTGGCGCTGACTCCTTAACATTTACCGTCAATGATGGGGTCAAGACTTCCGCGGCGGCGGCAACAGTGACCATCAACGTGGCCTCTGTGCCGAGCCCTTATATTACAATCGTTGCGGGCAACCCCCAGAACTTCCCGGTAAACACAGCCTTTGGGACCCAGCTACAAGTTCAAGTATTTGATGGTGGTGGCGTCCCCCAAGTTGGTAAGACTGTGACGTTTACCGCGCCGGCTGCGGGTGCCAGTGGGACTTTTGCCGGCGGTGTGAACACCGCCGTGACCATCGCCGGTGGTTTCGCCACCGCCCCGGCTTTTACTGCCAACACGGTGGCAGGCGGCCCCTATGTGGTGACTGCCACAGTCCTGACATACACGCCCAACCCAGTGAGCTTCCACCTTACCAACAATCCAGGTGCGGCAGCCCAACTGGTGATTACCACACAGCCTTCGAACATAGTAGATGTAAACCAGATCTTCCCGCAACAGCCGGTTATCTGGATCACAGACCTATTCGGCAACCTATGCGCCCCCACCGATCCCAAAAGTAATGATCATGTGACCGCGGCGCGCGCCGGCGGGTCTGGAAACCTGCTAGGCACCACAACCGTCCAGGCGGTCAACGGCGTGGCCTCATTCGCGAACGCAGGCCTGAATTGCGACACGGTCGGGACGATAACCATCCAGTTCACCGATGCCGATAACCCGGTGCTACCGGCGCCGGTTACATCCGAAAACGTGACGATCAACAAGATTACTGCGACGGTGATGCTCAGCAACCTAAACCAGACCTACGATGGCATAAATCAGAAGTTAGCCACAGTCACGACGAATCCGGTGGGAAAGACTGTTGTCGTTACCTATAACCCTGTGCCCGCAACGCCCACGAACGCCGGCAGCTATGCAGTCGGGGCGGTCATCAACGACACCTATTACCAGGGCAGCGCCCAAGATATATTGGTTGTAGCGCCGGTGCCGCTGACTGTCACAGCCGGCAACAAGAGCAGGGTCTACAATACTGCCAACCCAGCCTTTACGTATAGCTACAGCGGCTTTGTCAATGGTGAAACGGAAGTAACAGCACCCGTGTCCCCGACGCCGACCCTTACCACGGCGGCGGGGCTGCTCAGTCCTGTGGGTCTGTACCAGATTATCCCCAGCGGTGCGGTAGCCACGAACTATTCCTTTATCTATGTCCCAGGGACACTGACGATAAATCCGGCCGTGGCCATCACCGGCGCGCCCGGCGGCAGTATTTCAGAAGGGACGCCGGTAAACCTGGGCGTGACGATTGGCGACCCAACGGCGACATCATTCACATATTTGTGGTCGGTGTCGGCCAGCAACAATCAGGTGGTGGCTGCCGGAAATGCGAATACGTACAGCTTCACGCCCAACGACAACGGCACTTATGTGGTCACACTGAACGTGACTGATAACACTGGCTTCTCCAACACCGACTCCAAGACGATTACCGTTACCAACGCGAATCCTTCGGCGGCAATCGCCATCACGCTGCCGGCGGCGCCACCGTACAACGAGGGCACGGCAATTACCGTGACGGGGACTGCGACCGATCCGGGATCGGTAGACACCTTCACCTATGCCTGGAATGTGACCAAGGGCGGGAATCCTTTCAGCAGCGCGACGAACGGGCCGGGGATGGGAAATACCAATACCTACACCTTTACGCCGGACACAGCCGGAAACTATGTGGTTTCGCTGACTATCACGGACAAGGACGGAGGGTCAAGCGCGCCACCGACGACCAAGCTCATTAACGTAGTTGCCGTGAATCCCGCGGTGGCTATTACCAACGCGCCCGCCAGTAGTCCTGAAGGCACGGCAATCAGTTTGGGAAGCACTGTGACCCCTGCCGCCAACACCGCGGACACTTTCACCTATGCCTGGTCGGTGCTGAAGACGAATACCGATGGTTTTAATAATTTCCTGTTCGCTTCCGGCACGAACTCCACTATCACCTTCACTCCAGATGACGAAGGAACGTACACGGCAACACTGACAGTCACCAGCAGTTCTGTTCCTGGTGCTAACAATGCCACCGCGACAATCATTGTCACAACTGTGGCGCCCATTGTGGCGATCACGGGCGCCCCGACCAGTGGCGCCGAAGGCACGGCTATCAATCTGGGCAGCACTGTGACTTACCCGGCCGGGACCACGCACGCCCCCACATACTCCTGGAGCGTGGTGGCGGACAATGGCCAAGTGTTTCCGTCGCCTGCTGGCACCCTTGCAGCTTTCACGTTCACTCCCCGCGATAACGGCAAGTACGTGGTCACGCTGACGGTGACCGACGACGACGTCCAATCTGGTACGGACAGCAAGACGATAAATATTACGAACGTGCCGCCGACAGCCGCAATCACCGTGGCGCCGGGCCTTAATGTTAACGAAGGCACGCTCATCACGGCCACTGGTACGATAACAGACCCGGGCACGGTGGACACCTTCACCTGCGCCTGGAGCGTGACGTTGAATGGGAACAATTACCTCAGCGCGACACACGGCCCTGTCAACCAAGCTGTGCTCCCGAACCCCACCACCGATACCTTTAACTTTACGGCCTTCAACACCGGGACCTACGTGGTCTCGCTGACGGTCACGGATAAGGACGGCGGCGTAGGATTGGCCCCCGTGCAGACGATCACCGTGAACAATGTAGCGCCCACGGCGGCAATCGCCATCACGCTGCCAGCGGCGCCGCCATACAACGAAGGCACGGCGATCACAGTGACCGGGACAGCCGGAGACCCCGGCAGCCCTGCGGACACGTTCACCTATGCCTGGAGTGTGACGAAGGGCGTGATTCCTTTCAGCAGCGCCACGAACGGTCCGGGGCTGCCAGCGACCAATAACTACACCTTTACGCCGGACACCGCAGGAGTCTATACGGTTTCACTGACCATCACCGACAAGGACGGAGGGTCAAGCGCGCCGCCGACGACCCAGCTCATTACCGTAGTTGCCGTGAATCCCGCGGTGGCTATTACCAACTCGCCCCCTAGCGGGAAGAGCCCTGAAGGCACGCCGATCAATCTGGGGTGTACTGTAACCCCTGCCGCCAACACCGCGGACACTTTCACCTATGCCTGGTTGGTAGTGAAAACGCACGATGGGGTTCCTACGAATCCATTCGCTACCGGCACGAACCCTGGTTTCACGTTCACTCCGGATGACGAGGGAACTTACGTGGTGACCCTGACAGTCACCACCAGCAGCCTTGGCACGGCGACAGACACCAGGACGATTACCGCAACAACAGTGTCGCCCACTGTGGCTATCACGAACGCCCCGGCCTTTAGCACCGAGGGCTCGACCTTCAGCCTGGGCTGCACTATTACCGACCCCGTCGCGGTCGCGCATACCTTCACCTATTTGTGGAACGTGACGGCGCCCCCTGGGCAAGTGATAGCACCGAGTGGCACAACACCGCCCTTCAGTTTCACGGCTGAGGTCGCGGGCATCTATACGGTGACGCTGACAGTCACCGACGACGACGGCAGCTCCGGCTCGGACAGCAAGACGATCAGCGTCGCCAACGTGGCCCCGGCGGTCCAAATCACCGGCTTGCCCGCGAGCAGCCCGGCAGGCAAGGCGCTCACTGTGACGGGCGTGGTGACGGACCCTGGCGCGCCTCCGACCGGCGTGGACAACTACACCTATTCATGGACGGTGTCGAAGAACGGGAGCAACTTCGTAACTGTGTCCCATGGCCCCGGCGACCCGCCGACCGATAATCTCACCTTTAAGCCCGACTCACAGGGGACCTACCAGGTTGGGTTGACCGTCACGGATAAGGACGGCGGGGTAGGTGTGGCGGCTACCCAGACAGTTGACGTAACTATCGTACCGGTAACTCTCGTTGTTGACGGTGCGCCGCCCAGCAGCCCTGAGGGGACGCCAATCAATCTGACGAGCACGGTTACTGAACCTCCGGGCAATGAATCGGACACCTTCACCTATGCCTGGAACATAACCATGGATGGCAATCCATACGCCAGGAGCACGACCCCGAACTACACGCTCATTCCGAATGAGGATGGTGACTACACAGTGACCCTGACGGTCATCAGCAGCAGCGGCGGGACTGCAACTGTCACCAAGACCATTCACGTAGCCGTCGTGCCGCCCACAGTCGCTATCAACGGCGCTCCTGCCAGCGCACTCGAGGGCGATCAGATCAACCTGACGAGCACGGTGACCGCTCCAGTCGCACACTTCTACCTGTACACCTGGACGGTGACTGCGAGCAACGGGCGGGTGGTGCCGAAGGGCAACTCCACAACGTACAGCTTCGCGGCCACCGGCCCTGGCACCTATGTGGTTTCACTGACTGTGACCGACGAAGACAACGGCACGGGCACGGATACCAAGACCATCACTGTTATAAACGTGCCGCCGACGGTCCAGATCATCAATGCCCCGACGACGAGCCTCGAGGGCACCAAGATAACTCTGGGAACCGTGGTCTCCGATCCGGGCACCGGTGAAATAATGACGTATAATTGGAGTGTAACCAAGGATGGCGCACCCTATGCCAGCGGAAATGCCGCGACCATGATCTTTACCCCCAATGATAACGCTACTTATGTGGCCACGGTTACGGTGAATGACGGTAATGGCGGCACCGGCACTGATACGGTGACCATCCCTGTTCTGAATGTCCAGCCTATGCCGACGATCATTGTGCCGGACGGGCTGAAACCCGAGGGCTCCCCCATCACGGTTTCTGCCGTGGTAACGGACCCGGGCTCGGTGGACACTCAAGCCTATGCGTGGCGCGTGACTAGGGACGGCCTGGACTTCGCCAATGAGACCCACGGTCCCGGCTTGGGCGATAGCGATACGTTTACCTTCACGCCGGAAGATTGCTCGAATTATATAGTTGCGCTCACCGTCACGGATAAGGATGGCGGCTCTGGCCTGGCGCCCCCACAAATCATCCAGGTGGCAGTCGTGCCTCCGGTGGTGGCGATCAACGGAGCGCCCGCAAGCAGCCCTGAGGGTACAGCCCTTACGCTGACCAGCACGGTGACAGATCCGGGGACCATGGAGACATTCATGTACAACTGGTCGGTGCAGAAAGATGGCCAGCCTTACACCAGCGGGACCGCCGCCTCCTTGCCGTTCACTCCGGCGCACGCCGGCACCTACGTGGTGAACCTGACGGTCACCAGCAGAGGCGGCGGCGCCGGGACTGCTGCCGTGACTATCAATGTCTTTGGTGTCGGCCCACTCATCACAAGCGGGCCGACGGTTAACTTCAACCCCCTGGTGATTGGCCAGACCGGACTCTTCTTTTGTTCGGCCGCGGATGTTGATCCTGTTACTTGGACATGGAACTTCGGTGATGGCACAACGAACAATAACAATTGGAACACACTGATACACACGTATACCGCGGTGGGCACCTACACTGTGACTGTCACTGCCACGGATACAAAGGGCTTGTCAACCACCAAGACCTTGATCGTCAACGCGGTGCTGCCAGGCACGGAAACGGACAGCACTGGTGACGGCGTGCCGGACCCCATTAAGGCAGCGGTGGGTGTGGTTCTCGATGATCCTAATAATCCGCCTCTCAGCCTCGTTTCTTCTCCCGGCACGAAGCAGAATCTGACCGTTCTGCAACTAGGTATCAAACTGTTCTTCAACTTGCAGATCGAAGATGAGATCACTCTGTCTGGAACGGTGCCTACACCCACAGGCTGGAACCCGGCAGGACAGAAAGTGGTGGTGGATGTGGGCGGCAACGCAAGAGTCTTCACGCTCAACAGCAAAGGCGCCGCAAAACAGCCCAACCCGAGCAATACAGGCATGGACTGGATCAAGACGTCAAACAAGAAAGGCAAACTGGTGTTTAGCATGAGTTGGGATGACGGTGGCTTCGCGGCCAATCTGAACGCAGCAGGCCTGGTCAAGGCGCAGGTCTCTACGCGGCCTATCGTCATTGTCTCAGTTCTTCTGAACAAGACGCTGTACCAGAATCCTCTGACCATCCGCTATGTAAATCGGACTGGCATGTTGGGAGTCGGGAAGGGGCCCGTGAGTACCCATTGAACGCATTGAGACGCAGGGTGGAAAGCATCCAGGGTGAAAGGCTGATTTTGACGTTGACAGGAGAGAAAAGGAGGGTACGTAGAACAGAGTGCAATCCAGTTAACTGATAGCGGGGACGAGTTTCTTGCTCCGTGCCTCAGTGCTTCTGGGCAGCATGGTGGGGGGGAGTTGGGAGGAACGAAAAGGGACCGGAACATGAAGCATAGACTGGTTGTGCTCGCGGTGTTGCTTTTGGGCAGCGTGATGGCTGCCGAAGGCGACATGGCCGACGTGTTGGCGCGCCTCAAGGCTTTGGAGGAAAAAAACAAGGCATTCGAGGAAAAGAACAAGGAACTGGAACAGAAGTTGAAGCAGGCCGAGGCCCGGATAGGCTCAGGCCAGGCGCTTGACAAGGCAGTTGCCGCCGCCAATCAAAAGATGTGCGAGGTGGTCACCGCCCCCGATCCCAAGGGCCGTCCTCTGATTATCGGCGGCTACTTTGACATTTCCTATGAGTTCAACGCCAATCGCCCGGACAACCAGCGCAATAATCTGCGCAGCTTCGACACGGACAGCAACGGCTTCAACGTTCATCTGGCCGAGCTGAATTTCTCCAGGCTGCCCACTGAACCCGGCCAGGCCGGTTTCCGCGTTGACTTGGCCTTGGGCACTGACCAGCGTGTCTTCACCCCTCAGGACAGCACGGCTAACCCCGCCGAACGCAATTCACAGTTCAAAGACATTGGTCTCAAGCAAGCGTTCCTTGAGTACATTGTGCCCGCTGGGAACGGCATCACGATGGACTTCGGCGAGTTCGTCACGATGCACGGCGCGGAAGTGATTGAAGCCGCCGACAACATCAATGCCTCCCGTTCGTTCCTCTTCGGCATGGCCATCCCCTTCACGCATACCGGCGTCCGCGCGTCCTATGACGTCTTCACAGGGAATGCAAAGGAGAACGGCAGCGGCAAATGGAACGTCATGGGGGCCGCAGTAAATGGTTGGGACAACATCCAGGACCAGAACAACGCCAAGACCTTTGGCCTCAGCTCCAACTGGCAGGCCACCAAGTGGTTCAACTGGACCGTCAACACGATGTACGGGGATGAACAATACGGCGATGAGCGTGCTCGTTTGGCCGCCGCCACGGCGCCGGACACGCTGATCGGCGATCAAGGGGACTATGCAGGTGCGCTCAATGATCCCACCGCACCCGGCATAGACTCACAGTTAGGCACCTATTGGCGAAGCCATGACCAAGGCGGGCGGTTCCTCGTGGACACCACCTTCACCATGACCCCTTGGGCGAAGTGGACCTTCGCCGTCAATGGCGACTACGCCTACGAAGGCTGCGTCCCAAACTACAACAGCCCGCTTGCGAACCGCAGGTGGTATGGCGTCGCCGGTTACACCAAGTATCAGTTCGCAAAGAAATGGTACATTGCCAATCGCACAGAGTACTTCAACGACCCGCAGGGGGTGCGCTCTGGCCGCAGAGAGGCATTGTGGGAAACGACCCTCACGTTCGATTGGGCCCTCTCCGACCCGTTCCACATGCGCTTTGAGTACCGCCATGACAGCTCGGACGTCAATGCCTTCAGCGATGACAAAGGCTTCGGTGCAGACCCCACGAACCCCTTCCACGCCGACCACCAGGACACGTTCATGTTGCAGTGGCTGTATAAGTTCTGATGAATTGACAAATGAGGACAGCGCCCATCTTGTATGCGGCGAATCCCTGGTCGCTGCCCTGCCGGCCTGCTGCTACCCGTGGTGATAAGGCTGGCCGTGCTGGATCGTGCGGGCGCGGTAGAGTTGCTCCAGGAGCAGCGTGCGGCACAGTTCGTGAGGGAGCGTAAGACGGGACAAGGCCAGCAGTTTGCCGCGCCGGCGCACCGCGTCGCTTACCCCGTAGGCGCCGCCGAGCACGAAGACCAGGCGCTTGGCGCTGCTCAACTCGTGGGCCTTGAGCAACTGGCACAGCTCCGGCGAACTGAGCTGCGCGCCGCGTTCATCGAGCACGCAGACGCGGTCCGTGGGCAGCAGCGCCGCCAGCACGCGCGCGCTTTCCTGGGCCACGCACTGGGCGGGGGCGCCGGGCCCGGCGGGCTTGAGTTCCTCGACGCCGGCAGGCCCGTACCGGGACAAGCGCTCCAGATAATCGGCGCACAACTCGCGCAACGGCTGGCTGCGCAAGCGCCCCACCGCAAGAAGCAGGATCCGCATGGCTATGCTCCCCCGCCCCTTGCGGGAGGGGATAGGGGGAGGGCTTTTTGCGAACGGATCAAAGTTATTCCCGGCTTCACTTGGCCTTCAGCGCTTTTTGCGCTTTCCGGATGTCGTTGACGCGCAGGATCAGCAAAGCGCTGGAGTCCTGGACCGTGCCATAGGCGTACTCGATGTTCACTTTCGCCTTGGCCAGCCGCTTGGCCACGTCGGCCAATTCTCCCGGACGATTAGCGAGAGGGAAAGCCAGCACGTCCGTTTCCACCACCAGTTGTCCTGCGCTTTCCAGCACCGCAAGGGCCTGGGACGGGTTGCCGGGTATCAAGCGGATGACGGCATGGTCCACCGTGTCGGAGACGGTGATGCCCTGCAGGTTGATCCCTTTCCCGGCGAACTCCTCGCACAAGCGCGCGAGCACACCGGGCTTGTTTTCGAGGAAAACGGAGAGCTGCTTGAGAACTTGCATGGCTGATCCTCCCTTAAGAGTCTTCCCTAAACCAGGTTAACCCGCATTTCTCACCACTCATTCAACGCAGAGGACACAAAAAAGGATTGGGGATTTTGGATTTTAGATTTTGGATTGCACCACCGGATGGGCCACAATCGAAAATCGAAAATCAAAAATCGAAAATTCATTCTCTGCGTTCCTCTGCGTCCTCTGCGTTGAGAAATCCGGGCTAACGCTTTCGGCCGTCACCCGCGGCGGCCAACGGTTGCACATGAATGTGGTTTTCGACTTCGCGCACGCCCGCCTGCAGGCGCGCCAATTCCTCGGCCAGCGTGCGGTCCAGCAGACTGGGAACTTCGCCGCGCAGAAGCACGCGGCCGTCGTCGCAGGAGACCGTGACGCCCTCCGTCTCAAAATCCTTGCAATACGCCAGCGCCCCGCGCACAGCGCGGGCTGTGGCTTCGTCCGAGACTTCGTCCAGAAGATTCACAGTCAACTCGTTGAGCACATTGGTCACGCCGCGGCAGTGGCTGGCGACATACGCGGCCACACTCCGTTCTTCGGCGCTGCGGACGTGGCCTTGCAGCGTCACCACGCCGGAGCGCACGTGCACGGCCGCCGTGCCCGGGGGCAGCTCGGCGTGCGCGTCCAGGGAGTTGCGGACATGGAGCGCGATTTCGCGGTCGTCTATCGTCTCAATGGGCCAGACACGCAGCAGGTCTTTCAGCGCCCGCACACCCTTGAGTCCCATGACGAAGCGGTGCAAGCGTTCTTTCTGGCGGAAAGTCGGGACGCTGCCGGCGAGCGTGACGAATCCGCCGCTCACCTCGACACGTATCCGGGATTTTGTAATGGCCTTGGCACTGGTCGAGATCGTCTTGAGCAGCCAGCCGTCACGCTGCGCTTCGCAACGCTCCTGTCTGTCGGACTTGGCGGCGGTCTTGACCATACTCACCCCCCTTCCCTGACTTCATACCCTGGGAGCGGACATTGCTCAAGCGCGGTTTGCGGGTTTCAGGGTCTATGTCGGCTTGGCTGCATTTGTGGTGCAGGCATCTTGCCTGCGCCCTGTCCGCTGCCAATGGGCGCAGGCAAGATGCCTGCACCACAAAAGTTTCACGGTTGCAGGTCTGGCTGGGCTTGTATACTGGCCCGGGATGAAGAAATGGACTGATCCGCAGACCCAACGAACTGTCCGTCAGCTCACGGAATTCCAGGACGGCGCGCGGCTGGGGTACTTCCGTCTGCCACGCCATGTCCCTGGCGGGCGGGTGCTGATTCATGGCTGCGGGACGGACGCGGGGCTTTACACTCTGGATGTTGAAAGCGCCGAGTGCCGGCGGTTGCAGCTCCCGCCGGGCGCGGGCTACCTCAAGCTGTACAGCCGCAGCGGCAAGCTGTGGCTTCTGAGCCACAGGGATCTCTGGGCCGTTGAACTGCCGGGCGGCAAACCGGAGCTTGTCGTGCGCGTGCCTGCTGAAGCGCCCGGCGCTATAGCGGACGTCACATGTGACGGGCGCACGCTGATTCTGCTGGAGCGCCACCAGGACCTTGAGCACTATCCGGTTCCGACGACGCCGGACCCGGAGAAGTTCTGGCACTATTTCTCGCGGCCCCGTACCGGGCGCATCTGGGCGTTTGACATTCCGAGCGGCCGGCTGACGAAACTGGTCGAGACTGAGGGCGTCACGCCGGACCACATTGACTGCTCGCCTGAAGACCCCGGCCTGGTGCGCTACTGCCTGGACATGTACGATGCCTACGGCCAGCGCATCTGGGCGGTGCGCACGGATGGTTCCGGCCAACGGATGATCCGGCCGCAGGAACGGGGCGAGTTTGTCACACATGAGTTCTGGTTGGGGAACTCGGACCTGATCGGCTACACCTATCAGGACCGCCGGCGCGATCCCACATTGCATGAGAAGCCCTGGGGGGAATATTCTCCTTGCCCCACGCACTTGGGCTTCGCCAGTACTGAGGGCAAGGAGCGCTGGCTCTCCGGGCCGCTCAACTGCTATCACACGCACATCTTCGTATCGCCGGACGGCCGCTGGGTGTGCGGCGAAGGCACCGACGGCCACAGCTTCGTGTATGCCGCGCCGTTCTCGTTTCAGGAGCGGCATATCGAGATGGTCGCTCTGGCGGCGGTCCACGCGCCTTACGTGCCGTTCCGCGGACAGATGGTGGATGCGGGGTTCTCCGCCGACTCGAAGTGGCTGCTCTTCAACGACACTGTGGACGGGCGCCTGCAGGTCTGCGCGTGCGCGGTGCCGGGGTGAACTTCTCATCTGCGGCCCGCACAAAGTCCGCCGCGGCCTGGTCCAGGCGGGCCAGCGCCTGCGCCGTGGTCAAGCCGCTGCTGCTGCGCCCCGCGGAGATGAGCGTATTGCACTCATTGTTATCCATGAAGCAGACCGCTTCCAGCAGGCGCGCTTCATCTTCCGGCGGGATGACGAGGAAACCGTGCTTGTCGGCGTGGATGAGCTGGCCCGGTTCCACGCGCCGGCCAAAGACAGTGACCGGGCAGTTCCAGCGGACGGGATGAGCGTGCGCGTGGCTCACGCACAAGCGCCGTGCCAGCGCCTTGAAGCCGGCGTGGTTCATCTCGTCAAGGTCGCGGATGGCCCCGTCCACGATCACGCCGACGCAGCCCAGCGCGCGGTGGATGCTGGCGTTGACTTCGCCCCACGCCGCGCCAAAGGTTTTAGGCTTGTCGAGGTCCTGCATGACGACGATCTTCGGGCCCGGCAGGCTGCCGATGTAGTGCCAGTATTCGCACCAGCCTTGCGGATTGTCCGCGGGATGCCGCGGATTGCCCGGTTCGATCACGGCCGTGACGGCGTAGCCGGCCATAGAGCCCAGGTGCGGCATGAAGTCGTGAGTTTCCTCGAGGTTGAAGCCCTCGCGCGCCGCGTCGTGCCTGGTGATCTTCTCCCAGCCGTTGCACACCGTCGGCGTGTTCCAGCGTTTCAGTTGCAGCAGTTCGCCATGGGTCAGGCGCCTGTGCAGTTCCGCGTCCTTCTTCCTGGCAGCCATGAAGTTCTCCTCTTGCCCCGTGTGGTTTAGCCTCATCCAGGCCTGAACGCAACCTCAGGCCGATTTCTCCCTGCGCGCCACGGGTTGTAAGTGTAGAATGTATGCATGAAACGTCTGGGGCACATCCTCATTGCCCTTGCGCTGACCGCTTGCGCCATAGCGGTGACGGTCATTGTTCCCGAGTGGTATGCGAGCCGTTCCGCTTCGTGGTCCGGAGAAGATCCCCTGCAGCCTGCTGCGGCCAACCGCTACGCTGCCGCTCCCGACTGGCCCATGTTCCATGGCGACCCGGCGCTGAGCGGCGTCACCTCCGCCGGCCTCCCCGACAAACCGGTGCTGCTGTGGACCTTCAAATGCGGTTCGCAGATCAAAGGTTCCGCCGCGATTGCCGGCGGCCGCGTCTTCTTCGGCTCGGACGATTCCAACGTGTATGCGCTCAGACTCCAGGACGGCGCCAAGCTCTGGGAGTTCACTACCGGGAGCGTGGTCGAGTCCACACCGTGCGTCGTGGGCGGTGTGCTCTTCGTCGGCTCCACAGACCAGTATCTTTACGCGCTGGAGGCCAAGACCGGCGCCCTGTGCTGGCGCTACGCCACGGAGGGCGAGATCAAGGCCGGCCCCAATTTCATCTCCGGCGCGGCACTGGGTCTGTCCCAGCCCTGTCAGCCTACCCTCTCCCCCCAGGAAGAGTGTTTCAACAAAGTCAGTTCCCCGACGCAACTCCTTCACGGCGACCCGGTTTGGCTTGGCGAACTAACTAAAATGAAACACTGCCTCTCTCAGGGGAGAGGGGAGCTTGAGGGGGGCCGCGTGCTCATTGGCTCCTACGACAACAAGCTCCATTGCGTTGACGCCGCCACGGGCGAGCCCGTCTGGACGCTCGACACGGGCAACTACGTCAACGGCTGCGCGGCCATCGCGGAGGGCCAGACCGTCTTTGGCGCGTGCGACGGCCAGCTCCACATCGTGGACGTGAAGACCGGGACGGAGACCGCCAGGGTGGACGCCGGGGCCTACATTTCGGCCAGCCCTGGCCTGCGCGACGGCGTGGCCTACGTCGGACAATCCGAACGCGACCTGCTGGCGGTGGATATCCGGAAGGCGGCAGTCGTCTGGCGCTTCGAGAACCCGCACGAATTCCCCTTCTTCTCGTCCCCTGCCGTGGCCCGGGACCGCCTGGTCATCGGCGCGCAGGACAAGCGGGTGCACTGCCTGGAGCGTGCCACAGGCAAGGAACTGTGGAGCTTCATGACGCGCGGCCACGTGGACTCCTCCCCCGCCATCGCCCGCGACCGCGTCATCGCCGGCTCGGACGACGGCCGCGTCTACATCCTCGCGCTTCAGGACGGCAGAGAACTCTGGTCTTATGAAATCGGCTCCGAGGTGAACGGCTCCCCAGCCGTGGTTGACGGCCTGTTCATCGTCGGCGCGGGTGACGGCGTGCTTTACGCCTTCGGAGCCCGCAAGTGAAGAGGTGAACAGGTGAAGAGGTGGTGGGGCGACGCCTGTTCACCCCCTCACCTCTTCACCCCCTCACCTGTTCAGCTCCGCCAGCTTTGCAGCATGCGCGCATAGTTCCCGCGCTCGAACGCGCTGGGATCAGGACAGCGCTGCAAACTCATGCTGCCCAGCATTTGCTGCACGGAATCGTAGTGGTGCTCTTCCATCCATTGCACCAGCCCCTCCCGCACCTCGCGGATATACAGCGGGCCCTTTTGCAGCAGCGCAGAAACCATCTGCACCGCGTGCGCGCCAGCCATGATGGCCTTGACCACGTCCAGCGGCGCGTGCACGCCCCCGCTGGCGGCCAACGAAGCCTTGACGCGCCCTGAAAGGACGGCGAGCCAGCGCAAGCGCAACGGCAGTTCCGAGGAGTGCGTCAACTGGATCATCGGGGCGAATTCGAGCAATTCCGCGTCAATCTCCGGCTGGTACACCCGGTTGAACAGGATCAAGCCGTCCGCTTCCACTTCGTCCAGCCGCGCCGCCATGTTGACCATGGATGAGTAGAACGGCAGCAGCTTCACCGCGACCGGGATCTGCACCGACTGGGTTACTGTCTTGACAATATCCAGCACACGCTGCTCAACTGCCGCCCCGGTTTCCTTGGAGTCGGTGGCCATGCGGTAGACATTCAGTTCCAGAGCTGTGGCGCCTGCTTGTTCGATCAGCTTGGCGTGTTTGAGCCAGCCTTCGTTGGTGGTGCCATTCAAAGAGGCGATGACCGGGATCTTGACGGCGCGCCTGAGCTTCCGGATGTGTTCCAGATAGGGGTCCGGCCCCAGCGAGAACTCGTGCGCCAGAGGGAAATACTCCGGCGCCTCGGGGTTCATCTCGGCCGCCGCTTCCACGGCGCGCAACGTGCCGAGGGCTTCGCGTTCGATCTGCTCCTGGAACAAGGAGTGCATCACGATCGCCGGCGCGCCCGCATCCTCCAGGCGTTTGACCGTATCCAGATCGTCAGCCAGCGGCGACGAGCCGGGCATGATGGGGTGCTGCAGTTTCAGTCCAAGGTACGTTGTCGAAAGGTCCACGCTTGCTCCCCTCCTTGATTTGGTACTGCTTTCGCTCAGGAAATCCCCGACGCCTGAAGTGCCTCTGTTACTTCGCCCCCTGCGCCGGCGCCTCCGGCTTCGGGGGTGCCTTTGCCGTCCCGATCTTGGCCAACTGCTCGTAAACGGCGAAGCGCATCGTGATGTCCGCCTGGGACGCGTGCAGCAGCGCCTTGGTCCGTTCGGGGTTGATCTTCTCCAGCATGCGGTAGCGCGTCTCGTTGTAAATGTACTTCGACAGCTCCACTTTGGGCGCGCCGGAGTCGAGCTTGAGCGGCGGCTCGGCGGTCCCCATGCGCCGCGGGTCGAAACGGTACAGCGGCCAGTGGCCTGTCTGGACGGCCAGTTTCTGCTGCTCGAATCCGTTGATCAGGTCATAGCCGTGGGCGATGCAGTGGGAGTAGGCAATCACCAGCGACGGCCCGGGGAAGGAGTCCGCTTCCTGGAACGCGCGGACTGCATGGGCGTCGTTGGAGCCCAAAGCGATATGCGCCACGTACGCGCTGCCGTAGGTCATGGCCATCAGGCCGATGTCCTTCTTCGGGCTGCCCTTGCCCGCCATCGCGAACTTGGCCGACGCACCCATCGGCGTGGCCTTGGAAGCCTGGCCGCCGGTGTTCGAGTAGACCTCGGTGTCCATGACCAGCATGTTGATGTCCCGGCTCTGCGCCAGCACATGGTCCACGCCGCCGTAACCGATGTCGTAAGCCCAGCCGTCGCCGCCCAGGCACCAGACGCTCTTCTTCACCAGGTAATCCGCGATGTCGTTCAGCCGCCGTGCCTCAGCCGCGGGGAGGCCGGCCAGTTTCTTGCGGAGTTCCACCACGCGCTGGCGCTGCGCGGCAATGCCTGCTTCGCTGCCCTGCTCGGCCTTGAGGATTTCGTCCACCAATGTCTCACCCACCTGCCCGGCCAGCCGTTTGCACAACTCGCCCGCATACTCCTTCAGTTTGTCAACCGCCAGGCGCATGCCGAAGCCAAACTCGGCGGCGTCCTCGAAGAGCGAGTTGGACCAGGCCGGCCCGCGCCCGTCCCGGTTCGTGGTGTAGGGCGTGGTGGGCAGGTTGCCGCCGTAGATCGAGGAACACCCTGTGGCGTTGCCGATGAGCAGGCGGTCGCCAAAGAGCTGCGAGAGCAACTTGACATAGGGCGTTTCGCCGCAGCCGGAGCACGCGCCGCAGAACTCGAACAACGGCTGGAACAACTGGCTGCCGCGCACGTCCACCTTGATCTTGCTGCGGTCCGCTTCCGGCAAATTGAGGAAGAAGTCCCAGTTCTTGCGCTCCTGCTCGCGCAACGGCAACTGCGGGGCCATGTTCAGCGCCTTGCGCTTCGGATTGGCCTTGTCTTTGGCCGGGCAGACCGAGGCGCACAGGCCGCAGCCGGTGCAGTCTTCCGGCGCTATCTGGATCGTGAACTTCCAGCCCTTGTAATCGGGCATCTTGGCCTCGGCGCTCTTGAACGCGGCCGGCGCGTTTTTCAGCAGTTCCGCCTGGTAGACTTTCGGCCGCACCGTGGAATGAGGGCAGGCGATGCCGCACTTGTTGCACTGGATGCAGATATCCGGTTCCCAAACAGGGATGTCCTGGGCAATGTTGCGTTTCTCCCATTTGGTCGTCCCCACGGGCCAGGTGCCGTCGGGATCGAACGCGCTCACCGGCAGCGTGTCGCCGTCGCCCTTCATGATCACCGCAGTGACGCGCTTGACGAAGTCCGGCGCATTGTCCGGCACAACGGGGGGCAGCGCCACCCCGCCGCCCGCCTGGCTGGGCACGGCCACCTCGAACAAGTGCGCCAGCGTGTGGTCCACGGCCGCGAAGTTCTTCTGCACCACCTCGTCGCCCTTCTTGCCGTAGGTCTTCTTGATGGACTTCTTGATCTGCGCAATCGCCTCCTCGCGGGAGAGCACGCCGGAAATCGCAAAGAAGCAGGTCTGCATGATGGTGTTGATGCGCACGCCCATGCCGGTGTCGCGCGCCACCTTGTAGGCGTCAATCACGTACAGCTTCAGCTTCTTGCGCACGAACTCGGCCTGCACCTGGCTCGGCAAGTGCTGCCAGACCTCCTCCTTGCTGTAGGGCGAATTCAGCAGCAGGGTGCCGCCCGGCGCGGCATAGCCGAGCACATCGTATTTCTCCAGGAAGTTGAACTGGTGGCAGGCCACGAACTGGGACTTCTTGATCAGGTCCTCCGAACGGATTTCGCGCGGGCCGAAGCGCAAATGCGAGATCGTGATGGCGCCCGACTTCTTCGAGTCGTAGACGAAGTAGCCCTGGCCGAAATTGTCCGTCTCCTCGCTGATGATCTTGATCGAATTCTTGTTGGCGCCGACTGTGCCGTCCGCGCCCAGGCCAAAGAACACGCCGCGCTTCACGTCCGCGGATTCAATGTCGAAGTCCGGCTCCACCGGCAGCGACAAGTGCGTCACGTCGTCGTTGATCCCGACCGTGAAATGGCTCAGCGGCTTGGCCTTGGCCAGTTCGTCGAAGACCGCCTTGACACAGGCCGGCGTGAATTCCTTGCTGGCGAGGCCATAGCGTCCGCCCACCACGCGCGCGGAGGCGGCGCCATCCAGCAGGCCCTGCGTCCGTGCCTCGGCGAGCGACGCCACCACGTCCAGGTACAGCGGTTCGCCGATGGCCCCGGCTTCCTTGGTGCGGTCGAGCACGGCGATGGCCTTGACCGTCTTGGGCAGAGCGGCCGCGAAAGCCTGCACGTCCCAGGGCCGGAAAAGCCGCACGGCCAGGAGGCCCACCTTCTGGCCCTGCTTCGCCAGGTAGTCCACAGTCTCCTCGGCCGTCTGCGCCGCGGAACCCATCAGCACGATCACGCGCTCAGCCTGCGGATCGCCCATGTACTCGAAGAGCTTGTAGGCGCGGCCGGTGAGCTTGGCGAACTCATCCATCATCTGCTGCACGATCCGCGGCGTGGCCAGGTAGAACTTGTTGCAGGCCTCGCGCGCCTGGAAGAAGACGTCCGGGTTCTGCGCCGTGCCGCGGATCACCGGCCGGTCCGGGGTCAAGGCCCGCGCCCGGTGCGCGGCGATGAGTTCGTCCGGCAGCAAGGCCCGCAGATCGTCGTCGGTCAGTTCCTTGATCTTCATCACCTCATGGCTGGTGCGGAAGCCGTCGAAGAAATGCAGGAACGGCACGCGCGCGCGCAAAGTGGCGGCGTGCGCGATGAGCGCGAAGTCGTGCGCCTGCTGCACGGACGCCGAGGACAACATGGCAAAGCCGATCTGGCGGCAGGCCATGACGTCCGAGTGGTCGCCGAAAATCGAAAGCGCGTGGGCGGCCAGAGTGCGCGCGGAAACGTGCATGACGAACGGCGTGAGCTCGCCCGCGATCTTGTACATGTTCGGGATCATCAGCAGCAGGCCCTGCGAGCAGGTGAAGGTCGTACTCAACGAGCCGGCTTGCAGCGCGCCGTGAATCGCCCCGGCTGCCCCGGCCTCGGACTGCATCTCGCTCACCAGCGGCACAGTGCCCCAGATGTTCTTGCGGTTTTGGGCCGACCACTCATCCGAGAACTCGCCCATCGGCGAGGAGGGCGTGATCGGATAGATGACAATGACCTCGCTCACGCGGTGCGCCACTGAGGCCACTCCTTCATTGCCATCCACGGTTACTGTGCGTGCCTGTGCCATCCCGAATCTCCTGTGTTCCGCGTCCAACCCCTGTGCTTCAGGCCAAAGCCTGAAACGAAAAAGACCGCCTGGCCGGGATTATCGGTCCCGCCATTATCGGTCCAGCCACTCTCCACGTGTTAGAGGTGCGGCCGAAGCCTGCACTCTTTTTCTACCACCAAGCCCGATTTCAGGCAAGGAATTCCAGGGGAAAAAACACGCGGGCAGCCAAAGGCATATCGGAGGGTTGACGCCCGAGTGCGCAGCAGTTAGAATAGCAGCGAAAGACAGGTGCCTTGCGCACCAGAGATGGAGGCAGCAATGAATATGATAGCAGCGGAACCTCCCAGGACCCGGCGGAGAACCGGTGAGCCGGTGTGGGAATTGGCGCGAGTATTCCCAGGCCAAGGCTGTTGGACGGAGGGAGAATACCTGGCGCTGGATCGGGCGCAGAACATGCTGGTTGAGTATACCGACGGCTTCGTGGAGGTGCTGCAGATGCCAACCTGGGAGCATCAAGAGATAGTGGTAAGACTTCTGGAGGCTTTGAGAGAATTCATCCGGCCACGGAAACTGGGCAAGGCGCTCTGCGCGCCGCTGCCATTCAAGCTGCGAGATAAAGTGTGGCGCGAGCCGGACATCGTGTTCGTTCTGGCACAGCACCTGGCGGACCAGGACTATCCACATCACGCTGACCTCGTGGTTGAAGTCGTCAGCAGGGGCAAGGAAGCGCAGGAACGCGATTACGCACAGAAGCGCCGTGATTACGCCGCTGCCGGGGTTTCCGAGTATTGGATCGTTGACCCGCGGAGATCACAAATTACCGTGCTGCGCTTGGCCGGCGCCCACTACGTAGAGCACGGCGTTTTCAGGAAAGGCGCCAAGGCCACGTCGGTGCTGCTTCCGGGGTTTGCCGTGGACGTGGCTGCGGTTTTCACGGACGCAAAATAACTCCAGCGTACGCACTCAGTTCCCTGAAAGCACTAACCCGCATTTCTCACCGTAGCACGGGCGTCTCGCCCGTGCGCATGGGCGGGACGCCCATGCTACGCAGGTACGTACATTCGTGAATTAGCGCGCGCGCAACAATAACTTGAACATATTTTGTGCTCCGTAATTGCCGCAAAGCCGATAATGTATGTATGGTGGATGCCCAGCTTATTGCGCAGATTAAGCATAAATACGGTGCGTTGT
>Ga0187861_10001137_pt1 | contig 28494 bp, 27 predicted proteins | sample June2016WEW_10_1_3_FD_132986 | JGI IMG/M metagenome (GOLD analysis project Ga0187861, IMG submission 132986) | Peatland microbial communities from SPRUCE experiment site at the Marcell Experimental Forest, Minnesota, USA - June2016WEW_10_100 | ecosystem: Environmental > Terrestrial > Soil >...
GGAAGGCGGCTCGTCCCTCGCAGATCCCGCAGGCGGCCTGAATCCGCTTCAGCGTCCAGCCAACCCGCCATCCTATCACGCCCGTCCTGCCAGAACAGGGGGACCCCGCTTTACCGCTTACCAACAGTGCTGTTGGATGTCGGTTGGTTCATTCATCGCTTCGACCTACGACCGGAAGTGAATCCGCTCCTTGGGCTCGGCCAGCGACATCCCAGCCCACCCGGGCGCGAGACAATAGCCCACCGTTTCAACGGTGGGGCCGCGATGGAAAAACGCCGCGAGTCCCGGAAGGGACGAAAGAGAATGGCGGATATTTGCAGGCGCTCTGTCGTCCCGTCCGGGACTCTGCTCCTTGCTGCGCCGCACTCCCAGCGTTGAAACGCTGGGCTACTCTCGCAAGTCCCTGCCGGGACTGAGCGTGGCGTGGGCCAGAACGAACTCCTCGAAGTGGAACCGTGTCTCCGCGCTGGAATGTTCATCCGGGAAAAAGAGGATCAAGCGACCACGTCCTTCCGCGAACTCGTGCAGAAATAGGCCGCACTTGCCACCCGCCCTGGCGGTGAATACCGCTGCATTGCGCCACATCTCCGCCCACCCGGTGGTGAACAACCCGTTCTGCCCCAACCGCACCGCCAGCGTCGAGTGAAGGCTCTGCACCGGCCCGTCGAAGGTGATCGCTGCTTGCCTTTCGGTTCGGGCGCGTCCTCGTGATCGCGGTTGAACTGCGACGGAAAGAACACGTAGCGCCCGTCATCCGCGTTCTCCCGCAGCGCCAGGTCGTGGCGGACCAGTTCCTCCACCGTCGTGTGCAACAGCAACTCCTAGCCGCGCCGTTCCAGCCGGCCAAAATCCTGGCGATCACCAACTGCCAAAGCACTGGAATGCGTCACAGAACATTGGATGATCAAATGGAGCGACCCCGGTGGGCAACGCCACTCCGTATCCGAGAGTACGTTCGATCTCGGCGCGCGACGCAACCCGAAGCCGCTGTCTCGCCAGAGCCAACGCACGCGCAGGACTTGTTTCGGGCCCGCTGCCACCATCCCAAGTCTCGTAAAAATAGCGCATCAACATCGCGGTAGCAGCGTCATTGACTTCCCACAGGCTCGCGATTACTGACTTGGCACCCGCGACAAGCAGAGCGTTTGGCAAGCCGGTCAGTTCCCCCCCACCGTGCTGTCGCGGAATGCCTGATTCACAGGTTGAAACCACTGCAAGCCTACAGTGCCTTAGCGACAGTTCCGTCATGCATTCAGCCACGGTCATGAGGCGAATAGCGCCGCCTCTGGGCTTGTCAGACAACTGGTGCGAATGAAGATCGACGTACTGGACAAACAGTCCCTCCACGCTTTCCCCCTGCCCTGCCAGAAACCCCGAGTGATATGGGTTATCGACGTTGAACAGACCGTGCGCTGCCACGTGCAGTACAGAACAACCATCTGCCACACGATGAAGCTGATCGACAGTGCGCGACTCAATGATCTGACCATCGGCACGCGTTTGCTTGACGAAACCGATTTCCTTGCGAGCGTGCGCAAGCGTATTGGACAGATCGGGAACTATGACTGTTGTGCCACGGGAGGTTCTTTTACGGGCAACGCACATACGCAGCGCGCTTAGGCTTGGTGCCACAGTGATCGAACTCACCGACCGGCACCGATCTGCGAGCTGCCAATACGGAATAAGCGCGAGTTCCGCATGAGGGACAATGGTTAGTCTCGTGGGGCCGATCGGCTCAACCAGTGCGACGATTGCGTCCATCAGGTTCTTCGCCACCTCATCAAGAAAGCCGTCGAACCGACTCAAAACCTCCTCGATCGACCTGTGCGCTCCGCTCGTGCCTTCTACCAACTGGAGGCGCCCCAACCCTTGCCGAAAGGCGGCGTTCCCGGTCCAGTGCGTGAACGCTTCCCTCCGCGTGTCCCAGTCCCACCGAACGTGCCTTCCTGTCGTGCGAATGCGCTCACCATCGCGGCTTACTACTACCGGGGAAATCCCTTCAGGCACGCAAAACAAACAAACGCACGCTGAACCAGGCTCCACAACATCTTCAAGAGCCTCCTCGACTTCCACATACGGCTGGAATCCCTCCCTCTGCCTACAGATTTGATCGGGCAGCCTGAACTGGCTCGACAGCGCGCGCACTCGCGCCTCGGCTTCCACGCGCTTTTCTCGCAGGCGGGCGATTTCCGGTGCCGTAATCTTTCTAGCCAAATGCCTAACTTCCAATTCGATCTCCACTGCTCTCATGGCCTGTATTTCAGCCCGTATTGCCGTCACAACATCTTCTGGCGCAGCGGCACTCTCCAGCGAATAATCCGCCGCTAACCATCGGAGAAGGTTCTGACACCTTACCGTCTCGGTCATCGCTAGGATTTCCATGTGATTGCCGTGATGTTCCGCGTGGGACAGGAGGAGCACGAGCAATTCATAGAGGCCAAGGCTCCCCGCGATAATCTCTTGTCTGAACTCGCTTGCGTCTGACTTACTCAGAAGTTGCTGGCAGAATCCAATCCCCATCAGCAAAACATCGTGGCTGGCTTTGTAGTCCCGCGCCTGCAGGTAAGCCTTGGCTAGGTTGTATCGCAAGGTCAGTGAAGCACTGGTTTCTCCAGTACCGTCCGCGAGCTGAATCCCTTTGTGGAACTCGTGGACCGCCTCCTTTCGATCATCAGTACTCATAAACGAAACACCGAGCATGTTGCGAACACTGATTTCCAAGTGCGTATCACGCCGAGCTTCCGCCCATTCAAGCACACGCCGTCCTAAGGCGATGGCTTCACCATACTTCCCAATCGTCACAAGCTGTTGGACATGCAGGTTGAGGGCATACACATCATGCGGGCTGTCGAGGGCAGAGGTGCTCGATGGCGTGGAAGAAGTTTCGACTGTTACCGATTCCTTACCGCTCATAAGCTCGGCCTGACCGCGCCAGCGTCCCGCGTTTATCGTGTCTCCAACCGTCGTCGCTATATTGGCCGCTTGATTGAGGTAATCAATAGCTCTTTGGATTTCGCCAGCTTGGTGATACGTGTATCCAATATCGCTGATTGCATGTGCCTGAAGTGCCACCTGCCCCATACTTGATTGAAGCTCTGCCAGTTCTTGAAATGTCTCCAAGGCCTCCTCGTACCGACCAAATTGCCGAGCGGCTTGGCCATAGGCGTCCAGAAATGAGTCAAGGGATGGAACAGACTGTTCACGAGCCACGGTGTCAGGTAAAGACCGCCGACCGTCAAGTGCTGCTTTCAGCGACGCAAGGGCATCTTCCGCCTTACCCAAGCTCTTGAATGCTTTACCTCGGTCGAAGAACGCAAGCAATGCAAAGCCATCGCAGTGTTGTGTGGTCGCTCGTTCGCGCAGTTGCTCGGAGGTCTTCAGAGTGTCGTCAAATCGCTTGTCCTCCAGCAAACAATTGCTCAGGTAGCTAAGGGCTGACAGTTCCAGGAGGGGATCCGTTTTCGTTTGACTGAAGCCCTGAATAGCTTCCGCCAGTGCCTCCGAGGCATCGAAGAGGCGGCCTGATTTCCAAAGCGCGTATCCAAGCTGAAAAGCCCCCATAGCTTCCGCTTGAGGGTTGTGCAGCAGCGGCGACAAAAGCCGAAGCGCTCTGGCCAGCATCACACTGGATGCCGGAGCCTCCTCTGCCGATTCAAAAACCCACTTAGATGCACGGGACGCAGCGCGCCCAAGACTGTGCGCGCGAATCTCCCAATCGGAATACGCGTCAATCAAGCGATCCGCCTCGTTTTCTCGAAGGCCAGCGAAATTCTTGAGGTTGGGGCGTTCGAATGCTGCTTGGTTTTCCTTTACCCAAGCTTTGACATCTTCGAGTGAGGCGTTGCCGTCGCGCACTGCCTCCAGCAGTCCTTCCTCCGTCATAAGACTAACCCTCCCCTCGCGGTATTCTGTCGAAGCAGTCGCGACAGACCAACTCTGTGCCCATATCAAGAATGCGTTCACCCATCATCATCTGCCGCCCAGTGATCAGGTATCCATCTCCCCTCCGCACAGGCCTACTGCAGTTGTCGCAACGGCCTTGGTCCTTGTCAGACGTTCGCCACCACTCGCGTGCGGCCGCGCGTTCTGGTGGCTCTTGAGACGCGCGCTCCAAGTCTGGGGCAAAGCGAATGCCAGCCAAGTGATCCTCAGCTCCGAGAGCTTTCGCCTTCTCTGCGACCATATTCATAAGGCGTGGATCGTTGAATTCGACTTGATAGGCTCCAGCGACGATCAATGCTGGCTGCAAGTACCCCGGTTGGCTTTGAGCCATGAAGCAGTGGATTTCCACAAAGCGGCAAGCTGGCTCCGGATGCAGGCGAACCAGCTTCCGAACACAGGTGCTGTCGATCCCCACCTTACCGCCCCCGAGTCGCTTCATGCAGTCGCGGAAACCACCATCAAACGCTTTCAGTTCTTCATTCGAGACGTTCATCGTATTCCTTTCCTCCAAGAACTAGCTGTTAGGCCATGTCTTTCTTCGGCAGAAGCAGTTCACCAAACGCGTGTCAGTTTTCTGCCGGACGTCCAAATGCTTGCAGCGCCGCAGCGAGTCCGGGAGTTTGCAGTCGGCCAGCAGGAGCGGGATGAAGCGGCGACCGGCGTAGGCCGGATCGCGAAACAGCACGGTACTGCGCTCCAGCGCCACCCAGTCCGATCCCAGCGCCGCTGGCGACAGGCAGAGCACCAGCGTGCGCGACGCCTCCAGCCCGCGCTCGATGGCCAGGTCAATGTCGTTCCCCGGCTGGATGATCCATTCAGCGAACCACACGCGCAAATTGGCCGCGCGCAAGCGCTCCGCCAGCCGCCGCACCTGCGGCTTGTCCGCCTGGTTGTGGCTCAAGAAGACGTCGTATTGGAATTCCGCCTTCACGGTTCTTTTTGCTTGTTCACTCCATCCATGCCGGCCGCAACTGGCGATTTCGCGGGTGGATGGTCGAGCATATCGGCCGGGCCGCCTACAGTCCAAGGCAGCGTCGAACGGTGGCTTCCACTCGTTCGAGATTGGCGCCGGAAATCCTGCCGGTAGGCTGACCCAGGAAGCGCCGGGGATCGAGCGAGCGCAGTTGGAAGCAAAGGAACACGGTTTCCATGGGCAGGCCGCTTTCCGCCGCCGGGACGCGGACGTTTGTGGGATAATCGCGAGGGACGTTGTCGCCCTTGGTGCCGACCACGACCGTGACGACCAACGGCAGGCGGTTAATGGCATCCGCGGATAGCACCAAAACAGGGCGGTGGCCGGCCTGTTCCCGGCCTTGAACGGGATTCAGGTCAACCAAGTAGATTTCGCCGCGTTGGACCGCCATCAGCGCCTCTCCAATCCGTCGGCTTCAGTGATGCCAAACTCGACATTGGTGCGGCTCAACTCGCGTTGCACCTCCGGGTCGGCGGCCATCTCGGCGAGGTCGGATTCCCAAGAGTCGCCGCCCGCGACGGTCATCCGAGCGCGGTGGACGAGACGCTCCAGCAGGCTGAGTTGAGCCTGGGGTGACAAACGCGCAAACTCGCTTTCGATTTCACTGAGAACTGCTGTTGCCATAGTGGACCTATTCTCCGGTTTTCTGACGCCAAGTCAACGACTTGTCCCGCGGAAGCGGGAGGAAGCGGCGTCTGGCGTTGGCCGAAATTGCCTCCGGTGAATCGCTGAATCAGCCTCACCGGATGGGCTGCCCGCCGATTGCCCCTTGCGGGAAGTGTCTTTCGGGTTGGCTGTAGGTCATGACCCTCCGCCTCCCAAATCAGCTCAGCATGGTCGGTGCGCCCCACCCACAAACGCAACGGTGGGGCGTCCTCGCGAGCCGTCGTTCCCCCCCAACTTGCCGCGGTCCTCCTCGGATCGCTCAACTCTCAACCATCAACCTGTTTTCGGCTCGTCGGAGCCTCGCCCCACCAGATCAGCGGATCAGCGGCCGGTCAAATTCCGGTTGACCGTTTTGAGCAGCGCGTCATGCTCCTGAATACAGCCCATCATTTGACGCCGTGTTTATGGAGACCACGATCAAGTTCACCGTGAATGGGAAGCCCCGGACCGTCACCACGGACCCGGAGCGGTCCCTGCTCGAGGTGTTGCGCGAAGATTTGCATTTGACCGGGACGAAATACGGCTGCGGCGAAGGTCAATGCCGCGCCTGTACCGTTCTGGTCAATGGCCGGAGCACGGCTTCCTGCCGGACGTCCGTCGGCGAGGTGGCCCAACAGGAGGTGGTCACCATCGAAGGGCTGGCCAGCGGCGACCGGTTGCATCCGGTGCAGGCGGCGTTCCTGGCCGAGGGCGCGTTCCAATGCGGTTACTGCACGGCGGGCATGATCATGGGGGTGGTGGGCGCGCTGCGGGAGAATCCCCGGGTATCCGAGCGGGAAATCCTGGCCCAGATGCAGAAACACATCTGCCGTTGCGGCAGCTACGCCAAATATCGGAAGGCGATTCATCGCGCCGTGGAAACCAGAAAGGAGGACGCATGAAAACCAAGCTGCCGACCGCCGGAGTTCCCCAGCCGGATTGCCACGAACTCAATGATGATGAACCGGTCGTGTCCGCCGGCTACGATTTCGGGTTGAGCCGGCGTTCGTTGGTGAAACTGCTGGGCGCGGGGCTGCTCATCACGGTTTCCCTGCCGGCGGTGGGGCAGGAAGGCGGCCGGCGCGGCGGCGGTTTGGGCGGCGCCGGCGCAAAAAGTCTCGCGGCGCGCATCCATCTCGGCACGGACGGGACCATCACAGTGCTGGCGGGCAAGGTGGAGGGCGGCCAGGGCGCGCGGACGGAGTTGTCGCAGGCGGCGGCGGAAGAACTCGGCGTCCCGGTGGGCCGGATTCAAATGGTGCTGGCGGACACGGGCCTGGTGCCCGACGACGGCATCACCGCCGGCAGCGGCACCACGCCGCGCACGGTTCCCGCCGTGCGCAAGGCCGCTGCGGCCGTGCGCAACCTGATGATCGAATTCGCCTGCCAGCAATGGAAGGTCGAGCGATCCGCCGTCGAGATGCGCGACGGCAAAGTCGTTCACGCGGCCGGCAATCGCTCGCTGACTTACACCGACCTGGCAAAAAGCAGCGGAGCCACGAAGCTGTTGGAACAGCCCATTCCATCGGAGGTTGAACTAATGCCGGTGAGCCAATGGAAGGTGCTCGGCACGCCGGTCCTCCGGACCAACGCGCGGGACATCGTGACCGGCGACCACCAGTATCCGTCAGACATCGTCCGCCCTGGGATGCTTTACGGGAAGATTCTGCGCCCGCCGGCCTATGGCGCAAAGCTGATTTCCATTGATCCCGCGCCGGCGAAAGCGATGGAGGGCGTGGTGGTGGTCCAGGACGATCAGTTCGTCGGCGTGGCCGCGCCGACTTCATTCCGCGCGAAGGCCGCGTTGACGGCCCTTGCCACGACGGCGAAATGGGAGACTGCGTCACCCGCTTCCGCGGTCTCGAGCAAGGAGCTGTTCGATTATCTCAAACAAAACGCCGAAGGCGGCGCACCGCGCAATCCCTACTCGGACGAACTTGCGGGAGCGAAGGCCCTGCGACGGACGTATCAGGTTCCTTACATCCAGCACGCGCCGCTCGAACCGCGGGCGGCGGTGGCGGAATGGAACGACGGCAAACCGACCGTCTGGACCGGCTCGCAGAATCCCTTCGGCTGCCGCCGTGAACTGGCGCAGGCCTTTCACTTGCCCGAAGACCAGGTGCGGGTCGTGATTCCCGATTTTGGCTCCGGTTATGGCGGCAAACACACTGGTGAATGCGCGGTCGAGGCAGCACGGCTGGCCCAAGCCGCGGGCAAACCGGTGTCGTTGTGCTGGACGCGGGAGGAGGAATTCACCTGGGCCTATTTTCGGCCGGCAGCGGTCATCGAAGCGGAAGCCAGTCTGGACGCTGCGGGCAAAATCGCGACGTGGCATTTCGTCAACATCAACTCCGGCCCGAGCGCGGTGGACACTCCCTATTCCGCGGGCAAAAAGAACTGTCGCTCGGTGGCGTCGCGCCCGCCGCTGCGTCATGGTTCATATCGCGCGCTGGCCGCCACCGCCAACAACTTCGCCCGCGAAGTCTTCATGGACGAACTGGCCGCCGTTGCCGGCGCCGATCCGCTCGCCTTCCGGTTGGCGCAACTGGACAATCCCCGTCTCCGCGCCGTGCTGGAAAAAGCCGCGCTGGAATTCAAGTGGAACGATCGCGCGACAAAAAAAGACGCCAACCTCGGCATCGGCCTGGCCTGCGGGACGGAAAAGGGGTCCTTTGTGGCGGTGTGCGTGGAAGTGGAAATTGACCGCGCGCAGAACCAGGTCAAGGTCCGTCGGATTTGCGAAGCGTTCGAGTGCGGCGCCATCCTGAACCCGGCCAACCTGCTTTCCCAGGTCCAGGGCGCCATCACCATGGGCTTGGGGGCGGCCTTGCGTGAGGAAATCCAATTCGCGGACGGAAAAATCCTCAACGCCTCCTTCCGCAAGTATCGCGTGCCCCGCTTCGATGACGTGCCCGAACTGGACATTCATCTAGTTGACCGGCCAGATTTGGCTTCCGCCGGCGCGGGCGAAACACCCATCATCGCCATCGCCCCAGCCATCGCCAACGCGGTCTTTCGCGCCACCGGCAAGAGCGTCCAGGCTCTGCCGATCCGGCTGGCTGAAGCGTAATTCGATCATTCGGATTGACCGGTCAACAAGAATTCCCGTGGCCCGCTTTTATGACCAACTCGTCGCTGCGCTGGCGGAGAACCAGCCGTTCGCGCTGGCCTTGATTTCCGGCGTCAAAGGCTCCAGCCCGCAGCGAATCGGAGCGAAGGCGCTGTTCTTTCCGGACGGGCGGATGGTCGGCACGCTCGGCGGTGGCTGTCTGGAGGCGGAAGTTCATGCCCGTGCCAAAACGGCTTTGAAATCCGGCCAACCCGCCACGTTCGAGATGCGGCTCGACCATGATTTCGGCTGGGATGACGGGCTGATTTGCGGCGGCAGCGTGTCCGGATTGATTCTGCCCCAGGCCCGGCGGTCCGCGGAACTCTGGCACAAGCTCGCCACCGTCACCGAACCGTTTTACTGGGGCGTCAAAAAGGACTTTTCCATCGCCCCGGTGGAAAGCGGGACGGGCGAATGGCTTTATCAGGAAACCGTTTCGCCGCCGAATGCATTGTGGATTGCCGGGTCCGGCCACGTCGCCCGGGCGGTCGCCCCGCTCGCCCTGCAACTGGATTTCGACGTGACGATCTTTGACGACCGGCCGGAATTGGCCAATCACCAGTGTTTTCCGCCGGACACCCGGTTGCGCGTGGGCGCCTGGCACGAACTTTTGCAGGAGCCAATGCCCCAGCCGCCCGCCTTCGGCCTCATCGTCACGCGCGGACATCGGCATGATGCGCTGGTGCTCACCGAGTGGATCCACCGGCCGTTCGTTTTTCTGGGCATGATCGGCAGCCACCGCAAGGCGCGCCTCATCCGCGAACAATTTGTCCGGCAGAACCTTGCCAGCGCCGAGGAAATGGACCGGGTGGCCTGCCCGGTGGGCGTTGACATCGGCGCTCAAACCACGCAGGAAATCGGCGTCAGCATCCTGGCGCAATACATCCAAAGGCGCGCGGAATGCGAACATCGTGAACCCGTGACGGGTGACACGTGACCGCATCTCGTGCCACCTGTCACCTGTCACATGTCACCGGAAAGAAGTCATCCGTTGCTCGGCGTCGTCATTCTCGGTGCCGGCGCCTCTTCCCGCATGGGGCGGCCCAAACTGTTGCTGCCGTGGGGCGACACTTCCGTCATCGGACACCTGATCGGGCAATGGCGGGCGCTGGCCGCGAGGCAAATCGCCATTGTTTGCCGTCCGGGAGACGAGGCGCTGGGCGTTGAGCTGGATCAGTTGGGCTTCCCACGGGCGGATCGCCTCGAGAATCCCCAACCCGAGCGCGGCATGTTCAGCTCGATTCGATGCGCCGCAAACTGGACCGGCTGGAAGCGGGAGATCACCGCCTGGGCGATTGTGCTCGGCGACCAACCACATCTGCGCCTGGAAACCCTGCGCACCGTGCTGAAGTTTCAGGCCGGCCACCCCGGGTCGGTCTGCCAGCCGGAATTCGGCGGCCATGCGCGCCACCCGGTTTTGCTGCCGCGCCGGGCCTTCTGGGAACTGAGGCAGACACCGGCCGAGACTTTGAACCTTTTCCTGAAACAAACGTCATGCCGAGTGGCCAAGTGCCCGATTGAGGATCCGGGACTGTCCCTCGACTTGGACACGCCGGAGGATTATCGCCGGGCACAACGTTCCTCGAACGTCGCGTGAAGATCCGTGAGGCGGCGGCGACTCGGCCGAGCGCCGCAAACGGTGACACGAATTCAAATGGCGGCTTTCTGCCGAAAGCCGCTGCGCCGACATCGGAAACCAGAAATCGCGGCGTAATGTGATTTCCGCTTTCACCCACCGATGGCGGTCATCGGCCGGCCGGGCGTGTAGTTTTTCCGGAATTCGTGCTCCCGGGGTTTGACCTGCAGGGCCGACTCCAGCAGTTGCTTTAGTTTGTGGTCATTGGCGCTGTGGCGCAAGGCTGGGCGCAAATCCACTTCGACATGGTTGCCCAGGCACGGACGCACTTTGCCGTCGGCGGTAAGCCGCAGCTTGTTGCAATGTTCACAAAAATGCCTGTTCGTCAGCGCCCCGATGAAACCGACGAGCGCGCCGGTCCGTTTCAGCAAATAGTATTTTGCGGGACCATGGCCGAGGCGGCGTTCCGGCTGCGGGATCAACTCGTCGTGCCGGGCCAGCAACTGCATTGCTTCACCAACCGGCAGGAAGTGTTTTTCGGTTAAAACCTCGGTCGTCGTGAGCGGCATCAGTTCGATGAGCCGCAGCGGCAGGCCATGTTCGGCGGCAAACAAAACCAGCGGCCAGAGTTCCGCTTCGTTCACCCCGCGCATGAGCACGCAATTCAACTTCACGCGCTCGAATCCCGCCCGCACCGCCGCCCGGATGCCGGCCACGACCCGCACCACGTCGCCGCCGGTGACCTGGTGGTAGGTTTGCGGGTCCAAGGCATCGAGGCTCACGTTCACCGTGCGCAAGCCGGCTTCGCGCAACCCTTGCGCCAACGGCGCCAGCCGGGTGCCGTTGGTGGAAAGGCCCACGCCCTCCACGCCCGGAATCGCCGTCGTGGCGCGGACGATTTCCGGGACGTCTCCCCGCGTCAGCGGTTCACCGCCGGTCAGCCGGAATTGACGAAACCCCAGCCCGGCCGCCACGCGCACCAGACGCACGATCTCCTCCGCCGTCAGGTGATTGGGCTTGTGTTCCCAGCCCTGGTAACCTTCCGGCCGACAGTAGAGACAACGCTCGTCGCACCGATCGGTGACCGAGATCCGCAGATAATCAACTGTGCGTCCGAACCGATCCATTTCCACTCAACTTTCAACTTTCAACTTTCAACTTCAGCCATCAACTCTCAACCCGCATGGGGATCTTCCCCCCGCAAATGCGCCAGTCCCTCGCGGATGGCCGGCGCCAGGATTTCCAGACACTCGCGCACCGCCGACGGCCGGCCCGGCAGGTTCACGATGAGGGTCCGCCCGCGCGTCCCGGCCACGGCGCGCGACAAAATCGCCGTTCGCACCGTGGCGAACGATTGCAGGCGCATGATTTCGCCGAACCCGGGCAGTTCTTTTTCCAGCACCCGCCGCGTTGCCTCCGGGGTCACGTCGCGCGGCGAAACCCCCGTGCCACCGGTCGTCACCACCACGTCGCATTTCTGCGCGTCCGCGAAATCTCTCAGCGCCGCCGCAATCAATTCCACCTCATCCGGCACGATGGCCGATGCGAAAACGGCGTCAGTGCCAAGCAATTCTGACAAGACCTTTTCAATCTCCGGTCCGCTGCGATCTTCGTAAACGCCCGCCACGGCGCGGTCGCTGATGGTAAGGCGGCCGATTTTCATCCCTTGATTTTCTTCACGACGCGGATGCCTTCAATCCGCATGGTTTTGTCCACCGCCTTGCACATGTCGTAAAGCGTCAGCGCCGCCACGCTCACGCCGGTCAAGGCCTCCATTTCCACGCCGGTCGGCGCGCAGGTCTCGGCGGTGCAGACAATCTCAATCGCCTCCCGGCCCACGCGAAAACTCACCGCGACGTGGTTTAAGCCCACCGGGTGACACAACGGAATCAACTCCGCGGTGCGTTTGGCGGCCTGGATGCCGGCGATTTGCGCCACCGCCAGCACGTCGCCCTTCGGCAGCGCCTTTTTTTTGAGCGCGCGAAGGGTCGCCGGCGCACAAACCAGACGGCCCTGGGCGGACGCGCGCCGACGTTGCGCCGGCTTATGGCCGACATTGACCATGCGCACCGCGCCGGTTGCATCGAGATGGGAGAACTTCGCTTTCATCGCTTCACCGCCCCAGCATGGCTCCCAGCGGCAAAAAATCCACCTCGGCGAAGGGTTCCACGGAACCCTGGTTGGGCGGCACGCGGACCAGGGCATTCGCGGTTGCCAGGCAGGCCACATTGCCGGAATTGGCCCACGCCAGCGGATGCAAACGCGGAATCCCCCCGGGGTTCCACTCCAGTTTCGCCGGCCAGAGCGTTTCGCGCGGACACGGTTGGTCGTCAAGTTTGGCGGCAAGCTGGCCACGCAAAAAGGCCGGCCCCGTCCCGCCGGTCAAACCAGCCAGCGCCGTGGCCACCGCACAATGAAAACAGACAAAGTGTGAAAGTGGATTTCCCGGCAAGCCAATGGCCACCCGCGGGCCGTTCACGCCCAGGATCAGGGGCCGGCCCGGGCGCAGGTTGACCTGGCTGAAAACGATTTCAAAGCCAAGCTGCTGCAGCAACGGGCGGGTGAAATCATGTTCGCCCACACTCGCGCCGCCGGAAATCAGCAACACGTCGGCGCTCTCAATCTCCGATTTTCGATCTTCGATTTTCGATCTTGCCAGCTCGAAGTCTTCCGGCAGATGCCCCTGCGCCAAATCACAAGGGTAGTTTTGCAGCAGGCCGCGGATCAAAATCGAATTGGCGTCGTGGATTTGGCCCGGTTTCGGCGTCTGCTCGGGCGGTACCAGTTCGTTGCCGGTCGTGAAGTGAACCACGCGGAGTCGAGGACTGACGAGCGGAGCGGTCTTTCCCGCCGTCGCCAGCAAGGCCAGCGCGCCGGCGTTCAGTGTCGTGCCGGCGGGCAACAGCGGTGCGCCTGCCCGGAAATCTTCGCCGCGAAAACTGATGTTGGCCGCCGTTTCCCGGCGCCGTAGGCGGATTCGGTCACCGTGGCGTTCGACGTTTTCCTGCATCACCACGCGGAGTCCGCGGCCCGGCAAGGCGGCTCCGGTCGCCACCCGCACGGCTTCGCCGGGTGCGAGCCGGCGCGGCTTCCAATCGCCGGCGTGAAGGGTGTCCACCACGGAAAACGTCTCCGCCGGATCACCGGCCAGGATGGCATAGCCGTCCCGCGTCGAGCGGTCGCACGGCGGCCAGTCTGCCGGCGCGCAGACCGTTTCGCGCAGCACCCGGCCCCACACGTCCGCCAGGGGCGCGCGCAGGGCCGGCAACGGCTGACAGGACGCGCGGATTTCGGCCAACGCTTCGTCGAGCGAACGGAGCGCGGGTCGGTGACCTCCAGCCGGTTGAAGGGAAGTGCTCTCTCCTCGTCCAAGCAGTCTGCTCTCCGACGGGCTGGGGCTCGCCAGATTGCGCCCCGGGTTTGGGCCGGGCAGGGCCTGCCGTTTCCAGATGGGCACATCCTGCTTGAGCCGATCCATGAATCCGCCCAGCAAGGCGATGGCCTCGGCCCGGTGCGCCGCGGCCACGCCAACATAAATGGCGGTTGCGCCGACGGGAATGCGGCCGGTGCGATGGATCACCTTGACCGCCAGACACCGATGCTGGACCGCGAGTGTGTCCAGAATGCGCCGGATTTCGCGCACGGCCATTTCCGGATAGGCTTCGTATTCGAGCGCCCGAATGGGCTGGCCGTCTTCCTCCCCCCGCACGACCCCGCGGAACTCCATCCAGGCACCCGCGGCCCCCGCGTGCAGCGGTGGCGGGATGGGTTCTGCAATCGTCTGATCGGTGAGTTGGATTTCGATTTCCATGCGCCAAGGAGGTCAGCCGCCGGACACCGGCGGGATGAGGGCGATTTCATCCGCCGCCGCAAAGGTCGCGTCGGGCGTGGCGAATTCCCAGTTTCGGGCGAGCCGGACGTTCGCCCGGTGCGCCGCCAGCGCGGGAAAACGGTGCAGCAATTCCGTCCAAAGTTGCGCGGCGTTTACGGGCGACGTGACCGCGAGTTCCGCGGCGTCGCAACCGGTCGCCTCTTTGAGCTGGGCGAAGAAGAAGACGCGCATGACCGGACCTTATCAGGCGGCGGCCTCCAGCAACAGTTTTCCGCCGGCAAAAACCAGCACGCCCGCCAGCACGCGACTGAAGGTGACGGTGTTCCAGCGCCGGGCGCCGTAATGCGTGCCGAACCAGGCGCCCGTGACGGCGGGCAGCGTGAGCCAGAGGAGCACGCCGGCATGGGTGATGGCGTGCGCGCCGGCGCCGACCAGCCCGGCGAGGGAATTGAGGACGATGAATCCAGCCGCAACGCCACCGGTCGTTTTCGGTTTTACCCAGCGAAGCAAATACAACAGCGGACTCAGAAACACGCCGCCGCCAATGCCGGTAAGTCCCGCCAGGAACCCGAGCACGACGCCAATCAGCAAGGCCAGCGGCAGGAAAAACCCACGCAATATCACGTCGTCGGTCTGCTGGCGCGCGCGGAACAGCAAAACCAGCCCCGCCCCCGCCAGCACCGACCCGAGGACGAGCTTGTAGGCGGACGGGCTGATGTGGACCTTACTGCCGAACCAGGCGGCGGGCATGGACACGACCGCGAAAGCAAGCAGCACGCGCCAGTCGAAATGTCCGGCGCGCCCGAAGCGCCACCAGGCAACGCCAGCGACCAGGACATTGGCGATGAGCACGGCCACGCGCGCGGAGGCGAGGGTGACGCCCAGGAGCGCGAGCACGGCGAGGTAACCGGTCGCACCGCCGTGGCCAACGGACGAATAGAAAAAAGCCACAGCGAACACGGCGGCCACCAGAATCAGCCAGCTCGTAAAGTGGAGTTCCAGCAGAGCCGACGGGGATGGCGGGGGCAAAATTATGGTTGCAAGCATCACCATCCGCACCCTCCAAACTCCCATGTTTGAACCCCCACCACATGGCAGCTCCATCGGGGGCGGGACCTGTCGCCCGTGTTTTCGGATTGGGTTCCTTTAAAAACCGGTTTGGGCCGGCACGTGTCCCGTCGTTTCCCGCTGCGGAGACCAAAGTGGTCGCTGCTCCCGAGGTCTGTTTCCATGTTTCCGGGTGGTAGTCTTGTAATGAGCAGTCCTGGTGTCAATGTTATCGGATTCGTTTGCCGGGTGACTTTCGGGAGGAGACTTGAGCGTGCGGTCAGAAGAAATTCCCTGTTCCGTTTGGAGCTGCTCACGGACCATGAAATCGGGATTCACATCCAGGCAGCCGCCAGGAGCCGCCGGGGAATCGCCAGTTACATCGGAGAAATCGCCGCTGACGGCCGCGCAATGGCCTCCGACATTCGAGAAATCGGCATTTACATCCAGGAAATCGCCGCCGACAACCCGGTCATTGGTGTCAACGGGTCAGAAATCGCCACAAGCGTTCAGGAAACCGCCACCGACATTCAAGCAACGCCCGCGAACACCCGTGCAACCGGCGGCTACAACCGTCGCACCGCTCCGCGCAACCGGGCAATCGCCGCAAACACTCCATTACCAATGATCTGCGCCTTTCCCCAAGGCCCGCGTCTGCATTCCGGGAATTCGTCCGGATTTCACACCTCGCCACTCGCCGTTCCTGTGGCCCGCAGCGGGAATCGTGAGAGAATTCGCGCCATCAGCGCAGCGTTGCTCCGGATGGCGATGAAAGGAACTGGCCCCCTTCGGTCACTTCGATATGTCATTCTCGGCACCGGGCGGTCTGCCCGCCGCGAAGCGGTACACACCCGTCGCCTCGCGTTCGAGCAAAACGCCCTCGCTCATCCGATGGGGGAGGGTGGCCGACAGGCCGGGTGAGGGTGGGTTGCGCTCGCGCGTCTTCAAGGCAGACACGGGTCATTTTCCCGAACGCCCCTCGCGCAGCCCGTAGTTGCCCCCCGACGGCCGGTTCAGGTCCACGATATGCCCATCCTTGAAGATGTAGAGCGGCGTACCCGTTTCCTCCGCCAGTCGGCGGGCCCGGGCCGCCGCGCGCTCCAGCGCACGCCCCGCGTTGGCCATGTCCGCATCCGTCACCGCTGATTTCCTTTTCATACGTTGCTTCCCTGTTCCACCAGGACCGGAGCTTCGCTGGAATTGTCGTAATGCGCCCACGCATCCACCAGCAACTTGAACTTCTGCTGGAAATTACGCCAGCCGGCGACGTAGCGGCGGGGGATGACACCCTTAGACGCCAGCGTTCTCGTGGGGCCGTTGATGGAGAAGCACCCACAAGCTGCCGCCTGCCGCCGCGCTTCGGAGGAATCCCCAGACCCGTTCACTGACGCCCACGCGCCAGCCATCCAAGCAGCAGCGCCACCTATCGCTGCTGAGGCTCTTGCTGCGCAACAATAAGTCATAGCGAGTCGTGGCCACAGCGTGAGGAATCTTTCTAATTGGCCAGGGGGAGGAAAGTGAGATGACTGTCAGGCTTGCGATTTGGACGGGCCGACTTCAGTGGCTGGACGACCTCTCAGGCTCCTCAAAAGGGCTGCGAAGCCGTCAATGATCACCTCATGGACCTGCCTTACGCCATGGGTCATGTCCTTGAAGTAATAGCTGTCCGGCGTCGGGTACTCAATCTGTAAGTCCGGGTGCATAATCTTGGAAAAGTACAACCCAACAGTCTGCATTTTGCTCCCTGTTGCCGCACAGATGATCCGCTCGAACAACCCGTGTTGCAAGTAGATTTTCTCCAATTCATCTACCGTCTCACGATAATCAAGTGTGGAGGTCGCCCTCGCCAAGACTCCTTGGTCGTTTAGTGGGTTATCCGTGTCATACTCTTGATAAAGCCGTTTGTGGATGTCGTGTGTGGCGTGTTCACGCCACGCATACTCTGCCAATGGGGGGCGACCATTAATCAGGATCAGGCGATGAGGGCTGATGAAGCCGAGCATGTGCGATACGAGCTTTTCGTTGAAGGAAGCGAACGCAACAAGGGTCACCGGCTGGCCCTGCATGCGAATGCTGCTCAAGCAACGCAGGCGCACGATTTGTTCCGCCCCACGGCTCGGAAACCGAGCAGTCACCGCCATTTGGCCCTTGACTGGATCGTACTCAGCCTTGCTGGGACAGTATTCCCGCGCTTCCGAGCAAACGATGCGCACTGTTCCGGCATATTCTCGGAGTCGACATAGCACGAGAAGAATGAGAAGTTTCGTCATCGCTGAGATGTCCACTACCACCTCGTCGTAATCCTCCAGACAGATCTGGTCCGGTAGAGTATCCTCCAATGGCTGGGGGCATAGCATGTCGTATCGGACGTTTACGATCTTACTGGCACCGATGTGCCGTAGCGCAGCCTTCAAATCCTCGACGCGATTCGGACCTTTGGGATGAAAGTACTTAAATACAAAGGCCGCAGATATGGCGTGACGGTCTTTGGCCATTGCTAAACACCATCCGAGGGACCGGTCTTCAAAACCATATGCGCCAATAAAAGCACGCCGCTTATGCCCTGGCGGCCTGTCAACGAGCGTGAGCTTCGGAAGTAGTTGAATGGCACTGGGCATAATTACAGCGTGAGTTGCTGTTGACCTCCTCCTTCATGGCGACTGCGCTTTCGCTTCCAGTAGTCCAAGAACTGCGCCGGTCGTCCCAGCAGTTGCATCAGCTCGGAGTTCTTCAACTGAATGTGATCATGGCTGGAGAGGGTCAACCCACCGTACGGAAGGAACACCCTGTTCAAGTAGAGCCGGGGTGTAAGCATGCCACGTTGGCTCTTGCCCCGCCAATCTTGAAGAAAAATGTGGTAGCGCACCAATCCCTCCAAATAGCCCCTCACCGCTCGATCTGGTTCAAAACTGTCTACGACTTCGATTCTGAACGCTTGGCGTGGGCTTTCTCGACCCTGGTTGCCGACGACTCTTCCTTCGAGTAACTCATATCGGGACACGGCAATGAAGGCCTCAACGATCGATTTTAGATGGTTTCCAAAGTTCTCCGCTCTATCCTTATGGCCTCTCGTTTGCTTCCACAACTCATAGTCACGAATCGATTGCGTGAAAGTCATCATCTCGCCACCTTGGTTTCGGACGCAACGATCCTGGATTTCCCTTGAGATCGTTGGAGTCTCAGCGCTGATCTGCCCGTTGGCCTCCCGCAGCATATCGTTGAACATCTCGACCATCGTGCGAATGTCGCTCGTCCAAAGACCCACAAACACACCCTTGCCGTGGTAACAGACTTTCTGCTTCTCGTCGCTGCCTAGACCGCGACGCATCTGCCAAGCCAGTTCATTGTTGTCGTATGGCGTCCTCCCAAGTATGTCCTCCAATCCGAACTGGGATGCCGCAAACGGGGCATGTCTCCTGATTCGCGGGCGAAAGATGGAATCAAGCAAATACTCCTTCTCGGCTTGCTTCTGATGGAGACTCTCGGTCGCCAAGTCCAACAGAAGGAAATCGTGATGTAACTCCAGTGGCTTTTTGCGTGGGCCACTTGCGACAAAACTGTTGGCGGCTTCCGTGGAAACCTTGAAGAAGAGGTCGCTTCGTCGCCGGAAAATGATTGGGTTGAGGGCCAGTTGGATCGCCCGTGGCACAAGCGGGATCGTGTAGTCATCAAGGAAGAGGAAAACCGGGGACTTGTCTAACCACGCTACATGCGGACCCATCTCGGCAAAGAAGCTGTCCAGCAGGTCCGTCCGTGCGAGCGGCCAACCCACGCTGTCGTCCTTTCCGAGCGGAGCGATCCGAGAACGCTCCTTTTCCATTTCGATGAACGATCGGACATGAGCGAGGACCTTCTCTCCCGTTGAGGCTTTTACAAAGCGCCCATCGTAAAGCAAGGCGAACCAATTCTCGAGCCAGTGGTAGTCCATAGCCTCGTCCTGATCGACGTAGGCGATTGCTTTGCAGACCTCCGCCAACCAAGCAAGGTGGAAAAAATGCATTACCTGACGCTCGCCCGCGGCCTTCAGGTCATTAGGCACCCATGGGAACGCGTCGGTGAGATCACGGCAGTTCAAATAAAAGCCAACGAAATTTCCAGCGCCGGAAACCCCGGATGGCTCCCCGATAATGGCATCCATCAACTTCGTCAGTCGGCGAAAGGACATCGTCTTTCCACAACCACGAGCTCCAGTGAGGACGGTTGTGGTTCTGGAAAGTAAGTCATTGGCAGCGAGAAAGTCCGGCACAAACAGGTTCTTCCACTCTTGAATTCGAGTTCCAAGAGCTTCAGCCCACAAGTAATCCGTAGGCTTCTTGTTCTGGTCATCATCCTCGCCAGATCCGGTTGCAGATTGCCGCTCGGCTTTTCGACACAGATCCTCGAACTCGTTGAAGACCCTCTCGACTTTGAGGCCCGGCGTCCGTCCCGCGTCTCGAATCCTCTTCCGACAAAACTCGAGGAGAAGTGCGTGTAAGTTCTTGTCGCGCGCATTTAACTCGCTGGGGGTAAGGCGGCTCAGGAGATCTCGAATAATGGCCGCCAGTTCCATGAAGTCATCCTTTGGCTTCAGTTCGTTGTGAGATCCGCCGTAGCCGAAATCGGATACATAAACCGTTCGCTTACTATTGAGGATCCGACGATCAGGCCTCTTGATGAGGATATTTCCAGCGTGGAGGTCGCCATGGATAATACCTTCGGTTGCACACGCATGGAGCACGTTTAGCACTGCACGCAGAACGCTTTCAACAAACGGCATCGTGAGGGTGAAAGTTGGATCGGCCAGTACTTCCCGGAGGTTTCTCCCATCAATAAAGTCAAAAAACACCCAATAATACGGCCTGTGTTCACGGTCGAAATCCGAACCGTGGTCACGGTACTCGACCACATGTGGCACCGCTTGCAGCTTACGGACCTTCTCCAACTCGCGCTCCCAACCCGCCCTTAACCCACCCTCACGTATGACCTTGCAGGCCAGCGACAGCCCCGTCCGTTCGCTTTTGGCACGAAACACCATGCCGATCTTTCCGGCGCCAATGTAATCAGTAAGAACATAGTCCTGGTTTGGCGAAAGCCCCAAGTACCGTTCTGGGATGAACTCTGTTTTGTCCATTTCAATTCCTTCGAAAAACGAGGACATGTTCGGTCTTGACGCCCTTGCACTCTCGACGTGTCCGGCGCACGTCAGGAATTTCATCGGCCATCACTGACTTCAACCGCAGTGACGGCGCTTGCTCGCGCATGATACGGACAACAGCTTCGGAAGGATGTGCGTCAAAACTACGCTTGAACTCCTCGCCGACCACGAAGATGCAGTAACCTCTAGCCCTCAACCCACGCTCAACTTTTCCGGCAAGGCTGGTAATGGCATCGGTAAAAGCTTGGCGCCGCTGTGTGACGTCGTTGTCCACCTCGTTCACGAGGCTTGGCGCGATGAACCACAACCGGAGGCGATTGTCCCGTCCGTAGTCTAGCGCGTTCATGTAGGGCGGGCTGGTAATGACGGCGTCGAAACGACCTGGGATAAAGAGATCCTGTACGGCAGTTTGCTCGAAACCTGCTGGAGCCGGCTTCGTTGGCAAAACAAACCGCTTGTAGCAGCGCTTCACCTTTGCCAGCAGGCGCGGTCTCAACTCGCGGTAGGCGTACATGTCTGGAAACTGCTGCCGAGGATATTTCCGATCACGGAGATAAGGAACGAGGTGGCTGCTGGGAAACGAGAGAAACCCAGGCCGTTGGTGATGCAGAATACCGAGGAGGCAGGCCATCAGGAATTCGTTGCCGGGACGGCGGCAAACAGACGCGAAGCGCAGCGTTTCGCGCAGCGTGTCCGAGTGGTAGAAGCGCCGAACCCAGAACGGCACCGTCCGCAAGTCAGGCCGGGGAAGCTGGGCGGCCTCCTGCAACGCCTTTTCGGCTAGATCGAGGGCAGCTTGGAGCGAGGCGGGAGGAGACAGCTTGGCTTTCGAAAGGATTCGGGCGTAAGGGCTGATGTCCGCGCCGAAGGCTCGCCTATTGCGAATGCTGGCTTCCAGAGGGATCGTCCCCGCGCCGGCGAAGGGATCTACGACCAAATCCCCAGGCTTGGAGAAGCGCTCCACCAAATCGCCCGCGATGCTGCTCTTGATCTTGCCGATGTATGGCGACAACTGGTGGAGGGAGCATTCCGTGTTCGCACACGGCTGCTTCCAGCACGCTGGGGCCGGTTCGACCTCAACGCTGCTGATCGGCCATCGTTCTGTCGGTTTCGATTTCAACGCAACGTGCCCGGACTGTAACAAACGAATTTCAGGCCTGCCAACCGATTTGCTGGCTGCGATTCAGGACGAGAGCTCTCTTTTTCGTTCTTGTCGCGGATGCAATCGTATTCTCCGCATGCACCAACTCCTGTTGCCGCCCCATTCACTTTCACCGGTACATCGTCCGATTGCCGCCGGCTCCAGAGCGCGGTGAGTTCTTCCGCCGGCAGTTCGTCCACAAAGCGGAAGGCGGACGCGGGCAGGTACGTTCGGTCTTTGTCGAAGGCCATCCAGCGCCGGTCGAGCTTTTCCGCCGCACTTCCGGTTGTGTTGGAACCGACGAAAACGTCCGGCACGGTGGCGCAGGTCGGGTCGTCGGGGCTGGCGCAAAGCGTTCGCAGCCTGACGGGGGTGCGGTCGGTGACGGTACGCAGACTGAAGCCGCGGTGCGGCGATTTGGCTTCCAGCGTCACCATAGGCGCGAGGATAGGGGAAAGGGCCGCGGTTGCAAAGCAGGGAATTGCGTCCGGTGGCTCGCTGAATCAGCCCCACTGGATGCGGCGCAGCGCCAGGGAGAACCATGCGAGCCCGGTGAGGGTGGGGCAGATTCCGAGCGTTGCTGGGTTCATGGGGGATGATTCATGGCGTGGCGCTGGCGGCCTTGAGATATGCCGGCACGGGAGGCGTGGCGCTAGCGGGCAGGCTGCCGCAGCGTCGGTCGGAGGGTGTCGCCTGGCCTGACTTACAGCGATTGCCCCAGGTTCCTCGCGTGGCCGCCTTTCAGCGGTCCCAGGAGTTGCGCGGCCCCGCCCGCCATCAACTCCAAGTCGGTGGCGGTCATGAAGAACTGGAATCCCTGTTTCCTGAACCGCTGGATGTCCCCCGCGGAACCGGCCGGCCGGCCGACCGGTTTGCCGTTCCGCCGCGCCGCGTCAACAATCCGGGCAATCGCGGCGTTGAGCTTCGGATGATTTTGTTTCCCCCGCAGGCCCAGCGAAAACGAAAGGTCGCTCGTGCCAATGAACAGAACGTCCAACCCCGGCGTAGCCGCAATTTCTTCAATGTGCGCCACCGCGCTTGTGTCCTCCACCACCGCGACGACCAAAACATTCTCATCCGCGAAATCATAATAATCGCCGGCCGGTGGCCAGCGCAGTTGCGCGAGCATCGCCCCGGAGCCGCGGAGCCCGGCCGGGGGATAACGACACGCCGCCACGGCCTGCCGGGCGAGTTCGGGCGTGCGGGTGAATGGAAAGATGACCCCCAGCGCGCCCACGTCCAACAGGCGTTTGGCGGTCCATAGTTCGTTCACTGGCGGACGGGCCAGCGGCACGGCGGCGAGGCCACGCGTCGCGAGGATCATGTTGCGCAGGCCCTCGAGCGTGATCGGCGCGTGCTCCATCTCGAACCAGAGGAAGTCGAAGCCCAGGCCGGCCACGTGCGCGGCGACCTCGGCGCTGTTCACCGTGATGACTGCGCCGATCACGGGCTCGCCCCGGCGCAATCGTGCTTTGAGGGGATTCACCGGCGTTCGTTTGGAAATGGATCGTTCTGGGTTTGGCATGGTATGTTTGCTAAAATCAGTCGGCGCTTAGTTGCCAGCCTTATTAGGCTCTTTGATTAACCATACTTCGGAAACCTGGCACCCGCGGCCGTTGCCGCCCTGGCCTGGTTCGCCAAACCAGCTCAAGCTCAGCTCGCCCGTCGCCGTCGCGGACGGGGGCAAGGCGTATTCCACCGGCCGGAACGGAAACGGTTTGGTGATGAACGGATGGATTTCGAGGCCGTCGTTCGCGACCAGGCGGATCTTCTTCTTGGGAGCATCGCCGGCATAGACCACCCGCACGCGGTAACGCGCGTGGGGGTCGAGGCCGGGGTAGCGCATCCGCAGCGGCGCGTCGTAAAGCGACTCGGCATGGTCCATCCACGACCGACGGCGGGCGCCCGAGGGCATTTCATCGGGTTCGTCCACCACCAGGTCCTCCTCAAAATCCACGCGGGCCGAGGCAAAGCAACCGGGATCCTCGACGAAGCCGGGTCCGCGGACAAGATGCGGCTGTCGCGCGACGTCACCCAGGTCGTCGTAAAAGCCGCCGGGGCCGGGATTGGTCCACTCCGTGATTTCCGCGATCGCCTTGAGTCGTTCGGGTTCGGTCTTCATCCGGCGGATCGCCGCAAATTGTTCCTTCAACCACGCGCGGTTGTTGAGCGGGTAATCGAGCGTGTCGAGGCTCGCCCCGCGGTCCACCGCGATGGCTTGGTATTTCTCCACGCTCAATTGCATGCCGATGCTTTGGAACAACGCCTCGCCCAGCTCGAAGATGCGGGTGCGCCAGTCCCCGGCGACGCGTTCCGCAACGGCGCGGTCGAGCATCCGTTCGGTAGCCGCCACCGCGGGCCGGCTGCCGTCGGCGGAGGCCCGGCGCAGTTGTTCCATCGCCTGATTCTCGAGATCGGTTTCATAGATCAACCGGCGGTGGACATAAGCGTCGTAGTAAGCGCGGAAGAGCGCCTGTTGAAAGCGCCAGTTCTTCAGGTCCGCGGGCGACGCGGCCTTTTCCATCGCCTGAAATTGCGCGAGCGTGGTTTCGACATTTTCATTCGCCAGCAGCGGCCCGCGCCAGTCGCGTTCGAGTGCCAGCAACCCTTGGGCGAAGGAATCCGCGTAACGATCGCCGATGTAGTAACGGCCGTATTGCCGCAGAATGTCGGTGACGCGGGCGTCCGGGTCCCAGCCCAACGCGCTCCAGACGCATTTGTTCACGTCGTCGTTGCAGCCTTCCGAGTACGTCAGGAAACCAACGGTGAAGGGCTGGAGCGCGCGGAAGATGGCCGCCTCGTCCTCGGGGCGCGGGTTGATGCACTCGCGCGCCTCCGTGAGCGCGAAGGCCGTGTCCCAATCGGGCACCGGGTACTGGCATTGCCGGGAGTGCGTGATGTCCGGGTAATGGCGGATGGGATACTGCCGGGGCACCCGCTCGCGCAGGCGCGGCAGGCTGAGGCGCACCTGCGGGCCGAACACGACTCCGCTGAGCCAGGCCGGATGCTCGCGGTTCAGCAGGTCGAGGAATTCGTCCAGCCAGGCCTGGTTGAAGCTCTGCGGCGACACCCACATCTGCGCCTGGGGATGGAAGCGGTGGAGATTGGTGGTCTGCTTCTCCAGCAGCGCCATAAGGTGTTTCGGCCGGGTGTGCCCCGGATCGCCCCCGGGCACGAACACCGCGTCCACCCGGGGCAGTTTCTGAAACACCTCGCCCCACTCGCGCAACGCGGACTCCACGGTCCGGGCATCGGAATAATCCGGGTCCATCGCCGGATACCAAATCCACACAGCGAGACCGTAATCGTCCGCCAGGCGGGACATGCCGGCCATCATTTCGATCGGCGGCCGGGAAAAATGCGGGCTGTCGGCGTCGTCATCCGAGCGTGGCGGGATCAATTCCACGGCGTTGCATCCGAAAACCGCGAGGTCGCGGAAATACTGCTCCCATTGCGGCAGGTCCCACGCGTCGTAGGAATTGGTCTTGGGCCGATATCCCAACTGATGACCGCGTAGGGCGTAATGCGGCGCGGTCACGATGTCCAGGCCGTCGGCGAGCGTCAACTGGCCGCGCTCCATCTGGAGTTCCCGCAGCAACCGGCCGACGCCGAACAGCACGCCGCGGGCGTCATTGCCGATCACGAACACCGCCGAACCGCCCTGCCCTTGCCGGACGCAAAGGCGGAATCCCTCGGCGTTCGTGGCGCCAGCGGTCGAACCCAGCTCCGCCGCGAACGGTCCCGCGAACTGTGGAATCGCCGCCACTGGCCCGATCGCGATCACCGGGACGCCGGCGTCCGGCCACACTGCCGTTTCGGCCCAACGAAGGTGCGTCCGCTTCTCCGCCTCCTCGACCAGCATCCGCACGGCCCGCTTTTCCGGCGCGGACAGTCCGGCCGGCGTCAGCACGACGGCGCGACCGAGATCGAGCGCACCGGCGGGCCACGCCGCCGCGAGGACAACCAAGAGGCTAAGGACTTGACGTATCACGTGACTACAGGCTGAGGGGATGATGGAGGACCGGCCCAAAGTGGTCAACGCCGTTGACGATCCGGCTGACCGCACGGGGAAGTGTCACGTGCCGCGATGGGGAGGCATTTCGGCTGTGCTCAGCGCCAGGAAGAAGAGCCTCAGGCCCGGTGAGGGCAGGTGCGGACTCCCTCTCTCCATCTGCTCCGCATCCCTGGCACTCCTGCGCTTAAATGAATCGGTTGTCCCCTTCTTGTGGCAGACCGCCGCACTCCGCCCGCCTTTTTCAGATGGCGTAGCGGCGGGTCGGCAGACCGCCGCACCTTGTCCGGTTTCCTTCAGATGGCGGCGCTCTACCGAGCCGCCGCTACGGTCACGGACCTCCTCCTCGGTCAAGGAGAGTGGGGCGGATTCCGAGCATCGCCGGGTTCATGGGGGATGGTTCACGGCGTGGCGAAGGCGGCTTTGAGGTGGGCCGGCAAGGGAGGCGTGGCGCCGGCGCAACTGCAGACGTGTCGCGCCACCTCGTTGGCCAGGCGGTTCACGACCTCGAGTGCCATGCCTTGCAGCAGACCCACGGTGAGCGCTGCGGTAAACGCATCCCCCGCGCCCACCGTGTCCTGGACCTCGACGGGCAGGCCGGGTTGATCGAACCACCCACCGGGCCCCAGCAGCAGGCTGCCCTGCGGTCCGCGGGTCAGCGCCACGACCTTGAGCTCGAAACGCCGCGCCAGTTCCGCCAACTGCCGGGAGACGGATCCGCTCAGACCGAACAGGGCGGCGAGCACGGGAAGTTCGGCCTCGTTCAATTTCAGCACGTTCGTCTGCTGCAAGGAATGCTCGATGACCTCCTGCGAGTAGAAGTGCTGGCGCAGGTTGATGTCGAACACCCGCAGCGCCGCGGGCCGCACCGCGCTGACGAGCTGCCGGATGCTGCTGCGGGCCGGCTCGCAGCGTTGTCCGAGGCTGCCAAAGCATACCGCGTCCGCGTCCGCCACGGCGGCGAGCGCGGCTTCGGTCGTGCCCAGACGGTCCCAGGCGACATCCTCGTGGATGGTGAATTGCGGGACGCCGTCAGCACTCAACTGAACCGTCACCGTGCCGGTGGGCGCACTCGCGTCCCGCTGCACGAGCCCGGCCGGCAGGCCCATGACGTCCAAGCGCCGGAGGATGTCGTCACCGAGGGAATCCCGACCGATGCGGGTGATGACGCCAGCGTCGGCGCCGAGGGCCCGGGCGTGATACGCGAAATTGGCCGGCGCGCCGCCCAGTTGGGCGCCCGTGGGCAGCAGGTCCCAGAGCACTTCGCCGATGCCCAGGACGTGCCGGCTCATGCCCGCTCCTGCTCGATGCCGAGGCGCTTCTGCATCTGCTCAAGCGGTACTCCCTTGGTTTCGGGCACCAGGAACTTCACCCAGAGGAGCTGCAGGCACATCATGAAGCAGAAGAACAGGAACACGTAGCCGGGCGGAAACGCCGTCACCATCTTGGGGAAGAAGGTGGTCAGCAGCGCGGCGAACGTCCAGTGCGTGAAACTCCCCAGCGCCTGGCCCTCGGCGCGCTGGCGGTTGGGGAAGATCTCGGAAATGAACACCCAGATGACCGCCCCCTGGCCCACCGCATGCGACGCGATGAAGGCGAAGATGCAGAGCACCACGACCAGACCGCCGGAGCCGGCGGACTTGGAGGCCTTGGCCAGGGCTGCTTCGGCGATCCGCTTCGCCGCTCCAGGTGTGGCGTTGTCGGGAACCAGCACGGGTCCCGGCTCGTAGGCGGGGTTGGCGGCGGCGGCGACGAGCGCCTTCCTGGCTTCGGCAAAGTCCAGCTCCACTTTGGCGCGGCCGGGGGTGTCGGCTTTCTCCAGCTTCGTCGCCAGCCCGATGAGTTCCCACGCATTCGAGGCGACTTTGAACTGGGGTGCCCAGTGGAGGAACGCCGTGGCGCACAGCCCCAGCGACAGGATGTAACCAAACGAGCCAATAAACAGGAGCCGGCGGCGGCCCAGCCGGTCAATCAGCCACAATCCGACGAACGTGAACAGGAGGTTGGTCACGCCGATGCCGACGGATTGGCGCAGCGCATCCTCCGCTCCCGAACCGGTGAGCCCAAAAATGCGCGGGGCGAAATAGAGGATGGCGTTGATGCCGGAGAGTTGGTTGAAGAACGCGATCAAGAACGCCAGCAGGATGGGAATCCGCAGCCGCCAGGTCCAGAAACGCCCCCCGGTGGCGCGGCCGGAAGAGGCGGCGACGATCGCGTCTGCGTCGGCTTCGATCTGCGCCGCGGACGCCTCCGGCTCAATGAGGCGAAGGACTTTCAGGCCTTTCTCCCGGTCGCCCTTGCGGCCCAGCAGCCAGCGCGGGCTTTCCGGAAGCCCAAAGCACAGGACGGTGTAGATGACGGACGGGAACGCCGCGACGCCCAGCATCCACCGCCAGGCGTTTTCGCCGACCCCCGCCAGCAGCGCGTTCGAGGCAAAGGCGACGAGGATGCCAAAGACGATGTTGAACTGGAACATGCCGGCCAACCGGCCCCGGTACGCGGGGGGCGCAATCTCGGAGATGTAGAGCGGGGCGGCGACGGTGGAAATGCCGATGCCGAGGCCTCCGATGAAGCGCGCCACGATGAACGCGTTGACGTTCCAGGCAAAGCCGCAACCCACCGCCGAGATGACATACAGAACCCCGATCCAGAGCAGCGTAGCGCGGCGACCGAAGCGGTCCGTCGGCCAGCCGCCGAGCAGCGAACCCAGCACCGTGCCGTATAGCGCCGAGGCCATCGCAAAACCGTGCAGGCCGGCGCTCAGCCCCCACAACGACTGGATTTTCTGTTCCGCACCGGAAATGACCACGGTGTCGAAGCCGAATAGAAAGCCGGCAAGGGCGGAGGTGATGGACCAGAAGAATATGCGACTTTTCATAGTGTGCTGGACAACGGAGGGATCATGGACCGAACCGACCGGTGGATTCAAGGCTGTTGCGCAGGTGGTTGCGCTTGGCGCGCTTAGCCCGACTTCCGCTACTGGGGCCAGGGGAGGATTGGGAAGGTTGATTTTGCTGGGGTTTTGAGATGGCGAGAGGCAAAGGTCGCCACTACATGGGGGCGGGGATTAGTTGGCTTTGGGA